>Ga0116144_10002113_pt1 | contig 22090 bp, 19 predicted proteins | sample AD_UKC035_MetaG_FD_89746 | JGI IMG/M metagenome (GOLD analysis project Ga0116144, IMG submission 89746) | Active sludge microbial communities of municipal wastewater-treating anaerobic digesters from USA - AD_UKC035_MetaG | ecosystem: Engineered > Bioreactor > Anaerobic > Digestate | place: USA...
AGGTCGCCGAAGTCAAAAAGTCACTCGACCGCATCAAAGCCATGCATGACGCCAACTTCAACAAGTAAAAGTTAAATTAGAACACCCCGTTACCAGCCCGGTAACGGGGTGTTTTATTTTCAAATAAGCTGGTTCTCTGTCACATAAGAGTTTAAGAATTCAATTTAGTATATACTGCTTTCGTCGGGCTCTCGGCGTGATCTGAGATCAGGTGGCTGGTTTGAGGTTGAATTTTTGCACGACCTCGTGTCTGGCGCCTTCTGGCGTGAGGGTGCTTTTAAAAAGCACAAAGTCGGCAACCGGCCAGCTGCCCTTGAACTTGCGCAAAACCTTGCGGGCAGGTCGGTCGCCGCGGGCTCTGGCTAGAGTCAGATGCGGCTTAACCTTTTTATTATCAGCAAGATCGCCCAGTTTCTGCCTGAGGCTGCCTGCCAGATCGTAAAAAAGCTGCCCGCCATCAACCTGGGCATAAAGCACACGTGGTTCGCCCGTTTCAGGAAAAACCGCAGTATCAGAGATAGAAACATTGAAAGCAGGCACTGTCGAGGCTGCCTCGTTACCGGCTGCAATAACCTTTTCCAGAACATCAGGAATAACTTCACCCATGAAGGCCAGGGTGATATGAAGCTGGTGTGAACGCGAAGGTTTCCAGCTGCGATCGAGTGTTTCGCCAAACCTGGCGATTTCGCTTCGGGTTTCTTCCGGCACTTCGATTGCGAAAAAGAGTCTGAGTGTGTCGTTCATCTTGCCTTATCTTCCTTGAGCAGTTTAAAGAAACTCTGAAAAATACTTCGACCTATACGATTTTTTACCATCGTTCGCGTTCCCGGCCAGTCGACCAGTTGCGTCCATTCGAGAGTCGGGCCAGAAATTGCTATCCAGGCCGTTCCCGGTGCCTTGCCTTCGAGCGGATCAGGGCCGGCAACGCCGGTTGTCGCAAGACCCCAGTCGGTTTTGAACATTTTTCGGGCAGCCTGCGCCATGGCCTGCGCGACCTGTTCTGATACGGCACCATGCTCTCTGATCAGCTCTTCGGCAACTCCGGCCTGAATTTTTACACTATTGTTATAAGCCGTCAGCGAGCCGACAAAGCAGGCACTTATCCCTGGACAATCGGTTATTTCGGCAGCAAGACCACCGCCGGTTACTGATTCCATGCAGGAAAAAGTCTGCCCTGCCGCCAGCAGCAGCTTCATGATCGCAGAAATCAGTGTTTCGTCGTCATAGCCGAATATCCACGGCGAGAGTATCGCTTCGATTTCCATGATTACCGGTTCGGCAATTGCCCGCGCCTGCGCCATGGTTGGTGCGACTGCGGCCACCCGCACATCGACCCCGCTGTTTCGCGCATAAGTGCCGATACCCGGGCTTTCGAGACGGGTAAACTGACTGATTCTGGCCGCGAGATCTGATTCGCCAATACCGGAAGTATGGATGGTGCGATGATAGATCTGCTGGTCTGACACCGGCAGACGGGGCTCAACCTGTTCCTGCCACATTTTTTTGAGCTCGTGTGGCGGGCCGGGCAGAGCTACTATAACTTTTTCACCAAAACTGACATACCAGCCGGCAGCTGTACCAACTGGATTTGCCAGGGCAATGGCATCTTTGATCAGCCAGGCCTGCTTATGGTTACTCTCAGGCATTGGCCGACCCCGGGCTGCAAACATCCGGCGCAGATTGTCGAGAAGAGCTTCATCGAGATAAGGTTCGGCTCCGGCTACCTCTGCGATGGCTTCTCGCGTCATGTCGTCGTCGGTCGGACCAAGGCCGCCACCGAGAACAACGAGATCGGCACGTAGCAAAGCCTCTTTTAATGCAGCAGTAAGGCGTGCCATGTTATCGCCAACCGTCGATTTGCGATAGACGAAAATGCCACGGTCGCGCATCTTCCCGGCAAGATAAGCCGCATTGGTGTCGATGATCTCGCCCAGCAGCAGTTCGGTGCCCACACTGATGATTTCAGCTACAAGAGTTTTACTCATAATGTCCCGATTATAATTTGTCGGCGGCGACAAGTCCAGTGAGTATCGAAGAGTATCAGCGCAAGCCCATCCAGCGGGCAAGAAGCCCGACGAAAACGAAAACAAGATAAACGAAGAAAGCCGCCTCTATGTAGTTCTTGCCGGTGGAGGGTGAGTCTGGCCGATAGTTGCTGTTGATCTTCCATTCAAGAAGCTGCCGACGATCTTCTTCACCCAGGTTGTCGATACCAGCGCGGTTTTCCCAGTGGTGAAGGAGTTCGTGAGTCAGGGTTTTCGTGATTTCACGCCGGAAATCAGGCATGCGATAATGCGGAAAAGCCTTGATAAAGGAGCCGAAATACAGAATCACAACCGGGTTACCGATATGGCCATGCGGCAGGTAATGCCCCAAAACGTAGAGGCCGCGCATATAGTCACTGTAGTTATGCACGCTCTCTTCGATGATGAACTGCGAAACACCTTCGCGAAAATGCTCCGGGATTTCGGCCAACGCATCTCTGAACAGCTTGTCGAACTGGTCGAAACTGAGCATGGAAGCGCGCATTTCGGGATCATCGAGTTTCATGCCAACATATTAGCAGATAATCAGCACAATGCAAAAAAATATTGCCTTGAGCACCTGTTTCTGCTAGAATATCGCTGTTGTGACCCTTAAGCGAGGGTGGCGAAACTGGCAGACGCGCCAGACTTAGGATCTGGTGGTTAACACCGTGCGGGTTCAAGTCCCGCCCTTCGCAATCCTCCAGATCAAGGGTGTTTTTGCGGGAGTAACTCAATGGTAGAGTCCCTGCCTTCCAAGCAGGTGGTTGCGGGTTCGAATCCCGTCTCCCGCTTTGTTTTTGCCCGGATTATTCCTCTTTGAAGAACGCGAGAAGGATAGAAAAATGAGAGCAAACAGATTTTTTGCTGTAATGATTTTGTCTGTTTTTGTTCTTTCGGCAGGCCTGGCAATGGCGGCTGACAATGCCGCCGTATTGACTCAGGTCCAGGAACTGATAAAGCAGAAAGACTATGCGGCGGCCAAAGGAATTCTGGCACAACGTCTCAAGATTGACCGTAACTCATATAAGCTCTGGCTGGCATTGGGCTATGTTTACGAAGCTGACGCTGATTACGAACAGGCTCTCAAAGCCTTTATGCGCGCCAGCGAGTTGCAGACAGGCATAGAAGGTCTGGCCACCCGTATCAACCGTCTTCAGGAACTGGCAAAATCGCAGCCAAAAAAGGTTGTCGGCAGCGACGATGCCGATGCACAGGGCAAAGCCCGCAACCTGCTGATCAATGCAAGATACAAGCATTCATTCAAAGATTATCTGGAAGCCTACCAGCTCTTCATTCAGGCAGTAGAACTAGATCGCAGCATTCTTGCCCGTGATTACGGCTTCATCAACAATGGCCTCAATTATTTTAACGAAAACGCCAATCAGCCTGAACATCAGTTTTACCTCGGCGCATACAATTTTTATGCGGGGGCCTATCAGAAAGCCGATGATATGCTGTCTGACTATATCAGAGAATATCCTGAAGGCACCAATGTTGATACTGCCAGAAGCATGTTGCAGGAATGCCGCGATATCGTGGCCCAGGCAAAAGCCGCCGAAGCAACCGAAGCCGCTGCAGCGGCTGCCGCCGAAGCCGAGAAAAGCCGCTCCGGGCAGACAGAAACTGCGACAGCCAGCGCAACACCGGCAGCAGCAGGCGAAGGACAGCCATATGTAGTCGCCATCGATGAACGAGTGTTTGAAACGCAGCAGACCTATGCAGCCAGTAATTCCGGCGAACCTCTTGAAATCGTCGAAGCTCGGGCAAAAGTCGCGAAGCTGATCAGTGAATACGATAAAGAGACTGATGAAGAAAAGAAACACAGCATTCTCTGGCGAATTGGCGTAATCAGACAACCCTTCCCCGAAGTCATGGATAAATTTTCCAGTCTGATGAACAAGGGCAGCATAGAAACGATTTACGCCACCCTCGAAGCACTCGATAAAATCGGCCTTCCAGGCGCCGAGGCGTGCGTCGCCGACCTCTACCGCCTGCTCAACCATGATGATATCCGAGTATCTTTCCGGGCCATACAGTCTTTCGGTCGCATGCCCATGCAGGCCGAAAAGGTTGTTCCAAAACTCTTCAACCTGTACCAGATCGAGAAGCTGGCAATCAGAAAGAATCAGATCATCAGAACATTCAAAGCCTACGGCGAAAATGGCATCACGGTGCTCGACACCATGATCAAAGCGGCACAGGGTCCGGACAAAAGACCGATAGCAGAAGTGATCAGCATTCTCACCGGCGAGAGCGTCGAGGATATTATCAGCAGAAGCTGAAGTAAAGATCTCTCGAATTTTTCAGGGCAGCAAAAGCATATTTTCAATATTTCTGACTGTCAGATGTAACAGAATGTACCTGATCATGCGTATATGTAGATAGTATTTGGTATAGAGGTATGCTATCATATAGAGTATATGAAATGTGCCAGAAAGTCCGGGTTCACCCTGTTAGAAATGCTGATAGCAGCGGCAGTCCTCTCTATTCTGTTGTTGATCGGCTATCGGGTGTTCGTCAGCTTTTCCAAGTCCTTTCAAAAGGGCAACTGGTCTTTGACAACCCAGAACAAACTGCGCAATGCTCTGACTTTTATCCGCGAAGAAATGCAGAAAGCTACACCTCTGACTACTGTCAGCCTGGGCGGCACCGATATCACTGAAGCCGGCTTTGAGTTCAATCTAACTGCGGCCGATGAATTGACCGGCGACGGCGAAATTGCCAACTGGTATATCTGCCTTCCCTATGTGACCGGCGATCCAGACAGTCCTGGTGCTAAGTTTCGCTGCGAACTGAAGCTCGAGAACGGTACAATTCTGTATACCAAAACAATTGACGGCTCCGACCCCCTTAACAAAGAGCAGACATACAGCAATTATAAAGTCATATCTGACGTAGCGAGCCTCAAAATCAGGGTCGATCCTTTCGACCCCGACAACATTTCGGCCGGCACGCTGGTAACCCTTGAAGCCAGAGTCGAACACCCTGACAAAGTGGCTTATGAATTCGCTCACGTCATCGCCGAGACCGGCGCCAAAGTCGAGGTCAAAGTAAACAGGTGATATGACCAGAAAATCAAGAACAGGGGTTACGCTGACCGAACTGATGATTGCAGTCGGCATACTCGCCTTCGTAATCTTGCCTGTTTTCGGACTGCTGCAATACACCAACCGGGGAACCCGCGAACAGGACGCCGAAGGAATCGCAGCCAACCTGGCCAAAGAAGAGATGAACCGACTGATGTATGTCATCAGCCGCGACAACCTTCTCTCGGGTGCCGGCGCCGCGCAACCCTGGTCTTTTGGCGCTGACCATGATGTAAAGGGCAACAAGTTTTCGGGTGAGTATACGGTCTATCCGTTCACAAGTGCAGAACTGAACTTTGCCATACCCAAATTCGTTTTTCATGACCCGATGAATTGTTCTTCAGGGGTTGAAAGCAACCCGGGCGGCACTCTTGGTGCGGCTGACTCGATGAGCATCGCCGAAGTATATCCTGACACCGCCGGGCTCTGCCGCCTGGCCGATATCAGACTGGTGGTCAGATGGCATGTTCCAAGCGGTGAGTATAACGAGACAAATCAGTTCGAACTGCTGGCAAGGAGGGCATTCGTTGACAAAGAATAGCGCCTTTTCCAGAAAGGGTATCGCCCTGCCGCTGGTGCTGGTTTTTGCCGTGTGCATCATGGTGTTTACCGCATCACTGGTATTTTTTCGCAAAGAATCAAAGCAGCAGAACATTACCAACATCCATTTCCTGCAGGCAAACTTTCTGGCTCAGTCGGCAGTACAGATGATGCTGCTCAAGCTCAGCGCCTTTCCGCAGGAGGCCTGCGACGCTGGCGTACTTTCGCTCGGCTATTGCCCGTTCAGAGGCATCATTGCAGGATCTAACCTCAATCCGGTGGCGGGAGCCAACCAGCAGGGCCTTGTCGATTTTTATTCAGACTGCAACAGCACCGCCTTTCCCTGGAAAGTGCCTGGCATTGCCGCCGCCGACTGGAAGTTTTCGGCGACAGATTTCAAGGTAATCAGCGCTTACACCAACCCGGGCGAGCGCCAGCTCATTATTTCGGCTCAGATTACGACAACCGGCGAAGCTACCATGCAACGAGGCGGCATGGGGCTGCGCAAGGAAGAAATGATCAAAACGGTCAAACTGACCAGAGAAAATTAGTCTTTGAGGAGGAACTCATGACTACGCGATATTATGCCCTGATCCTGGCCTTTGTCTTGACTTTACCGGGCCTGATGGCCTGCAGCCTTCCGGCTGAACCCTGCGCTGCCATAGTTCCGATAAATTCGACAAGCAGCGGAATGAAACTGGTAGACGACGGGAACAACAAGTTTTTCTACCTGGTTCCGCAAGGCACCCGCACATCTTTCAAAGTAGTCTGGGATCCAGCCGCGCACAACACCGGCAGCGGCCTCAAAACCGATAAATACGAATGGTGCACCAAAGCCGGTATCGCCAACGAAGCAGGAACAGACAGTCCTGATGGCTACGGCTACTTCCCGATTCAGTCTATGGCTGACTTTTTCTCGGTCAGGGGTAATCGTGGCAGCGTGCAGGAAGCATTTGAGCGCGAAATGGGCATTTCTACCGGCAATGGCTTTCTGCCATCGGTTATGGGCCCGTATTCTCTGCTTTCGGGGTTTGTCAAGCCCGGCAACGACGGCAGAATAACGACTCTCGGCAGTCAGTCAGGTGAATATCCATCGCCCGGCCTTGCCGATATCACCGCCATGGATGACACTCCGCTCACCGCGGCTCTCGACGCGAATTTTCCCAGCGTGAGATGGAACGTTACTACGGTTCCAATAACCACAGACCGCCCGATACCGCCGGGGGGAACAGTAGACATATTCAGGGTCACCCCGACAAAGGGTGTCAGAATCTGGGCTGAAGGCCTTCTGATGGAAAACGTCGAAATGGAAGTCACCAGTATCGACCCCGCTGACTATAAAGCCTTCATAAAAACCGGCAATGAAGCGGCCAATATCGAAGTAATGTCAAACCCGCAGATTGTCTGGAGTGCAGACGGATCCAACGGTACCCCTGGCCCTGACTTCACAGTCGAGTTTACGACGCCAAGTTTCAATGGCGACAAGGATCAGTCGAAAATTCGCCTCAAAGTCTGGTCACCAGGAGCAGGCTTCGAGATCAGCAATGTTTACTGGGCCTGGAAAGAAGCCGTTTATGAAAAGGATTCCGAGCGTGTGATAACCCAGCCCGAAGTGCGTAATGCCAGCGGCGAAGTTGTTATCCCGGAACGTTCTGAAATGCGTGAAATCTGGAAAAGACAAGGACCAGACTACCTCTGCAGCGAAGAAATCCAGATCAAACTGGTAAAAGCGGCTGACGAGGCAGGCTCGACCGACTTCATCGTTTACGACGACAAGTCGCCGATTGCAGCTGATTTCAAGCTGACCAGCGGCGATGTAAATTTCCAACCGACCGGGCCGACTTCTCTTGATTTCAGCCTGAAGGTACTCGACACCAACCCGTTTTTCGACAAGCTTTTCAGTCAGACCATAGACGGTGTCGACCTGACTCAAAGCCTTGAGAAGCTAGATCTGCAGGTTTATTATTCATATCCTCATTACGAATATACCGCCGCCGGCGGTCTCTCGATTGACCAGCTGCGCAATGACGGCTACGGAGCCGCAGATCTTGCCGATCTTTCCGGCCAGCCAACCTTCAAGAGTTTCAAGCACGAAAGTAAATGGGCATGGAAAAAAGCGGAAGTATCTAATCTCGCCGTCGGTTCTCCCCAGATGCTGACTGGCGGAACCGGCCGACGCGCCGGTGCGGTATGCACGGTAACCGGCAAAATCAATATCAAGCAGCCCCGCCCGTGGCATGAATGCAATGACGGCGGCGGCAAAAGTCAGCCTGAACCCAAATTCAAAGTTTTTGCCATCAGTGCCGACACTGCCGGCAAAAAGCTTGAAGATCACGATTCCATCAAAACTGGAGTTGGCGACCATCTTCTTACCGATACGGCAAATCCAGACTCCGGAGCTGATCCGGCCGCATTTCACCCGGTAAGCAACTCGCAGATTCCCGCCGGCGATACGCAGGGTCAGGTAAGCGGTGGCGGAATCGACGATTCGCGCTGGAGCAACGTCGAATATCTCAAGGCAAAAGACGAAGCCGGTCCCGAAATACAGGTCATTGTATTCGACACCAGAACCAACCGCTATCATATGTTCGGCACGAAACAGAACGTCGCCGCCGGCTTCTCTGAATTTGGCGGTGAAGGCCTGAGCGAAGATTATTCAACCGGCGATGTGCCTTATCTCGGCAAAGAAGGAGACATTACGGCAGCCCACCAGTTCACCGACCTGTCTGACATCAACACTCTGTTCGACCGCTATCTGGTAGGTCCCGATGCAGTTTCCACCATTGCTGAAGACAGTCAGATCGGATTCGTCTGCCAGCAGAATAACCGCCTGGTCTTCTACATCAGAGCTGTTGACAACATCAATGGCTACCTGCAGTCAAAGCAATTCGGCATATCGGCTCTCAGTTGCACCCTGTCTGAGAAAAATGGTGCAGTGGTAATAAATGACCCGCCGACTCCGGCCAACATGCTCAAGCCGATCGAGCACGTTTTCAGATTCGAAAACGTCGATGCCGGTGGCGGCATCAGCCCGGAATACTTTCTGCAGGTAAATGCTACCGACCATTCCGGCAACAGTCGGAACTTCAAACTCAACATCGCAGTGCTTGGCAGAAAACTCGATATCAGAACGCTCGAAGAAAGACGCAAACGCGTAGACTGACAACACATAAATGCGCCATCTCTTACGATGCGGCCTTGTAGTTCTTGGTGTTCTATGGCTGATCGGGCTGCAAAGCCCGATCTTTGGCGCTGAAGACTGGTCGTCGGTGCGTGAGAAGCTCGAACGGGCCAGAAGCGAAACTGGCCGTCAGGAAGTAGCCCGCGATGTGGGTCTGGCCTGGGCGGCCGAAAGGTTCGACGAAATCGGCCTGACCGCAGAAGCCCTCGATTTTATCGAAGAAGGCAATCATCCCGTTGCCAAAGCCTTCGGCAAAACCATGACGGCTCTGGGCGGCGCTTCGTTGTTCCTTGAGCTCGCCCGCGACCTCAAGGAGCGGCGCGGCGCGTTCGATACCACAGTCAATCTGCTCAAGAACTGCTTCAACCTCGGCGTTGACCTGGCAGCCCCTCCAGCCGTCAAAGCGGTAGTCTGGACCAGCCAGCTCCTGAAACGGCGTGCCGACGCACTGGTTGAAAGCACCTTCAAGGGCGACCCGGCCCTCTGGTGGCCGGTCTACGAAAAGTTTTTCACCGAACCACCGGGAGCACTCAGCCCCGACGGCTGGCTCGCTCTGTTCAAAAACGGAGATGAGTCGGCCTATATACAGCATATGGACAACTTCTTTACCGAAGCTGGCATCGAATTCACCGAAGCCAATCGCAATGCTTTTGCACGCAGGGGCATCGACCTGCCAAAGCTTGCAAAAGCTGACCGATGGGCGGTCAAGACTCATGCAGAAGCTTTCCGCTTGAGATTCTACAAAGAGCACCTGCAGAATAAACTCGCCGAGTGGGCGTTTAATGAAGCGCAGCAGCTGATGGCAAGGGAAGTCGAAAAAGCGAAAGCTGCGACTGAGGCTCTGGTAAAGAACAGCATCATAGCTGTCAGGGTGCAGGACAGCTCCGATGGCACTCCGGTGCGGGGCGCCTGGGTTCAGGCAACCTGGAAGGAAGGCCGTGATAAAAAGCAGGCCCACGACAAAACCGGCGAAAAAGGGCAGACCGTTCTCAAGGGTGTGCCGCCATGGGCCGACGGCGAGTTGTCCATCGAAAAGTCTGGCTATACAACCTGGAAAGATTCGCCGCTGAACCGGTCTCTAAGCACTGTCGACACTCCTCAGGAAATCACGGTAGACCTTGTTCCTGATCAGGTAAAAGTTCGCATTCAGATCATCGACGCCGTATCAGGCCAGCCGCTTGCCAACGTCCGTCTGGTGGCAAAGCCGCGCGGCCGTGGCAATGAGGTTTCCGGCACAACTTCCGGCAATGGATCGACCGAGCTGGTGTTCCCCAAAGAGGGTGAATACACGTTCACGTTGTCTGCTCCTGATCAGCCAGCATACGAAGAGGTCAGAACAGTCAGGGCGGGAAGCCCGGACAGTCCTGTCGATATGGTTTTTCGCCTGAACGTGGCGGCTGGAATTACTATCGAAGCTCTGGTTAAAGATGCCAGAACCGGCGCCGCACTGCCCGGCGTGGTGGTTACCGGCACAGCAGGCTCAGAACACAGCACTGCCACAACCGGTGCCGACGGCACTGCCAGGATTGTTCTCACCAGGGCAACCAGCAAAACTGCTGCTGTCACCTGCACCCGGGAGGGCTACGCCAAAGGCACCGGTTCAGGTTCGGTCGATAAGGGTCTGGCAAGAGTGACTGTTGCCATGGAACCGGCCGGAGGCCTTGTTCGGATCATTATCAGAGAAGGAAAAGAGGGCAAAGGCGTTGCCGGAGTCACAGCGACCGTATCGCCCGGCGATGTCAGCGGCGTCACCGGCCCGGACGGCAGCGTCGAACTGGCCGTGCCAATTGCGCCGACGGTTTCGGTGACCTGCACTAAAGGCTCGCTGCCACCGATGCGAAGATCATGCGAAATGGTCGACGGCAAAGCCCAGATCACGTTTCTGGTGAATATCGAGACGATCCCGCTGAAGGTGCGGGTGGGAGATAAAGTTACCAAAGCCCCTCTGCAAGGAGTCAAGGTCAAAGCGGTGGTCAACGGAGCCGATTTCTTCGGCAGCACCGATGCAGACGGCAACCTGACCATGGAAATTGCGGCCGGCGAAAGCGTCAAAGTATATTTGTACAAGCCTGGCTACAAGACGATCGAGGTGACCAAAAAAATCGAAGGCAAGCTGGTTACTGTTGGCGGCACCCTCACCCCGGAAGGCACCGCAATTCTGCAGATCACCCTGAAAAACCGCTCGAACAGCCAGCCACTGCCTGGAGCCACAGTAACCGCGGGCGATCAAACCGCCAGAACCAACGCCAAAGGGGTCGCTGAAATTGAGGTTCTGCCCGGGCAGGCGCTTCAGATAACAGCTTCGCTTGACGGTTTCCAGCCCCGCCGCGAATCGGGTACTGCCCCAGCTGCGGGCGCCACCAAAAAAGTCGGCTGGTTCCTTGAACCTCTGGCGAGTCAGTCGCCGACTCCAACTCTCCCTGCAAAAGCTTCTGCCGGGGGTGGAAATACTCCATTCTGCGGAGTATACCGTGGAAAGTTCAGGTATAACACTGATGTAGACTGTAAGAGTTACGGGTATCGCACGCAGCCGCAATTTGTCAAAGGCATCGATACTACTGGAGAGTTCATGATAGAGATCGTACGCATGGTTTCACGATCAAATCCGAATTCAAAAGACTACCCATGGGACGGCCTGTATGAAATCAGAGTCAGAATCCATGGCAGTTATCCAAATCAAGGAGCAAAGCTGGCGATGCAATTCTCTGGCGAAGCCGATCTGCAATGGGAAATAGGTGGCAGCGGTATCAACGATACCGAAATCCAGTTTGGATTCAGCCAGCCCAAGCTGCAGAAGTTCATCTTCGACGGCAGGTCTGGCGAGGCTTCCTTCAACTTCTACAAGGAACCTGGAAAGCCATGCAAGGCAAACATCTGGTATGGAACCGACCAGCATGCCGGACAGCTTCAGGCCGTATTCGACCGATGACAGCACGTAGCAAAACTCGAGTACACACGAAAGGGAACATTGACATGTCCACCAAACAATACCTGGCCCGCTCAATAATAGAACCCTCACAATCGCCATGCGGCACACTACTGTCATGTCTGTTGCTACTGTTCTCGGCAGGTATTGTGCATGCCGGCGAACTGGTCAGCGCCGAGCACGGCTTTCGCATGGTCTGGGCTGACAGATGGAATCGCGTAACGCAGGGAGAATCTGCCAACGTCCCGCTTTTCCTTCTTACTGAAAAGGAAACAGAAGCACTGACCATAATCGTCCACCCGGACGTTCCTGTTGCTGAACCTTTCCTGAACGAAGCAAAAACTCCGCAGATGTTTATCGAATCCGTCAACGGCAAAGAACTGCTCGGCGACAGTGTTACCAAGGTCGATGCGGTTCCTGCCCGTCGCATGGTCTTCAGACAGATGGACGACGGTATTGCTGTGTTCACTGTGGTACCTGCGAGAGGCAAGGGCTACATGCTGATAGGAACATTCAAAGGCATGAAGCAGGCGCAGGCCGAGCGCAGCTACGACGCCCTGCTGAAAGGCTTTCGGCTTGAAGCCCCAGCTGCATCCAACCCGCCCAAAACGACAACGACAACGACCAATAATACAACTCCGGCCAGGCCTGCCAGCACAAGCAGTGACGACGATTTCGGCAGTGATTTCTGACCGGCACCAGTTTCTTTGAACTGAATTCTCAGATCAGGTAAGATTCGTCACGGCTTTCAACAGAAGAAGCCCCTGCCCAGGCACCCCCTGACAGGGGCTTTTTTGCTGATGTCAAACTGCCTTTACTTTTGCGTCTATCTCGTTTATAATTAAGTTTCCATGCGGCACTGCATGGTCTTTTGTAATTTTTTGCAAATCAGAAATTCTCTCCTCAAGGAGTTATCGCATTATGTTGAAGACACAGGTTCAGGAACTTGAAGCCAACAGAGTCGCTCTCACCGTCGAAGTAGAAGCCGAAAAAGTGAATGCCGCCTACGCCAGCTTTTATTCGCGTGCCGCCCGGTCGGTTAAGATTCCGGGATTCAGACAAGGCAAGGTTCCCCGCTCGGTTCTGGTGAAGTACATCGGTCTAGATTCGGTAAAGGAGCAGGTTGAAGAAGAACTGGTCCAGGAAGTATATCCGCAGGCCATCAAAGAAACCAAGCTGCATCCGGTAAGCCGTTTCGAACTTGAAGAGTCTGATCTGGCCGAAGGCAAGCCCTTTGTTTTTAAAGCAGTTTTTGAAGTTCGACCAAAACTTGGTGAATTCAACTACAAAAACTATACCTCGCAGGTACAGCGCGAAATAGTCGATGACGAAAGCGTCGACAAGGTACTCGGCCAGGTGCGCGAACAGCACAGCAAAACCGAAGCAGTCGAAGACGCCACTCTCGCAATCGGCGATTATTTTTCGGCGAGCATTGAAGTATCACATGCCGGCGAAGTTGACAGCGAACTTTCAGACGACAAGGCTGCGCACAAGATGGTCGAAAACGACAAGCTCTTCAGCCCCTGTCTCGGCATGAAAGTCGGCGAAACCCGAACTTATCAGGTGAATGTCGATGGCGACGAAGAAAAGAACTCGAAATATTACGGTAAGGCTCTTGATTACAAGGTAACGCTCAGTCGCGTTTCCCGCCCCACCCTGCCGGAACTCAACGATGAATTCGCACGCACACTCGGAGATTTCGACAGCATCGAAGCTCTCAAGAACAAGATTCGTGAAGATCTCGAAGAGCGGGCAAAATACGATGCCGAAGAACGTGCATTCGAGGGCATTCTCGACCAGATAATCGAAAGCTACAAGTTTGACGTTCCTGAATCGATGGTTCAGAGCACCATCGACTTTTTCATCCAGGGCCTCGATCGCCGCTGGCGCCAGTTTGGCACGACCATTCAGGATTACCTGCGCAATTCCGGCAAGGATGTCAACGAATTCAGAGAGACCTTCCGCGAGCGTGCATTGCGCCAGACCAGAACCATGCTGATTATCGACGCGATCGGCGAGCGCGAAAATATCGAAGTAACCGATGCCGACTATCGCGAAGAAATCGAAAAGCGCGCCAAAGAATACAACATGCCGGTAGAGAAGCTGTTGAGCACACTTTCCGAGAATGATGGCGAAGAAAACGTACGATTTTCGCTACGCAGCCAAAAAATTCGCGATTTTTTGCTCAAAAATAACCAGATTAATTACGATATGGTTAAGGACGCCGATATCAACAAGGGGGATTCTGACGCATGACTCTCGTACCAATAGTAATTGAACAAAGCAGTCGTGGCGAGCGTGCGTTCGACATCTATTCACGCCTTCTCAAGGACCGCATCATTTTTCTGGGCGGCGGAATCGATGACAACATAGCTGACCTGATCGTAGCTCAGCTGCTGTTCCTTGAATCAGAAGATCCCGAAAAGGATATCTCACTCTACATCAACAGCCCCGGCGGCGTAGTAACTGCCGGTATGGCCATCTACGACACCATGCAGTACATCAAACCCGATGTCAGCACCATCTGCATAGGTCAGGCGGCCAGCATGGGGGCGCTGCTGCTTGCGGCCGGCGCAAAGGGCAAGCGTTACGCCCTTCCCAACTCGCGTATCATGATTCACCAGCCGTTAGGCGGCGCCCAGGGTCAGGCGAGCGACATCGAAATTCAGGCACAGGAAATCCTGCGCATGAAAGACATGCTCAACGACATTCTGGCGCACCATACAGGCCAGCCGCTCAAGCGGGTCAAGCGTGATACCGACCGTGACTTTTTCATGTCTTCGAAGGAAGCCAAAGAGTATGGCCTGATTGATGAAGTTGTACAGCGCAAAGTAGTCGAAGCTAAATCCAACGAGGAGTAAGCATGCTTTCCAAGGCCCCTCAATTCCGTTGTTCTTTCTGCGGAAAGAGCCAGGATCAGGTTCGCAAACTGATCGCCGGTCCCGAGGTCTATATCTGCGACGAATGTATCGGTCTTTGCAACGAAATCATCCTTGAAGAGATGGATGACGATATTCCAACGGCGCTTCAGAACGCTCTCAAGCCGAAAGAAATCGTTAAAACTCTCGATCAGTATGTCGTTGGCCAGGAGCGCGCCAAGAAAATTCTTTCGGTCGCGGTCTACAACCATTACAAGCGGATCTCACTGGAAGAATCGCTGTCGCACCGTGACGACGTCGAGGTTCAGAAATCGAACGTTCTGCTCATCGGGCCAACCGGTTCGGGCAAGACCCATATTGCCCAGACTCTGGCCAAACTGCTCAACGTGCCATTCTGCATCGCCGATGCCACAACGCTGACCGAAGCCGGCTATGTAGGCGAAGACGTTGAGAGCATTCTGCTCAACCTGCTGCGCGCCGCTGATTATGACGTGCAGAAGGCAGAACGCGGCATCGTCTATATCGACGAAATCGATAAAATCGCGCGCAAGAGCGAAAACGTTTCGATAACACGTGACGTGTCTGGCGAAGGGGTTCAACAGGCCTTGCTCAAGCTTCTCGAAGGTAAGGTCGCACATGTGCCGCCGCAGGGCGGACGCAAGCACCCGCACCAGGATTACATTCAGATCAACACCAAGAACATTCTCTTTCTGCTCGGCGGCGCCTTTGAGGGCGTCGAAAAGCTGATAGAATCTCGCTCATCGGCAAAAACCATGGGATTCGGCTCGACTCCGGTACTCAAGAGTGAACGCCGGGTGGGCGAGCTGCTCAAGGACATCATGCCGGAAGACCTGCTGCGCTTTGGCCTGATTCCTGAATTCATCGGCCGAGTGCCGGTAATGGCGACTTTTGACAACCTGCAGGTCGATGATCTCGTCAAGATTCTCACCGAGCCCAAAGACGCGCTGATCAAGCAGTACAGCCGGCTGATGCGCATGGAAGGCGTCGATCTCGAAATCACACCGAAAGCTCTGCACGCCATCGCCCGCAAGGCGATCGACCAGAACACCGGGGCGCGTGGTCTGCGCCGCATCATCGAAGAACTGATGCTCGATCTGATGTATGACATTCCGTCTGACAAGAACATCAGCAAGGTCATCATTCACGAGCGCTGCGTCGACAAGAAAGAGCCTTATCAGATAATCTGCAAGGTCGAAAGCCAGATTGCCTGACCGTAAATTTTAACAGGTAACCGACACAGGGGTTCTTACGAATCCCTGTGTTTTATTTATCACGAGGAGGAAAAATGAGAAACAGCAGCAAAGCCGACATCGGCATTTTCAGCGGCAGTGGCATGTATGAACTGCCAGCCGACAAAATAGAAAAGGTAAAAATTTCGACGCCATATGGTGCGCCAAGCGATGTTATCGACATCTGCACGATCGGCGACAAACGGGTGGCCTTCCTGCCGCGCCATGGCCGCAACCACAGCCTGCCACCACACAAGATCAATTATCAGGCCAACCTCTGGGCCATGAAGGAACTCGGCGTATCACGCATCATTTCACCCTGTGCGGTCGGATCGCTGCAGACCAATATCAAACCCGGTGATTTTGTGGTGACCGACCAGTTTGTTGACCGCACCAGAGGCCGCGCCGACACATTTGCCGACGGTCCTGATGTGATGCATATTTCAGCAGCCGAACCCTATTGCCCACAGCTGCGAAAGATTGCTGTAGAGGCGATCAAAGCCGAGGGGGCCCGTGTACATGAAGCCGGCACCATCGTGGTCATCAACGGACCGCGGTTTTCGAGCAAAGCCGAGAGCAAATGGTTTACCAGCATGGGCTGGCATACAGTAAACATGACGCAGTATCCAGAAGTCGTGCTGGCGCAGGAACTCGGCATCTGCATCGTCAACGTCGCGATGATCACCGACTACGATGCCGGCCTGGTCGGAGATGTTCCTGAAGTCACCACGAAGGAAGTGGTAAAGATGTTTCAGCAGAGCATCGGCACACTGCACAAGATACTGGTTCGCATGGTCAAAGAAGTGCCGGTAGCCCGCACCGACAAATGTCGATGCCAACTCAAGCCCGACGAGGCATATTTTTTCTAAAAGCCTTCTGATAAAGACCGTAGGGGTTCAACATGTTGAACCCCTACGTTATTTACGGAAGTTGAATGAATCGATTATTCGAGCGTTACCATTTTTTTGAGGGCCTGATAGCGTTCTTCGATCAGTTCAGGCCTGAGTGCAAGATATGAGTCGAGGCTGAAGTTTTCGACGGTGATCGAACCCATGGCCGCGCCATAAAGCATGCTGCGCCTGAATCCGGCTTCGCTGTAATCACCATGGCGGGCGAGACTGCCCATGAAACCGCCACCGAACGAATCACCGGCACCGGTCGGGTCGGTAATATCGAGGCAGGGGTAAGCCGGCACAAAAAAGCGGGCTTCTTTAGTTGCAGTCATGGCACCGAGTTCACCCATCTTGACGATGATGCGCTTCGGGCCCATTGTCAGGAGCTTGTGAACGGCAGGGGCAAATTTCTTTTCTTCGGCCAGCATCAATGCTTCCTGAAGGTTGATGAACAGAATGTCGACTTTCGCAATCGTCTTTTTAAGCAGGTCGCGGGTGGTGTTGATCCAGAGGTTCATGGTATCGAGAGCGATGATCTTAGGCTTGTTGACCAGTTCGATAACCTTGAGCTGCAGAGCCGGGTGAATGTTGCCCAGAAATACCAGTTCGGCGTTGCGATAGTCTTCGGGCAGTTTCGGGTCGAATGACTCGAACACATTGAGGCGGGTGTCGTGAGTGGTGGCGTCACCGAAGTCTTCGCCGTAACTGCCGGCCCAGTGGAAGGTTTCGCCTTCTTTTTTGAGGTCGAAACCGGCGAGATCGACGCCATGGTTTTTCAAAAATTCGATATGAGATGGTTCAAAGTCCTTGCCGGCAACGCCGACCAGACCGACTTTGGCAAAGTAACTGGCAACCGTCGAAAAATACACGGCCGAGCCGCCGAGCGCACGCTCGCGCTTTCCTTTGGGAGTCTGCAGTGAATCATAGGCAACCGAGCCTACCACGATCATCTTAACGCTCATTTATTCCTCCAGAAATGTGTTATTACGAGGCCAGCACCGGCTCTGCATCAGCTGTTTCAGCGGTTTTCAGACGCTGACCATAGAGCCCGGCGGTTTTGATTATAACATAAAACTGCACAAGCAGTGCCAGTTGAATTGAATAGTCGATCCAGCTTCCATACGAATAGAACCCGAGTCCGCCGATCAGTATGATCGACGAAAGACCGTCGCCCACCCTGAAGACAACGGTATCTATGAACCCCTTGCCCTGATACTTGGCTTCGCGATCGAGCGGAATATAGACAAGCTCGCGCAACGCCCTTCCCGTCGAATAGTCGATAGCGTAGCGTATTATCACTATCCAGGAAGCCACAGCCAGACTGGGAGAAAACATCGTACAAAAGGTGCCGACCACCTGAATCAGGTTGAGCAACAGAAGCCCGTAAACCGGATTTGGCAGCAGCATCATCAACCGGGTTACGAAGAACTGCGAAAACAGCGACACAATATTGATACGGCCATACATGCCAGCAATAAAGGCGGTTTTGCTATTGACATCAGAACCGATTTCGAGCTCGATCAGCCGGTTGAGCTGCTGAAAGAACATGGTGCTCGAAAATGTGTAAAGCAGCATCTCGAGTGCCATACAGATGAGAATCGGGTTTTTGCATACCGACAGAAAGCCGTCCCATGGGCGCGGCGGGTGTGCCGGTTTTACCGGTTGGTTGCCGGCATCGGCAACACCTTCAGGGCGGTAGTGGTTTTTGTGAATGTATTGCATGCACCAGATCGAAGGATAAAGCAGAACTATCGCAAGAATGAACAGATTGGAAGTGCCAACCTGCTTGACCAGCAGCGATGTCAGCGCACTGCCGACAAGACCGCCGACCAGGCCGCCATAACCTATTATCGCGTAGAGCCGACGCCCCTGACCGACGGTGAAGACATCATTCATGAACGACCAGAACATGCTGACTGCCATCAGTGCGAAAAAATTCACCCAGAGGTAATAGACGCCGATCATTACTGTTTTGCCGTAATCGGCAAGTATCACCATAGGGTCTTTCAGCACTGGCAGAGGTTCTTCAGCCTTGAGATCAGCGCCGCCACTTTCGGCGAATGGTTGTCTGAGCACTGATTCAGCAGAAGCCGTATCAGCTGACTTCGCACCGGGTTCATTTATCGGAATGAAAATGGTAAAGACGATCCAGAATGCGGCCAGACAGACGACAAAGAATCGTGTGATGAATGGTATGAAAATATCGCGTTTGTATTTGCCGACGATCCAGCTGTATACGGCATTGGCAACCACCAGCGAAATCATCGAAAGAATATTGAGTATCGGAATGTTATCTGAGCCAAGCTCCAACGCGAGACTGCCACGAATTGGCTTTATCACGTAATAAGAACAGATAACGAAAAAGAAATAGGCAACCGAAACTACGGTTATGCCGGCCTCTCCGCCCGGCGCCCTTTTCTCTGCCTGCAAAGCCATCCTGCTGCCTTTAAAATCGTATTTTGGCGAACGGCGCCGCGCCTATTATATGTACTGAAAGCAAAATGTCAAACTTTATTCGAAGTCTCGGCCAGCAGCCAGTCGACTGCCGCAGACAAACTGGGAAAAGTCGGCACATTTTCATAGCCGGGTGCTGGCTGCGGCCTTATACAAATAGGCCTGACACCAGAATTCAAGGCAATCTGAATATCTTTTCTGCGATCGCCGATGACATAGGATCCCGCCATATCTATGTCAAAATCTGCAGCAGCCTGCAGAATCATGCCTGGCTGCGGTTTGCGGCAGGCGCAGTCGGCAACTCCTTCATAAGGAAAATCCGGATGATGCGGGCAATAATAGATGGCGTCGAGTGCTGTGCCGGCTTCAGCCAGCAGATTCTGCAGTTTCTGGTGAATCAGCTCGAGCTGCTGCAGACTGATCAGTCCACGCGAAATGCCGGACTGGTTGGTTATCAGAATGAGCAGATAGCCGGCATGTTTGAGGCGTGCGAGCGCCTGTGCCACACCGGGAAACAGCTCGAAATCTTCTGGCCGGGAGATATAGCCCGGGTCAGGATTCAAAGTTCCGTCACGATCTAAAAAAACTGCTTTTCGCATGGTTACCTCGTATGTTTTCCGGCAAATTTGTATTTTTCGACAATGGCGCCATGAACCTTTGCCGGAGACAGTGAATACATACAGGCTCGGTGGTTGCAGGTTTCGCGATGGCATTGCAGGCAATCGACGCTGTCGCTATAGAGAACCAGATGCTTGTTGCCGCGCGGATATACAGGTTCGCGGGTTGTCGGCCCGAACAGTGCGACAACTGGCACATCAACTGCCCAGCCGATGTTCATCGGGCCGGTATCACAGGTCAGAAAGAGATCGAGTCGACTGAGCAGCGCAGCAAACTCATCGATGCGCAGGCTGTCGTGAACGAAAGCCATTTCAGGCCCGGCGTCTCTGGCCAGACTTTCTGCGGCCGCCCGCTCGCCCGGACCCCAGGTAACCAGCACCGGCTGTCGAGTTTTTTCATACCAGAGTTTGATGAATTCAAGAAAATGTTCGCGTGGCCAGGCTTTCGATTGATAGGTAGTGTGCGGATTGATGCCCAGCAGCGGCGAAATCTTGCGATAACGTTCCGGCACTGCGGCGATGACACGCTCCAGCATGGCAGACGAAGGTTTGATACGAGGCGGCTTTAATTCGCCGGTCACGCCAAAATGTGCGAAGAAGTCGGCAAAAAGCTGCATCAGATGGCGGTTGGGATCAGGCGCTGTATAGGTCTGGCTGTAGGCCCAGCGCCGAACCCGGTAATCAAAACCATAACGATGTCTGATTCCTGACAGGGCGGTAACTATTGCCGTCGCCGGGTTACTGAACAGATCAAAAACGCTGTCGAACCGATATCGCCGAATTCGCCGCGCCAGAGCGAGCAACTGTGCAAAGCCGGCGCCGGGAGGCATTTCGATAACTGTAATATTCAGTTCAGGCGGAATTATCTGACCAAATGGCCGCTGACAGAAGAATCCGATGGTTTCTTCAGGATTCTGTTCACGCAACATGCGAAAAATCGGCAACAGATGAACTATATCGCCGAGCCCGCGCAGACGCATCACCAGAATTCCAGACATAAGCCCTCCAGTTGCAGGAAATATAACAGACACGCCGGCAATTGTCGACAGACGGTTATTCATGTCTTGAATTTTTGCGGATTTGGCAATATACTTGGTGCCAGTTATTGCAGTCAGTCTCTGCGAGGGAGTTTGCTGGATGCCGATCAAAAAAGAACTGCTCGAAATACTTGCCTGCCCGGCCTGCCGCGGCAAGATAGTTCACGATGAAGAAAAAGACGTTCTGAACTGCTGTGAATGCCGAAGATCATACCCGATCCGCGATGACATACCGGTAATGCTGGTCGAAGAAGCCACCATTCTGGACAAGCCTGAAAAGCCATGAGACCAGTGGCACAGATACACGCAACTCTTTCCAGCAAGCACATGACCGGCGAAGCTTTCGCTCTGCTGGCAGATTACCAGATGTTTCCCGAGTTGTATTTCAGTAGCCGCGACATCGATAACATCAGCGAAGATTTTATCAACAATCTCAAACAGCTCATCGACAAACACAGCTTTCTGTCTAGTCTGCACGCCCCTTTCATGGAGCAGGACATCGGCTCTGCCCGGGAAAGTCAGCAACAACAGACATATCAGCGCCTGCTGCACACCCTCGATGTGGCGAAAAAACTTGGTTCGAAACGCATAGTGGTGCATCCCGGCTACGGTGACATGCCTGATGATGGCGATTTTATCAACTGGCTCAAAAGGGCCGGCAGTTCATTAAAGTCACTTTGCCGCAGAGCGTGCGAACTGGGCCTGCAGATCGCCTTCGAAAACATCTATGACACCGCGCCCGACCGCCTCGGCATGCTGCTCGAAACTGTCGACTCAGAGTGTGCCGGCATCTGCTTCGACACCGGTCACTACAATCTTTTTTCGAATATGCCCATGCAGACCTGGCTCGACCACCTCGGCAAACACATCCTTGTCTGCCATATTCACGACAACGACAAATCAGGTGACCAGCATCTCGCTATTGGTGACGGCTGTCTAGATTATACCCCGCTGATAGCCTGGTATAAGCAGCTAAATATGCCTGCCAAACCAGTAATGACGCTTGAAGCGCTCACTCGCCCCGACGTAATAAAGTCGATAACCCGCATCAAAACCTGGGGCATCTAGTTTTGCACAGGCAATGAAAAACCGGCTCGTATGAGCCGGTTTTTTGTTTGAGTGAAAAAGCTGATTTTGTGCTTACTATTTGCCCTTGATCAGTGAGTTGTAGAGATCGAGGTTCTTTTTGTATTCAGAGTA
>Ga0116144_10002115_pt1 | contig 22053 bp, 17 predicted proteins | sample AD_UKC035_MetaG_FD_89746 | JGI IMG/M metagenome (GOLD analysis project Ga0116144, IMG submission 89746) | Active sludge microbial communities of municipal wastewater-treating anaerobic digesters from USA - AD_UKC035_MetaG | ecosystem: Engineered > Bioreactor > Anaerobic > Digestate | place: USA...
CATCGAGCGTGCTGCGCCGCGCCCCTTGCACGACTTCATCCTCCCCAATGCCCCGCGCATCCATGCACGTTCCACAAAGCCATACTTCAGCTCCACGCTTCAGCACGAGTTCGATCATGCGCTCGAGGTTGTAGTAGCCGTTCGGTGTTTTCTGCCCTTTTTTGGCCGAACTGACGGCATCCCCCATGAGAAAAACCACCATCTCCGGCTCTTGCTCGTCCATCTTCAGCATATTCGCCGCAAGACGAAGACCGTTATACGTTCGCTCCGTACCATAAGGCGGATCGTTCAAAATGATGAGCGTTTTCATGAATGGAATCCTTTCGTCGTGATGCGCCGGAACCGATGAATCCTTCGTATCGGAGTCATCGGTCGGGGCCAACGGCAGATGACGCCGAACCCGCGCTCGATGCCGAAGCCGCAGGCGTGGCAGCCGCCTCGGGCGCGATGGCCTCGGGACTATCCCCATCCCCTACCCCGGCGTCCTTGTCGTCAGGCAATGCGTTGTCGGACGGTTCGACCGCGGGCATCATGAGCTGGGGATCGCGGAATGCACTCGCATAGTGCAGCAATTGTCCCATGCTCACGGCGCCTTCGGCACTGAGGACCATTACCTGCGCGGCCATATTCAAACCAAGGACGCTCTGGAGTTTGCTCAATCCATCGACGGCAGACCCTTCGAAACGCATCGGCGTCGACGCCGGATCTCGCTTCAACGTCCACCCATTTTCCATGACATGCAGATGCACCAGCCGGGGGTCCCACCCTTCCGCCGAAGGACCGAAGGTCGTAAGCTGCCACAACCTGGTTCCCAATTGATCGAACGGTGGCCGCGCCGATGCTTCTCCCCGCGGTTCCGATTGCAGCAACCAAAAAACCACGCCTCCCGCTCTTCCCGCAGACGATTCCGGATTGCGCTGACGATACATATCGGAACGGCCCCGGAAAGAAGGCGACTGGCTCAACGCATCGATCAAACAGGCGGCCCGACGATAGGAAAGGGTGCTCGACACGGCAAAAAATCCTTGAAATTCGACTAGTTGCGACGACACCGCCGCGCACCCGTCGGAGGAATCGAGCTTCGACAACGCCCCGAGGTTTTTGTCTCCAAGCCGTATTTCCGAAGGTCCGATTTCCAGCACCGCCTCCGGGCACGATGACTCCATGGCGTTTTTCGTGATGGGCAGGGTTTGTTGAACGCGCGGCAACCAGGCAGGCGCGCAGGAAAGAACGTCAGCCAATCGTTTCGCAGCCGATCCGGTTTGCAGATGCTGCAGCACCGCGGGCACCGCAAAAAACAGAGGAACGAAAAGCAAACTCGAAGCTGCCTTGCGAAGCCCCCAGGAACCGAGTGATTCTCGGCTGAGCATCGACATCACGGCCGCGAATAACAAGGGCACGACATAGAGCGCACTGGCGTATAGGGCGGGCCCCGCGGCGGTCCACGACTCGATCACCTTTGAAGGATCGAGATGGGGCGAAGAGGCCGAGAGCGTCATGGAGCCTTCCATCAAAGCGCTCGTATGCCGTGCCGTGACGACCCATACGATGGCGCCCATCGATAGCAACAGAGTTACCCACAACTCTCCGGCGGCTTGCACATTGGCGGCATCGGTGGGGTCATTGCGAATGGCGTGAGCCGCGACCGCGATGGCTACCAAACCGGCGAAGGCGGTAATCCAGGGCAACACACCGAGTCCTCCGAGCGGAGTCCAGAAAAGCGAGCCGATGATCATGGCGATTAGCAGGAAAGCACCACCGACCAAGCCGACTTTTCCGCCGGAACTCAGCGACCCGCGGGAAGGCCAGTGACGCAAGGAGATGGTCAACGCGCTCGCCATCATCAAGGCAGCGGCCACATACGCACCGATGACCGACGCGTTGAGGGCTTCAAAAACGCCGAGGGCAGCGACTTGGATCCTGTCCGCGCCCGCGACTCCGACAGCCTCGAAGACGTTCCCAAGACCGATTTGCGCTCCCAACACACCGACGCCGGCGACAAACGCGGGGAAAAGACCGAGCAGGAAAGCAGGAATCCGGGGAACGGCCCGCAACAGCACGCCACCCAAAATCATGATGGCCAACCCCAGCACCGAAAGCGCCATGATCAACCAACCGGCAAAGCCCGCCGCCGCCACATCCACAGGAGGACCGTCTTCGAACCCCCAATACGCAAGGGGAACCATCGAGCCGGAAAACACCAGGCCATTTGCCAAAATAATGAGCAATATCGGGTAGATGCTTCGTCTGCGCGATTTTGCCATGCTGCTCCTCCCAGTCCACGAACGTCGCGTTCAGCCACCCATGGCGGGCTATTTTTCCACGAAACCTGGTATGACGACTTCCGGTTGGCCTCGCGGCGTCGACGTGGCATGAATAAGAGGCTCCCTGCCCCCGGCTGTCAACGGGAGACGCAAGCGAAAGTCTGGCTGCGCCGACTCGTTACCGGGGTGAGCGCAGGATTCACACTGTGTTCGTAAGTTCTTGGTTTTCGAAATCAGGAACGGGAAGCATCATGGTCACGCCGCATCCACCGAGGGATGATTTCTTTTGGTTGCCGTAAGTTGCTGGGCACGAAGTTTGCTGTTTGCTTGATCGATCAACATGTCCGAACGCAATATTCCCCCTATCCTTCGACGCCTTGGACAGCTCCAAGCCGACCATCCGTGGCGCTTCCTCGCCATCGCCTTTCTCAGCTTGTTGCCCGCGCTATACGGCATTTTTGGCGCGGGGGGGCTCGGCTTCAAGTCCTCCTTCGACGAACTGCTTCCCGACAATAAAGACAGCGTCATCGAGGCACGAAGGGTCGGTGAGCGATTGGCCGGCGCATCGACCCTGACCGTTGTGGCAGAAACCCGCGCGCATCCAAACCCCGAGGCGCTCAAACGATTCGTCGATGCGCTCGTGCCCAAACTCGAAGCGCTCGGGCCTGACAAAGTGGGCGCCGTCGACTTCGGCGTGAAAAAAACCCAGGAATTTTTCGACCACAACAAGGTTCTGTACGCGCAACTCGAAGATATCCAAAAAGCCCACGACGAACTCATTTCACGCTACGACTACGAGGTCGCCAAAGCGCGCGGTGACTTCATCGACGACGACGACGTTCCCACGCCCCTGACCGCGGATAGCATCGAAGAAAAAATCCGTGGAAAATCAAGTGGTTCTGCCACAGACGCGGTGACCGGCCGGTATCGCGACGGCTACTATATGAACCCGGAAGGCAACTTCATCGCGGTTTTGATTCGCACATCCGTGTCGGGCAAGGAGGCCAAGGCCGAGTTTCGATCCGAGGTGGAGAATGTCGTGGCCTCGGTGAATCCAAGCCGTTTCGACCCATCGATGGAGGTGAACTACACGGGCAATTTCATCACGAGCGCGGAGGAATACGATGCGATCATCGGTGACCTCATGCAGGTGGGAGGCTGGGGCCTGGCCGGCGTATTAGGCGCCGTATTGCTGTTTTTCATGCGGATTCGAACCGTGGCGGCCATGGGCATGACCGTGATGATCGCCCTATTGTGGACCTTCGGTCTCACGCGGCTGACCATCGGCCACCTCAACTCCTCCACGGGTTTTCTGGTCAGCATCATCGCCGGAAACGGCATCAACTATTCCATCATGTTCATGGCGCGCTACCTGGAAGCACGTCGTGATGAAGCCGCCGATCCGAAAAACGCCATCCTGGTCGCCCACCGGGACTCGTGGATTCCCACGCTTGCCGGCTCCGCCACCGCGATGCTCGCCTATGGTTCGCTCGCCATCACGGATTTCCGCGGATTCAAGCACTTCGGCGTCATCAGTGGCTACGGCATGATCTTGTGCTGGTTCGCGACCTATCTCTTTTTACCCGCCATTCTCGCCGTCAGCGAACGTCTCGTCCCCTCGTTTCGAAAGACCGAAAAACCCACGGTCATGCGCGGATACTATGGCGTGCTCTTTGCCAAACTCGCCCGCTTTGCCCCACGGCCCATCGCCATCGTCGGCGCCATCATGGGCGCGGTAGCCGTCGTCGCCGCGGCTCTCTATCTCATCGAAGATCCGATGGAATACGATATGGCCAACGTACGCAACGAGCGAAAGGACCGCACTTCCGCGGGCCTATTGTCCGTGCGAGTCGATAAGGTCGTGGGACGAATGGGACAGGACGGCATGGCCATCATGACCGACCGTCTCGATCAAGTTCCCATGCTGGAAGTGGAACTCAATCGTCGATGGAAAGAAGCGCCGGAGGACTTGAAACCCTTTGAAAAGGTCGTATCCATCTTCTCGCTCATCCCCAAGGACCAGCCCGAAAAAATCAAGCTCGTGAGCGAAATGCGACAGCGTCTTCAACGAGCGCGAGACCGTGGATTCATCAACGACGCCGATTGGGAACGGTTGCAGCCTCATATTCCCGCGGAGGACTTGCAACCCATCACGGTGGAGAGTCTTCCTGAGCAAGTCGCCCGGCCGTTCACCGAACGCGATGGTACGCGAGGGCGCATCGTATTCATTGTGCCGAAGGAAGGATTCAGCGTGTGGGATGCGCATTATCTCATGCGCTGGGCGGATAGCTATCGGTCCACCCCCTTGCCCACGGGAGAGGTGATCAAAGGGTCGGGCAGCGCGGTTATTTTCGCGGACATGATAAAAACGGTGGGAGAAGATGCTCCCAAGGCGATTACGGTATCCGCGGCCGGATCGATTCTGGTGATATTGCTCGCGTTTCGTTTCCGACGACAGGCCTGGGGCGTGTTTTTGCCCTGGCTTGGTGGAGTGGCGGGATTGCTCGCTTTCCTTTACTTCGCCAATATCAAGCTCAATTTCTTGAGTTTCGTGACCATCCCCATCACCATCGGCATCGGTGCCGAATACGCGCATAACCTCATGCAGCGTTATCGAATCGAAGGTCCGGAACGCGTATACCGCGTGGTGGTGGAAACAGGCGGCGCGGTCATCTTGTGCGCGTTGACCACGACCCTCGGCTATCTCGCCCTCACCCTATCCATCAACCGCGGCATCGTGAGTTTCGGCCTCGCCGCCGCAGTGGGCGAAGTCATCTGCACGCTAGCTGCCGTATTGGTGCTCCCGGCGTTCTTGTTCTGGTTCGCCGATCGTCAGAAAAAAAGCCACAAACCAAAAGAAATCGCACCCTCGGTGTTTTCTTTCGCCGCGCGCGAACAACCCTGCCCGTCGGATAAGTAATCCCCCGCCACGCTGACAGATCCCCTCATTTTTTCCTGAATTCTAAAGGGATACTAGCTGGGATTCTTGGGTGTTGATTTTGGTTCAGCCCTTGCCCCCCTTGGAGTTCCCTCAACAGTTGCCCCGGGCTACCAAACACTGGACTGGCGTTGTGCGGTGGACGATATGGGATTACCGGAATCGGTTTTGTGTGCCGTGCGCCGTGACCGTGACCGTGACCGTGACCGGTTTGCGTGAACCGTGACCGGGACGGTGATCGTGAAGGAAAGACTCGGATAAAATGAGGGGATGGCTCAGCCCGCCACCGGTTTCTTCATCGGCTCTGTCCAGCCCTCACAGCCCACCCTATTCGGGATACAAGGGTTGAAAAACGCACCTCGAGAATCCCTTTTTGGAGTTCCATCTCCTACGGTGAGCCGAACAGTCAGGAGAACATAAGCATGGAGATGCACATCACGTTTGCCGGTGGAAAACGAGTGAATGCGGAGTGGTTGGGCCGAACGATCGCGACGGATCAAGCGCGAGAAGGGGGCGGAGACGGCTCTGCGCCGGAGCCTTATGCGCTATTTTTGGCTTCGATTGGAACCTGCGCCGGGATTTATGTCCTGGAATTCTGCCGTGCTCGCAACCTGCCGACCGAAGGCATCTCGTTGGTGCAACGTCTGGGCTTCAACCCCGTCACCCATAAACTCGAAAACGTGCGCATCGAGATTCGCCTTCCGCCGGACTTCCCCGAGAAATACAAAAAACCAGTGCAGCGGGCCGCGGACTTATGCGCCGTCAAACGAACTATCCTCGAGCCCCCCAACTTCGAAGTCGTTACGGTCGACGCCTGACCTGACGATCCGCAAGCAACCCCCGTTCGAAAAACTCGGTTCGAAGCTGGCGAGCATCGACAAAATCGATCGCTTGCATGCCCACCGATCGAGCGGCATCGCAATTGATCGGTCGATCATCGATGAAAAGAAGTGAATCCATCGGTTGGCCAAGCTCTTGCGCGGCGTGCAGGTACGCTTTCGGATCGGGTTTTCGAAGCCCCGTATGGCAAGAAACGAAGCTCCAGGCCACGAACCGCGACAGCCCCGTTCGTTGTTCGATCATCGAATACCACGGGGGATAATTCGATAGCGCATGCATCGGCACACCGGTGTCGAAAAGCTCGCTCACCAACGCCTCCATCCCATCAATCCAGGCGTAATACTGCTTCATCATGGCCTTGAAGGCATTGGTATCGAAGCTTCGTCCATCGCGAAAAAACTTGGGAAAAAACGTGGGTTCGTCGATCGAGCCTCGTTCGAATTCTTTCCAAGCGGTCGGATGTTTTTGCTCGAGAAGCTGTTCGAAAGTGAGCGAAAAAAAGGCGGGAACATGGTCATGGAAAGGATCGAAGACCAAGGTCCCCATGACATCGAAAAGCAGGGTGGAAACGCGTTTCACGGTGCGCTGCGGGTTCCGACACAAATCCCATAGGGTTCGGGCAAACCACCCGTTCCGCTTTGGCAAACACCGTTTCCACAGGCGGTGGGGTCACCCACGCGGCATAAGGCAAGGCAGGTATTCGTGGTTTTGGAGCAAACGAATCCTTCCGCGCAGGGGCTTTTTTGCGAATCCGAGGGTCCGCAGGGTTCACCCTCCACCGCGGTGCCCGGAAGAACACAAGCCGTGGTGCCGTTCGAACGCACGACCGAGCACATCAAACCTTCGGCGCAGCGGTTGTTTCCTTCGGCACCGGGAAGCAACTCACAATCGCTCGCGGGAATGCATACCGGAAGCAACAATTCGGATTCCGGATCCGCGGTCAAAGCGTCTCTCGAACGCATGATCCCGCAATAGGTTCCTTCCACGCACGATTCCGCATTCAGGCAGCAATAGGCGCGACACACGCCCACGTTGATGTCCCCCACGCACGTATGTCCTGCGGCGCAGTCGGCGGAAGAAACACAAGGCTCGTTATCGATGCCGGTTCCCGCGGCAACACACGTGGTTTCCCGTTGTCCGAAGCCATCGGCGGCCACCTGGCAAGACATTCGCTGGGGCTTGTCTTGGGGATTATCCGGGGGAGGATGCGGTTTTTCCGGCGGGGCTCCCCCCATCTTTCCACCCCCATGATCGTCATCCTTCTCGCCTGCCTCATAGGCCGCATCCAATTCAATCCCCGAACCCGCATCGATACCAGGGCCAGAGCCATAACAGTCGAGCGCACCTGGATCATCCGGGTCACAAACCAGCGTTCCACAAAGGGGATTCGAAAGCGTGGCCGTCTCGCCCACCCCATCATGACCGATGTCCGCGGTCACATCCGATACGGGGGCATCCGTTCCCGCATCCGCGTTGAAACAACCGTCGGGGCAGGTGGCGTTGGTTTCCGCCGCCTCGAGGGAACTGAGTTCACCACACGCGACCAAAAAGGTCATCGACAAGAGAAAGAGAATCGAGGTGTGTGGACGCATGCTGGCTTGCTTCTGTGCTCAGATGGCGATCAGAGAGGCCAATTTCAAATGTAGCACGGTCGTGAAAATATCCAAAGGTCGTGCCAGTCACGAATCCCTTGAAATCTAGAGGGGCTTGGTGGGAAACCCTGACTTATGTGTCAGGGGGGGAAGGTCAGCGGATATCAACGGTGCGTACCACGCGATTGCCGGCGGCGTCGGAAACACGCACGGCCACAAGACCCGAGCCGGAAGCCAAAAGGCTGCTGACGTCGAGTTCGAATCGCTCGGAACGATCGTCGAAGATCCCATCGGCGGGGAAAAAGGGAGTCCAAAGCGAGAGGTTTGGGTCCACGGCGACATCGATTCGAGCAATGGGGCCCACCCCATCGACAGCCACACCGCGGATGATTTTTCCGGCTACCGTAAGTTGTTGAATAAGTGGCGGCGTATTGTCGATGAGCACAGTTCCCGATTCGAGGGAATGCCGGAGGGTTTGGAGGGGGGGATTGGCGAGTTCGTCGGAAGCCTCGACTTTGACTCGGTAGGTGCCTTCCGGAAGCCCTGCGGTATCCCACTCGTAGCTCGTTTTGGTGAGGATTTCGTGAGCGGGCAAAATGGGCCGCCAGACGGTGGCGTCTTCGAATCGATAAAACAGGCGGAAACGAAGCGAGTCGTTGTCCGGGTTGTTGACTTTCCAACTGAGTTTGAGTTTGGACTTTGCTTCGGCAAGGTCGCCGCCGGATTCGGGGACAGAGTCTGATTTTTTGGTGTCCGAGGAGCCAGGCTCGCCCACCGTCACGGAAGTCACGACGGCGCGCGCGTTATCCGTTACGAAATACGCGGTGATTTCCCGGACTATGGCGGAAGGATCCCGAGAGAAGCGCGCTCGGATCTGAAGATATCGGGCCGGAGGAGAAGCCATTTTGGAAGGCGCCGCCATCGCGGGACTCCAAGGAGACCAGGAAGCATCTGGTTTTTCCGTGTTACCCGTGCGTGTCGATAACTCCACCGGACCGGTGGCTCGCCACGTCAACTGTCCAAAGGTGGCACGCAAACCGGCGTCGAGAACCGCGCTATTCCACACGGATTCCGTGCCGCCCACCGCACGGATTGGATGAAATACGGCGGGATCGGTGGTTGCCACGAACCTCGTGTTCCCCGCCAATACCATCGCCCCTACCTGGCGCTCCGGCGTATCCGCCACCAACATCGATGTATGCGCATCATCCACCGCATAGACTTCGCCGTCTTTGGCCGTTCCCACATAAGGAATGCCGTCGTCGCCAAGCGCCAACGCCTGAAAGTGTGAATCCGCGTTGAAAAGCAATTCCTCCGCACGACCGTGGGTATCAAAACGCACCAAACGACCCTTGCCGGGTTTGGGCACGACACGGTCCGACTTGCTGGCGCCAACGGATTTATCCGCGTTCGACTGATTCGTTCGTGGAATGATGGGCGGCGTTTGATGCTCGTTGGCGATCGCAAATAGACGCCCGTCTTTGGCTAGCGCCAGCGCTTTGACATCGTCTCCGGGAAAGTCGTACATCACGGTTGCCCTTCCGGGACCGGTGATTTTGTAGAGCAAAGCGTTGCCGCTCGAGCCGGCGTACAAGGTGCCATCGGGCGCGGCCACCAGAGAGATGAGGTGAGCTTCGTCGCTGTCGAAATGAACTTGCGCGCTGCCATCGGCGCCAAGGCGAAAAAGCTTTCCCTCCGGACCAGTGGCGGCAAATACAGCTTTGGATTTGGGGTCGAGGGCCAAGGCCCATACGTGTTCGGTATCCGGCAAAGAAACGAGTTCTTTGGCGGCACCTTGCCCTTCGAGAACGAAGACTTTTCCGTTGGGAATCGTGCCGGCGATGACTTTGCCGCGCGCGTCGAGGCTCAAGGCGGTGACCGCAAGCTGACCCGTGGTGGCGTATTCACTCACTTGTCCTTGGTGAACACGAAAGACTTTGCCGTCATTTCCCGTGCCAAGCAGCACAGAACCATCGGGCATGACCAACGAGCACCATACGGCGGAAGCATCGCCCACGGGCAGGTTGCCGAGCACGAAGCCCGCGCGAACCCTTCCCAACGAATCCACGCTGATGCCTTCCAATTCTCCGCCCTTCAATTCTTCAAGGGTGTCGAGACGAAAGGTGCGTGTGCCGACGGCGCTTGCCTCCGAGGTTTGCGCCATCACGAAAGAAGCGGTGATAAGTGCTACGAGACGAGCGAGAACAGATGTGCGATTCATTGACAATCCGGGCTCCATGGGACTCATCGGAGAACGTCGCGGACGCGGACACGAACAGTGGTTGAACCGATCACGAACTTTCCGAGGGGAATCAAAGTGCGGGCGTAGGACGGGACGGGTTCTGGCGCAATGGTGGAAGAGAGCGGGCGCAAGGTGTCCAGAGCGCCAGGAGGCAGTCGCGTCGCGACTTGTCCCCGGAAGGCAACTCCGTGGCCGCCAACACGCACGCCACCGACGAGCGAATCCGGAGGGTAGGCTTGACGAGGCAGCACGGAGAGAAGTTCGGTGATATTTTCGGGGATGGCGACGGGAGGAGCTTCCTGGTGGCCCGGGGTGAATTCAATTTCCACTGTATTTCCAGCTAGTTCCCGTGGAATGGCCACTTCGACGGTTCTGAATTCGGGGGGGCCTTCGTAAGGAACGAGTTGAAGACGAATACGCGCTTTTCGTCCGGCCTCGACTTCCGTATCGATAGGGACGGCGCCACGCAATTCGAGAAGGTCGCGAGCGAAACGGATATCCACTCGAGAGCGGATACTGTCGATCACAACGGGTTGCCAGGGGTTGCTCAACAAGCTTCCCATCGCGGTGACTGCACGTGAACGAAAGAACGTACCAGCGTCGGGAGTTCCCCCCACCGCGACACCGTAGTCATGCAACGTTATCTCCCCATGTCCTCGCACGCGCAAGGTGGTATGGGCATGCCATGAAACGTCGCGACGCTCCGAAGTGGTGGAGTCGATGGCATTGCCGAGGGCGACGGCCAGAAGCAAGGGAGCCATGAACCGTTCTTGCGCGAGTTGCATGGTCCAACGGGTATGAGGAGCGCCTTGGACGCCGCGAATATCGAGGTCGAGCGGGATCACAGGCGCTTCGACCGTGGAATCGACCACGATGGCGGCTTGGCGGTCATTGATGAGCGAACCCACGGGACGAATGGGCGAGCCGATTTTGAAGCTGCGCATTTTTGATGCGAGAATCCAGTGGATACGCGAGATCGCGGTAGGTAGCCTCGAGACGCCGGAGTTCATCATCGGGTGTCCGAAGGCGACGAGGCGATTGCCTTCCACGCGCGTGACCGTTCCAATTCCCGCGGCGGAAATATCACCGGCGATGAGTTGCACACCAATGGCCCCCCCGTCGACGAAACGCGAGGGGGCATCGGCCTCGGCTCTACCTGCCCCTCCCGCCTGCACCGGTTCGAGCCCAAGGGGAGAAAGATGCTGAGAAAGCACCGAAAGGGAAGCGTCGTTCAAGCCGCCCACCATCAGGGGCGTGACTACCGGAGTGGGACGAAGGGTATGGTCTGAACCCGGAGAAGCGGTGAGGGCGGCCAGTTGCCTTGCGTGGCCCTCCAGGCTGTAACTCATTGGATTTCCAGCAAATTTATGACCAGCGGGCATTTGGATTCCGGCTGTTGGTTTTCGTGCTCGCGCTGGTGGAGAAGATGGCAGCGGTTGGATGGCTTCTGGAGGGATGGGGCGTCGCAATTCATCCAACATCGCCCCGATGGGAGTCACGCCCGCCACGGATTCTTCGCCGAATTGCCAACCGTAGGCGTAGGCGCCGACCATTTTGCCATGGATGAATACGGGGCTTCCGCTCATGCCGGCGACGACTTTCGCCACTTGCAGCCGCGGATGATTCGTCTTGACAAGAATGAGGTCCTGGTGGGGGAGGAAGTTGGTGAGCACACCGATGACTTCCACATCGAAGCGTTCGGGTTCGGTGCCCGAAAAGACCGTCAGACCGTATCCTTTGTCGCCAGGCTTGAGTTGCTGAACATCGAGAAGGGGCGGTGCTGGAGCCGCGGCTTGCGCCGTTTCGAGCTGGGGAAGCGATGCACAAAGAGCAAGAGCGCCGGCAACGCATAGAGCAAGAGAATAGGTCCTGGACACGGTGCCTGAGCATACCTGAAGTCGGGCGGCTGTCTCGTCCATTGCGAAAGGGATTGTGCATACCTCCCAAATGGCCGACAAAGCCGCTCTTGGCCGAACGGGTTCCGGGTCGGGAGACAAGGGTGGCCTGCAACCCGCTTGCGTCGTAGGATGCGATGAGCCTTTTCGATGTCCGATGTGCTTTTGGTAATCGTGGTCGCGGCGGCATTTGCGTTGATGATGACGGCGCAGGTCGCGATCCTTGCGGGTCTGGTTCGTCGAAAACAATGGTGGCGCGCCTTGTCCGGCCTGCTCATGCCCCCCCTATCGCTGTATTGGGCGCATCGGGAAGGGATGAGGGTGCGCGGGATCGTGTGGTTGGCAGCCAGTATCGTGTACGTGGCCATGGTAGCGCTCGCGATTTGGCGAGGATGAGACGATACGTGCATGCGGGGGCGAAGGATACGAAATGGCGAAACGCCAAACTTGTACTACAGTGTGTTTTCATTCGAGATTTCCCGAGGTGGACGGCATGGCTTTCGCCACTTTTTTTCGCTTGTGCTTGTTGACATCGATGGCATTGGTTCCGGCAGCGTGCTCCGCTGGTTCAGGCGATCAGAACCTCGGCAGCGGAGGCGGGGGCAGTTCGGAAACCGATGCGGACCCCCCGGAAGATTCAGGCAAATCGGACGTGGGGGAAGCGTCGGCGACCGATGTGGTCGAGGATAAAACCTGTGCGCTGACGTGTTCGGAGGACTATCGCGCGGTGGTAGGCTGCGACGACGAGATCGAGCAGCTTTGTGCGTTCGACCAGATGTGCGCGAAGGGAGAATGCCTGCCTGCCTGCGAAGCCGCCGATCAAGTGCGGTCGAGCGTGGGATGCGAATACTTCCCCGTGGTCATGGATGGCTACGCGAACGCGATCAACGGCTGCTTTGCGGTATTCGTGGCGAATACCTGGCCGACGGCCGCTCATCTGACCGTGGATTTTCACGGCTCTTCGCTACCCATCGAGCAGTTTGGTTATTTGCCCAAAGGCAGCGGCACCAAGATCACCTACGAGCCCATCGAGCCCTCGGAGGGAATACCGCCCGGACAAGTCGCCATCTTATTTCTTGCGGGACCTGGAAATAATCCCGCGGGAGCCGTCGAATGCCCCGAATCTCCCGCGATCAAAAACGGTTCTGCCCAGATCAAAGGCACGGGAAAAGGATTTGCTTTTCACCTGATCAGCGATGTGCCCGTCGTGGCCTACCAAATCCTCCCCTACGGTGGCGGTAACGCGGCCGTAACAGGCGCTTCTTTGCTTCTTCCCACGGGCGTATGGGACACCAACTACGTCGCGGCCAACGCGTTTCGCCCAGCAACCATGGGCACCGAGCCATCGCTCAATATCGTCGCCATGAAAGACGGCACGGAAGTGCGTATTTTGCCGAATGTCGATGTGCAGGGCGGAGGCGGTGTGGCGAGCACCAAGGCCAACGAGGTGTTGACGATCCAGCTTAGCCGCGGACAGCAGGTGCAAATCACGCAGGAAAAGGAGCTTACGGGAAGCCCCATCGAGAGCAACCATCCGATTGCGTTGATGGCCGGGCATGAATGCATGCAGCTACCCGTGGACAAGGATTATTGCGACCATGCGGAGCAGCAGATCCCTCCGGTTCGCGCGCTTGGAAGCGAATATGTGGCCGCGCCCTATCGGCCCCGTGTGGGCGCTTCGGAAGCCGTGGGGTATCGCATCATCGGCGCAGTCAATGGCACACAGCTATCGTTCGATCCGGCCAGCGTCCATCCCGCCAAAACGCTCCAGATGGGTGAAGTAGCCGAGCTTTCCGCCACGCAACCGTTCGTGGTGCGAAGCCAGGGAGCTACCCATCCGTTCCTCATCGCCGCGTATATGTCCGGTTCCAAGGCCGTGAAAGACGGCTACGGGGATCCGGACTTCGTTCGATTGGTGCCTCCCAAACAATACTTGCAGCGGTATGTGTTTTTCACCGATCCGACCTATCCCGAAACGAATCTGGTCGTGGTCCGAGAAAAGGGAGCGAAAGGGTTTTCCGATGTGGAACTGCCGTGCGCGGGCAAACTCGACGGTTGGGAGCCGGTGGGCACCGAGGGACGATACGAATTTACGAGAATCGACCTGGTTCGACACGACTTTCAACCCCAAGGCGGTTGCAACAACGGCAGGCATGAGATGAAATCCGAAGCTCCCTTCGGCCTGACGGTATGGGGCTGGGGAACGACAGAGACGACGTCGTTTACGCGCAATGTGTCGTATGGGTATCCCGCGGGCGAGAGCGTCGTTCAGCTCAATGACATCTACGTGCCTTCGGTGCCGAAATAGGCATAACTAATTGAAATAATTGTATTTTTTTGGATTCCGCTTGGGACCGGGTCAACCATGTCTACACCCTGCGCAGCCGCTTGGGCCAGGATGGCAACCGCAGCAGGAGTCGCCTTTGGAAGAAGAGGAGCGGAAGGTCGAGCCGCACTTGAAAGCAAAGCGGCTCAGGACTTTGTTTGCGCCACCGGAACCGCAGTGGGGACAAGAGACGGGTTCGTCCATCGAAAACACGAGTTCTTCGAATTCGTGTTGGCATTCATCACAAATGAATTCGTAAACAGGCATCGTGCTATTCCTCGCGACGGGAAGGTAGCACCTGCGCCGGGCATCGTCACGATGCAGATGAGGACGGTGGGGTCGCTCCTCCATGATGAGCCTCGTTCAAAGACCGAACGAAAAGCGCCGGACTGTGAATCGGTCCGCTACGTATCATTGCCACCTCGATATCGGATTCGAGCCGATCGGAAAGGCTCGAGCCAAAATGGATGAGCAGGGGGGAATCGATGATTCCCTGTCGATTCGCTTGCCTTCCCGATGCGCATGCGCTTGTGTTCGCGGCACGTGATGGCAGAGATGACACCGATTGCACTAACGATTGCCGGTTCCGATTCCGGCGGCGGCGCGGGAATCCAGGCGGATATCAAGACATTTTCCGCGCTCGGGGTATATGGTTGCTCGGTCATCACCGCGCTGACCGCGCAAAATACGCGGGGGGTGCGCGGGGTTTTCGGGGTGGACCCAGGGTTCGTCCGAGCACAAATGGATGCGGTATTCGACGACATATCCGTATCCGCGGTGAAGATCGGCATGCTGGGCACCGCCGCCATCATCCGCGCGGTGGCGGAAGGGTTGGAACGATGGCAACCGAGATGGATCGTGCTCGATCCGGTGATGGTAGCCAAAGGGGGCGACCGGTTGTTGGATGTAGATGCGCTCACGGCCCTGCGAGAACGTCTCATTCCCCTGGCTTCGCTCATCACCCCGAACTTGCCGGAAGCGGCAGATATCCTGGGTTCACCCATGGCCGAGGATCTCGATTCGATGGTGAGCACGGCACGAGCCCTCCAGAATCTTGGAGCCCGCGCGGTATTGCTCAAAGGAGGGCATTTGGGGGGAAACGCGAGCCCGGATTTTTTTGCTTGGGATGCCGAAGAGCAATGGCTCGAGAGCCGTCGCCACGCGACCCAAAACACCCATGGGACGGGATGCACATTGTCTTCCGCCATCACCGCATCGCTGGCTTTGGGAATGCCACTTGATGCAGCCGTATCGAAGGCGAAGCAATATATCGATGCAGCGATTGCCGCGGCCGACAGCCTGCGCATCGGCCATGGGCACGGACCGGTGCATCATTTTTTCAAGCAATGGTCATCGTGATGAAGCCTATTTCGAACCCTCTCCGGTGGCTCGTGGGGATGGGAGGTTGTGTCCTGGCCTTGGGATGCAAAACACCCCGGGAAGCAGAACCACCGATCGCGGAAGCCGCGCACGACCTCGCCCCCTCCTCAGCGACCGAATCATCGACGGTCGACACATCTCCGCCAGCGGCGGTTTCTTCCGCGCAACAGCCCGCAATGGCACCATCCACCGAACCGTCGGCCACGCCTGAACCCACGCCCGAGCCACTACCGGCCGTGGACGTGAAAAACATTGGCATGCACATCGGCGGGGGTCCCAACGATCGAGAGAGCAAACAACCGATAGGCGATTCGGTAAAACCGCATTTCGATGCGCTGCGTGCTTGTTGGAAGCACGTGGCGGAACCAGACAAACCGGGGGATTTTGGCGTCGACTTGCTCATTCCACGGCAGGGCGGCAAGGCGGAAGTCTCCCATCCGCGAACGGCCATCCAAGGGGAAGGCTTCAGCGACTGCGTGGTGGGCGTGTTTGCGAGTATCGATTACTTGAAGCCCAAAACCGGCAAGACGATGGTGAGTTATTCCGTACGGTTCACGCCGCGATCATCGGATCGCTGAAGCTTTTTTCCCGATACGCCAAGCCTGCGCCATCGATCATACGAAATGCGCCATCAGGTCCCTGACCGCGGCGGGCAGGTCACCACCGTAGTGGTTTTCCACGCTTTCGAGCAGCAGCATCGCACTTTCCTGCGCGGCTTCGTCTTGCATCTCGTCGAGACGTTCGACCATGCCGCCCCGTCTTGCCAAGATGAAAGCGCGGCGATGATTGGGGGACATGCTGCGGAATCGATGAATGGTGGAGATCAGGCGAGGTTTGATTTCAGGCAGCTTACCTTGCAATTCGGCGAGCAGGTTCAGGATATGATCGCTGCTGAGTTCGGAAGAAACATCGAGGTGTTCGAGCAATAGCTCGAGTTCCTCGATGACTTGTTCATCGTCCATCGGTTCCCATTGACCAAGCTTTTCCATGTCTTCGAGCACGGTTCCGGGAACGATGGCCGTCGTTCGCAATCGGATGAAGTGCGGATCGATGGCATTGAGGACGCGGGCGGTTTCGATGGCGTGTTCGCGCCACAACGAGCGGCCGCCGAGCCCTGGCATATAGTATTCCGACAGTTCCATACCGGCTTGTTTTGCCCGCAAACCAGCTTCGATATGCTGTTCGGCCGAGACACCTTTGCGAACCAAGGTCAGAACACGGTCGCTTCCGGATTCGAGCCCAACATGGACACGATTGAGACCAGCTTCGCAGATGGCTTTCAGGTCCTCGGATTTTTTACGGACGATCGAATGAGCCCGCGCGTAGCTGGTGATGCGTTCGATGGTGGGAAAGGTTTCGCGCAAGAACGCCAAGACTTCGAGCAGATCTTCGGTAGGCATGACGATGCTGTTGGCATCTTGCAAAAACGCGTGTTTTGCTCCTTGCGCCAAAAAAGACGTTACCTGCGCCGTGCCTGGAACCAGGTCTTTGCGAGCGGCAAGCGCCTTGCGCACTTCCCAGGTCACCTCGCCCTCGAAGCCCAACGATACGGAGACGTCTTGGATCATCCTTGCGATCGCGGCCATCTCACGAATGTCTTGTTTGACATCATCGACACCGCGAATCGAAAACTTCGCGTTGTGATAAACCGGACAGAAGGCGCAGCGGTTCCAAGGACAGTTTCGCGTGACACGAACGAGCAAGCTGGCCGCTTCGGAGGGAGGACGAATCGCTCCAATCTCGAAAGGTGATTTCATCTTCTCGTCCCATCTGGCGTCGAGCACCGTCATACGCAATCCCCCCGACACCGATAAGATGCGTCATGACAGATGATTGTGGCGGCGAAGGGCCGATCGTGGCAAACGGTTTGATTCATGAAAACAAGCCCGAGGAACATGATCGGAACGGTGACCACGTTGCTTTGGCTCGGTGTGGGTGTGTACACGATCATGTATGGTGCCAGTCAGGCGTGGAAAGCGGGCGGATTTTTGATCGTAGCCGTGGGAGTCTTGCGAGGAGCGTTACTGCTTCGAGATTGGAACAAGACGAAGGATCGGCTCGATGCTTGAACCGAAGGGCGCGGACGAGATTGGTTTCATCGAATCCACGGAGCGATGCGAACGTCGCGTGGCACCACGCTGCGGATCGTCATGGGACGTTTGCGCTGGTGCATGAGATCCGCCCGAGCAAGAGCAGCCACCTTTTCGATCGTTTTCATTGTCTCGGCGGATATCTTCTTTGGCGCTTGCTGTAGCGCGCGTAGCCCCGCGTTGGCCTGCTCTTCATCTTCAGGCAGCGACACAACCACATCGTCGATGACGACCCGAGAGTGAACGATGTCGATGTACAATACGGGGAATGCGTTGGGGATCGCCGGTGCCCATCCTTTCCATTCACACCAACCATCGGAATCGAGTTCGGTAGAGGTTTTGGCGACGAAAGCTGAAGCTCCCGTCGGATTGTAAACGTCAAGAACATACAGGCTCAGCCCATCGCAACTCGGAGGATCGTGTTTCGCGTGGAGCGTCACGTTCATGATGCTGGACTTGGGCGATACGACAATGGCGAATATGCCTTCGTTTTTGTCGAAGATCGCGCAGCGGATGCCCGAGCGGCAGGTGACTCCATGTCCAAACCTAAGGGAGGAATAGCCCCCGGAATTCCAAGGGATGGATAGGCTTCCGGAGAATTCGAATCCGCCATCAAGCAGCAGGTTATGAGGGTCATCGACGTTTTCGAACGGGTCACGCTGCAGGATGGTGCGAACGATGGGGCCTCCCGCCACTCCTCCGGTGCCCGCCTCGCCCGCGGCTCCGCCGCCTCCCTCTCCGGCGCTCGTGGATCCGCCGGTCTGCTCACCACCCGAGCCACCTTGTTGCGAGGTTCCACCCGAGCCGCCTTGTTGCGAGGTTCCGCCCGAGCCGCCGCTCTGTGCGGAACTGCCCGACAGCAGGTCCGTCTTTGCACCGCATGCCCAAAGCAACAAGCTGCAGGAAATAATCGCGGCCGAAGTGTGAAGCAGAGAATGTCGTTGGCGGCTCATGGGCACACCTCCTTTCCGCAACGCACCCAGGCCAAGGCGCGCTCATACACCGTATCGACTCCGACCATGAGATCGGATTGTTTGGGAACCAGCACGACATCAGGCTCCACCCCATGAGCGATATGCGTCTTGCCGTCTTCGGTAACGAAGTCGCCAGAAGCCTGCGACCAATAGTAAAAGCCTTGCGCCTCGAGCGTAAAAAAGGTCGAAAACGCTCCCAGGGTCCTTCGCCCGAACAGTCGCGTATTCACGGAACCCTTGACGCCTAAGGGGAAAAAATCACTTCCACTCACGTCTCGGGCAAGTAAAACCGCGATCCGCATATCCTCTCGGGGTGAGGTGGAGCCAACCTTCCACGCTCTGTCCTCATCGAGTTTCCAGAGATCGAACAAGGCCTTCCCCTCGGCTTCGCCAAAAGGAAGATCGAAGAGTCCGAGCGTCCCGATGGTAGACCATACGGATATGGTTAGTGGCGGACGAGACAATTCCGTCAGATAGGCTGCGCCAGGAGCGGTTCCCCCATCCCCGCGACGATGATCCAAGATGAGCCCTTTGGCTTTCGTTCGGAACTCAGAATAGGCTTTTTCCCATTGATATTGGTGTCCGGAGCTATTGTCCGTATCGTTCCATATCATCCCGTAGAGGTCTTCTCCCGGCGCACTATCCGCGAGCAATCCAAAACGAACGTCATCAAAATCATGTGTATCCGGATCCGGATTGTTGGCGGCGAGATGGTAGGCGGGACGATGGTCGCACTCGGGCTGTGCCCCCGCGGCCTGTCCTTCAAGAGTGGCCAGGTCGATGGTTTCGGGCTTCGCACACGTCCCTGAAGGGTTGCATCGGATCACTTCGATCGTGGAGGCAAGGGCGGGGATGGCTCTCGGCAATGATTCGACTTCGCCGCTGAATACCTCGGGGTCCGTGGCCTGATATCCGATCCACGCGGCTTGCGGATGACTTCTCAACCATGCAACCGGATGCATCCCGTCGACGGAAACCAGCCTGTCTCCCGGTTTCAATCCGAGGTTGCCATACGGACCCACGTGGGAAACGAGCACGTCGGCGTAAGGCGGCGTGGAAGGGGCGCCGGTTTTTGACTTATCCGCATCGCCTTCCACGAAACATATCGGAAAGGGTCGGTCCGCGAATCCGACGAACGAAGGCAACCCAATGGCAGTGGTATGAGAGTCACGCAACAGATGAATGGCATCCGTGAACGTACTCCAGAATTGCCAGGAGCTTTCGGCCCCGCGCATCGCTTCCATTTTTGCCAGCGCTTGCTGCAAAGGCTGTTGTCGTGTCTCCACGCCGCCGAAAGCAATCCGCAATTTGTTTTGCAGCACATCCACAACCAGGTTCCTATGCGTTTTCGACGGCAGCGCGGGGACCATCGAATTGCCCCCTCGACAATACCCATCGGCACAGACCTGGTCGACACCACAAGGTTTGGTCTTCGAACACGAGGTCGTGGGCTGGTAAGCAACGTTGGCGGGAGTCACCTCCAACGCATCCAATTGAATCTCTTCCGAAATGACCATCAACACCGCAAAGGGAAGCCGCTTGCCATCCACGGACATCGGTGCGGATTCGATTTCGACCCACCCATCGCTCGTCATGCGGCCGGTGGGCGATAAGGTTATGTAATCGAGGGAATTGCCAGGCCCCACACCGTATTGAAGGATGACGATCGGATACCAGGGGTGCTCCCCACGAACGAAAGCACGCACCTGATAGGCTTGCTGCGAAAAGTCGGCAGACAACGGGATATAAGCGGCGTCGTCGAGCGAAGACCCCCGCAACACCACATATCGCTTGCCGTCGAGCGCATCGCCTTCGACCACTTCGATACCGGAGCCCGTCGGAAACGATTCGAAGCTTTCCGTAAGGATTGCATCAGGCTCGAACGCAAGCACTCCCTGTGGGTCGAAGTGAATGGCCGAGGCGGTAAACGGCGTCAACCACACGGCCGCTGCCACCGAAGCGACAGCCACCCCACGGCCATATCGTCGTTTGGTTCGTGAGTGGGTCAAGAGAAACCTCCATCGAGCGAAAAACGGCTCGGAAGCGAGCGCTCCTGTCACCGCAATGCCTGTGCCAACAAAACTGACGGCAATTGATGGATACTACGCGAGAACCGTTAGCCGAATAACACAAATGAATGCGCGGCGTTACCGCAGCACAAAGGCGAAAGCATTCCGTCGAAAAAGCGTCAAGCCATCGGCACAACAAGGCACGACCCACTCACCAAGCGCCACTATTCGCGACCCCGGCGCAGGCATACCGCTGCCCTTCCCGGATCGTCCACCCCCACGAAACCACACTGCAACCACCGCCATCACGAGCGACGGCACAACCATGGGTTTTGGATGATTCGTGGTCAGGATTCGACGGCAGGCGTGCGAATCCTTAAACAAACGAAAAAGCCAGCCAACGCAATGGCTCCCGCCAACAAAAATACCCACCTGTATCCGTACGCTTCCCAAAGATATCCAGAGACCACCGGAAGAGACATGGCCACCAGATGATCGATGGTAATACCCATGGAAATCGTGGGTGTTATATCCGCTGGATCGTCGGCGATTTTCTTCAGATACGTCGTTCGCGCAATGCGAAGCGCAAATAGCACGCTGTCCAGAACATACGCGGCATACAACCCATACAAGGCATAGGGAGCAGGCAGCAAATCGCTGGCAAATGCGTATGTCAGACAAACGCCAAGCAGCAGCAACTCGTCGACCGCCAGCACCATTCGCTCACCCACCCAGTCAATCACATCCCCGAGCAAGGGTCGAAGCACCACCCCAAGACTTGCCGCAATGAAGTAAAGCAGCGCGATGGTCTCCACACTCACACGATGCAGGTCGACCAATACCCAGGCTCCGAACGCCAAAAAGATTTGCTTTCGAATGCCGAAAAGGGCCGAGATGGCGTAAAATATGCTGTATTTTTTCTTGACCACGAGTTTGCGCGACGGCGGCTGCCCCTCATCCGAACGAAGGGAAGCGTAGAGCACTCCTGCCATGGCCGCACTGAGCGCCACGAACGTGTAGAACAAACCAAAGCGATCTCCCCACAGGCGCGCGCACACGAAAACCAAACCCACGCCCGCGATCGTTCCAAGATTACGTGCGCCGCCGAATTGCCCGAGTCGATGTCCTTCCCTTCTACCTTTGGCCAAACGAAGCGCGATCGGTCCTTCCACGGCGAATAAAATATGATCACCCAGGGACCAAAGGATGATGAACACCACGAGCGTGAAGGTATTCGAAGCCATAAATCCCAGGCCAAGAGCCCCTATCGCCGTGAGCGACATCGCGATGGCGGCCATTTTGGTTTCCCGAACCAGCATCAATAAGGCGCCGGCAATGGCGAAGAGCAAGAATCCGGGCAGTTCACGTGGCAACTCGAGCCATCCCCGCGCTTCAGCTCCAAGGTGGTGAATATCCGCCAGGTAATTGTTGAGCGTGGCTTGGAAAATGCCCACCGAGGCGCCGAAAAACATCGTGGCAAGAAGGGCGCGTCGAAGGTCCCGC
>Ga0116144_10002116_pt1 | contig 22038 bp, 36 predicted proteins | sample AD_UKC035_MetaG_FD_89746 | JGI IMG/M metagenome (GOLD analysis project Ga0116144, IMG submission 89746) | Active sludge microbial communities of municipal wastewater-treating anaerobic digesters from USA - AD_UKC035_MetaG | ecosystem: Engineered > Bioreactor > Anaerobic > Digestate | place: USA...
CGGCGACAACATCAACATGGAAGTTAACTTGATTGTCCCCGTGGCCCTCGAGCAGGGTTCTAAGTTCGCCATCCGTGAAGGCGGCCTGACCGTCGGCGCGGGTGTCATCACCAAGATTATTGCGTAACCCTCAACAAGCAGTGGATTAAAGGTTATGATGGCTAAACAAAAAATTCGCATCCGCCTCAAAGCATATGACCATCGCGTTCTGGATCAATCCGCCAAGCGGATTGTTGAGACTGCTGAACGCACTGGTGCCCGTGTAGTTGGTCCTGTACCCTTGCCAACTAAGAAAGAACGGTTTACAATACGCCGTTCAAGTTTCATCGACAAGGATTCGCACGAGCACTTTGAAATCCGCACTCACAACCGCCTGATTGACGTTCTGGATCCCGATTCCAAGACGATTGATATGCTCATGCGCCTGAACCTTCCGGCGGGTGTGGATATCGAAATCAAAATCTAGCAACACGCTTCTACGCGTCACGTTGCCCCGTGCTGTGAGGTGGGCTGATAGGCCCCCTACCCTGCACCGGGCAACGTGGCACGTAAGCACGTAATACCAGGCAATGCAAGAGCGAGCCTGCACGCGAGCGAAAACAACTTTCAGCTCCACGGCAGATCGACTGACTGCATTGCCGTCAGGGATGATGCAGCCTTGCCCAGGCTAACAGTCCCGAGAAAATTAATTTAGGAGAAAATGGAGATGTTGAAAGGGCTGATTGGCAAGAAAATCGGTATGACCCAGATTTTCGATGATGCCGGCCGGGCTATTCCGGTCACGCTGATCGAAGCTGGGCCATGCTACGTTACCCAGGTGCGCACGTCTGACACCGACGGGTACACAGCCGTGCAGCTTGGCTTCGATGAAGCCAAACCAAAACGTCTCACTGGTGGTCAACTGGGGCACCTCAAGCGCAACAGCCTCCCCCCGTTGCGCTTTTTGCGCGAGTTCCGGGTTTCAGGAGACGGGATCGCTGAGGGCGAACAGGTCACCGTGGCGACGTTTGACGTCGGTGAATTTGTTGATGTCACCGGCACCAGCAAAGGGCGCGGCTTCCAAGGTGGCGTCAAACGCTACCATTTCAAGGGTGGTCCCAAGACTCATGGTCAGTCAGACCGCCTGCGCGCTCCCGGTTCACGCAGTTCCACCACCACCCCGGGACGTGTGTACAAAGGCGCACGTGGCGCCGGCCACATGGGCTTCCGCCGCATCACAACCCAGAACATCAAAGTTGTGCTGGTTGACTCAGAGCGCAACCTGCTGGGTGTCAACGGTGCCGTACCAGGCGCCAAGGGCAGCCTGGTCGAGATCCGACCGACCAAGAAATAGAAGCCGGTATTGATTACTGAGCGGCGTATTTAGACTGGAGCTACACGATGGAAGTAGACGTTTTCAACATGGAAGGGCAAAAAGTTCGCACCGTTGAACTACCGGCGGCGATCTTTGAAGCCCCAATTAATGTAGACCTGATGCACCAGGCTTATGTTCGCCAAGCGGCGAACGCTCGCCTGGGTACGCACAGCACCAAGACCCGCGGTGATGTTTCGGGCGGTGGTCGTAAACCCTGGAAGCAAAAGGGTACCGGCCGGGCACGCCAGGGTTCCAGCCGCGCCCCCCAATGGGTGGGCGGCGGTAAGGTTCACACCCCCAAGCCTCGCAGCTATTTCATGCAGATGCCGCGCAAGATGCGCCGTGCGGCCCTGTGCTCGGCTCTGTCAGTCAAAGCCTCTGAGCAGAACATCGTCCTGCTCGACGAGATGAAACTGGCTGAGCCCAAAACACGCCTCATGGCTCAGGCACTCAACAAGTTGGTCGGTGAAGCCAGCGCTCTCATCCTCATCCCTGAAAAGGGTGGCGATTACGACATGGTGATCCGCTCGGCCAACAACATCCCTGATGCCAAAACGCTGCTGGCTGGTTACCTGAACATCCGCGACCTGCTCGGCTTTGACAAAGTTGTCATGCCGGTCCAGGCTCTGGATGTCCTCACGGCGAACTTAGGGTAACGGGAGGCAGACATGACTACGATTTATGATGTACTTCGGCGCCCCATCATCACCGAGAAATCGAACTACCTCAACTCGCAGCTTCACCGCTACGTCTTCGAAGTGACCTCTGATGCCACCAAGACGTTGGTGAAAGACGCAGTTGAGACCCTGTTCGACGTGGATGTGATTGGCGTCAACCTGATGAATGTACCTGCGAAGCGCACCCGTCGCGTGCGCAGCCGCCGCCTGATGATCCGCCGCAGCGGCTATAAAAAAGCCATCGTCACGCTAGCCGCGGGCGACACCATTGATGCATTTGAAGGGGTGAAGTGATGGCTATCAAGAAATTCAAGCCCGTAACTCCCAGCCAGCGTGGGATGACCGGCTACACCTTTGAAGAAATTACCAAGAGCAAGCCCGAACGTTCGCTGCTCGTTCTGCGCAAGGCCTTTGCTGGCCGCAACGCTTATGGCCGTGTTACCGTGCGGCACCGCGGTGGTGGCAATCGCCGCTTCATCCGCATCGTAGACTTCAAACGCGAAAAGCACAATGTGCCGGCCCGCGTGGCTGCGATCGAATACGATCCCAACCGCACCGCCCGCCTGGCCCTGCTGCACTATGTGGATGGCGAAAAGCGCTACATCATCGCCCCGGTTGACCTGAAGGTCGGTGACACGATCATCTCTGGCCCGCAGGCCGAGGTTCGCCCCGGCAACAACATGCCCATCGCCAACATCCCGGTCGGCACCCTGCTCCACAACCTGGAATTGCAGGCCGGCAAGGGTGGCCAACTGGTGCGTTCTGCCGGCAGTGCCGCACAGCTGCTCGCCAAAGAAGGCGACTATGCTCAGATCCGCATGCCCTCGGGTGAAGTTCGCCTGATCCGCCAAACCTGCTACGCCACCATTGGCCAGGTAGGCAACCTGGATCACAGCAACATCAAACTCGGTAAAGCCGGCCGCAAACGCCACATGGGCGTCCGCCCCACCGTGCGCGGTACCGCAATGAGCCCCCGCGACCACCCCCATGGTGGTGGTGAAGGTCGCCAGCCGGTCGGCATGGCTGGTCCTAAGAGCCCATGGGGCAAACCGACCCGCGGCTACAAGACCCGCCGCAACAAGAAATCCGATCAGTATATTGTCCGCCGGCGCGGCAAGAGCCGCCGGTAAACAAGGAGATTAGGAAATGGGACGATCTCTGAAGAAGGGGCCCTTCGTAGCCCCCAAACTGCTCAAGAAAATTGAGACAATGAACGAGCGTGGCGACAAGAAAGTCATCCGCACCTGGAGCCGCGCCAGCACCATCTTCCCCCAGATGGTTGGTCACACGGTTGCCGTTCACGACGGCCGCCGCCATGTGCCAATCTACATCACTGAGAACATGGTTGGCCACCGCCTGGGTGAATTTGCCCCCACCCGCACCTTCCGTGGGCACTTAGCTGAGAAGAAAGTCAAGAAAGAGTAATCTTATGGCTACTGACATTCAAGCTCATGCTCATTCCCTCGGCATCTCAGCGCAGAAGATGCGCCTGGTGGTCGATATGGTGCGCGGCAAAGGTGTGGTCCACGCACTTGATATGCTCAAGTTTGTTCCAAACCAGGCTGCCACGCCAGTTTCCAAACTGCTGGCCTCGGCTGTAGCCAACGCTGAAGAGAACTTTGGCGTCAGCCGTGATGACCTGTATGTGTACCGTATCTTCGCAGATGAAGGCACCACCCGCCGCTGGCGCCGTTTTGGCCCCCGTGGTCGGTTCAAGCCTTGGTTACGCCGCTCGTCGCACGTCACCGTCATCCTGCGAGAAAAAGAGTAAGGAGATACTATGGGTCGAAAAATTCATCCGATTGGTTTTCGCCTGAAGATCAACAAGACGTGGGAAGGCCGCTGGTTTGCCGAAGGTAAGGAATACGTCGACCAGCTCCACCAGGATTTTGCCGTGCGCGACCTGGTGCGCAGCGAAGTGCCGCGTGCTGGCGTCTCTCACATCGAAATTGAGCGCTTCCCTGGCAAGGTCAAGGTTGTTGTTCACACAGCCAAGCCCGGCGTCCTGATCGGCCGCAAAGGCGAGAGCGTCAAGAAATTGCGCTTGCGCCTCGAAGCCCTGGTTGGCAAGAAGATTGACCTCGAGATCAAAGAGATCAAAGCTCCTGATCTGGATGCCTATCTGGTTGCCACCAACATTGCCGAGCAGCTCGAACGCCGCATCAGCTACCAGCGCGCTATGAAGCGCGCCATGCAGCAAGCCATCCGCCAGGGTGCCGAGGGCATCCGCGTGGAAGTGGCTGGCCGCCTGAGTGGTGCTGAAATGGCTCGTGTGGTCAATATGCGTGAAGGCCGCGTTCCGCGTGCTACCCTGCGCGCCGATATTGACTACTACCAGACCGAAGCCCTCACCACCTATGGACGCATTGGCGTTAAGGTGTGGATCTATCGTGGCGATGTGTTGCCCCAGGTGGAAGAGCAGGTTGAATCCACCGAAGGCGTTTACGTCAGTGAGTGAGGTTTGTAATTATGTTAATGCCAAAGCGTGTTAAGTATCGCAAGATGATGCGCGGCCGCATGCGCGGGAAAGCCCAGCGCGGCGCTGAAGTTCACTTCGGCGATTACGGCCTGAAGGCGCTCGAACCGGCCTGGATCTCTGCTCGCCAGCTCGAAGCTGCCCGTCGCGCCATCGTTCGTGCCATGAAGCGACGCGGCAAGTTATGGCTGCGCGTCTTCCCCGATAAACCCATCACCCACAAACCTGCCGAAACCCGTATGGGTAAAGGCAAGGGTGCGGTGGAATATTGGGCGGCCGTAGTCCGGCCGGGGCGCATTATGTTCGAGATCGGCGGCGGTCTGCCGGAAGATGTTGCCAAAGAGGCACTGCGCCTGGCCCAGTACAAGCTGCCCATCCGCACCAAAATTGTCGACCGCTATGACCGTGTTGGAGGAGAGCAATGAAAATCGCAGATATCCGCAAACTTTCGCTGGATGAGATGCAGACTCGCCTCAACGATGCCAGAGAAGAATTGATGAAACTGCGCTTCCAGCAGTCCACCGGCGAGTTGCAGGATCACACCCGCCTGCGCCAGACACGCCGCACGATTGCCCAGATTGCTACGGTGATCGCTGAGCAAAAGCGCAATTCCGAAAGCCAGGTGAGCAATGAATAATCGCCGTCGGTTAACTGGTCATGTGACCAGCAATGCCATGCAAAAAACTGTGGTTGTGGAAGTCTCTCGGACTTACCGTCACCCTTTGTACAAGAAAGTTGTCTCCAGCCGCAAGCGCCTGATGGCCCATGACGAACTGGGCTGCCAGATTGGCGACGAGGTGTGCATTGTTGAAAGCCGCCCCCTCTCCCGCCGCAAGCACTGGGTGGTTGAGCAGATCGTACGCCGGGTAGAAGGCGCTGCCGATACCCTTCCGGAGGCCTAACCATGATTCAGCAAGAAACCGTCATGAAAGTCGCCGATAATACCGGCGCACGCTCACTGCTGGTGATCCACGTCATGGGTGGGTCCCGCCGCCGCTACGGGCGGGTTGGCGACATCGTCGTTGGCGCCGTCCAAGAAGCTACCCCGCAGGGTAACGTCAAGAAGAGCGATGTGGTCAAAGCCGTTGTGGTCCGCTGTTCCAAAGAATGGCGCCGCGATGATGGCTCTTACATCCGCTTCGACGACAACGCCGCTGTCATTTTGGATACCGATGGCCAAAACCCCAAAGGTACCCGCATCTTCGGACCGGTGGCTCGCGAGCTGCGTGAAAAAGGCTTTATGAAAATCGTTTCCCTGGCACCCGAAGTACTCTAGGCCAGTGGAACAGGAGCGAGAACCGTGAGAGTTAAGATCCGCAAAGGTGATACTGTTGAAGTGATCAACGGCCGCGAGGAAGACAAGGGGAAGCGCGGCGAAGTGATCAAGGTTTTGCCGGACGAAGGCCGGATTGTGATTGCGCGCATCAACATTCGCATCAAGCACCAGCGCGAAACACAGCAAAAAGGCCGCAACCTGAAGCCTGGCAAGATCGAATTTGAAGCTCCGCTTTCGCTTGCCAACGTGATGCTGGTTTGCCCAAAGTGCAACAAGCCCACGCGTGTTGGCATCCAGCGTGAAGACGGAGAGAGCCAGCGCATCTGCAAGCAGTGCAATGCAGTGATCGACTAGAAAGCTGGTCTGGAGCAAGAATATGACATTAAAAATGAAAGAGTTCTACACCAACGAAGTCGCGCCGGCGCTGAAGAAGTCGCTCGGTCTCGACAACGTCATGGAGATCCCACGCATTACCAAGGTCGTGGTGAACATTGGCGTCGGTGAAGCCCTGGATAATGCCAAGGCTCTCGAAGCAGCCGTGGAAGATCTGGTCAAGATCACCGGCCAAAAACCCATCATCACCAAGGCACGCAAGAGCATCGCCAACTTCAAGTTGCGCGAAGGCCGTGCCATCGGCGCCAAGGTCACCCTGCGCGGCGAGCGCATGTGGGCCTTCTTGGACCGCCTGATGAACGTGGCCCTGCCGCGTGTGCGTGATTTCCGGGGCATTTCGCCCGACTCGTTTGATGGTCGTGGGAACTACACTTTGGGCCTGCGCGAGCAGCTCGTGTTCCCCGAAATCGAGTATGACAAGATTGATAAGTTACGCGGCTTGGAAGTTTCGATCGTCACCACGGCCCGCAACGACGACCAGGCTCGCCAAATGCTGCAAATGCTTGGTATGCCGTTTCGAAAGGATGGAGTGTAATGGCTCAAACGTGCATGAAGTATCGTGAAATGCGCCGCAAGTACCCTTGCCGGGTACGCAATCGCTGCAAGAAGTGTGGTCGTCCACGCGGCTATATGCGCCGCTTCGGCCTGTGCCGCATTTGCTTCCGCGAGCTGGCCCTCGCGGGTCAGATTCCCGGCGTGGTTAAGTCATCCTGGTAAACCGGGCGGAGGTATTGAGAATGTCTTTAACTGATCCTATCGCTGATATGCTGACCCGGATTCGCAATGCCGTGCTTGCTGGTCACAGCACCGTGGCTATGCCCAATTCTAAGATCAAGGCATCTATTGCCCAGATCTTGAAAGAAGAAGGCTACATTAGTGGCATTGAAATCGTCGAAGATAGCAAACAGCCTGTGCAAAAAATTCTGCGCATTCGCCTGAAGTACATTGGCGAACGCCGCGAACGCAAACCCGTTATCACTGGCTTGGAGCGCATTAGCCGCCCCGGTAGCCGGGTATACACGGGCAAACAGGAAATCCCCTGGATTCTGTCGGGCATGGGCATCGCCATTGTCTCGACCCCCAAGGGCGTTATGACCGGCCAGCGCGCCCGCCAGTTGGGCGTGGGTGGCGAGATCCTCTGCAAGGTCTGGTAAAGAGAGGAATAGCCATGTCTCGTATTGGTCGTCTACCAATTCCTGTACCTGCCAATGTGCAGGTTGATGTCAAAGGTTCCTTTGTGCGTGTAAAAGGTCCCAAGGGCACGCTGGAGTACACCTTCCCAGCGGCTATGGATATCACCCTCGACCAGGGTGAGCTCACCATCAAGCGCCCTTCTGATGCTCGGGAACACCGCTCACTGCACGGAACCACCCGCGCCCTGTTGCATAACATGGTCGTGGGCGTCAGCACCGGTTTCCAAACCGTTCTTGAGATCAATGGCGTGGGTTACCGCGCCGAAGTGAACGGCAAGAATCTGGTACTCAACGTCGGCTACTCGCACCCTGTGGTGGTCGAGCCGCCAGACGGCATTAGCTTTGATGTAGATGCAAAGACCCGCCAGGTCAAGGTGATGGGCGCCGACAAGCAACAAGTCGGCCAGATCGCAGCCAACATCCGCGAGATCCGCCCGCCTGAACCTTACCTCGGTAAGGGCATCAAGTACGTCGAAGAAAAGATCCGCCGCAAGGCTGGTAAGTCGGGTAAGGGTTAAACCTATGGCCAATGAAACACAATCCCGTTCTGTAGCTCGCATCCGGCGCCACATCCGTGTGCGCCAGAAGGTGCACGGCACCCCTGCGTGCCCGCGCCTGAGCGTATTCCGCAGCCTGACCGAGATCTATGCCCAGGTCATTGATGACGAGGCCGGTACCACCCTGGCATCCGCCTCCACCATCGATGGTGAGCTGAAAGCAAAGATCAAGGGTATGAAGCGAGTTGAGCAGGCCAAACTGGTTGGCAAAACAGTGGCCGAGCGCGCCAAAGCCAAGGGCATCGAAAAGGTTACCTTTGACCGCGGTGGCTATAAGTACATCGGGCGCGTTAAAGCGCTGGCCGATGGCGCCCGCGAGGGCGGCCTCAAGTTCTAGCCGACCGGCACAGCCTGCCGTTCGCGAAATGGAGACAAAGCATGAGTGACTATGCGATTGCTGAATTCGAACAACCTGAGTTCGATGAACGCGTCATTGAGATTGGTAGAGTTGCAAAAGTCGTCAAGGGCGGCCGCCGGTTCTCTTTCCGGGTGACCGTTGTGGTTGGCGACAACCGTGGCACCGTGGGCATCGGCGTTGGCAAAGCCAACACCGTCCCCGATGCCATGCGGAAAGCATCTGAGCACGCCCGCCGCAATATGCACAAAGTGTTCCTGAATGGCACCACCATCCCTCACGAGGTGATTGCCAAAGTAGGTGGCGCTGAAGTGCTGCTCAAACCGGCCTCCCCTGGTACAGGTGTGATCGCCGGTGGTGGTGTGCGCGCCGTGCTCGAAGCAACCGGTATATCAGATATCCTGACCAAGTCTTTGGGCAGCAACAACATGCTCAACGTGGTTTACGCCACCGTAGAAGCCCTGGATCAGCTTAAGTCCACCAAGGACGAGGCTGCCCGCCGCGGCAAAGAGGCCAAAGACGTGGCCCCCTTCTGGGAACGGAGGAAGCATGACCAGTAAAACCGAACCCAAAGAAAAAACAATCCGCATCACCCTGGTGCGCAGCGCCATCGGCTATTCTGAGCGGCACAAGCGCACGGTGCGGGCCCTGGGCCTGCGCCGCCTGCACCAGACGGTTGAGCATTTGGATACTCCGACCCTGCGCGGCATGATCTACCTGGTCAGCCATCTGGTCGAAGTAGAGGAATGAGCCATGAAACTACATGATCTTCAACCTCAAGAAGGTTCTAAGCAAGACCGCATTCGCGTTGGCCGTGGTCACGGCGCCCGCCGGGGTAAAACCAGCGGACGTGGTACCAAAGGCCAGGGCGCACGCGCCGGCAAAAATGCCCGCCTGTACCATCAGGGCGGCAACCTGCCCTTCTACCGCCGCTTGCCCTTCAAGCGTGGTGAAGGCTTCAGCCCCCTGAACCGGGTTGTATACAACGAAGTCAACCTGGACCAACTGGCTGATTTCGCCGCAGGTACTGAAATTACCCCTGAAACCCTGGCTGAAGCCCGCCTGCTGCGCGACCCACGCAATCCGGTCGCCATCTTGGGCCGCGGCAACCTGCAAGCTGCTTTGAAGCTGCACGTGCACCGCATCAGCAAGGGCGCCCAGGCCAAGGTCGAAGCAGCCGGCGGCAGTGTCGAGCTGATCAACTAACAAGGAGCCAAAACTCATGAAGCGCTCTGCCTGGCGTTACCTCTGGACAGCCCAAGATATCCGGCGCAAGCTGTTGATCACCTTGCTGCTGCTGGCGATCTTCCGCCTGGCCGCTCACGTCCCCGTTCCCGGTGCCGATAAGACCGTTATCGCAGCCATCATGAGCTCGGGCGGTGCAGCCGGGTCTTTGATCAACCTGTTAGACCTGCTGTCGGGTGGTACGGTTTCCAAGTTCTCGCTGTTGGCAATGGGTGTGTACCCTTACATCACCGCCCAAATTATCCTTCAGCTGCTCGTCCCCATCATCCCCGCCTGGCAAAAGCGGATGGAAGAAGACCCCCGCGAAGGCCAGAAGTGGATGGAAAAATGGACTTACTACCTGGCCGTGCCCATGTCTGCGCTGCAGGCCATCGGCCAGGTAAACATCTTCAATGCCACGGCCAACAACATTGGTTTGCCCAAGGTGATCGCCGAGTTTGGATGGGAGTACTTCTTGCCCTCTCTGACGATCGTGCTCAGCATGACCGCCGGTACCATGTTTGCCATCTGGCTGGGCGAGTTGATCTCTGAATTCGGCTTGCGCAACCAGGGCCTGTCGCTGATCATCTTCGCAGGTATCGTGGCACGCATGCCGTCTTCAGTTGTAGCCATCTGGCAAGACGAGGAACACCGCTGGGTAGGCCTGATCTTGATGGCCATCATCACCCTGCTGACCATCGTTGCCATCGTCTTCGTACAGCAAGGCCGCCGCAACGTGCCGGTGATGTACCCTGGCCGCCGGATGGGCGCTCGCATGTCCATGCCTGTCAAGGGCACCCTGCCCCTGATGGTCAACATGGCTGGCATGATCCCAATCATCTTTGCCCAGTCTCTGCTGACCTTCCCGTCCATCATCGCCAGCTTCTTCACCAGCTCTACCAACGAGACCGTGGCCAATGTGGCAACCTGGTTCACCAACACCTTTGGTGGCAGCGGCAATGCTTACTGGGTCATGTACTTCTTCGGCGTAGTGCTCTTCGCCTTCTTCTACACTGACGTGATCTTTGCACAGCAGAACTACGGCGAAAACCTGAAGAAGACCGGCGCCCAGATTGCCGGCGTCAGCCGTGGTGCTCCAACCCAGCGCTACCTGACGCGCGTCTTGCGCCGCATCACCCTGCCCGGGGCCATCTTCTTGGGCATCGTGGCGGTTTTACCCTGGCTGATCGGTTTGCTCATTCCCTTCGGCCAAAACACCGGCTTACTGCTGACCTCTTCATCTGGTCTGCTGATCGTTGTCGGCGTGGTGCGCGATACCTTCTTCAGCATTGATGCTGAACTGAAGCTGCACGGCTACGACGACACCTTGTTGGTGCGTTAAAGGAGCTTTGCATGGCTACCTATATCGTTCTTTTAGGCCCGCCCGGGGCCGGCAAAGGCACCCAGGCTCAAATCATCTCAGAAAAATACGCCCTTCCCCACATCTCTTCGGGCGATATCTTTCGTGAGAACCTGAAAAATGAGACCGAGCTAGGTAAGCTGGCGCAAAGTTACATGGGCAAGGGAAACCTGGTGCCCGATGATGTGACGATCGCGATGATCCGCGAACGCCTGGCCCGCCCCGATTGTCAAGGCGGAGCACTGCTAGACGGCTTCCCGCGCACCCCTGCGCAGGCCGAAGCCCTGGCAGCCATGCTGGTTGAGTTCAATGGCAGCGTAAAAGCTGTGCCCTATATCAGCGTCCCCGAGGTTCTGCTCATCGAGCGCCTCACCGGGCGTTGGACCTGCCGCCAGGCGGGTCACATCTTCCACGAAAAGTATAACCCGCCGCGCCAGTCGGGCATCTGTGACTTGGATGGCTCTGAGCTGTACCAGCGCGACGATGACAAAGCGGAAACCGTCACCCGGCGGATCCGCGTCTATCTGGAACAGACAGAACCGCTGATCGAGTACTACCGTCAGCGTGGTCTGTTGCTCGAAATTGATGGCTCAAAGGCCATCGAAACGGTAAGCACCGAGCTGCTGGCAGCTCTGGCAGAAAAGGCATAACGCAGCATGAGTTGGGAACGTAACATCGTGATCAAAAGCTCGCAAGAGCTGGAGGTCATGCGTGAGGCAGGGCGCATCAACGCCAGGGCGCTGGCAGCGGTGCGGTCGCTCATCCGCCCCGGCGTCACTACCGCCGAACTGGATGCAGCCGCCGAAGAAGTGATCCGCAAGCACGGCGCCACCCCCACCTTCAAGGGATATCCTGGCCCCTACCCGTTCCCAGCTACCATCTGCGCCAGCCTAAATGACGAGCTGGTACATGGCATTCCCAGCAAGCGCAAGCTAAAAAGCGGCGATATACTCTCGATCGATTGCGGCTCTACTTTTGAGGGCTTTGTGGGTGACTCAGCCATCACCGTGGGTGTTGGCGAAGTGCCCCCCGAAACCCAGCGGCTGATAGATGTGACAGAGCAGGCACTCTACGAGGGAATTCGCCATATGCGCGCCGGGAACCGCATCGGTGACGTCTCTGCAGCCATCCAGGAACTGGTCGAGAGGCATGGTTATCATGTCACCCGCGAGTACACTGGGCATGGCGTAGGGCGTGAAATGCACGAAGGGCCGCAGGTGCCGAATTATGGCGTGGCCGGGCGCGGGCAGGTTTTGCGCCCTGGCATGACCATTGCCCTGGAACCAATGGTGCTGGTGGGCACCCACCGCACACGGGTGCTTCCCGATCAATGGGGAGTGGCCTCTGCTGATGGCTCGTTGTGCGCTCATTGGGAGCACAGCGTAGCAATCACCGAAGACGAGCCGCTCATCCTGACCGCTCTTTAAAAGAAGCACTGGACAAGAATGGCAAGTGTATGTATAATCAACGCTTTGGCCTCGCAGAATCAAGAGGCACAAGCAAATTAAGGAGTAAGGCGTTATGAAAGTTTCATCGTCCATTAAACAGCGCTGTTCCAAGTGTAAGATCGTTAAGCGCAAGGGCCGCCTGTACATCATCTGTGAAAATCCGAAACACAAACAGCGACAGGGATAGTCAAAATTATGGCACGTATTGAAGGCGTTGATCTACCACGTAACAAGCGCATCGAAATCGGTTTGACCTACATCTTCGGTGTTGGACGCACGCGGGCGCACGAAGTTCTCACAGCCACGGGCGTCAATCCCGACACGCGGGTCAAAGACCTGACCGATGCGGAAGTCGCCCTGCTGCGCGATTATATTGGGCAGCATTTCAAAGTCGAAGGCGACCTGCGCCGCCAGGTGCAGCTCAACATCAAGCGTCTGATCGAAATTGGCTGCTATCGCGGCCTGCGTCACCGGCGCAACCTGCCGGCACGCGGTCAGCGCACGCGCACCAATTCGCGCACCCGCAAAGGCCCCAAGAAGACGGTCGCCGGTCGCGGTCGTCGTCGTGGCGCAACCAAGAAATAATTTAGCGAACGAGGTAAAGTTATATGGCTCAAACTGCAACCTCTGGGCGCCGCAAGAGCGCGAAGAAAGTCAAGCGCGTCCTGTCTTCTGGGCAGGTTCACATCTTTGCGACGTTCAACAATACTATCGTCACGGTCACCGATACCCAAGGCAACGCGGTCACCAGTGCCAGCGCTGGCGCTTCAGGCTTCAAGGGCTCTCGCAAGAGCACCCCATTCGCAGCCCGCGTGGCTGCCGAAGCAGCTATGAAGAACGCCCAGGGCATGGGTCTCCAGGAAGTCGAGATCTTCGTCAAAGGTCCCGGCCCTGGCCGCGAGAATGCCATCCGGGCCGTCCAGGCTTCGGGGATGCGCGTGTCCTCCATCACAGATATCACTCCAGTTCCACACAATGGATGCCGGCCGCCCAAGAAACGCCGCGTCTAATCTGATCATACGAATGAGGTAAGAGATTTATGGCAAAGTATCGTGGGCCAGTTTGTAAATTGTGCCGGCGAGAAGGCGAAAAGCTGTTCCTGAAGGGCGCACGCTGCTACACCCCCAAGTGCTCGATGGAACGCCGCGCCTATCCCCCAGGCATGCACGGCAGAGGCGCTCAATTCCGCCGCAAGCGCGAGTCGGATTTTGCCCGCCAGCTGCGCGCCAAGCAAAAAGCACGCCGTGTGTTTGGAGTGCTCGAACGCCAGTTCCGCCGTTACTACGAAGTTTCTAACAAGCGACGCGGCCTCACCGGCCTGAATCTGCTTCAGATTCTCGAGTCGCGCCTGGATAATGTCATCTACCGCCTTGGGTTTGCCAGCAGCCGGGCCGAAGCTCGCCTGCTCGTGACGCATGGCCACTTCGTCGTCAATGGCCGCCGCACCGACGTCCCCTCTATGCTGATGTCGGTTGGCGATGTGATCTCAGTCCGCCCTAATTCGCTCAAGAGCCCTTACTTCAAGGATCTTGGGCCCCTGGCCGAAACTCGCAACGTTCCCAATTGGCTCAGCCGCGACCTGAAAGAATATTCAGGTTCGGTTATCCGCCTGCCAGAACGCGCCGAGATTGACGCTAACCTGGGTGAACAGTTGATCGTTGAATACTACTCGCGGTAATCGTTGCGTGCAGGCAGGTTCCAAGCGGGTGGGCCCTTGGCCCAACCAGTGCTGGAACCTGCCGCGTGCAGCGCGCGGGGGAAGAGGTGAACTGTGTTAAGTCTGAGTAACATGGTAACGCCGAAGATCGAGCGCGAAGCCGAGGCTCGGAACTACGGCAAGTTTATCATCAGTCCTTTAGAGCATGGCTACGGCATTACGCTGGGCAACGCCCTGCGCCGTGTGCTGCTGTCTTCATTAGAAGGCGCCGCCGTGACATCCATCCGCATCGCAGATGTTCAGCATGAATTCAGCGACATCCCCGGTGTGCGTGAAGACGTCATCCGCGTGATGCTGCAGATCAAGCAGCTGCGCCTGAAACTGAACGACGTTGAAAACGCCCGCCTGCACCTCACCGTGCAAGGCGAAGGCACTGTAACCGCGGCCGACATCATCGCCCCCCCCGAAGTGGAGATCATCAACCCCGATCTCTATCTCTTCTCGGTGGACGACAAGAAGGCCAACCTTGAAATCGAACTGACCGTCGAGCGTGGGCGGGGTTACTCCCCTGCTGATGATCGCACCGGCCGCCTGCCAATTGGCGAGCTGCCCGTTGATGCCATCTACAGCCCCATCCGGCGTGTCAATTGGGATGTTAGCTCTGCCCGCGTTGGGCAAAGCACCAACTACGATAAACTCATCCTGGAGATCTGGACGGATGGCACCACCTCCCCAGAGAACTCCCTTAGCACCGCCGCCAAGATCCTCATTGACCACCTTCGCCACCTGGCTGGCATCAGCGAAGAAACGCTGGCTGCCATTACCGAAGAAGTCAGTGAAGAAGATCACCTGACGAGCGAAATGATCGAGACTCCCATCGAGAACCTCGATCTGTCGGTGCGTGTCTTCAACTCTCTCAAGCGCACCGGCATCACCACCGTGGGCGAAGTGCTTGACCTGCTCGAAAAGGGCGAAGAAGCCGTCATGTCCATCCGGAATTTCGGCGAAAAGAGCCTCGACGAGCTGCGCCAGAAGATGCGCGAAAAGGGCTACCTCCGGGATGCGAAAGAAACTGAAGCGGAGTAATTGGATATGCGACATAAAGTAGCAGGAGTTAAGTTAGGCCGCAGCAAGGATGAGCGCATCGCCTTGCGCCGCACCTTGATCAAGCAGCTGTTCGAACACGAACGCATTGAGACCACCAGCGCCAAAGCCGAGGCCATTCGTGGCCAGGCTGAGCGCCTGATCACCCTGGCCAAGCGTGGCAACGAAGCCGGCGAGAGCTCGGCCGTTCATGCCCGCCGCCTGGCAGCCGCTCGCCTGGGCAGCAATGAAACCGTCAACAAACTGTTTGATGACATTGCCCCCCGCTTTAAGACGCGCCCGGGTGGTTACACCCGTGTGATGAAACTCGGCAAACGCCTGGGCGATGCCGCCGAGATGGTCTTGATCGAGTTGGTTGAAGAATAAGCCAAGTAAGTGGCGATCGGCAGCCTGCACCCGCTGACGGCTGATCGCTGAAATATGGAACGTTACCAGGTTATCCTCGCCTACGACGGCTCTGAGTTCCAGGGCTTTCAACGGCAGGCTCATGTCCGCACCGTGCAGGGTGTCTTTGAAGATGCTCTGCGGCAGTTGGGCTGGCAAGGGAAGACACTGCTGGCAGCCGGGCGCACCGATTGCGGTGTGCACGCTGCCGGGCAGGTAGTGGCTTTTGACCTCGAATGGGCGCATTCCACACAGGCGCTCCAACAGGCCCTAAACGCCCACCTGCCCCCCGATGCATCGGCCCTCGTCGTACAAATAGCCCGGGCAGATTTTCACCCCCGCTATCACGCCACTGCCCGCCGCTACCGCTATGCCATCTACTGCCAACCGGTGCGAAACCCACTCCTCGAGCGTTACGCCTGGAGGGTGTGGCCGCCTGCCGATCTGAATACCCTGCGCCAATCTGCCGCACACCTGCCCGGGTGGCACGACTTTGCCTCCTTTGGTACCCCGCCCCGGCCCAAAGGCAGCACAGTGCGCGGCGTTCTCGCTGCATCTTGGGAAGAGCAAGACCCTTTCTTGGTCTTCGAGATTACGGCGCATGCCTTCTTGTACCATATGGTACGCCGCCTGGTTCATATGCAGGTGCTCATCGGGCAAGGCCACCAACAGCCGCAAACGCTGCTTGAGGCCTTGCATCCAGGCAGTGCCCCCCCGCCGCCCATGCATGGGCTGGCCCCGGCACAGGGCCTGGTGCTGGCAGAAGTGTTCTATACCCCTGAGAAGTTGCAACCCCCAGGGCCACAGCCTGACGTAGCGTAGGATACAGTAAAATCACTGGCGACCGCAGTTCCTCACCTGGGGCTGCCCGCCAAGAAGTGCGGGTTTCTATACCCGCCAACATGGAGAGATTGAACGTGCAGAAGACATACATCCCCAAAGCTGCTGAGCTTCACAGCGACTGGGTCCTGGTCGATGCCAATGACCAGAATCTGGGCCGCTTGGCCACACGCATTGCCAGCATCCTGCTGGGCAAAAATAAGCCGAGCTTTACCCCCGGGGTTGACACCGGCGATCACGTGGTCGTCGTCAACGCCGAGTGCATCCGCGTCACCGGCAACAAAATGGATGATAAAGCCTACTACCACCACTCTGGGCACCCAAGTGGGATCAAATCCATCACCCTGCGCCAGCAGTTGGCCAAGTACCCTGACCGCGTCCTGCGCAGCGCCGTGTGGGGCATGATGCCGCACAACAAGTTTGGTCGCCAGGTGATCAAAAAGCTCAAAATCTACGCCGGCCCTGAGCACCCGCACGCCGCGCAGAACCCGAAGGAGTAATTATGTCAGTACAGTATTATGAAGGTATTGGCCGCCGCAAAGAAAGCACCGCCCGCGTGCGTGTTGCCAGCGGCAGCGGTTTGTTCACCATCAACGGCAAGCCGGTTGAGCAGTACTTCGGACGCACTGGCGATGTTGAAACCATCGTTGGTCCGCTCAAGGCTGCTGGCGAAGACCGCGCCACCCTGGATATCACCGCCATGGTTGAAGGCGGCGGCACCACCGGCCAAACCGACGCCGTCAAGATGGGCCTGGCCCGCGCCCTGATCTTGATGAACCCTGAATGGCGCCCTGCCATGCGCAAAGGCGGCTTCTTGACCCGCGACCCACGTGTCAAAGAACGCAAGAAGCCCGGTCTCAAGCGCGCTCGCAAGGCTCCTACCTACACCAAGCGCTAAAGGCTTACCCATCCTTCCCTTCTCAAAGGGAGAACTCATAACAAGGGTGAAGCGATGCTAAGCGATTTCCTGTCGCCTGCACTGCTTCACCCTTGTTTTCTTTCCTGATTGCCTTATATGCCCCCTTCCATCACCCTCTTAGGACTCGGCCCCGGCGGCGTTGAACTGCTCACCCGCCAGGCATGGCAGGTGCTCGAAGAATGTTCAGAGATCTACCTGCGCACCCGCCACCACCCCACCACTGCCAGTTTGCCAGAGCACCTGGTCGTCCATTCTTTCGACCATTTATTAGAAGAAAACGCCAGTCTCGATGCCGCCTCCGCCGCCCTGGTCGAACAGGTGTTGGCACTGGGCCGCCGCCCCCAGGGGGTGGTCTATGCAGTGCCGGGGCACCCCTTCATGGCTGAGGCCACCAGCCCTCAGATCGCCCAGCGTGCCCGCCAAGAGGGCCTGCCCGTGCGCATCGTCGAGGGGCTGAGCTTCTTAGAGCCCACCTTCACCGCCCTGGGCCTCGACCTCCTGCCCCACACCGCCCTGTTGGATGCCTTGCTGCTCGCCGAAGCCCATACCCCGCCCTTCCCGCCAGATGCGCCCGCCATCATTACCCAGATCCACTCTCAGGCCATCGCCTCAGAGGTCAAGCTGACCCTGCTGGAAGTCTATCCCGGTGAACACCCCGTGCAGTTCGTGCACGCTGCCGGCACCCCACAGCAGTCCATTGAAAACCTACGGCTATGCGAAATGGACCGCAGCCCCCAGGTTGGCCTGCTCACCAGCCTTTACCTGCCTCCCCTCGGGCCTGGCACCTCCTTCGAAGCCTTCCAAGAGATCATTGCTCACCTGCGCGCCCCCAATGGCTGCCCCTGGGATCGCAAGCAAGACCACCAGACCCTGCGCAACAACCTGCTCGAAGAGACTTACGAAGTGCTCACCGCCCTGGATGCCGATAATCCGGCTGGCATGTGCGAAGAATTCGGCGACCTGCTCTTACAGATCGTTCTGCATGCTCAGATCGCCAATGAATACGGCGAATACCGCATGGCTGAGGTCATCCAGCACATCCACGATAAGATCGTCCGCCGTCACCCCCACGTCTTTGCCAGCCTCGAAGTAGATGGCGTGGAGCACGTCTTGAAGAATTGGGACCAGATCAAAGCCGCCGAACGCGAGGCGGCAAAAGAGGGTGACAACCCCCCCAAAGGCCTGTTGGATGGCGTGGCCCTGGCCCTTCCGGCCCTGTCACAGGCGGTGGAATACCAGGCTCGGGCCGCTCGCACCGGCTTTGAATGGCCTCAGGTGCAAGATGTGGTTGATAAAATATGTGAAGAATGCCAGGAGTTTTCAGAGGCGACTGATGCAGCCGGGCGCGCTTACGAAATCGGCGACCTGTTCTTTGCCCTCTCGAACCTGGCCCGGCGCTACAACATCGATGCCGAAAGTGCCCTGCGCCAGGCCAACGCTCGTTTCAAACGCCGCTTCGACCATATTGATCAAACTGCCCGCCGCCAGGGCAAGGCGGTCTCAGATTTTACCCTGGATGAGATGCTGGCCCTCTGGCAAGAAGCCAAAGCGCACGCTGCGTCTCTGCGGTAAAATGATTTGGGTCCACTATGCTTAAGAACATCCAACTCTACCTCGGCCGCCAGGCCTCTAGCTTTGGGCGTTACATCCTTGAGCAAACGCTCTATTTCCTCTTTGGCTGGATCCCCACCATCGTGGGCGTGGGAGCGCGCGGCCTTTTTTACCGCCTGATCTTGCACATGGATGGCGTTGCCGCCATCGAGAAAAATGTCCGCCTGCGCTTCGCTGATCACATCCGCCTGGGGCGCGGCGCATACCTGGATGAGGGCGTGTACCTGCATGCCTGCCCCAAGGGCATCGAGATTGGCGAAAATAGCCTGGTGATGCACGGGGCCGTCTTGCACGTATACAATTTTCGCGGCCTGCCGCATGCCGGGATCAAGATCGGCCGCGACTCACTGGTGGGCGAATACAGCATCATCCGCGGCCAGGGCGGCGTGACCATCGGCGACCGCGTGTATACCTCCCCTTTTACCCAGATCATCGCCGTGAATCACATCTTCGATGATCCCAACCGCCCCTTCGTCGAGCAAGGCATCACGGCTGAGGGCATCGTCATCGAAGACGATGTCTGGCTTGGCTCAGGGGCTGTCATCACCGATGGCGTGCGCGTGGGCAAAGGCGCCGTGGTGGCGGCTGGGGCGGTCGTTACCAAAGATGTCCCCCCGCACGCCGTAGTCGGCGGCGTGCCGGCCCGCATCATCAAAGAGATCACTGGCCAAGCCAACGAGGCAAAGCGACAGCGACCTGAAGTCTATTTCTGAAAGGATACCCATGACTACTCTGTCCGTAGTGATCCCAGCTTATAATGAAGAGAGCGGCATCGCAGACATTGCCCAACGTGTCTTAGCCGTGGCTCCTGCTTTGCAAAAGGTAGGCGTCGAAAACCTTGAGCTGCTGGTAGTAAATGACTGCTCGCGCGACCGCACCGGCGAGATTGCCGCCGCCATCCCGGGCGTCAGGCTGGTGCAGCATGCCAAGAACAAAGGCTATGGCGGTGCCCTCAAGACCGGCTTTGCCCAATCCAGCGGCGAGCTGATCGGCTTCTTGGATGCCGATGGCACCTACCCGCCCGAATATTTCCCCCAGCTCTGCCAGCTTGCCCTGCAAGGTGCCGACCTGGTGATCGGCTCGCGCATGGCTGGCGCCGACAGCAAGATGCCCATCACCCGGCGGGTGGGCAACCTGTTCTTCGCCAACCTGCTCACCCTCTTGGGCCGCCAGCGCGTGACAGACAGTGCCTCGGGCATGCGCGTCTTCAAGCGCCAGGCCCTCGAGCGCATCTACCCTCTGCCAGATGGGCTTAACCTGACCCCTGTGATGAGCACGCGCGCCATCCACGAGGGCCTACAGGTCCAAGAGTCGCCCATTCCTTACAGCGAACGCGTCGGGCGCTCTAAGCTCAGCGTGATCCGCGACGGCACGGTCTTCTTGCAGTCGATGGTCTGGACGGCGCTGACCTACAACCCGGTGCGCATTTTGGGTTTGCTGGGGGTTGGCGGGCTGGGCTTTGCGGGGTTGGTCGCTGCCTGGATGGTGATCCTGCGTCTCTCAGGCATCACCACCCTCAGCCCCTTCAACGTGGGCCTGCTCTTCTGGGCCATGGTCTCGGCAGTTTCGGGTGTCAGCCTCTTCGCCCTGGGCATCACCTTCAACTACCTGGTCTCGCTGTTCTATAAACAGCCCATCCGCCAGGGCTTGTTTGGCAAGCCGCTCTTCAAATCGCCCCTTGACCGCCACTTCTGGTGGATGGGCCTGCTCAGCATCCTGGTGGGCCTGGTAGGCGGGATCATCAGCCTGGTACTCAGCCTCAACGGCTGGGAGATCGCCCGCCTGTGGCTGTGGCTGTTGGGCACTGCCATGCTCTTCCTGGTGGGCATGCAGCTCATCATCTACTGGGTCTTGCTGCGTGTCTTAGATGAGCTCAGCCAGCGCGAAATCATCACCCGCCACGACATGGGAAAACCTTAAGAGAAAACCACACAGACACAGCGGCTGAACTTCAGCCGAGAGCGCACAGAGAAAAACAATTTTAAAAAAAACTCTGCGCTCTCTGCGTCTCAGCGGTGAAACAGCCTCAGGAGACCAACAATGCCAGATCAAACCACCCCCAAAGACTCCAACTGGGAAAACAAAGGCGCCCGCCATATCCCCCCCCTGCGCAGCGGGCCTTTCGCCAATGCTGACGCCATCGTGCACCAGGGCCTGTTAAGCACCCCACGCGGCCCCGACGCCGTGGATATCCTCTTGGTCAACCCGCCCACCCCCGATGGCGGCTTATGGATCCGCACCCAGCACCGCGTGGGACGGCGCACGCGCGAAAACATGATCTGGCCCCAGGTCTCCCTGGCTCAAATGGCTGCCATCTTGCACCCGGCCTATAAGCTTGCCATTATTGACGCCAATGCCGAGCGCATGAGCTGGCCCGAATTCATCAAGCTGCTCGACAAATACCAGCCGCGCTACTACTTTTCGCAGCTCACCGGCCCCACCCTCGAAAATGACATGTACGGCGTCTTCCTGGCCAAGGCCCGCGGCGCCGCCACCATCGTCTTTGGCACCCACATCACCCCCATCCCGGTCGAGACCCTGCGCCCCTACCCCGCCCTGGATTACGGCCTCTACGGCGAGCCAGACCTGACCCTGCGCGACCTGCTGGACCACCTGGAGAATAAGTTCGATCAGCGCCCGCCCTTCCTCCAGGCCCTCTTCGAGAAGCACGACCCCAACTACCGCCCATCCATCTCACCGGATGGGAAGCCCATCCTGGAAGGCATCAAGGGCCTGGTCTGGCGGCGCGGCGGCGAGATCGTGATGAATATGCCCCGCCCTTTCATCGCCGACCTGGACGACCTGCCCATCCCCATGCACGAGCTGCTGCCGCTCAAGAAGTACCTCATGCCGATGATGAAAGGCCCTTTCACCTTCATTCTCAGCAGCCGCGGCTGCCCGGCCGGCTGCATCTACTGTATCAAGCACGTCAGCTACCAATACGGCGTGCGCCTGCGCTCACCCAAGTTGATCATGGAAGAGCTGTGGAAGCTCAAGAGCCTGGGCGTCAACTACATTAACATGTATTCTGATCTCTTCACCGTCAACCGTGACCAGGTGATGGAACTCTGCCAGCGCATGATCGATGAGAAGATCAATATCCATTGGACTTCTAACAGCCGGGTGGATTACGTAGACGAAGAAATGCTCAAGATGATGGCACGCGCCGGCAGTTTCATGATCGCCTGGGGCATCGAGAGCGGCTCTGAA
>Ga0116144_10002118_pt1 | contig 22024 bp, 18 predicted proteins | sample AD_UKC035_MetaG_FD_89746 | JGI IMG/M metagenome (GOLD analysis project Ga0116144, IMG submission 89746) | Active sludge microbial communities of municipal wastewater-treating anaerobic digesters from USA - AD_UKC035_MetaG | ecosystem: Engineered > Bioreactor > Anaerobic > Digestate | place: USA...
CGGGCCAGTTCTTCGGCCACCTGGCGGGGGTGCCAGCCGTTGAGCGTGAAGGCAAAGGTGGGCACGCGCTCTTCCAGGCGGCGCATCTCGGTCAGGCCATGCATCTGCACGCCGGGGATGGCCTGCAGGGCCTCTAAAACGGCGCGGCTGATCTCGAACTCGTAAGCGCGGATGGCCGACATGGCCTGCTTCAGGTGCAGGCGGCGGCCGCTGAAATGCCGGTCGTACTTTTCGTAATAATCCTGCCCGAAGGTTTGCCCAACCCACTGCAAGTATTCGATCGCGCCTAAGACCCCGGCTATGCCCTCGTGATTCTGCGTGCCCGTTTCGAGGCGGCCCGGCAGATCGTTGGTGGCGGGGCGCACCTTGTAGGCAAACAATTCGTCCAGGCGGTCATAGCGGCCGTATAAGATGCCGGCATGCGTCCCAAAGAATTTGTAGGCCGAGGAGACCAGGAAATCGCAGCCCAAATCCTGCACATCGATGGGGCCGTGGGCGGCATACTGCACGGCATCAATATAGACTTGTGCCCCGGCGGTATGCGCCATCTGCACCAGCTTCTTCACCGGGTTGATGGTGCCCAGGGCATTGGAGGCATAGCCCACCGCCACCAGGCGGGGGTGGGTTTCCAGGGCCGCGGCAAAGTCATCTAACCTGAGGGTTCCCTCTTCAACGTCGAAATCCACCCAGCGCACGTTCACCCCGCGATCCTGCGCTGCCAGCACCCAGGGGGTCACGTTGGCATCGTGATCCAGGCGGGTGACCACGATCGTATCGCCTGGGTTCCAGGTGCGTGAGATCGAGCGGCTGAGGTGCAGCGTCAGCGTGGTCATATTGTTGCCGAAGACAATTTCCTCCGGGCGGGCGGCGTTATAGAAATCGGCCATGGCGGCATGCGCTTCGTTCAGCATGGTGTCAGATTCCTGGCTGGTGGCAAACGCCCCGCCGTGGTTGGCATTGTGCTGGATCAAGTAGGCGTTGATGCGGTCAAGCGACTGCCGGGCAATTTGGGTGCCGCCGGGGTTATCGAAGAAGATCACCCCTTCGCGCTCGTGCAAAGCGGGGAATTGGCTGCGGATGGTGGTCAGGTCAAGGGTCATAGGGGTCTCCAAAAGAGGTGGGGTTTTGAGATTGGCTGTGTTTTAGGGCTTGTGATCGCCCGGCTTGCACTGCCCCTGCTGGTATTCAAATTCATTGCAAGATGAGTTATCGTCGAAGAAGCAGGTGGCAATGCTGGATTCGTTGGATGCCTTCAAGGTGAAGCCTTGTTGCAGGCAGTAGCTGTGTTCTTGCCCACACCTGCCGCCCAAGAAGGCCCAGGTGTCGCATTCTGTGCCATCAGGGAAGATGCATACGCCATACTCCCCGCCTTCGCCGCTGCGGGTTTCTTCGGTGAATCCCAGCCCCTGGCAGTAAACCGAGGCCGGGTTTGCCAGCCCAGGCTGCTCGGTGGCCTCTTCTTGTTCACAGCCTGCGAATGCCAGGGCCAGCAGAGCGATCAGCATGATCAGGGTTATTTTCTTGAACATAACAGACCTCCTTGTGGTGATCCGCCGCTGAGGCAGATCAAAGCTTAAACGCAGCCTGGCCCCGGTTGGTTCCGGGCCTGTTCGGCTGCATCGTAAACCTGGGCCTGCTTTTCGGCCGCCGCCAGCTCGGCGGGCGTGTTGGCATTCATAAAGGTCAGGCCCTGTGGATCCAGGCGCTGGAGCGAATCCTCAGGGATGGTAACGAGGTTGACCTGAGAGAACCAGGCATCCACGCGCCGCTTGCCGGCCTCTAGGGCGGCAAGCACCTGCGGCAGGCAGGTCTCGCGGCGGTAGACGGCGTGGAAGGGCTCCAGGCCGGTGGCGGTGTGCACAATGGCCACGTCGGCCCCGGTTTGGTTGAGCAGAGCCATTTCGACCGCGATCAACTGGGGGTTGACGAAGGGCATATCGCAGGCAATGACCGTCACCAGGGGGTGGTGAGCGGCGCTGAGGGCGGTGTACAAACCACCCAGCGCACCACAGCCAGGCAAAATGTCGGGGATGGGCGTGAGACCCAAGAAGGCATATTTCTCGGGCTGGTTGGCGGTCACCAGCAGCTCGTCGGCCATCTCGGCTACCCGCCCCAAAACCCGCAGGATGAGCGGTTGGCCCAAGAAGGGCACCAGGGCTTTATCTTGCCCCATGCGCTGCGATTGGCCTCCGGCCTGGATGACGATGCTGAGCATAGGCATCAACGCTTTGGGGGTTGAGATTGGGCCTTTACCTCAGCCGCGCTGAGGGGCAGTGCGCCGAAGATCTCGCCGCCCAGCTTATAGCCCACCACTTCCAGGCGGGGAGAGAACAACGGGCGCAGGCCGGTGGCCTTGAGCTGACCGGTGATCTTTCCATCAGACCCAACGCCGGTCTGTTCGAACCTGAAGATATCAGACATGGTGATGATATCCCCTTCCATGCCCGAAATCTCGGTAATGTGGGTGACCTTGCGCGTGCCATCCGACAGCCGCCCCAGGTGCACCACCAGGTTAAAGGCGGAGGCAGCCTGGCGCCGGATGGCGATGAGCGGCAGCTCCAGCCCGGCCATCAGCACCATGGTCTCCAGGCGGGCCATGGCGTCGCGCGGCGAGTTGGCGTGCAGGGTGGTCAGCGAGCCGTGGTGACCGGTGTTCATGGCTTGCAGCATATCCAGCGCCTCGCCCGAACGCACCTCGCCCACGATGATGCGGTCTGGACGCATGCGCAGGCAGTTACGCACCAGGTCGCGGGCGTTGATCTCGCCGCCGCCTTCTACGCCGCGCGCTTTTGTCTCCAGGCGGATGACGTGCTTCTGCTTGAGCTGAAGCTCTACGGCATCTTCGATGGTGATGATGCGCTCGCGTTCGGGGATGAAGCTGGAGAGCACATTGAGCATGGTGGTCTTGCCCGAGCTGGTAGGCCCAGAGATGAGGATGTTCAGGCGCGCCGCCACGCAGGCTTGTAGGAATTCAGACATGTGCTCGGTGAGGGTGCCAAAGCGGATCATGTCTTCCATCGACATGGTGTTCAACAAGAATTTGCGGATGGTGATGCAGGGGCCCACCGCCGAGACGGGGGGGATGATGGCGTTGACGCGCGAGCCATCCGGCAGGCGGGCATCGGCCATGGGGCGGTCGGCATCCACACTGCGCCCGATGGGATGCAAGATGCGGTCGATCATGCGCAGCACATGCTCTTCATTCTCGAAGTGGGCGGTCGTTTCGATCAATTCGCCGTTGCGTTCGATAAAGATCTGTTTGGGGCCGTTGACCATGATCTCGCTGATACTGGGGTCATCCAAGAAGGGCTGGAGCGGCCCGTATCCAGCCATCTCATCCAGCACCTCGCGCAACAAACCCAGGCGCACTTGTTCATCTAGCTGTACGCGTGTGCGGGCATATACCTGGGGCAGCAGCTCGGTTACCCGGGCGCGCACCTGGCCGGGGGCAGGCGGGTTGGCCTCGATCTCTTGGCGCAGGGTGGTCACCAGGTGGGCTTTCAGGCGGGCCAGATCGGGATTGGTCAGGGTGGGCATATTGTGATTATAATGTGTTTTATGAAATCACTCGGCGAAATCTTGGATGAAATGACCGCACCCGGAGAGCTGGCAGAGAAGCTGGAAGACAATGCCGTGCGCTGCACAGCCTGCGCCCACCGCTGCCTGGTGAAGGATGGGCGGCGCGGCATCTGCCAGGTGCGCTTCAACCGGGGCGGTGAGCTGCGCGTGCCCTGGGGCTACGTGGCCGGTTTGCAGGCCGACCCGATCGAAAAGAAGCCCTTCTTTCACTGCTTGCCCGGCGAAGATGCGCTCACGTTTGGCATGCTGGGCTGTGATTTTCACTGCGACTTCTGCTTTCCCGGGGATACACAGGTGATCACTGGGAAAGGACCAGCAACACTGGAAAACTTATTTTCAACCGCCACCCGGATTGACCGGCAGTCAAAGGTTGAAATTGCCTATCCGGAGGAACTGTCTGCGGTTACGTCCAGTGGCCATACACGGCCTGTAAGGGCAATCTTTAAGCATGCTTATCAGGGTGAGTTGACCATTATCCGTCCATATTATCTTCCTGGTTTACGCTGTACGCCCGATCACCGCTTGTATGCAACTCCTGACCCTATACAGCCCCCTGGTTTATGCCGGGCCAGCGAACTAAAAAAGGGTTATTACCTGGCGATTCCGCGGCATTACACTTTTTCTGCGCCTCAGGTGATTGATGTGTCACAGGAACTGGGGCAATTTGAGATCACTCATCGTGTCAGATGGAAGCTGTCTGCGGCGCAGCGACAGATGATTATGACTGCTACCGCGCAAGGGCAGACTTCCCGCCAAATTGGCCAATTGTTGGGTAAATCCTCGTCTTATATTCGCCACGTGCGCAGCAAGCTGGTGCATGGGAAAAGTGATACTTGCACTCACCATGCCCGAATTGAAAATGGTAGACTGCGTTTCCCGCATGAACGGCAACCAGGGTTGCCACTCATGGTGCCATTCGACGAAGACCTGTCTCGCTTACTTGGCTATTACTGTGCTGAAGGAACGGTTATTCAAAACCAAGAACGCCCCAATAGTTACTCGCTCAATTTTAGCTTTGCTAGATATGAACAAACCCTGGCAGAAGAGGTTTGTCAACTGCTAGAGCGCTGCCTGGGAGTCAAAGCTAGAAAGATCGAGCGCCCGACTACCCTGGGCGTTACGTGTGGGAAAGTATCCACCGCATTATTGTTTCATGCGTTAGTTGGGAGGCGCTCAGGTGAGAAACGGGTTCCAGCACAGTTGTTCGATGCACCCCAACCCGTGGTGCGGGCTTTTTTAGACGCCTATGTAACTGGCGATGGCCATCGTTTCGCAAATGGCAAGGTCAGTGTTACGACCATCTCTAGAGAGTTGGCCTGGGGTATTGCCTGGCTGGTACTTAAGCTTGGGTATATGCCAGCATTGTACGATACACCCATGTCTTCAGATGGAATTGTGCAGAACCGGCAGGTGCGGCGTGCTGCTCATCAGTACACGGTTGTTTGGTATGAGCAATACAATTTTCCTCGTAAGCTGGTAGAAACGGATTCCTATTACCTGGTGCCATTGCGCCAGGTAGAAAAACTGCATTTTGACGGTTGGGTGTATAACATGGAGGTTGAGGCCGAGCACAATTACCTGGCTGGCCTCTTTTTAGTGTCTAATTGTCAAAACTGGCTTTCCTCGCAGGTGCTGCGCGACCCTCAAGCTAACGAGTCGATCGGCTATGTGCGCCGCGCCAGCCCCGAACAGATCGTGGCGGCGGGCAAACGCGCCGGGGCAGGGATCGTGGCTTCATCTTATAACGAACCGCTGATCACCAGCGAGTGGGCGGTGGCGATCTTCCGCCAGGCGCTGCAGGCGGGGATGAAGTGCGTGTACGTTTCGAACGGCAATGCCACGCCAGAAGTGTTGGCCTACCTGCGCCCCTACCTGAGCGCTTACAAGATCGATCTAAAGACGATGCGCGATCCGCAGTACCGCCGCCTGGGCGGGGTCTTGCAGAATGTGTTGGATACCATCCGCCGGGCGCATGAGATGGGGCTGTGGGTGGAGGTGGTTACCCTGGTGATCCCCGGCTTTAACGACAGCACCGAGGAATTGATGGACGCGGCGCGCTACATTACATCTGTCTCGCCGGATATCCCCTGGCACGTCACGGCCTTCCATCCCGATTATCAGATGACCGACCCCCCACCTACCTCAGCCAAGACCCTGCTGCGGGCCGCCGAGATCGGCCAGGAGGCCGGCTTGAAGTACGTTTACGCTGGCAACCTGCCGGGACGTTTGCAAAGCTACGAGAACACCACCTGCCCCAAGTGCCAGGCGGCTCTCATTGAGCGCAGCGGCTATACCATTCACGCCTACCGCCTGACGGCCCAGGGCACCTGCCCGCAATGTGGGACGAAGATTGCCGGGCTGTGGACGGATAAGCCGGAAGCGGTCAGGACGGGCGGGTGGGGGATGCCGCGCCTGGTGCGCTAACCGCTCCTGCGGCGCTAGCCGCGATTGCTGCGGCAGTTCAGCGCCGCATCTTCACACGCACGATGTGCCGGTCGATGGCCCCAAAGCGGTATTTATATTCCTCGTCCCCGCGCATGAAGTCGAAGTGGCCGCGCTGGTTCTGGTTGGCCCACTGCAAGAGGTAACCCAGCAGCACCCAGCCGGGCGAGAGCTCGCGGAAGTTGAAATCCAGGCCAGAGTTGTAAACCCAGATGTGGTTGTCGTAATCGAAGTTCAAATAGCCGGCAGCCTTCTTCCCATCCACCTCCAAGAAGGCCAACTGTAGCCAACCGGCGCGCAAAGCGGCCCGGGCGGCAGCGTGCATTTGGGTGCGCATGCTTTCGGTCAAGAAGCGCCCTTTTTCAGGGTCTTGGGCCATCAAGCGTAGAAACTCATCCATCTCGGCCTGCAAACTGGCCTCGTCTTGGACGATATACCAGCGCACCGGCAGGCCGCTTTCTTCGGCGCGGCGCATCTTGCGGCGGATCTCGTGGCGCTGCTTCTTGTCCACCTGTTCGGCCAGGTACTTCTCCCAATCGCCGGGCAGTGCAACGTAGGGACAGTGCTGCAGGAGTTCTTGTTCCAGCGTCCAGCCGCGTTCGTGGGCCGCATCCACCAGGGCGGGCAGGCTGGGAGAGCCCTCTGGCAGGTTGTACAGGTCCAGCAGGTCAAAGTTTGGGGCCTGCGGGCCAGATAACATCTCGATCAGGCCGGCCAAAAAATCGCCCAGGTCTGCGGGCCGGGCCAGTACATCCAGGTAATCAGAGATCTCAATGCTGCCCAAGAACATCAGGGCGCGCTCGCCAGCGCGGTTGGTGGTCAAGAAGAGCGGGGCAATGCCGGCCAATTTGCCGCCGGCGTGGCGGGCGATCACCACGTACAATTCGCCTGCCGGCCATTCGCCGCCGCCCAGGGTTTGCCACCACGCCGCCAGGTATTCATAGCGCAAGAATGGCACGTCACTTGCACTCTCTGTTAATAAGGTATTCCATTCGCCTGCCAGGGTTTCCATCTCGGCGAGGGTGCGGATCACGGTAAAGTTCATGCTCTCTCCATTTTGTTTTCGCTTACCCAAACGGCACACAACTTGCATTTTACCAGTATAATTTCACATACAACTATGAAATCTTCGTTAGACCTTAATCTTTTGCCGGTGGCCCGCCTGGGGGGCCAGGAACTGACCGAGTCGCCTGGTTTGTATACCAGCACAGCCCCGCGCAAGACGGCCCGCGGGCGCGAGAATGACGGCCTGGTGCTCTACTTGAGCATGGCCGGCAATGCGCCGCTGCCTGGAGACCAGCTCAGCAGTCTGCTGCAGCGCCTGGCCCAAAAGTATTATAAGACCTCTGGCAGCGTCACGGCTGCCATGCGTACCTTGGCTGAAGACCTCAACCTGACCTTGCTGGACCGCAACCTGCAAAGCTCCAACAGCGGCAAACAGGGCATAGGCCGCCTGGCTTTGATCGTCTTGCACGGCGAGACGGTGTACCTGGGGCACAGCGGCCCCTTGCATACCTTCTTGGTCACGCCGCAAGATACCAAAGAATTTCACGATCCACAGGGCGGGCGCGGCCTGGGCCTCAGCCGCACAGCCACGCTGCGCTTCTACCAGGCGCCCTTGCAGGGGGGCGATTACTTGGTCTGCGCCCCACAAATGCCGCCCGGTTGGACGGCCAACCTCCTGCGCCATCCTCAGCGCCTGGGGTTAGAAGGCATGCGCCGCCAATTGTTCGATTTTGCCTCGGGCGAGTTAGAGGCGGTGCTGATCCAGGCCCTGCCCGGTGAGGGCAGGCTGCGCACGCTGCGGCGCAAGCCCGGGGTGAGCGATATGGCGCATGCTGCTGCCTCACAGGACCAGCCCGTGGAGCTGCCTGATGCGGCTGCCCAGCCGTTCCGCGCCCTCGAACAGCCATCACCTTTGCCTGCCGCCCCCGCAGAAGCGGCTGTGATCTCTGCCCCTGTTGAACCGGCAGAGCCCAGCCTGCCTGTGCCGCCTGTCCGCTCTGTAGATGAATCCCCGGCGGCCGCGCCGCCGCCTCAGCCGGCGCCTGGCACACGGCCCGAGCTGATCTCGAGCAGCGGCTTGCGGCGCACCGGCCCCGGCCCTGATGCTGCTCGCCCGGCCCCTGAGCCCGCTCCATCCACCCCCGCCCCGGCGGCCGAACCGCCCCCCGCACGCCCTGAGCGCAAGCCGCGCCGTGAGCGGCGCGACGATCTTGCCCCCGTGCTCAAAGTGGTGGGCACCCTGGGCAGTGCCCTGGGCACCACCCTGGCGGCTTTTGCCCGTGGCCTGGGAAAGCTGCTGCGCAGCATCCTGCCAGATGAAGGGTTGCTGCACCTGCCGCCTTCGGTGATGATCTTTGTTGCCCTGGCTGTGCCGGTGGTGTTGAGCACCATTGGCGGGATGGTGTATGCCCAGCGCGGCCGCGCTGCCCAATACCAGCTTCATTACGAACAGGCGGTCAAGGCCGCCGAAACTGCGGCCCAACAAACCGAGCCCGCTGTGCTGCGCCAATCTTGGAATGATGTGCTGGCGACCCTGGATAAGGCCGAGTATTACCAATCGACCGAGCAGTCTGAGGCGCTGCGCTTGCAGGCCCAGCAGGCCATCGACCGCTTGGATGGCATTGAACGCCTGCTCTTCCAGCCGGCTGTGATTGGCGGCCTGGGCGATACGATCCAAGTGGCCGGATTGGTGGCCTCAGAGACAGACCTTTACATCCTGAACGGGGCGCAGGGCAATGTGCTGCGGGCGGTATTCACCAGCAATGGGTATAAGGTCGACTCGAATTTCCAATGCGGTCCCACGTTTGGCCCGACCATCGTCGGCCCGCTGGTGGATATCGTGGCCCTGCCCAAAGGCTCGGTGGAGAATGCCACCTTGCTGGGCATGGATGCCAGCGGCAGCATCATCTACTGCATCCCAGGCGGCGAACAGCCGCTGACGGCCTCGTTGGCCCCGCCCAACACCGGCTTTGGCATCCCCTCAGCCTTTGACCTGGATATGGGCGACCTGTTCGTCTTGGACCGGGATGTGAACGCCGTTTGGGTCTACCGCAATATGGATACGAAAACCCAGCCGCGTTTGTTCTTCGGCGACGATATCCCCCCCATGCAAGATGTGATCGACCTGGCGGTGAACAACGACGACTTGTATTTGCTGCACAGCGATGGGCACATCACCCAATGCATCTACAGCGGGATGACGGCAGCACCCACGCGCTGCGAAGACCCCTTCATCTTTTCGGACACGCGCCCGGGGCGGCAGGGCGGGCGGGTGATTGCAGACGCCCTGTTCAACGAGGTCTATTTCTCTTCGCCGCCTGATCCTTCTATTTACATGCTGGATCCCGAGAACCAGGCCATTTACCATTTCAGCGTGCGGCTGGCGCTGCAGCGCCAATACCGCACCTTCCAACCCCTGCCAGAGGGCTCTGCTACCGCCTTTGCCATCAGCCCCAACCGGCTGGTCTTTATCGCCGTGGGCGCTGAGATCTTTTACGCCGCCCTGCCATAAGTATATAAAAAATGGCGGAGAAGGATTTCCCTTCTCCGCCATTTTTTATTTTAAAGATCAAACCTTTCGCCCACCCTTAAGTGAATCTTGCAGCTTTTTCAGGCCTTCTAGGTCGCCGGCGCCTGCCAGGCGGGCCTGTTCGGGCCAGGTGCTCGGGTCGCCCAGGCGCAGGTTGGCGGCTTTCAATATTTCGCTCAGCCTTTCCACCGGGGTGGCGGCCAGTTGCGCAAAAGTTGCAATGCCCGCTTCTTGGAACACGCTGGCAATCTTTGGCCCAATGCCTTCGATGATCTGCAAGTCATCGGGGATCACCGGGCTGGGGATGGCAGGAGCGATGGGCAGCTCGGCGGCAGGCGTTTCAATCACCGGTACCACCGCTTCGACCCTGAGCGGTTCAACCTCGGGCGCTGCAACCACCGGCGCTTCAACGACCGGCATTTCAACAACTGGCGTTTCAACCACCGGCGCCATCACTGGCTCTGCCTTGACCGCTTCGACCTGAGGCGCGGCGGCATGCACCGGGGCGGCATTGGTCCCGGGTTCGCTGTGGCCGTGTTCAACAGGTGGTGTTTCGGCCTGAGAGGCATTCCGGCTCAGCGCCCAAACCACGATCAGGATGATGATAGCCAGCAGCAGTAAGATCAGCCACCAGGGAAGACGGTTTTCTTCTTCCTGCAATTGGACGAAGAAAAGTGGAGCCAGGTATAGCGCTTGTTGGAACATGGATGTTACCCTCCTTTGTAATGAATGGTCAGCAGGCTGTCCTGCTGTTGGATCACGGCCTGGTGGCCGTGCTGGTCGGCCTGGGCGTGGGCACGCCCAGGCAGTAAGGGGAGAGCAGGGCAATGGATTGGGAGGCGGATGCGCCCCCCGCAGTGACCCCGATCTGCAAAAACGCCCGCTGGCAGCCGCCGATCGTGGTCACCAGGCGGCCTTCGGGCAGGGGGTTGAGGGGGTCGTCATAGCTCCAGTATACATAACTGCCGCTGCCGCCCTGGCCTTCAAAAGCCACCTCCACCACCCAGCCGCTCCAGAAGGGCGCCGGCCCCCAGGTCTCTAGCCACCAATCCAGCCCCAGGCTGGGTTCTGTCTCGCCGGTGGCCTGCAGCCGCTCGCGGACAGTGGCGGGGTCTTCGTCAAAGGCGGTGTAGGTGATGAGCGTTTGGTGGCGGCTGCAATCGGGCAAGAATTGAACGATGACCGCGTCGAACAAGAAGCCGTCTTTGGCAATCTGCACCACCAGCACATCGCTCTCAGAAGATGAAAGGTCGATCAGGGTGCTTTTGCCGCCAAAATCCAGGCTCTGCTGCATGACGACGCTGCCCCCCGGCACGGTGCGCACCAAAACGGCAGCCGGGCTGAGGCTCAGGCCCCGGAACAGGTCTGGCGAAGCAACCTTGATCTCCAGCGAGCGCAGACCACAGCCGCGTATGCCAGGGGTGCTTTCAACGGCCGCTTCCATGCGCACCTGCGGCACTTTGAAATCGGGCCAATCGCCATCGCCGCCGCCAGCCTCCGGCTGCTGCTCAGGGGTGGGCATGGGGGTGGCGGTGTAGATGGTGGCCATTTGTGTGATCAATGCAGACATGGTGGCGGTGGCCGGCGGCACCGTGCTGACAGGTGATGCCGGGGTGTCGGTAAGTATATCTTCGGGGGTGGCTTCTATCACCACGGCAGTTGCTTCTAGGGTGGGGGGCAGGGGTGTAGAAACAGCCGGTGTCTCAGAGGCGGGCATGGCAACTTCGGCTGTCTTGATGTTGGGGGTGGCACTGCCTGGCTGGGCCGGGCCTTGGCTGGTGGCCGTCAGCCGGGCAGAATGGACGATCTCAGTCCCCTGGGCGTTGAGCGTGGCCACTGCGGCCGCGTTCTGGCTGCGAAGCTGCGGGCCGATCAGCAGGGCGTAAGACGCCGCGATCACCAATGCCAACCCTGCCAGGGCGCCCAGGGCTGCCAGCCAAAAGGCCGGCTTGCGCAAGACAGCCGTCCAGGGTTGGGTAGATGGCTTCGGCGGGGTGGCCGGGGCGGCCTCCAGGGCCGGGCGCAGGGTGGTATCGGGGTATTCGCCGGTCTGGTCAAACACGAAGGAGGCCCAATAGCGCAGGTTGGCGCGCAATTGCGAGCGGTCGCGTGGGTCGCCAACTTGGGCGGCCTCGGTCTTCACCCGCTCAATATGCGCCTGCACTGCCGCCAGCATGGCTTTAGAGTCGCCGCTGGCCTCTTGCTGCTCCAACAGCGTTTGATGTTCGGCCTGCAATGTCTCGTACATGCTCATGGCTTATTCCTTTGCGGCACTTTCAGGGCCGGCTGCGCTTCCAAGCACCACCTGCGAGAGGTTGTACAGGTCTGTGGCGGTCTCGCGCAGGCGTTTATCGGCCAGGTACATGTGCTTCTCGGCCGCGTCCACAAAATCAAAGGTGGCGTCGTACAGCTCGTTGATTTCCAGGCCCCGCCCTTCTACCAGCAGGTCCAGGCGGTGGCGGGCGGCTTGCAGCTCAACTGCCCAGGCAGGCCCCTGCATGCCGTTGGCCCCTGTGGGTTCTTTATAGGGGGTGTCGGCAATATAGCGCACCCCCTTGGCCCATTCCAACAAAATATCCACCTTTTGGGCCACCGGCCGCCACAAGCGCGCCAGCGAGCGGGAATTGGGCGCTTCTTGGGTAGCGTCCAGGCGCTCGACCTCGCGCGAGAACTGCCCCAGGGCGTAAATGGTATCGTTGAGGGCGTTGTGCAGTTCTTTCCACTCAAAGAGGCGGGTATGGAAGAATTGAAAACGCTGCAAGGCTTCCATCAGGCGGGCCGGCAGGGGGTCATTCTCAGGCAGGGTCTGCTTGAGGGTTTCCATCATGCGCGGCAGGTCTAGTTGAAAGTATTGGACGATCTTGTCGCCGGCGATCTGATCGCCAGTCACTTCTTCCGCGCTCAGCCGGTCGCCGGCAATCTTATCTCCGGCCACCTTGTCACCCGAAACCATATCGCCGCCCTGGGTGTGGACGCTGCCCTCAACGTAGCTCCCACGCTGCATATTGATCTTGCGCGGCTCTTTGTTCATGGCAAGGCCTTAGTGAAACAACTGGGCGGCCCACTGCAGGGCCTTCTCTGCCATCGGCAGGATGGTTTGGATGGCGCCGGCGCCGGCCGCGGCCGTGGTCAGCAGTTCAACCACGCTTTTGAGCTTGCTTTGGATAATGGGGGCCTTGGGGGTGGGGTTGGCGGCCTGTTTTTCAACCTTGTCCAGGTCGTCGTGAAGGCTCTCGCGGGTATCGGCATCCAGGCCGGCCTGGTCCAGGGCGCTGCGCAGCTCTTTGAGCAGCGCCGTGAATGCCTCGAGGCTGGCCCCAGACTGCTGGACCTGGCTGACGTTGAGAATGTTGTTGCTGGCATTGCCGCCGATGGCAATGCCGCCCTGGGTGGCAATCGTCACGTTGCCGCCGGCCTTATGCCCGCTGACTTTGTCGCCCATCACCTTGTCGCCGCTGACCTTGTCGCCCAGCACGAAATCGCCGCCGCCGGTGTTGATATCGCCTTCGAAGTAGCTTCCCTGGCCGATGTGGACCTGGCGGCTGTCTTTTTTCTCGTCTTGATCCATTTCTTCCTCCTCGGGCGATAAGGCCCCTGGGGTGCGGGTATGCAAGAACAGGGCGGGCAGGCCCCAGGCGCTGCTGCCCGTATCGCGCACCGCGTGGCGCGCCTGGCCTAATGCGTCTTCTATCGATAACCCATCTGCCAGGGCCGCGTACAGCTCGCCCGCCATCACCTGCGCCGCCTGGTCTGCCACGGGGGCCAGGTTGGCCACCGCCGCGGGCAGGCCCAGGCTTTGCACCAGCCCGGCTGCCACCTGGGCGCTGCGGCAGGCATTCAGCACCACCAGCCCCAGGCTGCCGCGTTCGCTGCCCAGCAGCTCGCCAAGCTGGGCGGTGGGCAGGGGCTGGCTGGCACGGTCTTGATCTTCGAGCAAGAGCTGGCCCTGTGTGCCGTGCCCAATGTAGTGCAGGATGTGAAAATCCTGGCGGCGCAGCGCCTGGCGCAAGCGGCGAGATGTGGCGGCGGGCACGCAGTCCAGGTGTACCCTGCCATCTCGGACCAGCCCGTCCAGGGCAGTCTGCAGGGCCTGCCATTCGGCCTGCGCATCCAGCGCCTCCAGGTCGGCTGGGCCAGCGATGAAGACCAGGATGTTGAGCGGCTTTGCGGGGGGCAGGGTCTCGGCGGCAAAGGGGGCCTCGATGTAGCGGGCGATGGAGAATTTGCCGCTCAGGGCCAGGTGGGTGTTATCTCTCGGGTCGAACAGGTATTCCCAGGGCAGCTCAGCCAGATCGGGCAGGCTGCCAAAGCGCAGCACCAGGCGCAGCCCGGTGCGCTTTTGGCGGGCCAGGTCTTGACTGCGCCGCAGTAGGGCCAGCATCTCACCCTGGAAGATGGATGCAAACAGGCTCTGCCCGGCTTGTTGGGCTTCTGTGGGGCTCCCGGGCAGGGCGGTCAGCAGTTCTGGTGTGTCTTCGGGATAAGTGGCAATGCCCTCACGCCTGGGGCCGGCGGGGATGTCTTGGCCCAGGCCAATAAACTCCGGCGGCCTGAAGGGCTGGCTGAATTCGCCAAAGGGCGTCTGGATGGCGGTGACGCTCAGGCCATCCAGAAGGCGCTCAAAACGTAGGTGAAACTCAAGGAAGACTGTCTTGCTCATGCAGGCGCAGCTCCGGCTTCCGTAGATGGGGCGGTTGGATGATTAAATCATACGCCCGCTTGAGGTGAGAGTCAAGCGTTCAGGTGAGGTCAAATAAGCGCTTGAAACGGCGAAAGAACGCCGCTCAAATGGCTTTATGCTGGTTCTTGAAACAACTGCTTGGCGATCTTGACCAGCCCGGCGGCCTTTTTGCGCAGGATGGCGGCTTCAGGCAGCCCTGCCGAAAGGCGGGTCAGCAGCAGGCGGGCATTGCCCAGGGTGCTGCTGAGCGCAGCGGCATCCGGCTGGGGCTTCTGCGCCTCGTCCACGGCTTCAGCCAGGCGCTTATCCACCGTCTCGAGCTGGCTGGCGTACCCGGCATCCAGGCCGGGCTGGCGGCGCAGGGCGCTTACTTCGGCTTGCAGCTTGCGCACTGCCTCTAAGAAGGCGGGAGGATTGCCGGCTGTCAGGGAGGAACCTTTTTTCTTGGCGGCGCTTTTTTGCAGCTTGCCGCGCGCCTCGCTCATCTGCTGCGCCTTCCCGGCTGCCCCGGCAGAGGCCGCTTGCGCCAGGCCTGCCTTCTTCGGGGTGATCTTGCGCTTGAGGGGATTGGTATTGGGTGTCATTTGGGCCTGCTCCTTAAAGCGATGAACGCCTGGGTGAGGGGGGCACCCAGACGTTCATCGAGTATTATTATAACCAAATCGCAAAAATTGGCAAGGGTCAGCATGTTAAGATTATATTATAGATTCTTGCAGGCGCCCCAGGCGGGAGTCGAACCCACAACCTCGGCCTTAGGAGAGCCTCGCTCTATCCTTTGAGCTACTGGGGCGTACGCGCTGATTATAGCACAGGTATTCCGGAAATGAAGGACAGCGGGGCCGTCGGCCCCGCTGTCCTTCATTTCCGGCTAAATCAATCTAATTTTCCGGTGGCGATGGCGTTCTTGACCTCGCCGATGGCCTGGGTGATCTCGATCTCGCGCGGGCAGGCGATGGTGCAGTTAAAAACCGTGTGGCAGCGGTAAACGCCAAACTGGTCGTTGAGGATCTTCAGGCGCTCGGCAGCAGCGCGGTCGCGGCTGTCAAATATGAAACGGTGGGCCGCCACGATGGCTGCCGGGCCAACGTACTCCTCATTGGCCCAGAAGGAGGGGCAAGAGCTGGTGCAACAGGCGCATAAGATGCACTTGGTGGTGTCGTCGAAGCGCTCGTGCGCTGCCTCGCTTTGCAGGCGCTCTTGGGGCGGGGGCGGTTCATCGTTGATGAAGTACGGCTTCACCGAGCGGTAATGCTCAAAGAAGGGTTCCATATCCACGATCAGGTCTTTGATCACCTTCATCCCCAGGATGGGCTCTACCGTGATCTTGTTGCTGTGCAGGTCTTTGACCAGGGCTTTGCAAGCCAGGTAATTGCGCCCGTTGATGCGCATGGCATCTGAGCCGCAAATGCCGTGGGCGCAAGAGCGGCGGAAAGAGAGCGTGCCGTCGAAATTGCCCTTGATGTGCTCGAGGAGATCCAGGATGCGGTCGGTCGGCTGGGCCTCCACCTTGTACGTTTCATAGTGGGGCTTCTTATCTTGCTCGGGGTTGTAGCGGAAGATTTTGATTGTGATTTTCATAGCAGCCGCCTCTCTTAGTAAACGCGTTCCTTGGGTTGGTGCTGGGTGATCACCACCGGCTTGTAATCCAGGTCAATTGTGCCATCTGGGCGCACCCACGAGAGGGTATGCTTGAGCCAGTTGGCGTCATCGCGCTTGGGGAAGTCGTCGCGGGCATGGGCGCCGCGGCTTTCGGTGCGGTTCAGCGCACACACCGTCACCAGCTCGGCGATCTCCAGCAGGTTGCCCAATTCCCACAGGTTCATCAGGTCGGTATTGAAGATCTTGCCGCGATCGGTGAGCGCAATGTTCTTGTAGCGCTGGCGCAGCTCGCGCACCACCTGCAGGGCATTCTGCATGCCTTCATCGGTGCGGAACATGCCCACCCCATCCATCATCACGGCCTTCATCTCGCTGGCAACCTTGATGATGTTCTCTTCGCCCTGGGCGCTGCGGATGGCGTCAAATTGAGAGCGGGCGAAATCGGTGGCGTCTTCGGGCAGGGTCATGAACCCCGCGCCCTTGGCGTATTCGGCCGCTTTCAGGCCGGCGTGCTTGCCGAAAACGATGATGTCGAGCAGCGAGTTGGTGCCCAGGCGGTTGGCGCCGTGTACCGAAACGCAAGCGCACTCACCGGCCGCGTACAGGCCCGGCATGACCGTGTTCTCGGCATCGATCACCACCTCGCCGTAGCGGTTGGTGGGGATGCCGCCCATGGTGTAGTGGGCCGTGGGCTGCACGGGCATGGGCTGGGTCACCGGGTCCACGCCCAGGTAGGTGCGGGCGAAATCGATGATGTCGGGCAGCTTGGCGGTGATCTCCTCGCCGGTGACGATGTAGGGCGAGCCGTCTGGACGCTTGCGGCCATCCAGGGCGGCGAACTTGTTGACCGTCTCGGGGCGTACATCCAGGTAAAGGTAGTTTTGGCCGTTGATGCCGCGCCCGGCTTTCATCTCTAAGTACATTGCCCGGCTGGTCACGTCGCGCGAGGCCAGGTCTTTGACCTTGGGGGCATACTGCTCCATAAAGCGTTCGCCGTTGCCGTTGAGCAAAACGCCCCCCTCGCCGCGCACCCCCTCGGTGATGAGGATGCCCAGCTTGTAGATGCCGGTGGGGTGGAACTGGAAGAACTCCATGTCTTCCATGGGAATGCCGCGCCGCATGGCAAGCGCGATCCCGTCGCCGGTGTAGGCATAAGCGTTGGAGGTCACATCCCACACCCGCCCGTGCCCGCCGGTGGCGAAGATCACGGCCTTGGCCTGGAAGATGTGCATTTCGCCTGTGCCCAGCTCCAGGGCCACCACGCCCGCCGTCACCCCGTTAACCAAGAGCAGGTCTACCACCTGGAATTCATCGTAGAACCGGACGTTGTTCTTGAGGCACTGCTGGTAAAGGGTCTGCAAGATCATGTGCCCGGTGCGGTCTGCGGCGTAGCAGGCCCGGCGCACCGGCTTGCCGGTGAGGTTGTTGGTGTGCCCGCCAAAGGGGCGCTGGGCAATGCGGCCATCGGGCGTGCGCGAGAAGGGCAGCCCGTAATGCTCCAGCTCGTACACGGCCTGCACCGCCTCGTAGCACATGAATTCGATCGCGTCCTGGTCGCCCAGGTAATCAGAGCCTTTGACCGTGTCGAAGGCGTGCCATTCCCAATGGTCTTCTTCGTAATTGCCCAGGGCTGCCCCAACCCCACCCTGGGCCGTGCCGGTGTGCGAGCGGGTGGGATAGAGCTTGCTGAGCACGGCAATGTTGGCGCTCTTGGATGCGTACAGGGCGGCCATCAGGCCGGCCCCGCCGGCCCCAACGACCACAACATCAAATTGGTGTTTGTTCATAGTGGCTGTTCTCCTTGAGGCCTGGGGCTACATCATCACGATCACATTGTAGGCGAGGATCAGCATGAACGCCCACAGTAAAAAGAAGAAGCCGCGCAGCAGAATCTGGCCGACGCCGCGGTTGATGTAGTCTTCCAAGATCATGCGCAGGCCGTTGGCCGCATGCGTGAAGGCGAAGAAGACCACCAGCATTTGCATCACATTCCAATAGGCGTTGGCCCATCCGGCGGTCAGATCGGGGATGTCGCTGTTGATGACATGGTTGGGGTTGGGGAAGAAAGTCCAGCGCATCAGGGTGCCCAGGTCCATTTGGGTGCGGGCGCCCATGATGAAGGCGGTGACCAGGCCGATCACGGCCAACAGAATGATCGACAGGCCCGAGATGCGGGTGAACAAGAACATCAGGTAATCCAGGGTAAAGCCGCGCTGTGGAACGGTTCGAGATGCCATGTGTCACTCTCCTGTGGGTTCAGCCGGCCAGCCCGCGCTGGATCATGATGAAGATGGTCAGGGCATAGATGGGGACGAAGATGGCCCATTCCAGCCAGATGGCTTCACGCTGGTATTTTAACAAGCGCGGCCAGAAATCTAAGATGGTGATGCGCAGCCCGTTGAGCGTGTGGAAGAGCACGCAAAAGACCACGAAGATCTGGAACCAGAAGGATTCATAGATCGTGTTGATGAAAACGCCGAAATCTCCCCACACCCCTTGTTGGATTGAGAACGAGGCCATGATGTGCAGGCCGACGAACAGAATGATGCCCACGGCGGTAATGCGGTGGAGTAAAAAGACCAGCATCGGGCCGCCGCCCCGATACGTGAAGCCTTTCCACCCGTTGTATTTACCAAATGCCATGACTGCCTCCTTAGATGGTTGGGGGTGCCGGAGCCTGGCGCAGACCTGCATCGCCAGGGGTCCATAATACTACCATTATTACACTGGCCTTTCATTCAGGAAAAGTGACAATGCTCACCGATTAATCGTTCCACTTGTCCTTATCATCCTCTAAGCTTCAGCTTAAAATATTATCATGTCTTTTTGCACCATCCCACCCCCGCAGTAAGGAGGTATCTATGTCCCAAACGCCCCATATGGGCCGCCGGGAATTTGTGCAGTTGGTGACGGGCTTTGTGGGCGCCGTGATGGGCGCGGTGATCGGCCTGCCGGCCATCGGCTACCTGATCTCGCCTGCCACCAAGCGCCGCCAATCGGAAGCCTGGATCCCTCTCGGCCCGCTGGAGAATTACCCCGTCGGCGTCCCCACCTTGTTCAACTTTACCCGCAGCAAGGTCAACGGCTGGGAGAAAACGGTCAACAGTTACGGCGTTTTTGTGGTGCGCCACCCCGATGACAGCGTGACGGTGCTTTCGAACGTCTGCACCCACCTGGCCTGCCGGGTCAACTGGGTGCCTGAGAACCAGTGGTTCCTCTGCCCCTGCCACGATGCGCAGTTTGGCCTCGATGGCCAGGTGTTGGGCGGCCCCCCGCCGCGCCCGCTGGATTCCTACACCCAGGATGCGGTCAAGATCGAAGACGGCAATTTGTTCATCTTCTTCAAGGAGGCCTAGGGATGAGCACCTGGCAGAAACTCTTGAATTGGTTTGATGAGCGCCTGGGCCTGACCACCATCTACAGCACGGTGCTGGACCGCAAGGTGCCCAAGGTCAACTGGTGGTTCACCCTGGGCAGCGCCAGCATGATCCTCTTCCTCTTGCAGGGCGTCACCGGCGTGATGCTGACGGTTTATTACGTGCCCTCGCCTGACCACGCCTACGACAGCATCAACTACATTATGAACGAAGTGGCCTTTGGCTGGCTGATCCGCGGCATCCACCACTGGGGCGCCAGCCTGATGGTGCTGGTGGTCTTTGCCCACATGCTGCGCACCTTTTATTTTGGCGCCTTCAAGTACCCGCGTGAGCTCACCTGGATCACGGGCGTCTTCTTGCTCTTGTGCACGGTGGGCATGGGCTTCACCGGCTACCTGCTGCCCTGGAACCAGCGGGCATTTTGGGCCACCACGGTGGGCACTTCGATTGCCGGGGCGGTGCCCTTCGTGGGCGAGTTCATCAACGAGGTGCTGCGCGGCGGCACCGATCTCAGCGCCCTGACCCTGGCGCGCTTCTTCTCGGTGCACATCTGGTGGCTGCCGGCTGCCATCATCGCCCTCATCGGCGTGCACATGTACATGATCATCCGCCTGGGCATCTCGTCTGTGCCTACCAAAGAGGACTAGAGGAGCGCGGCGATGAACGCAGAACAAAAGCAACAATATAAAGAGAAGTACGCCAACGCCAAGCAGCATGGGGTCAAGTTCTGGCCCGATATCATCTACAAAGACCTGCTGATCTCCTTTGCCATCTTCATCCTGCTGGTGGGGCTGGCAACCTTCTTGGGCGTGGCAAGCGAACCCAAGGCCGACCCCTCTGATTCCTCGTATGTCCCCAGGCCAGAGTGGTACTTCCTCTTCCTGTTCAAATTCCTGGCCATTTACGGCCAGATCCCCTGGCTGGGCAAGATCGAATGGCTGGCGGCGACGGTGGTGCCGGCGGTGGGCGTGCTGGCGCTTTTCTTGGTGCCGTTCATTGACCGCTCACCCTTCCGCCACTTCAGCAAGCGCGGCGCCGCCCTGGCCTTTATGACCGTTTTGGTGGTCACCATGGTCGGCCTGACCCTCATCGCCAACGTGCCAACCACCGAGCTGAGCGCCCTGCAGTTCATCTCTGGCCTGGTTCTGCCGGCCCTGGGCATGGCGGCGGCCCTGTTGATCCCGTTGTTCATCAAGAAAGATACCAACCGCGCCCTGGCCTGGATGACGGGGGTCACCTCTGCCCTCATCCTGGGCCTGGCGGTGGCGGTGCTGGTGCTGGCGCCGCCGGCCGCGGCCGCCGAAGAGGCCCAGGTGGCCGCCACCCTGCCCGAGCAGATCCTGGCAGGGCAAGACCTGTACTCCGTGCACTGCGTGGAATGCCACGGGGCCGAGGGCGAGGGCGGCGAGATCAAGGGCGTGGAAGGCCTGGAAGGGGTCATCCTGGACCCCATCAACGCCCGCGATGTCATGTATACCTTCACCGATGAGACGCTTTACAACATCATCGCCTACGGCCAGCCTGACCTGGGCATGACCCCCTTCGGCCTGGCTTACGGCGGCACGTTGGGGCCCGGCGAGATGGAAAACATGGTCACCTTCATGCGCTACACCTGGGATGACCGCGCCGAGCTGCCCGCCGAAGTGACGGCTGCCAGCGCCATGCCCACCCTGGCAGAGAGCGAGACGCCATCGTATGAGGTGCACATCCAGCCCATCATCAAGCGTTACTGCATCTCTTGCCACCGCGAAGGCAAGACCAATAACAACTACATCATGGATACCTACGAGAATGTGATCAACGGCGGCGACAACGCCCCCAACCTGATCGCCGGTGACCTGACCTGCAACACCATCCGCATGTTGAACCGTGAAGACCTGGGCGATATCGGCAGCGCCATGCCGCCCACCAAGGCCCTCAAAGCCGAACTGGTGGACGTGTGGGTGCGCTGGGTGCTGGCGGGCATGCCCGAAACCGCCGAAGATGCCGCCGCCGCTCCCTCGATAGCTCCCTAGCCGTAGCGTATAGCTCGATAACAGATGGGGCTGTGCGAAGCACAGCCCCATCTGTTATCGAGGAACCGGAATGATCGCTTCGCGCTCCGGCCCGGTAGAGACCATCCCCACCGGCGTCTCGATCAACTGCTCCACCTTGCGCACGTAAGCCTGGGCCAGCTTGGGCAGTTGCTCAAAGGCGCGGACATCCTTGGTGGATTCCATCCAGCCATCCACTTCAATGTACTCGGGCTCTTGGGCTTCCAGCCAGCGGGCATCGCCTTCCCAATAGTGCGCCAGGCGCACCTCGCTGCCCGGCAGGTCTGATTTGCAGTGCCCCTTGGGGCAGTAGCCCACGCCGATCTTGATCTTGGGCATGCCATCGAGCACGTCCAGCTTGGTCAGGGCCACCTCGGTCATGCCGCTGAGCTGGGCCGTGAAGCGTACCAGCTCGGCATCGAACCAGCCGCAGCGCCGCGGCCGCCCGGTGACGGTGCCAAACTCGGCCCCCGCCTGGCGCAGCGCCTCGCCGTCTTGGTCCAGCAGCTCGGTGGGGAAGGGCCCGGCCCCCACGCGCGTGGTGTAAGCCTTGGCGACGCCGATGACGCGCCCCACCCAGCGCGGCGCAATGCCCAGCCCGCCCGCCGCGCCACCGGCAATGGTGGTGGAGGCGGTGCAGAAGGGGTAGGTGCCCCAGTCGTTATCCAGCAGCGAGCCCTGGGCGGCTTCGAGGATGATGCGGGCGTCTTTGCGCAGGGCCTCTTGCACCAGGCCAAAGGGTTCACGCACCATCTCTTTGATCTGGGCGAACTGGGCC
>Ga0116144_10002125_pt1 | contig 21988 bp, 16 predicted proteins | sample AD_UKC035_MetaG_FD_89746 | JGI IMG/M metagenome (GOLD analysis project Ga0116144, IMG submission 89746) | Active sludge microbial communities of municipal wastewater-treating anaerobic digesters from USA - AD_UKC035_MetaG | ecosystem: Engineered > Bioreactor > Anaerobic > Digestate | place: USA...
GTGACGGCTGCCCTGCTCGGCGCAGCCACCATCACCGAGCGCGCCATATTTGCCGAGCGCGACAAACGCCTGCTGCGCCAGCGTTTTTCAGGCCTCATGTCGCCAGAGCGCCTGCAAGCATTGTTGGATAATTGGGAAAACTTGCTCAACACCGAGCGCCCCGAAAAGGATGCCGCCGTGTTGTTTGCCGATATTCGCGGCTTCACCCACACCACCGAATTACTAATGAAGGAGAACCGCAGCTCCGAGATGGTGCGTTTCTTGAATGCCTACCTGGACAGCATGGCCCAGGCCGTTTTTGTGGAGGGCGGCGTGATCTACCGCACCTTTGGCGACGGCCTGCTGATCTTGTTTGGCCTGCCCGAGCCGCTGGACGACCACCATCGCAAGGCCGTGCGCGCCGCCATGCGCATGGCCGAAGCCAGCCGCTCTCTCCAACCGCTCTGGCCGCTGCGCGACGAGAACCCTTTCCAAATGGGCATCGGGCTGAACAGCGGGCCGATGGTCGATGCCATTGTGGGGCGCGGGCGGCGCTACGATTACACCGTGTTAGGCGATGCCGTCAACGCCGCGGCACGGATTGAAAGTCACTGCAAGGTGGCGATGGAAATTTCCCGCCCGGAGGGCAATTGGCCTGTGCCGCCAGAAGTCACCGTGCTGGTAGGCAGCGACCTGTACCAACGGGTCAAAGACAACATTTTGGCTGACAAGAATATCCCCCCCTTCGAGGCCCGCGGCAAGGCCGAAGCCCTGCGCGTGGTGAGAATGCTGGGTCTAAAGGAGATGTTTAGATGAAAAATCTTTCTCTTATCCGTCAAATAAGTTGGCTGTTGATTTTTATCCTTTTGGCCGCCTGCCAGCCTGCCCCCTCCCCGAGCGCCACCGTCAGTGCCGGCTTATCCCCTGAGCCAACCACCGCCTCCGCCGAGCCCACCTCGCCGCCCACCGCCCTCCCCAGCGCCACGGCCGAGATACACCTGGCAACCATTCAAGAGATCATTGCATCGGTAGATGCCCACACCAGGCCGGGCCTGGATTGGGAAGGCGCCCTGCCAGATATGCTGCTCTACGCCGGTGGCGAGGTATGGGCCAAAGAGGCCTCAACCGCCCTGGTGGATATGCAGCCGGCCTTCAGCCAGGCCGAGGGCTTGGTGCGCGTGGCCCCCAACACCATCTTGACCATCGAACAGCCCGAAGCCAATACCCTGCAACTCAACCTGGACGAGGGCCAGATCTGGATCAACATTGAAGGGCTGGCCCCCGGCGAAACCTTTGAGGTCGAGACGCCTGCCGCAGTGGCCTCGGTGCGCGGCACACGCTTCAGTGTTATCGTAGCCGCAGATGGCACTACCGTCATAACTTGTATCACCGGTGAGATACACGTCAGAAGTGCTGGCGGAACCAGTAAGCTTACCAAATACACACAAACAACCATCAGCCCCACCGGTGACATCGTACCAGAAGAAAAGATTAACTTTGCACAAAGAGCTGCCTGGAACCTGGCTTCAGGCCCCGGCCTGCACATTGCCGTGCCGTTGGGCAGCGTGGCGGCAAGCATGCCCCTCACCACCACCATTCAAGAGGCCACCTGGGCGGGCAGCAATGACCTGCTGCGCTTCCGCCATTATGACGAGGCATTGGGCGGCTACCGCTATGCCCAATATGACCTGGCGGCAGGCAGCGTGACCAACCTGCCGCTCATTCCGGCGAATGCTTATGACCTGGCTTTCAGCCCCTACGGTCTGGGAATTGCCTGGATCAATCCCGACAACATGGATTTCTGCGTGCAAGCAGATGAGACCGCTGCCCCAATCTGCACCAACGCCGACCAAAGCGGTTATTACGATGGCCCGATCGCCTGGGCACCGGGCGAAGAGTGGCTGCTGCACAAGATCCACCTGTACGACCTGAGCACACCAGGAGAGGTCAAGTTCCAGCACAATCTCTACCTCAGCCGCGCAGATGGCAGTGAGGGCCGGCAGTTAACCGACAACAAGACTGATGATGGTGAATTCGTCAATTACAGTTGGTCGCCAGGTGGCAGCCAGGTGGCCTACGCCTATGTGACAGGGATGGCGCAGGGAGCCACTGCCGAGGTGTGGGTGGTGAATGCCGATGGCGGCACTCCATACCTGCTGTTGGATAATGCCCTGCTATACACCGAAGCCCACCAACCCCTGGCCTGGAGCCCCGATGGGCAGTGGTTGGCGGTGGTCACTCAGCAAGGATTGGTGCTGGCCTCGGCCGATGGACAAGACATCCGGACCGTGCAGGACACTGGCCCAGGCTATTACAGCTCGCTGATCTGGGCGCCTACAGCCAGTGGCTTCCCGCTGATCTACAGTTATTACGATGAACAAACCAGCAGCGGCGGCGAGGGCATGCTCACCAGCGCCGAGGCCGCGCCAGTGGAAGCCTGGCTGTTCGCAGTGCCCAATTACGCCCCCGATGGCAGCCGGGCCTTGTTCACCGAATGGATCCCTATCGACAGCAGTGACCCCAATGCCGGTTTCACCACCATGCTGTGGGTATATAATATACTACCGTGGTGGCCCTAACAGTACAAATTATCCTGCCTATCTTGTTCATCCCGGTTAAAACAGGTCGTTATAAGGAGACAGCCATGATTACCTGCCCCTGGTGCGGAACACACTATACTGCTTTTCAATCCAACTGCAATAACTGCGGCGGAACCCTGCCCCTGCCGGCGGCCGAACCGCCGCCGACCATGGAACAGGCTCAAATGGCAGCCCCGCCTGAGATCGCCATGCCGCCTGCCCCACCGCGCCAGGTGCCCAAGAACTATCTCACCCGCCTGATCTGGACGGATGCCGGATTCATCACCGGCTTTGTCTTCACGCTTCTCGGAGGCATCTTCACCTTGGTCGGCTTGCCGATGCTGGTCTTGTCGGTGCTGGTTGTGCCCATGTTGATTGGCCTGCCCTTTACGGCCATTGGGCTGTTCATGCTGGCAGGCGGGATTGGGCTGCTGGCCTGGCGGTCTAACGAGGCCAAAAAGATCATTGCCCTGCTGGAGAATGGGCAGGTGACCCGCGGCCAGATCCTTGAAGTGACGCAGAATTTTAATGTACGCGTCAACCACCGCTACCCCTGGACGATCCGCTATGGCTACCAGGTCAATGGCAACCAGCACCAGGGCCAGATCAGCACCTTCAGCATGCCAGGCGTAGCTTACCAACCCAATACGCCTGTGCCGGTCTTGTATGCCGCCGATGCCCCCTCCTCCAGCACCCTTTACCCCAACGCCCTGGGATATTTTGACTGACCGTTTTGAGGTGAGAATGCGGCTGGTGCGCCCCCGACGAACCGCCCGCGGCGTGATATAATCAATTTAGGAACGCCACCCCATGAGATCCGAGATCGAATTTTCTCTCATTGGCAGCCTGAGCAGCCCAATCGATACGTTGTTAGCTGAGTTCGAGCAGAAACAGCGCATCCGGGCACGCCTGCGTTTTACAGACTGGCTGAACGGCTGGCAAGAGGTGGTTAATTACTCTCTGCACCACAACGAGCCGCACGTCTCACACATCGGCATCACCTGGGTCAGCAGCCTGATGCGCATGAACGCCCTGCGCCCCTTCACCTCCAAAGAGATCAACGCCCTGGGCGGGTCATCTGCCTTCTTGCCGGGCTGTTGGCAAAGCCTGACCGATGCTGAGGGTATGGTATGGGGCCTGCCCTGGACCTCTTACACCTTCTTGATCGCCTACCGCCGCGATCTGCTGGAACAAGCCGGCGTGGATGAAGCCACGGCCTTCAGCTCAGCCCAGGCACTTGAAAACACCCTGGCCGCGCTGAAAGAATCTGGCGTGCCCATCCCCTGGGCTATTCCCACCAACAAGGCCCATACCGATACCCTGCACTTCTCCGCTTCTTGGCTGTGGGGTGCGGGCGGCAAGATCGCCAGCGACAGCGGCAAAGCACCCCTATTCTCTGAACCAGAGGCCATCCAAGGCCTGAAGTCTTTCTTTGATCTCTACCGCTACATGCCGCCGGATGCAACTCAGCAAAGCAACGACGCCTTGCGCGGCATGTTTTGGGATGGCAAGGCCGCGGTAACGATCTGCGGCGTGGATGAGCCATATATCCGCCAGACCGAAGGCACACCAGAGATATTTGAACGGATTGGATTTGCCCCCATGCCAGGCGTGCCCTGGGTGGGCGGCGACGGCCTGGTAGTCTGGCGCCGGGCGCAAGAATCGCTGGCCTGGGAGCAGGCTTCAGTGGCCCTGGCAAGCTACCTGGTCAGCCCGCCGGCCCAGCGCACCTACTGCCAGATGATCAAAAATCACCACAAGCCCACCCGCGTGGACGTGCTGCCAGACCTGCCCCTGCAAGATAGCAGCCTGACCAACGCCGTCAAACAAGCCCTGACCACAGGACGATCTTACCGGCCTATTCCGCTGTGGGGGCGCATTGAGAGCCAGCTCAGCAGTGCATTGAACTTTGTGTGGGAAGAGGTGTATGCTGGCAAGCCCACCATAGATGCACTGCATGAAACGCTCGACCCGCTGGCACGCAGGCTGAAGATCACGTTAGCCGGATAGCAAAATAATCACAAGAAGGAATATATGAATATATCTGATCTCCTTAACCGCGTTCCACAGCCCGAGCCCTGGAGCGAGGGCGAGAAGATTCCCTGGGATTACCCGGCCTTCAGCCAGCGCATGCTGCAAGAACACCTGTCCCAGTCTCACGATGCCGCCAGCCGCCGCTTCGCCACCATCGACGCGCATGTGCTGTGGATCCACCAGCGCCTGCTGTTTGGCCGTCCCAGCGCCGTCTTAGACCTGGGCTGTGGGCCAGGATTATATACCCAACGCCTGGCGCGCCTGGGGCATACCTGCCTGGGGATCGATTTTTCGCCCGCATCCATCGCATATGCCCGCCAGCAGTCGGATGAAGAAAAGCTGGCCTGCAGTTACGTGCAAGAGGATTTGCGCAGCGCCAATTTCGGCCACGACCACGGGTTGGTGATGTTCATCTACGGAGAGCTGAACGTCTTCCGCCCAGCCGACGCCCGCAAGATCTTACACAAGGCCCACCAGGCTCTTGGCCCCGGCGGGGTCTTGCTGTTAGAGGTCCATACTTATGAGGTTTTCGAACGTATGGGCAAGCAGCCGCCGCGCTGGCAGGCCAAAACCAGCGGCCTGTTCTCTGAAAAGCCCCACCTGGAATTGTACGAAAATGTCTGGAACGATGAACAGGCCGTGCTCACCGAGCGCTACTATATTATCGATGCCGAAAAGGGCGAGGTAACGCCTTACGCCGCCTGCAACCAGGCCTATACCCAGGCCCAATACCACCTGTTATTGGCCGAGGCCGGTTTCAGCGGCATTACCTTCTATCCCGGCCTGGGCGAGAACGCCGAGCCAGGCGACCTCTTCGTCATCACAGCGCGGCGTTAACCAACGCTATTCCCCGATGATCTTTACCAGCACGCGTTTGTTACGCCCGCCGTCAAACTCGCCGTAAAAGATCTGTTCCCAGGGGCCAAAATCCAGGCGGCCCTCGGTGATCGCCACCACCACCTCGCGACCCATCACCTGGCGCTTCATGTGGGCGTCGGCGTTATCTTCTCCGGTGCGGTTGTGCAGGTAACCGCTGACCGGTTCGTGGGGCGCCAGTCGCTCCAGCCAGGCATCGTAGTCCCTATGCAGACCACTTTCATCGTCATTAATAAAAACCGAGGCTGTGATGTGCATGGCATTTATCAGTGCGATACCCTCGCGCACGCCGCTCTCGCGCAGGCAGGTTTCTACCTGCGGGGTGATGTTGACAAAACCCCGCCGGGCAGGGATATTGAACCATAATTCTTTGCGGTAGCTTTTCATAAAACCTCCAATTCAGATTTTAACCTAAAATGTGTTAAACTCTATGCAATATGGTTGGGATACGTTCGCTTAAAGCTAACATTCGCTTCTTATATATCCCCCTGGCCCTGCATGGCTTGATCGTATTGGTGGGCGCCAGCCTGCGGGTCATGCAGGTGGATGTCAATCTGCGGGTCGATATTGGCCGCGGCACCTTCATCTTTGGCAACCTGCTGACCTTCATGGTGCTGGCTGCCGCGGCTTACCGCTTGTACCGGGTGGATGCCCGGCTGCGAATCACCTGGGGGCTGATTGCCCTGGGCATCTTGCTGCAAGTCTGCGGCGATATCGCCTACCTGAGCTCTGAGCTGACCGGTGATCTTTTCTCTGCCCTGGCCCGCATCCTGCTGATCCTGGGTGTTTTATCCTGGCCCTTTGGCCGTTCGGTGGCGCAGGGCAACCGGATCAAAAACTTCCTGGATATCCTGGCTATCTTGATCGGGGCGACCATGTTGGAATGGGTTTTTGTGTTGGGCCCAGCCATCGAAAACGGCCAGCAACTGGTTTGGCCGCACAGCCTGCTTACGCTGGCGGCCCCAGCCGGTACCATGGTGATGGTATGGGCTGCCAGCCGCGTCTTGTACCTGCAAAGCCTGAGCCCAGGCAGCAAAGCCCAGATGGCACTGGGTGTGGCAGCCCTGGTCTCTGCCATGACCGACAGCCTATACGTCTACCAGGATACTTTTGGGCTGTACCAGGCTGGCGGCTGGCTGGACTTGGGTTGGGCGCTGGGATCTATGCTCATCTGCCTGGCTGGCGTTCTGCAAATACACCGCCTCAACCTGCCTGCCCAGCCGCCCGCATCAATTCCCACATCCCGGCTGGCAGCCGTCTGGATGCTGGTGCCTTACGTCTGGCTGCCGATCGCCTATATTCTGCTGGGGTTGCGCCACCTTGACAACAGCCTGGGGGGCTTCGGTGTCATTTACATGGGCACAGGCATGATCTTGGGGCTGGTGATCATGCGCCAGGGCCTGGCCCTGCGAGAGAACACCTGGCTTTCAGCGCGCTTGCGCCAAGAACTGGCGCGCAGCCAACAAGCCCTGCAAGCCCTTACAGATAGCGAACAACGCGTCCGCCACCAGCAAGAACGCTACCGCATCCTGGTAGAAAACCAGGGTGAAGGCCTGGGGGCAGTGGATTGGCAAGAGAACTTCACCTACTCAAACCCGGCTGCCTGTGCGGTCTTCGGCGTGCCGCCTGGCGAATTGGTTGGGCACAACCTGCGCGAATTCACCAGCCCCGAGACCTTCGAACAGGTAGGAAAAGAAACTAAAATGCGCCAGGGCCAGAAAAACACCTATGAAATGCAGATCATCCGCGCCGATGGCGAGCGGCGCTGGCTGCTGGTGACCTCTGTTCCCTACCCAGATGACGAAGGCTATATCACCGGCGCACTGGGCATTTTCCGCGACATCACCGAGCGCAAACAGTTCGAGCAAGACCTCAACCGGCTGAACGCCGATCTGGCTGTTGCGCGGGATGCTTCAGAAGCCGCCAATCATGCCAAAAGCATCTTCCTGGCCAATATGAGCCATGAGCTGCGCACGCCGCTCTCGATCATCATCGGTTATGCCGAGCTGCTGCAAGAAAGCCTCTCCATTCAGCCTGACCCTGCCAGCCAGGAACGGGTTGGGCGGATCATCAGCTCTTCCAAGCATTTATTAGCATTGATCAACGAGGTGCTGGATTTCTCAAAGATCGAAGCCGGGCGGTTGTCGTTCACCCCCCAAATGGTTGACCTGGACCGTTTTCTGGTTGATCTGAAGATTGAAGGCCTCCAGATCATGGAGAAGAATCAAAATCACCTCTCCGTCAATACCAACGGCAGCATTGGCAGCCTGTTTACAGATCCCACCCGCTTACGCCAGGTCTTATTGAACCTGCTCAGCAACGCAGCCAAGTTCACCGAGAACGGGAATGTCACCCTTGAAGTACAGCGCAGCCGGCTTTCTCAGCGAGAAGTCGTGGTATTCAAGGTCAGCGATACCGGGATTGGCATGACAGAAGAACAGCTCAAGCTGCTCTTCCAGCCTTTCCAACAAGTAGACAGTTCAACGACGCGTAAATATGAGGGCAGCGGGCTGGGGTTGGCAATCAGCCGCCGCTTGTGCCAGTTGATGGGCGGTGAAATTGATGTCGCCAGCACGCCTGGGGTGGGCACCACCTTTACCGTGACGGTACCGGTGAGCCAAAACCCTGCCGGTTAACCTTCTGGCTGTAGATTGGCCTTTTTGTTGATCTCGCCGATCAAGTCGCGCACATGGTCCAGCATGCGCTGGCCGCGCACCCCGCCGTACAGCAGGTGAGCCGCTACTTCCACGTCAATCTTGTCGAAAGAACCCAGGGAGCGGCCGATCTTTTGCAGCAAGCCACGGTCGCATTTATCCAAGAGCTGGGGGCCGTTGTTCACCCCTGCCGCCATGGTAATGGAACGATCCCACAACTTGGTATCGTCGGTGTATTTGCTGTCATCTTTGTCAAACTCAAAGCAGTAGGTGTGGAACAATTCGTGCACCGTCTCGTGAACATACTGCCATGAAATGTGGGGGGCGTTCTCATCAAAGTAGGCGTGCAGGTTTTCTTTAAGCTGGGTCAGGGTGATGCCTGGGGTCGACTTAAAGATATCGTAGAGCTTCAAGACGATCGTCGGGCGGTGTTCGGTGGGCGTCATGCGCACCTTCTGCCGGGTGAGGATGCCCAGGTAGCGATCCAGCAGGGCATGGGGCGCCTCATGGGCCGCCGGTTGGTCAGTCTCAAGCAGCATCTGCACTTCCAAATGGCCGCCGGGCTGGGCTGTGCGAATGCGCACCAGGTCATTTTGAGCCGCCAGGAATTCCTTGAACGTATCATACCCATAGTTGCGTTCGTTAAAGGCCGGGTTAAGGCGGCAGATAGCACTCTTGACCTCACCGCCGGTCTGCCATTCACCGGCCTTATTGGCCAACACCTGGCGCATCAGGCGGCGGGCCTCGCTGATATCAAAACTGATCGTGTTTTCGGCCGCGTCAGAGGTTTTGGTTGGCTGGGCCACGCCTGCCAGCATATCGTAGAACATGAAATGATCGCAGGCATTGATCAGGTACTCGGCGGTCTTGCCGCTCACGCCCATGCCGATCACGATCTTGCCATACGAGCGCAGACGGTGCACCAGCTCGGTGAAATCGCCATCGCCAGAGACAAGCATCACATGGGTCACGGTCCGATCGCCACCAATCAGCATCTCTAAGGCATCCATCACAATGCGGATATCGGTAGCATTTTTCCCCCGCTTCGAGGTCACGTGAACCAGGTCAACGCCCAGGCGCAGCAGCTCACGTTGATATGACGAAAAAGACGACCAATCGGCATAAGCGCGGCGGATGACCACACGTCCATAGTTCACCGCGGTGCCCAACACCAGGGGCCATTCGACATCTTCATCGTTGTCTCTGAACTTCTCGCGGCAGCTCAACAAAATGTTTTCAAAGTCGATATAGATGGCAATCTGGTTGGTCGAAGAATTGGTTGTGTCGGTCATATCAGCCTGTTTCCTTTCTGCACCGCATTATACTCTAAGAACCGATCCGGAAATACGGGGAATGTAGATGATGGAGGACAATCCATATCGCCCCTAATTTATGCTACAATCATACTGTAAGTGAGGAGAGATGTTATGAAAACCGCATTAGATGCACGCCCTTCACCGATTGCCGGGCAGTGGTACCCCGGCGATGCGCGCCGCCTGGCGGCCAGCGTGGATGGCTACCTGGCGGATGCTGCTTTGCCAGAACTGGCCGGGGAGGTGGTGGCGGTGATGGCCCCTCACGCGGGGCATATCTATTCTGGGCCGGTAGCAGGCTATGCCTTTGCCGCGTTGCGCGGTTTACAGCCCGACCTGGTGGCAGTTATTTCGCCCATGCATCATTACGCCGTACCTGGGCTGTTGACCACGGCTCACGCCGCCTACCGCACCCCGCTGGGCGACCTGCTGGTAGATAGTGCAAGCCTGCAAGCCTTGGATGACCTCTTGAAGAAAAAACTGGGAGCGGGCCTGGCCTATGTAAAAAATGATCCCGAACACTCGCTGGAAATTGAGCTACCCTTCTTGCAGCGCGTTCTGGGGGCAGAGATTGGGCAGGCGGCCCCGTTCCGCCTGCTGCCGGTGATGGTGCGCGCCCAAGATGCACATACCATTCAGATGCTGGGTGAGGCCCTGGCTGAGGTGCTGGCTGGGCGTAGGGCCGTATTGGTGGCATCCACCGACCTATCGCATTTTTACCCGCAGAAGGTGGCCCAGGTGCTGGATGCGGAAGTCATGCAGCGCGTGGCCGCTTTTGACCCACAAGCGGTGCTCTCTGCCGAAGACGAAGGGGTGGGCTTTGCCTGCGGGCGGGGCGCGCTGGCGGCAGTGATGTGGGCATCCAAAAGCCTGGGCGCGAACACGGCCCAGGTTTTAAGACACGCCACCTCCGGCGACGTGACCGGTGATCATACCCAGGTGGTGGGTTACGGCGCAGCAGTATTTACACGCGCATCATATTGATCAACAGGATTTCAGGTAAATTTAAATGGAAGAACCGATAAATGTTTTTGGATTGGTCGCCGTCGTCTTACTTGTGCTGACCAATGGCTTTTTCGTGGCGGCTGAGTTTTCGCTGGTGAGCGTGCGGCGCACCCGCATTGCCGAGCTGGTTGGGCAAGGCAACGTATCGGCCAGGGCCGTTCAACAGGCCATCGAGAATCCCGACCGGGTGATCGCCGCAACCCAATTGGGCATTACCCTGGCCAGCCTGGGGCTGGGCTGGATTGGCGAACCGGCCCTGGCTGGGCTGCTGTTGCCAGTGGTAGAGCTGTTTCCACAGTCGATTCAATCAGGAGTCTCGCACAGCATCTCGGCAGGGATTGCCTTTGTGCTGATCACCTTCATGCACGTGGTGGTTGGCGAGCTGGCCCCCAAGTCGATCGCACTGCAAAATCCTGAGCAGACCTCGTTAATGGTCGCCCAGCCCACCTTGTGGACCGAGCGCATCTTCAAACCGGCCATCTGGCTGTTGAACGGAAGCGGCAACCTCTTGCTGCGCCTGGTGGGCGTCGAGCCGGCCTCGGGCCACCAACTGGCACACTCGGTAGAAGAATTGAAAATGCTGGTTACTGCCAGCGCCGAAGGCGGCGTAGTTGAAAGCGAAGAGAGCGATATGCTGCATGCCGTTTTCGACTTTGGCGAGCTGCTGGTGCGCCAGGTGATGCTGCCGCGGACCGAAGTGGTAGCTGTCGATGCCAGCGTGCCCTTTGAAGAGCTGCTCGACCTGGTGACACAGAACACCTTCACCAAGCTGCCAGTTTTCGAAGGCAGCCTGGACCAGGTCTTGGGCATTCTGCATGTCAAAGACCTGCTGCGCGCCATGAAACAACCCGACTGCAAAGATTGCACGGCCCGCAGCCTGGCGCGCGAGACCATCTTCGTGCCTGAGACGATCTCGGTCAACGCGCTGCTGCACCGCTTCCGCCAGGAACGCCAGCACATCGCCATTGTGCTGGATGAATACGGCGGCACCGCCGGCCTGGTAACCCTGGAAGATTTGCTGGAAGAGATTGTCGGCGAGGTTTCAGACCCCTTTGACAAGAACATCCCTGAGATCCAAAAACTGCCGGATGGCACGGTGATGATTGATGGGTTGGCGCTGATCGAAGAGGTGAACGAGCAGCTCAATCTAAACCTGGATAACCCCCACTACGATACGATCGCCGGTTTTGTCTTGGGCCGCCTGGGGCGCATCCCGCGCACCGGTGATGCGGTGGAATACGATGGGATCCAACTGCGCGTAGAAACCATGGATAAGCTCAGGATCGCACGTATTGCGCTTAAGAAACTCAAAGAATAAGCCCTCATGCCCCTTTATGTAGAGGTCGCCGTCAATGTGCCGCAGGTGAGTGGAACCTTCCATTATCACCTGCCGCCCGAGCTGGAAGGGCGCATCCAGCCGGGGCACCTGGTGGAGGTGCCGTTTGGCCGCCAGCGGGTGCAGGGGGTGGTATTCCGCTTTGTCAGCCAGCCTGAGGTCGCCGAGACGCGCCCCCTGCTGGCAATGACCGACGAGCAGACCGTGCTGACAAGTGCCCAAATGGCCCTGGCAGAGGCATTGGCCGAGGAAACGCTGGCCCCGCTGGCGGCCTGCCTGGCGCTGATGCTGCCGCCGGGCATCGGCCAGCAAGCCGATACCCTCTATACCCCGCGCCCGGCTGCCAATGCCGGCAAGCCCCTGGGGACCTTGCAAACCCGCCTGCTCAAGCTGTTGGACAAACACGGCCCCCTGCGCGGCCGGCAGATTGATACCTACATCCGCCGGGTCGATTGGCGCTCAGCCGCGCAGGGCCTGGTGCGGCGCGGCCTGTTAGAAACCGAGGCCGTGCTGCCCCAACGGCGCGCCCGCGCCAAGACCCTGCCCACGGCCCAACTGGCCTGCCCCCATGCTGTGGCTGAAGCCGCCCTGCCCGACCTGGCCCGCAAGGGCAGCCCCGCGCTGGAACGCCGCCAGAAAATGCTGCGTTACCTGCTGCAAGAAGGCGGTCCCGTACAAGCCGCATGGTTATATGCCGAGTCGGGTGGGAGCATGGCAGACCTGCAAGCCCTGGCCAAGCGCGGCCTGGTGCAGCTTGGGCAGGCTGAAACCTGGCGCGACCCCTTGGCCAACCTGGGCATCGCCGCTCACATTGCCACCACAGCCGAGGCGCCCCCCCTAACGGCCGATCAACAACAGGCCTGGGCGCAGGTACAGGCTGGGCTCCAGGCGGCTGCCAAGGGCCAGGCTGTGAAGCCCTATTTGCTGCATGGCGTAACCGGCTCAGGGAAAACCGAGATCTACTTGCACGCCGTGGCTGAAGCACTGCGCCTGGGACGCCAGGCCATCGTGTTGGTGCCCGAGATTGCCCTGACCCCTCAAACGGTGCGGCGCTTTATGGCCCGCTTCCCCGGGCAGGTGGGCATCTTACACTCGCAGTTATCTGAAGGCGAGCGCTACGATACCTGGCGGCGCGCTCGCCAGGGGCACCTGCAGGTGATGGTTGGGCCACGCAGTGCGCTCTTCACGCCCTTTGCCAACCCCGGGCTGATTGTATTGGATGAATTCCACGACGATTCTTTCTATCAATCCGAGATGCAGCCGGCCTATCACGCCCGCACGGCGGCCGTCTTGTATGCCAGCCTGACCTCTGCCGTTTGCCTGCTGGGCTCGGCCACGCCCGATGTGGTCAGCCGCACGCTCGCCGAACGCGGCGAGTGGCACTATTTGAGCCTGCCGCAGCGTATCCTGGCGCACCGGGCTGCCATCCAGGAACAGATCGAAAAATTGAACCAGGCCGCTCCCAAGGAAACAATTGCGCCTTCTACAAAGCAAGATGACCCCAACGCCGTTGAGAGCCTTGAGCTGCCGCCCGTCTCGGTGGTGGATATGCGGCAAGAACTACAAGCAGGCAACCGCTCTATCTTCAGCCGGGCCCTGCAAGAAGCGCTCCATGCCACCCTCGACCAGGGCCAGCAAGCGGTTCTGTTCCTTAACCGGCGGGGGGCAGCCACATACATTTTCTGCCGCGACTGCGGGTACATTGTGCGCTGCCCGCGCTGCGACCTGCCGCTGACCGCCCATTCTGCCGGGCAACCCGGAACCCAGGCAGAAGTGCTGACCTGCCATTATTGCAATTACCAACGCCAGACCCCCAAGACCTGCCCGGCTTGCAAAGGCACGCGCATCCGCCAGTACGGCACCGGCACCGAGAAAGTGGAGGCCGAGGTGCAGGCCATCTTCCCGCAGGCCCGCACCCTGCGCTGGGATCACGAAACCACGCGCCAAAAAGGCGCCCACGACCTGATCTTAAGCCAGTTTGCCAGCCAGCGCGCCAATGTGTTGGTGGGCACCCAGATGATCGCCAAGGGCCTGGACCTGCCCCTGGTGACCCTGGTGGGCGTGGTGTTGGCTGATGTGGGCCTGAGCCTGCCGGATCTACGTTCGGCCGAACGCACCTTCCAGGTGCTGACGCAGGTAGCCGGGCGCGCCGGGCGCAGCCTGTTGGGGGGGCAGGTGATCATGCAGACCTTCCAACCTGAGCATTACGTCATCCAGGCCGCTGCCCGGCATGATTACGATGCCTTTTACCGCCGCGAGATCGAGCTGCGCCGCCAGATGGGCTATCCACCCTTTGCCCAGCTTGTCCGCCTCGAGTTCCGCCACAGCCAGGCGCCGCGCGCGGAGGGGGCGGCCCAGGCGCTGGCGCGCCAGGTCAAAGAATGGCTGGCAGAGGGCAGCTACCATGTCACTGAGATCATTGGCCCCGCCCCCTGCTTCTTTGCCCGCCTGAGCGGGCTGTACCGCTGGCAGATCATCCTGCGCGGCCCCAACCCGGCAGCCGTTCTGCGCGGCCGTTCTCTGCCCGATTGGCGGATTGAAGTCAATCCACCTTCTTTGCTGTAACCAATTACAGTTATAATAAATGAATTATGCTGGCATAGGATCGCGCAAGGCGCTTTCAGATGCTGAAACCAACGATTTATCCTGAGGAGAAAATACCATGGAAAGTTTTAAGCGTGGTTGGGCCTTTTTAAAGCAGTCCTGGCAAATGGCGATGGCAGACAAAGACCTGCTCAAACCTTCGGTCTACGCCTTGGTTGCGGGGATCATCGTATCGGTGATCTGCATGGTTCCAATTGCCGGCGTCGGCTTCTTAATGGGAGAGACCAAGGTCGGCCAAGGCGTCTTGTACGTGATGGGCGCGATCATGATTTTCGTGCAGTATGTGGTCACCTATGTTTTCTCAGCCATGACGGTCTACCTGATCTACGGTTACCTCTCAGAAGGTGATGGGAAGATGGATAAGGCCTGGGCCATCGTCAAGCGTGATTTCCTGGATATCCTCAGCTTAGCGGCCGCCTCAACGGTTGTCAACCTGGTCAAGAACGCCGTCCAGGGCAAGAACAAGAGCGGGGCGCGCAATGCCATTGCCGGGTTGATCGACACGGTTTGGACCGAAGCCACCTACCTGGTGCTGCCGGCAATGGTGATCGAAGACATCAACCTCAAAGACGGCCTGAAACGCGCCACGCAGATCATCAAGAATAACTTACTGCTGGTGGGCGTCAGCACGGTGGGCATCAAAGCGGTTACCGGCCTGATCAGCTTCTTGTTGGGCGCCACCGGCATCGGGCTGGGCATTGGGGTGGGGCTGGGCATCGTTTCGCTGAGCAGCGGGAATATCGCCGGGATCGTGGGCGGCTTCAGCCTGGGCTTTTTGATCGCCATGCCTTTTATTATCATCGCCACCCTGATCAGCTCTTACACTGCCACCGCTTACCACACCTGCCTGTACCTGTGGGCCAGGGATGTTGAACGCGCCCGGGCCGGTGGCCAGGCTGCCGTTGAGGGCGTCCAGGCCCCTGCCCCATTGGCTTCAGTGTTGGGCCAATAGGAGCCGCGCAGCATGGCACAGATGCGACGCGAGGTATTGAAGTGGCAAGAGATCGATAAACTGATCGACCACCTGCTGCCGCAGTTTGAAGGCGAATTTGATGCCATGATCCTGATCACGCGCGGCGGGGTCATCCCCGGCGGCATGCTGGCAGAAGCCATGGGGATCACCAACATCCTGACCGCGGCTGTGGATTTCCCGGCTGAGGTGGCGCGCGAAAAAGCAGGCCTGTTTGCCTGGCCGCGCTTCATTCAATTTCCCAGCGATGACCTGCTGAACGGCAAGCGCGTTTTGGTGGTGGATGATGTGTGGGGCTCTGGACGTACCATCACGGCAGTCAAAAATCGCGTCTCGGCTGCCGGGGGCTTCCCCTCTACCTGTGTGCTGCACTTCAACCCTTACCGCAACCTGTTCGGCGCCACCCGGCCCGACTATTTTGCTGCCACCACAGATGCTTACATCGTCTACCCCTGGGAAATCGATCGCGGCCCAGACCGGGTATTGCTGGGGTAGATAAACAAACGTATGCAAGTCTTACACCCCAACCTTGAAGAAAAGTTGGCTGCGCTGCGCCAGTGCAGTTATTTTGCCAATATGGATGCCAGCATGTTGGCTGAGTTGGCCGAGGGCACCCGATTGCTGAGCTTTAACCGCGACGAAGTGCTCTTCTGGCAAGGCGAGCCGGGCGCCGGGCTATACATGCTCCGCCGCGGGTCGGTCAAGCTGTTCAAGGTTTCACCACAGGGTCGAGAGCTGATCATCAATGTCTTTGAAGAAGGTGCCACCTTCAACGAAGTGCCGACTTTCGACGACGGCCCCAACCCGGTCAACGTGGCTGCGCTGGAAGACAGCCAGGTGTGGGCGATCGATCATTCCACCATCCGCCGCTTGATGCACGAACATCCCGAAATGTACCGCCAGGTGACGATCAACCTGGCCCGCAACCTGCGCATGATGGTTGATGTGATCGAACAGCTCTCGTTTTACCTTGTGATCAACCGCCTGGCAAAGCTGCTGATCCAGCTTTCGCCCGAGCAATTGACAGACCCAGCCGGAGCGGCGCGCCTGACGCAAGACCAATTGGCTGCCCGCCTGGGCACCGTGCGCGAGGTGGTGGCGCGCGCCCTGCGCCAGCTAGAGCGCAGCGGGGCCATCCGCATCCGCCGCCGAAAAATCGAGATCTTGGATCGAGAAGCATTGAAACGGTGGACAGATGTCCAGCAATAAAGAAGAAGCGGCGTTCAAGACGCCGCTTCTTCTTTATTGCTGGAAAACACAACTATGGCATGGCCTGCATGGCTGAGATCTCAGCCTGGCGGGCCATATCGGTTGCCAGGGCCAGGGTGCGCAGCACTTCTTCAGGATTGTGGAAACCCATGCTGTTCTCGGCGGCCACAAAATCCCAGCGCAGTTGCGCTTCGCGGTGCAGGGCACGGGCCTCAGCCAGGGCGGCATCGCTGGCGCCGGCCGCTTTGGCAGCCTTGATCGCTTCGATGCAAGAAACCAGGGCATCTTCGGTGGCAATCAGGGTCTTATAAGACAGCGCCTGAATCACTGCCACGCGCCCGGTGACGTATTCCACATCTGTATGGCAGGCGCCGCAAGCAGCTTCGGCATTTAACAACGGCGACATGACGTTATGGCTCGAGAATTTGGCCGAGCCATCGCGGGTATAAGGCATGTGACAGTCGGCGCAAGCCACGCCCGCCATGTAGTGGGTGCTGTCAGAGGTATACATCTCGTATTCGGGGTGCTGCATCTTGACCATGGCCGTGCCCGAATCGGGATGCGTCCAATCGGTGAAGCCATCTTCTTCGTAGTAATCGGCGATGTTATCGATATTGGTGCCGTTGGCCCAAGGGAAGGTCAAGAATTTGCCGTCGCCTTCAAAGTAGTATTCCACATGGCAGTTGGCGCAAACCACGGTGCGCATCTGCTGGCGAGAGAAGGTGGTCCAATCCAGGCCCTGGGCTTCCAGGCCAGCCTCGAGGGCTGGGTTGGTCACCACCAGCGCCATGGTCTCGGCATCGTGGCAGTTGGCGCAGCCAATGGGGTTGGTGATGTGAGCGCCCAGCTCGCTGAAGAGGGTGGCATCGTAAGCTGCCATGCCCATCTCATCCCACAAGGAGGGGTTGTTGGATGATTTGCACGAGTAGCAGGTGCCAGGGGTCGTCTCGTTGACACGCGCAATGGCGCGCACGTCGGTCAAGGCATTGGCATGGCCGCGCTCCTCGTTGTACTCAATGCTGAAGCTGTAACCACCAAAAAGGGTCAGCAGGCGAGGATCGGCTTCCAGTTTCGAGAAAGGCTCTGAACCACCGTAGGTGGTGCGGGTGTTATTGGTGGCGGTCATCAAGTAGGTGGCATATTGGTTCGGAAAGTTCTGACCCCATTTTGAAGAGTCCGGCTCCATCAGGGCCACTTCAACCAGCGGCTGGATGCCGCGCGTCTGCGGCGCCAGGTTCTTGATATAAAATAGCAAACCAATCACAGCCGCAGCCAGGATCAGAATGATGCCAGTCACAATGATGGCGGGGGCGTTCTTTTTGATCATTTATCGTCCTCCTTATGCTGGTAGGGTAAGATCGAGATACCACGCTCGCCGTGAGCGACATCGCGATGGCAGTCAAAGCAGTAACGGTCAAACTCCATCGGGCTGTTGTCGAAGATGTTCGAGACCATCTCTTCATGGCAACGTACGCAGTTCTCTTGGATCACATCTGATGACGAAGGCCGGGCCCGGATGGCATCGGGGATATGGCCGGTCAAGAAAGCGCTGACATGGCGGACGCCTGATTGCGCCTTGACCAGGTATTTGGGGATAAACGCATGGGGGGTATGGCAATCGCCGCAGACAGCCCACTGCTTATGCCCGCCGTGGTACCAGCTCTCATACACGGCATCCATCACGTGGCAGTTGTTGCAGGTGGTGGGGTTATTGCCCATGTAGGCGGTGAATTCGGTGACATACATACCAACCCCAATGGCTGCCGCCAGGGCCAAAAAACCAATCATCATCACAATGCCAGTTGCGCCTAGTTTCATCCTATGCCTTCCGTCGGTTTCTGCGCCAAATTTAATGGTCAGCTAATCTTACCATTAGTTGTACAAATTCGCATGTGACTTTGGTCACGAACCAAGGATGCATCCAGCGCTCAAAGCATCCCGGCTGCCGCCAGGGTATCGATCACAGATTGATCCAGGGTGATTTGCGGCTGCCAACCCAGCCCAGATTGGGCTTTGGCACTGCTGTAAGCCTTATCAATGTTCAAGGCCGAGAATTTTTTGAAAGCCGGGTTGATCTTGAGCCAATCCAAAAGTGCCACCAATCCATCCCCCAGCTTGATCAGCCAGCCCGGTACGGTCAGCACGGGGATAGCGCGCCGCATATGCCGAAGGGCAGTGCGGGCAAAGCTCACCTGGTCAACATTCCATGCCGTCAGGATGTAGCGCTCGCCAGATACACCGCGGCTGAGTGCCAGGATGACCGCCTGGGCCACGTCGCGCACATCCACAAACGAATTAACCGTCCTCAGCATGGGCAAGAGCGGCAGCCAGCGCAGCCAACGGATCAAATTGACCACGCGCGGCGAGCCAGGGCCAATGATGACGCTGGGGTTGAGGATGATCACGCGCATCTGCCCGGCGTACTGCCGCACGACCTGCTCGCCAATCAATTTGCTGTAACCATAAGGGTCATGCAGCCTTTTCTGTTCAAGGTCCGGGTACATGCTCTCATCTGAGGCCTGCGGCGGGCGCAGGTCTACTGCTGAGATGGAGCTGATAAAGATAAAATTCTGACAGCCGCTGGCGGCAGCCGCCTGGATGAGATGCTCTGTGCCGGCGATATTGGCCTGGTGCAAGGCCGCCTCGTCGGCTTTGCGAAAAGAGACCATGGCCGCATTGTGAATGACGGTGTGAGCGCCCTGCAGGGCAGGCAGGTAAGTTTCTGGTTCGTTCAGCTCACCGAGCACCAGGCTGACCTGCGGCAAACCTGCCACCGGCAGATGGGTAGAACGTTGGCTGCGCACCAGCACCCGTAGTGAAGCATCTGGGGCATGCTGGCTGAGCGCCTGGACGATATATTGGCCGAGAAAGCCAAAACCCCCGGTGATGAAATATGCATTTTCCATATCGGCCAAGCCTACTGCAGCTCCTTTGCCAGCAGTTCCAGGCTGGCAGACGAGTCGAAGAAGGTCATATGATCACAGGGGAGGGTAACCAGGCCAGGAGCCGGATCGCGGGCAGGGTTCACAGCCAGGGCAGAGGCCACGCTGACGGCAATGTCATTGGGCTGGCCAAAGAAGGCCACCAGGTTTGCACCGCCGTAGCCCAGGCGGGTCAAGAACTTGCCCAGGCGGGCCTTCTCATCGGGTTTCTCCATCGATTTCTTGAGGGCGGTACTGCCGGCAACCACGGTATAGGGCGTATGAGGGTCACGGCTGGCACTGAGGGATTTCAACAGATCCGAGCCACCCTGAAGCTGATCGAGGGTCACGTCAACCTTCTCGAAGGCTGCCAACAAGAAGCTAAGGGAGCGCAGCGGCCAGGCCGCGGCCGTCATGGTGTTCAGCAGCAGGCCCAGGCCGACCGTGGCATACTGCTGGATGGTAGACCAGGGGGTTCCGGCATTGGGCGCACCCAACAAGATGGCTTTTTGGAACAGCTTATCGCCGCCTTCTTGCTCGATCAGCCAGCGCACCACCACCCCGCCCAGTGAATGACCAACCACGCGCAGGGCTTTGTCGTGCCCTGGGGGCAGGCCGATCTCCTCCAGGCGCTGTTTAAGGGCCTTGGCCGTATCTTGCACACTGGTGTTGATGCTCTCAAAATCCAGCGCCAGCACGGGCTCATCGGGCGGCAGGTAATGGACGCTAGATGCCACCATGCCGCGCGAGTCGCCGGTCAGCCCATGCACAAAGAGGGTCAGGCGTTTGGCAGCCGCCACGCGCTGGCGGATAGCCGCCAGCCCGCCCTCGTACTGCACCGCATTGCCGGCCCCAGGCTGGGCCAGGGTGAGGGCCGGGTAAGTGTAGGGGATGCCCATGGGTTGTCCGGCCACTTTTTGCAAGTAAATGCGCACAGAGCCAACCACATCCCGGCTGCCCAGGCTGGTGGGCAGGGGCAGGCGCTGAACATCCAGGCGCGCTTTGCGCGCCCCACCCACCTGCTCGTTGCGGACGGCGCCCAATGGCAGGTAGAATTCCCCATCGTGCCCATAAGCCAGCACATGCTCGCCGGGGTTGAGCGGGGTATCGATCAGCAGGCTGAGCGGTGCTTCAGGGGTGATGACAGAAGCGTCGGCCACGGCGCTCAATTCCACCATGTTGGCGGGCGGCTCAATGCTGCGGGTCAATTGGAAGGCATAGGACTGCACCGCAGGCCCCAGCTCGCGCAAGCCAGGCGGCAGGCCGGGACCAGCGAGGTCGCGGGAGGGGGGCGGGGTAGTGCCAAGGCGAACTTGGGCTTCGAGAGCCGGGTGCGGCAGCACGGTAACCCCTGAGCCAAGCCGGGCGCCCTCAGTACCGCTGCGCGGCACGGCATAGGTATCCAGAGGGCGATGCACGGTCAGGGCCACCTGGGCCGTGGTCCAATCGCTGTAAGATTGCGCACCCCGGGCTATGCCCTCACGGTTTTGGATGCGCCTCATCAACTGGCCTAAGGCATTCTTGGGCACACGCAGCGCAGAGCGATGGGTGATTTTTGGGGCTTCCAGGCGGCCTTGCTCCAGCAGGCGGACGTCAAATTCTTCGGTGCAGACCACCAGCTTGTTAACATCCAGGCGATCGGTGATGCCCTGTTTCCAAACATCATCTGGCACACTGGCATCGATCGACAGCTTCTTCTCTTGGCCCGCCTCTAGGCATACAACCGGCTGGCGCGGGTCGAGCACTTGAATGGCATAACTCTCGAACAAGCCCAGCAAGCCGCAATAAAGTGTCACGTCAGATTGGTTCTTCAGGCGAATGATGTAAGAAGGGTAGCGCCAACGACCGTTCTCAAAGCTGTAAGAAAAAGTGAGCCGGTCGAGCGGCAGAGGTTTTCCGGCGGCATCCAAGATCTCAAAAAGCACCGCATCGGGCGGCAGGTTAGAGGCCGGATTCTGCAAGTCCACGCTGTTCTTCCAACGGGCAATGTGCTCCATGCGCTGGACAGCCAGGCGAGCGCTCTCAGCGGTGTAACCTGGCAGGCGGGCAGCCATTGGACGGCCATCGGCCGGATGGGCAATGGTATATTGGCCTTCTTGGGCCAGCAGCAACAACTGCGGGGCGGCGTCATCTTCACGCAGGTAAAGCGAAGGGCTTTCCCCCGGGCCGGCCTTGTCAAGTGCATCGCGCAGCAATGCCAACCCCGCATCTTCACCCCGCAGGCGCACGCCCAAAGGCGGGAGAGGCAGGGCCACCAACACCGCCTGGTAAGCCTGGCGCGTATCGAGCTGGTCTTCGCCGCTGGTGATGCTCAATAAGCTGCGTTGAGGTCCGGCTTGCACCACCTCGGCCTGGGCCACGGCTTTATCCGGCTGAGCAAGCTCACCCGAGGCCATGCCGAGCGGGAACAAGGCCACGTTCGAACTGCCGCTCCAATAGGGGTCTGGAATGCCGTGGATGGTGCCGGCATCCAATATCCAGGCTTGTTCGACGCTGTCATAAGCCGCA
>Ga0116144_10002126_pt1 | contig 21986 bp, 20 predicted proteins | sample AD_UKC035_MetaG_FD_89746 | JGI IMG/M metagenome (GOLD analysis project Ga0116144, IMG submission 89746) | Active sludge microbial communities of municipal wastewater-treating anaerobic digesters from USA - AD_UKC035_MetaG | ecosystem: Engineered > Bioreactor > Anaerobic > Digestate | place: USA...
ATTAATCTCAGTTGGAACTGACTTTGTGTTTGTAACTCTTCACGATGGAACAATGAAGTCGGAGATGCGGAGCCTATTAGTCGCTGCGAAGCAATATAATAACTCAATAGACTATGAGTTTCCGAGTAACATGGTGTTCAATAACAGAGGTGGGCTAGTTGAAGTGGGAAATGATAAAAGCAATAATCGACCATGCTATTTGCCAAGCTATGATGTAGAAATTACCGCTAATGGTACAGTTTTGCCTTGTTGTAATGACTATACTGAAAAAATGAAGATGGGGAACGTGCTGAGTAGTCCACTTAAGTCAATTTGGTTTTCGAAAAAATTTAGACAGTTTAGAGCAGATTTAGTACGAGGCAATAGATATAAGTACGATCTTTGTAAAGACTGTAACTATTAATTGTAATGAACTATTCTTCAGCATCAGTCGTTATTTGTTGCTCTGATTATAGATTTAATCAATCAAGGTTGTTGACTTTAGAACAGACATTGTTGGGACTATCTAAACAGTCAGCGCGAAACTTTGAAGTTATCTTAGTAGTATTTCCAGATACAACAATGATTGATTCAATTCTTGTGGAATATTCAGAGTTAATACATATTAAAACAATCATCGTAAACTCAAACAATCTTCCAAAAAAGAGAAACGTTGGAGTTGCCAAGTCGAAATCCAACATTGTAATGTTTATTGATGATGATGCTACTCCGAACAAAAAATGGGTTGAGACCGCCATTCGTTCGATCAAATCCACTCATGCACATGTGATTGGAGGCTCGTTTATATCATATTCAAACTCGTACCTTTCAAGATTTCAAGCTATGTATTATTCATGGGGAGGTCAAAATGTTGTAAAGAAAGTAGATACGGTTATCGGCGCCAACATGTGTTTGGATAAAGCATTATGTTCTCAGTTTTTGGGTAAGAACAGAAGATTTTTTGATGAATCTCTTTACGTTGCTGGCGAAGACTCAGATTTCTCATTAAGAATTTCCCAAAAAAATGGCTTGGTTTATTTTGTCCCTCAATTGAAGGTAATTCATGTATATAGGTCAAATAGTATCCATTTTTTCAGAAGACAAATGGAGTATGCAATGGGTGACTTGCAGGTATTGAACAAGAATAAAAAGTCAAGGTATTTATCAAAGTACCGTCATGTGTTTTTAGCAAAGAGTTTAGTTGGGCGATTTTTGTTATTCGCGAGAGTTTGTTTTTGGGCAACCGTTGAAGATACAAGGAATCTTGGCATATATTGGCTACCCGCTGTTTTGCTCAGGGAATGTAGTTATGCGACTGGGTTGTTTCTCACTTTGAGGAATTACCAACTGGAAAAATGACGTAGCTGTGAGAATTTGAATCAGTTCAAAAGAACTATCATAAATATATAGTGGATAAAAAAAGGAAGCGGTAATAAAAAAAATTAGACTGTAGAGCGCCATCCTTGATAGTGGAAGATTCTTGTTGTTATTTATATTATTTGTGACATTCTTGAAAAGAAAATAAAAGAACATAAGCACCAGAATACCTATGATTATGCCGTTTTCTGCTGTCAAAAGTAAAATGGACGTGTGAATTCCCCTTAGAGAATCCATGTATTCGTGTTCTAGATTGTAAAATTCTGCTATGTAAAATGTTGAGAGCTCAGGACCTGTGCCAAAAATTGGTTTCTCTGAGGTAATCTTTATAGCTTGTAAAAAAGTGATCCACCTTCCCTCAAGAGTAGTTAAGCCTTCACTCCTACCAAATGTTGCTAGCGCCAAAAATACAACAACCAATACTAGGATAATCTTTAATTTATAATTATTAATAATGTTCTTTTTTGATAAAAAAAATAAGAAGGACTGATTAGTTTTTGATACATATGCAATAAGAAATGTGAATAGTAGAGTTGCAAGAACAATTCTTGTTTTTGATAGAGCTATGGTGACCAATCCCATTACTATTGTGACAATAACCAACAATTGAAAATGGCGACCTCGAACTATTATTTTTGATTCGCTGTTCAAATTAGATGCTACAAATGAGCATAAAATACCAACATTCACGGCAAGAAAATTTGGGTGACCGAATGGTCCTTGGGATCTAAATATATGTTGGAATGAGTATGAAGCAACGGGCAGTTGTGAGAGATAGGTGGAAAGGTTACTATTTAAAATATTAAATATAAACTCAAGTGTGCTTATTAAAAAGAAAAAAATAACTGAGGAAAAGCAAAAGGCTATTACTAGCTTAGTAGCATTTTTTTTGTCGATCCATAATATAAAAAGAGTGTTTATTAGGGCAAAAAATAGTGATAGTAAAGTCACAATGGATAGTAGTCCATTAACTTCATAATTGCCAAAAATTTGATTACAGATAAGTACAAAAATACTTAATAAAGGTAATACAACTATTTTATTACTCTTAATGAACCGAACAAGTTTGCTCTTGTAGTTCAATACTATAGACACAAAGAGTAGTATGGAGACAAGTGTTTTTAAGGTAACTGTTTGAACAATAGGAACACAAAAACTTTGTTGATACCAAAAATTCATCGACATACATTCTGGTTTGTTAAGTTGTATTAAGGGGGAGTGATTAAAAATGACTAGAAGGTAAACAAAAAAAAGGGAGAACGAAATATTTCTTTTTAGAATAAATGATCCCAGAAATAGGACTAATAGTAATCCAAAAAAGTATGTAGGGCCTGGAGTAAACAACAAGGCAAGTTGAAACAAAAAAAAGAAAAAAGTTGACTTGATAATATCAGTAGTTTTCATTTCAGTCCGAAACGGGAGTTGCGTCAACAGATACTATCCAAGAAGTCAGTCTGCTTAGCCGAGGACTATTGAAGGTGATTTGTTGACCAGTTTCCAATAGGTTGCCATCATATGTTTCTAGTGTATTGTTGTTTTCTTTGGATAAAATCTTCGCAGTAACATAAACATCTTTCTTCAATGGGTCATATGCTAGGTGGGGATTTCCAAATTGATCTGTTGTTGTAATTTTTGCTGGTACTATTTCGGTCGAGAGTATTTCCAAATAAGAAATGTTATTATTATCTACCACTATCTCTCCAGCTTGGTAGTTCTCAATGAATTCTTTGCCAACGTTATAAATTATTGATTCAAAGATATGGAATTGATAATCATCAACTATTGGGGTTAATTGCAAGTGACTTATTAATAACTCAACTTTTGTTTTATTGATTACTATCGATAGAGGATTCCCAATCAATAGTTCTTGATTGTTATAAAACCATCTTCCTGACCTATCGGAAGATTCAATTGTTAGATATACAGTTCCAAATGATTTGTTTTTTACTTTATTCCAGGTATCCTGGGTGGAGGTAAAATACTTGAGTTCGTTAATGAAAATTTTCCCGTCATCACTGGTGGTTTGCCCAGTTAGACTTGACACAAGAGGTGTTGGCATCCAATCGGAGGTAGACCACCAATTTGCCGGTTGCAGTTGAGCAACAACATGCAATGATACTGTGTTGTCTGATGGATACTTTAGGCTCCAAATATATCCCAAAGTTACAGTGCTAATAAGGAAAACCATTACATATTGACCAAAGTTCTGAATGATTGGTAGTTTTCTTTTAGATTTTATTATAATGCTTTTGATCCTCTTCATCGTTTCGGCATTGTATTTCCTTTACGCTTTAAACGCAAGAACTCAACCCTTTGGAAAAGTGATGCTAAATAGCCAAGAAAGAAACTCGTATTGAGAATCGTTAATCCGATCATTATTTTAATTGATTTTCTATTAGACTTGTCGCAAAATAACTCTCGTTTTCTCCCCCTCCCCAAATCGTGACTAGCATGTGGCAGACCTCGTATAGTTGTACAGCGCAGCGATGTTTCTCATAGGCAAATCAGCCGTGGATATTTTGCCTCGGTATCGCTCTGAGAGGATGTCAAAGAATTTTAATGCTCCGATTACGTGTTCCACTCTTACTCTGACAGACGAAATTACTCGATTGGTCTCTTTCTCTTCAGGATTAAGCTCTCTACTTCTTGGTTTCTTGAGTGGTAGTGCCACCTTAATCAAGGGGTTTAGTTCACAAACTCCAATATAACCTAAGTCACCACTACCAACAGCTCCTGGTGGAGCACGAAGTATTAAGCCATCATCTTCACAAAGCTGTTTATCATGTCTTTTACCCTCCACAGTCTTTGATACTGCTAGGATTCGCTTAGTCCGAGGATGAATGATGACCTGGTTTTTAATGGTGTGACACTTCTTTTTACCTGAGTAGTAAAACTCTTGAGTAGATTGATCTTTTGACCTTAAGACTCTTCGCTCAGTGGCATCAACGATAAATTCATTTAGATCAGGGAATATCTCCATAAATCCAGTTAGAGTTTTAATCTTCTTTTTTGGTAGTATTAATTGACCACCAATAGCCATCCAGAGCACTTGCTCTAAAAACACTTTCCATCGATGAATGGTCTCTTTATCTACTCCAAACAGAATAGATGCTAATCTGAAAGTCGGATAAGTCTTGTAGTAAAAGAGAATGAAAAATAGTCTTTGTCTAGTGTGCTTAAGCAGGGGTTTCCTGCCACCTCCCACACCGCGTTGTCGTTGATACGACCAAGCCTTTCTGTACCAGCACTTAGTGAAGGCCTTTTCAAAATCTGGCACCAACTGCTCAAACTGGGTTTGAGAGATGCCAATTGCTGCTGGATAAAGTTCGGGATGTTTGAGAAAATAGGTTAGATTCATGGGCAGGACTCCTAGAAATAAGTACTGCCCATAATCGTATCAAATCCTATTGTGCGACAAGTCTATTATTTCTAAACGGAAAAAACCTGAATAAGTGATCAGGTGCTAGGAACAAATAGCGCTGAAGACTTCCTGAGAATTCACTTGCAAGATATTCATGAAAAAAGAAATGGATCCCCCTCCCATACTCAAACCACCGCTTAGTGAATGTAGTCAGAGATGTGTTCCAATCGTGGAGTATGCATAAATTAGCCAGAAAGAAACATTGAGCGCCGTGATGTATCAAATTTGAATACATTGCATGAGCTTCAGCCGAACTTGAAAATCTTTCATCATAAAATAACTGATTTTCTCTAATGAACCTAGTTTGATAGCATGAATTCCCAGAGGGAACAAAATTTGCAACACCTGAATACGAGAGTGACGGAAGAAAAATCGATGCCCAAGTTTGATTTAAGTAATTATCCAAGTTTGTTGGTATTTTTGGACCGCATAAAACTTGGTAGTCTTGATTATTTTCAAAAAAAATTAAGATTTTACGACACCAATACTTTGTGACATACTCATCGTCATCGACGAAGGCAAAATGCGTCGATTTAACACTTCTTATACCAAGATTCCTAGAATAGGCTATTCCATGATCTGATGCTTCGATCATAGTTAGCTTGATTTTCTTCAACTTGCATAATTTAGAGATAGTTAACAGAATTTTTTCGTCTCTTTTTGAGCTACTATCAACGATAATGAGGTTGGCTGGTTTTTGAGTATTGTTACAAATACGCGTGGCGCACTCTAACAGTTGTGAGTATCTTTGTTTAGTAACAATAATCACATCCAATGACAAAGAGCGCTTGTTAGTCATAAAGATGAGGAAACTATTCAAAAATACTCAAGATGATCGGCTTGGACAATTGACATTTTTTGTAATATGTCTAGTATATTGAGAATGTTTTAGTTGTCTACAACAGTATAAGAAGAGTGTAAATTATTTACTTGGTTGTTTAACACTATCAAATAGTTCATTAATGAAAAGACCAACTTCATACACACGTTTACAATATTTGCGATTTCAATCGCTATCTTTTTTGAAGAACTCTTTTATATGGCTTGATTTACTTGAGGCTATGACAAAAAGAGAGCTTGTGGTCCGCTATAAAAGGACAGAGTTGGGTTTCATATGGATAGTGGTAACCCCAATATTTCAAATGTTGGTAATAGGGTTAATTTTTCAACATTTACTCTCTAACTCCATTCAAAACTATTTCTTGTATTTATTGTCAGGATTGCTTGCTTGGAATTATTTTTCTCAAACAGTTCTAAAGAATACTCAGGCAATAGTTAATGAGAGACATATGATAAAGAAATCACGGTTTCCGAGAGAAATAATAGTCATATCAATTAGTCTTGCCCATTTAGTTCACTTTATTGTTGGACTAACACTACTCTTAGTAGTTTCGATTGTTAATGGGGTTCAGACAAATATTTTCCATTTAGTTTTGGGAATCATTTTATTATTTGTAACTACTATTGGATTATCTTTACTAACATCTGCAATTAACGTCAGGTTTAGAGATACGAGTTTTGGTGTATCGATACTTCTTCAACTGTTGTTTTACTCAACGCCAATTATCTATTCTAACAACCAGCTTCCAGTCAATATAAAATCTATTGTAGATGCCAATCCTTTAAGTTATATTGTGAGTTTTTTTCAATTAGCTTTATCTGGAAACAGTCAAAACATTTCTACATTTAATGCGACTATTGCCATAGTGGTGTCTTTGACATTGTTGTTGTTAGGTACATTAGTTTTCAAAATGAAGAGTAGATCCTTTGACGATTGGTTATAGTTATGCGAAAAAATCGAGCTTCAGTTGTTTTTTCTAATGTTACCAAGAGCTATTTTTTTAGACATGAAAAGCCAACTTTGTCAGATTTTGTATATTTTCATAATCGGAAAAACGAATCATTTACTGCACTTTCTTCAGTTTCCTTTGAGGTAAAACAGGGTGAGAGGCTGGCGTTTATTGGAGTTAATGGTTCTGGAAAAACTACGGTGCTGAAACTAATGGCTGGAGTTACTAGTCCTACATCTGGCAACATACATTTATCTGGAAGAGCAGTTTCTTTAATTGACCTTGCGGCTGGATTTCATCCAGATCTGAGCGGAGTGGACAATATTATTATCAACGCTTTGCTTATTGGTATGAAAAAAACTGAGGTAAAAAAACAACTAGATAACATCATTTCTTTTGCCGATATAGGGCAGTTTATTGATCAGCCATTTTTTACATACTCAGAAGGAATGAAGTTGCGATTGGGATTTTCAGTGGGTGTTCACTCGAATCCTGACATTTTTATAATTGATGAAAATATCGCTGCGGGTGATGAAAACTTTAAAAAAAAGGCAACAACAAAGATACATGAGTTATTTAATTCCGGGAAAACAATAATTTTGGCGAGTCACATGCTTGACTTTATAAAGGACAATTTCAATAGAGTGATCTGGTTAGAAAAAGGAAAAATTAGGATGAATGGTGGAGTAGAGGTCGTCGACAGCTTTATTGCAAGTTTTAAATAAGAGACTCTGAAAAAGTTAACTAAGTATTAGATCATTCCATGAAGATTCACGAAGAGCTATTTTAGCTGTTATAGTATTTGGTGTATTTTGAATTATTCTTGAAAGAGGTATGCATAAGTTAGTTAGCAAAAACGCTCATTTATTTATACTAGTCGCAACTTCTTTCATTGCGATCTTTACGACTCATCCAGCGAAATGGTTTCTAGTTGTTATTGCACTAATAGTCTTAAGACAGAATATCTTGGGAGTTCTGAAAAAAAACTTTTTTATTTTTTTTTCCTGGATACTTTATCTGATTTACTGTGGCGCATCGCTACTCTGGACTATTTCCGTTCCGATTTCTTTATCAGGATTGCTTGATCAAATTGGATACTTTTTATATTTCGTCTATGTGCTGATTATTTGCGAAAAGTTTGGTCGGATGAAAGTATTTGTGGCGATGAGTACATATATTGTCGTATTAATCTCGATAAATATTGTATTGCTCTTATTACCAGTAAGTAACCAACTGGGTGGATCTACCGACTTCTTATTACCTGCCTATGGTCATAATCATTTAAGTTCGGTTGTACTATTGGTGTTACCGGCAGCATTTTACTTGATCAATAAAAAACTTGATAGGCTTGGCGCGATGTTGATTATTTTCTCACTCATAAGTCTAATCAGTAGCTCCGGAAGAATACTATTGTTCTTGGGATTAATCGAAATTATTGTTTCATTTATACTTTTGATCCGAACTAATCATTTAACTAATAAAATTAAAATACTGTTCCTTAGTTCAATAATAGTAATTTCAGCAACGATTTTCTGGTTTCTGATCTTTTCTACAAAAGTAAATGTATGTTACGGAAGTACGAGTTGGTGGTGTAAACCGTTAGAAATTGGAGCCAGAAAATCATACTTATCAGTAGCAGTGAAAAACCTGATTGATGAGCCCCTATTGGGTACTGGATTAAATACATACTCCTTAATCGCCAGAAAATATACTGAACAGCCTGGGGTATATTCACATTATGCACATAATTATTTGCTTCAAATAATTACCGAATTGGGAACATTTGGCTTTTTGGTATTTACCTTATTGTTTACTACTATCCTAACATCTATAAGAAATAGTAAAAACAGCAATCGATTGGAGCAATTTTTAGTAATTGGACTCCTATTTAACTTTTTCAATGCACTACTTGATTATGACTGGAACACATCAACCTCATTTCTTCTTGCCCTGATGGTACTTGGAATTGTAATATCAAAGAGTAGTGCAAATACAAATAAAGCGGGTAAGTTTCTATTTATCAGTAACATAAGCAGTCTACTAGTAGTCATAAGGCTACTAGTATTTGTTCTCTCGTTTTTTATTTTAATTTATATTACTCAAGCTGTATTAATTGCCATTAATAAACCAGATTATGCTTGTTTGGTTTTTGCTGGTAACAAGCAGGCATATGAATTGCTTCTGTCAGGAAAAAACAACAAAATATCTACCGATTGTGTAAAAAAAGTTGATAACTATTTTATTAATGACCTGTACTACTGGCAATATAAAAATGATAATGCGGAATCCGAATCAGATAGAATTAACGCACATTATAATTTAATAAGATTATCGCCTTGGCATTCACTTGCTGGAAGCACTCTTGATTTCTATATTGAAAATAACCAGCGCGAATCAGCAGAGAAATATATTAATCTTGTGATTGAGAACACTCGCCGACTTAAAAAAACAAATAGTCTAAAGCATTGGCAATTATATAAACTTACTCCAGAAATAGTTAGATTTGGTGATTATTTATTTTCACAGAAAGAGTATGGAGAAGCTGGCGCGTATCACCGAATCGCATATGAACTAGATCCGTGGGCCTTGTCGTTCCAAACACCAATTATTGCAAACAGAGTTGCGATGGATGGGGATGAATATACATACTATGAGCATTTGAGGACGATATCGCCAGAGTATTTTCGTAGCCAAGCGGGGTACTACTCTGACTATTATCTGTCATTGGCAATCATGTTGAGTGGTACAAATTCTGAAAGCACGCAACTCATAGAGATAACTAAATCTGCATCGCAACTGACTGATACTATTAATCTGGCTCTCTGGTATAGATTGCTGTGGACTATTGAAGGTGACCCTCATAATCCACTATCAAATTATGATAATCATAATCAAAGATCCTGGGTATTTATGATTTCTGATGAGATGACACAGATTTTGAAACGAAATTCAAACATTTCGTTTTTCAATGAGCTAGACAGAGAAGAAAGTATGAGCATTGCAAAGTATCTGACTAATTTGGGTAGAATTTCGCTATCAGATAATCAAATTGATCTCGCATATAACCTCTCATGGAGTGCGACTAAGTTTATAGACGAAAAATCTCCCGCTTTTTCTCAGACCGGTTTGCTATGTGAAAACGTAATGGACCTTACATGTGCTGAAAAAGAATATCGTAATTGTCTTGCAGTATCTCAACAACTAAACCAAGAATGTTCTGAGGGGTTAGCAAGAATAGTCAACAATATTCCCGATAGGAATCGGTACTGGTCCATTACTGAAAAATTGCTGTTATATTAAGCCGATGATTTAAGCTGATAAAAATTTAAGTAATAGAATGACAGCTACGCTATAATCTTGTGTTATGAAAGCTCGCATCACAACGTACTCTCTGATTAGTTTTCTTATCGGATTGATTATCATGGGCTACGAGCTCACTGTTTCTCGATTAATCGCCCCGTTTTATGGTAACTCTGTTTACACCTGGGGTATTCTTCTCAGTGTGGTAATGGCTGCACTATCTTTGGGATATTTCTTGGGTGGTCGTTTGGCAGACAAAACAAAACAACCGACAACAACACTGGCTTTAACTCTTTTTTTGTCAGGCTTTATTTTATTTTTGAGCTATTTTAGCAGTCAATACCTGTTGCAACAGTCATTACAATTTGTGGCTCAAAGCTCTTCAGCCTGGCTTTATCTCTTAATTTTAACAATCGCCATGCTCTGTTCATTTGCTCCCGCAATGACGCTTTTGGGCATGGTCAGTCCCATTTTGCTTAAGCTCTCAGTGAAGGGGCTTAAAAGCATTGGTAATACAGCCGGAATTTTATCAATGGTAGGCAGTTTTGGTGGGATTACTGGTTCAGTAATGGCATCATTTATCTTAATTCCAACAATTGGCGTCTTGCATTCAATACAATTGTTTTCAATTTTACTCAGTCTTAGTTCGTTACTAGTGGTTTTTAATCGTAAAACTTCTCAGTTGGTTGCACTTTTGATAATTGGTATTGTGCTTGTGGATCGTATATATCAGGTTTTTGTAATTAAAGTTCAGGCTGATGTGGTGATGGAGTCGCTTTACAATCATATTAAAATTTCTGACCACAATGGGAGACTGTACCTCAGTACGGGTAATGCTCGTGGTGTTCAAACAATTTCAATTCCTGAGTCGGGCATAATGAATAATTATCTTGATTATTTAGCACTTGCTCCTAGCTTGTTACAGAAGGAAAAACCTCACTCGGTTCTATTAATCGGTGTTGCTGGAGGTACAGTAATCAAACAACTCAATCAATTTTTTCCCGATGCAGTTGAAATTGACGCGGTGGAAATTGACCCCACCATGATTGAGGTAGCAAAGGATTATTTTGCTTTATCAGACTCAGAAGCAAATATTATTATTGAAGAGGGAAGGAAGTATATTGCTACAACTCAGAAAAAATATGATGTAGTGCTAATCGATGCTTTCAGTACCGATTTATATGCGCCATCGCATCTGATGACTCAAGAGTTTTTTGCTCAAATTAAAACCGTATTACAGCCTGATGGGATTATGGTTTTCAATGCTGTTAGTCCACAACTAGCTCAAGATGGCCCTACGTTATTTCAAGTGATTGTCAATACCGTTGCATCGATTTTTCCCTATACCTATCACGCACCTGTTAGAGACAATCAGTTTTTAATTAGTAATAATATGATTTACGCCTCAAATTCTCAGATTGGTGACGTTGAGAATATTCTAGATTTTACTGACCCAGCGGTGAATGAAGTGGCTACAACCATACGGGAGAGAATTCACCAAGTAAACATTGATGACGAATTGCCATTTTTAACCGATGATAAAGCGCCTGTTGAGTTGCTCTATTGGAAGATGCTGGGAAAATAGTCAACTAGTGATTTAACCTGTCTGCTGAGAATTTTTACCATCAAAATACAATCAGCTTGTAAATTCGAAATTTGAATTGTTTCTTTTTCTAATTGCTTCCATTTTTCCAAACTCTGATATCTATGGGGTGAAAGAACCCAATAAGAAAACAATCCTGGTTTCACTTGCCAGCGCCAGTTCCAATCGTCTTTCAATGCCTTGCCCTCAGCAATCGGTAGCGGTCGGGGTCCCACCAAACTCATATCGTTTTTTAAGACATTAAATATTTGGGGTAGTTCATCAAGACCAGTATGAGAAAGATAGTAGCCAATCGATGTGAATCGGGGATCTTTTTTTAGCTTAAACATAGGAGCTGGAGCGATGTTGAGTTTAGAAAACTGTTTTTGTCTACTGTCGGCTCCAATTTTCATAGTTCGAAACTTATATAAAGTAAATACTTGTTTGTTCTTGCCCAACCTTGGTTGAGAATAAAAGACTGGCCAACCTGACGCAATCACGATTGCAGTTCCTGTCAATACTATTGCGGGCATTGCGCAGAGTAGTAGGCTAGTTCCAACCAACAAATCAAACACTCTTTTTTGGAAAGATGAACTGTATTTAGGAACAAGAATCATATCGTTCTTTTTTTTCACAGAATAGGATTATAGTACGAAAGAGGGAATTTATTCTATTTCTTTGGCAATCCAAAAACTCCAGAGACCAGAAATTAGGAAAAACGCTCCACCAAAAAGTAATACTAATGTTGTACCCACAGATCCAGAGACTGGCACTCCGCTTTGGGTTGATGGCATTCCGCTTCTGGTAGAGACGGGTTGAGTGGGGGTGGCAGAGACTGATGCTTGTTGTCCGCTGCCAGTTGCGTAACTAGTGGTAGGTGTTGGCGAGGTGCCATACGGATAGTCAGTACCATAAGAAATTGGTGTTGGTGATGCTGTGGGTGACAGTGACCGAGTTGGTGAAGGTGTGATGTTAGCCTGAGCAAGTTGTACCCCTCCACTTGATACAGTAAAGGTTTTGGTTTCAGTGACCAATCTTCCTGTGGTGGGATCTGTATAAGAGTACTCGACAGAATGAGTACCAGGCTCAAGCTGGGCTCCAAGAGCTTCTAAATCTAAAGAGAATTGTCCTTGTGAATTTGTTGTAACCTGCTGCTCAATTTGGGTATCAGAATTTACCTTCAAATTTACCACCACTCCTGCTGGAGCGTTACCAACGATGATTGGTTGTTCGGTCGTAACGATTTGTTCTCCTTGGGCGGTTAAATCAACTTTAATTGCTTCTGTTGGTGTAGGAGTTGGGAGCGGTGATTCACCGAGTAATTCTCCCAACCCACCTCCGCCAGACCCTGTATCTACTGGCGTAGGAGTGGGTGAGCCAGATAGGTTGGGGGTTACAGTTGGGGATGGAGAAACTTGAGCTGCGGTTGGCGTAGCAGTTGGGCTAGAAGCACCACCTCCAGATTGACCTAGGGTAAATGTGTACCCCATTTCGAACTGTCCAACAGTTGTGTTGAGTGCCGCCGTGAGTGCTTGTGGGAATCCCTGAGCTAATAGAACTAGTGGGGTTGAAGTTGTGATCGTCGCATAACTTGAACCGTCTTCTGTACGGGCGGTGGGAAGCACAATCGCCCAACTACCAGAATCTTGTACTAGCTGAGACAACTCTCCAGCACCCTCGAGTTTTGCATACATAATACTTCCTGCCGCCGGTCCTCCCTGAGCAGTTGTAACTGAGCCAAAAATAGTTTTTGCGTCTGGTGGCGTTCCTCCACTTGCTGCAGTTAATATGGAAAATGGTTCACCGTTATCGTCATACAGCGCGCCCTGATCAGTGCCAATTACAAAGTAATAAGTTGTTCTATCTTCTAGAGAAGTCGCGGAAATATGGTGAAGATTGTAGTCCTTGATTGTTCCATACAGTTGATCGCGATCGTCACCAGCTTGAAGTGATAGCTTGTTTGGATCTGTCCCATACTTAATGAACGCAGTCGTACTTTCTTCTGTAATAAAAGACACGCTGAATGCTCGATCACTTACGTTGGTAACCTTAACTTGTTTTGGTGTGGTTTCTGGAGTAGCTCTGGGTGAGAAGACCCCGGTTCCTTGACCAAAAACTATTGTGCCAACTATTAAGCCAACCACCAACACAGCCAAACCCAACAAAGTAGGTATGCGCTTGGCTAAAACCGCACCATTCATTTTTGAAGTTAACATATAATATCTCTATTAACCACTGTAGAGAAAAAACGACTAAACTGCAATGCGAAAAAAAGCCGAACTAAGTGGGTTGAATTTGAATAACGCGCTTTGTCCGACTTTTTGCATCGGTCTCAATTATATTGATCGGGAAAGACTGTAATTCTTCTGGAGTATAGTAGGTTTTTCCTTCCAATCTATCCAGTTTTGATGTGTCAAGCACTGGATTGAGTGGGGTGGCAAGTTTTTGAGATGATTCTGGGACTTTTGTAGTTTTTTGGGATGAAAACAATGAAATGATAATCCAAAAAATTACACACACAAAGAGAAGGCTTAAAAGGATTAGAAAAAAACCTTTAGTTCGTTCAGCGAAGATATCTAATAGTGGCATTTTCATAAACAATCGATTTTTATTGATAATATGGGGCGTTCATACTGAGGGTTGCCGTAAGATCCTGTTGTCCACCCCTAGAAGTGGAGACAGAAAAATTAATAGAATTTATAACAAATACTCGTCGGCTATTCAATAATGCGGAAACAAAACTTTTTATCGAAATATAATCACCTTGGATAGTGATGGATATAGGTAGATCATTGACTATTGGTTTTTGTGAGAGCGGTTTAGTTGCATCGGGATACTCCGATAAGCCAATCTTGCCGATGACTACGTTTTTTTCTGAAGCCAGTTTTTCAAACAACTTTACGTCTAGAATTGTATGTTGATTATCTGGGATCGCAGTATCAAGTAAAGCGAGTTGGGCTTGCCATCGATAAAACTCGGCTTGTGCAGTATTTAATGCAGCAACTTTATCTTGAAGGCTTTTATTGAGTTTCGTTTTATCCTCGATTTCTTTGGAAAGATCGGCCATTGTTTTTAAGGTTGGTTGGATGGCAACAATGGCTAAAACAAGTATAAATACAATCGTGAACAGTAATTCTGTAGAGACCGCTGCGATTGGATGTCGGTAGAAATTTGAAATAGAGAGTGATGTTTGTTGTCTAGTTGGCATTTTTTGATTTGGCCTGGAGTGAAAACTCGTAGCCACTTGAATCCTGAGTGTTTTCTACGCTATCTATTCTGATATCTGAAAAGAAAGGGGATAATTGCAGATTATTTATCAAATGGTTAAAGGCAGTTTGTGACAAAGTTGATCCAGTAATGCTGATACCGTCTTTCTTAACATTCAGTTGCGTCACGACTACATCTGGCGGGGTTACGTTGGAGATTTGCTCAAATACGTCGGTTAAGTTGCGCTGTTTTTCGAGCTCAGAATACTGACTGAGTTTTTCTTGTGCCGAACGAAATTCTGACTCTAGTCCAGCATACGACTCTATAATTGCAACTTTCTTATTAATTTCCTGATTTAAATCTGTCACCTTGCGGTCCAAGCTAAATCTAGTAGCAAAACTAATAATGACAATTACCTCAGTAAAAATTACTAAGTATCTTCCTACAGATACAGCCCAACGGATAACTTTGCCAAAACTACCCAGTAAGAAATCATCTTCAGGCAACAAATTGATCGATATTTTTGTCGTCGCTCGCTTTGGCATAGGCAGGTTGAGACCATTGTACACACAATCGTATTTGTTTGTACAGATACGTTGCTCTGATGATTACCGCAATCCTTCTTCATTCGTGGGTTCTGACAACACTTCCGTGGTACGAGAGAGCGTTTTTCTCCAGCGATCAAGAGAAGAAAAGGTAGATCCAACCAGTTGTAATTCACGAACATTCAATAATGCAGAAAAGTAAAGGTAGACTAACAACCCGATAGAGCTTGTGGTAATAGTCAACCCGATTAACTCAACGGTTTTAGATGTATTAAAAATCAATTCATCGAGTATCCTGAATGGTAAGTATAAGAAAACGGCCATGAAAAAACTTGCAAGCAAAATTTTAGCTTGAGGGAAGAGAAATGATTTGGTAAGAATTTGACCAATTTTACGATCAAGTAAAAATAGGCAGAGAAACATTTCTAAAAACGCAGTAATTAAAATTACTAGAGCAATGCCCAATAACCCTATCTGGGTATAAAAGACAAAGAACCAACAGCCAATTAAATAGGTAATTGCCGTGACGAGGGTAATGTAGAGCGGAGTTTTTGTGTCATTCAGAGCATGAAACCCCCGTATCAATAACTGAACTAAAGCTTGGGCAACAACCGAAAGTGAGATTATTGCAACTACTCTTCCAGTTGCTAGAGTGGTTTCCCAGGGTAGATTGCTGGCACCAAATACGAGACGTACGATTGGAATTCGCAATATTAATAAGAGCATCGACGCTGGAAAAGCCAGGAATGCTACGTGATTGAGCGATTGAGTTAGGAGAGATCTAAATCGGTTGTAATCTTCATCGGTTGATTCTTCAGAAAGAAATGATAGCGATGCTTGGCCAATTGGTACCCCAAAAATCCTGATTGGAATCGTCATGAGTCGCAGAGCTAATCGAATTACAAAAAAACTGAGGTTTCCCAGAGATGTTGCAAAAAATCCGAGTGAAAGTTGTTGTAATTCATTGATAGCATAGGTAATGAATCGAGGGGGCATCAACGAAAAGAGTTTTTTTACTCCTGGTGATGACAAGTTAAAAGAGAGAGTAAAACGGAAACCAAGTAGATAAGCAAAAGGTAGTTGGATTGCCATATGGAGCAGTGCGCCAATAATCACCCCTATGCCTGCGGCATAAATGCCAAAATTTTGGGAGAACAAGGCAACACCAAGAATAATTCCGAAGTTATACAGAATCGGGGCAAGTGCTGGCACTATAAAGCGTTGGTATGATTGCAGAATTCCGGATAGAAAATTAGAGATGGCAAAGAAGAATTGAGCAAAAAGCATGATTTTTGTTAGCTGAACCGCAACCGCAAGTTGCTCAGGTGTGAAACCGCTACCAGTGCGAAACAAAGTAAGCGGTTCAGCAAAAACAAAGATCACCGCGCTTACTAACACAAAAACCAGCAGTACTACATTCATAATGATTGAGGCACTAGCAAAGGCGGTTTTACTATCTCTTTTTTTTAGATGGGTAAAAATCGGTATGAATGAAGCAGAAACTGCTCCAAGTACTAAAAGTTGGAACAGAGCGTCTGGTATCTGAAAGGCGACCTGAAATGCTTCTAAATTTAGTCTGGATTCTGAAGTATCAAAAAAATAACTAATCAGTAATCTTTCTCGAATCAAGCCCGCAATTGATGAAATAATATTGGCAATACCAATAATGAGTGCCGCAGAAAGTATTGTGGTCTGTTGGCGCTCTAACCACTTAGTATTATTAGAGAGTAAAGTTGGTAGTTTAAATCTGCCGAACATGATATAATCCCCCCCATTATATATGCCAATCCTAAAAAATGCTCAAAAAGCTTTACGAGTTAGCCAGCGCAAAGCGGCTTACAACGCAGTAGTGCGTTCTCGCATGAGGAGTGTGCTCAAACAGCTGAAAACAACTCCCACCAAAGAGTTACTGGATTTATCATACTCCAGAATTGATCGTGCATTAAAACGAAATTTACTACACATCAATAAAGCAGCTCGTCTCAAAGCACAAGCCAGCAAGTTACTGAAAGCTGCGTAGCTTGAAGTACTAATGCGGATACGTAACTTTTCAATTATTGCTCATATCGATCACGGCAAGACAACTTTGACCGATTGTTTTTTGCGATTAACCAATGCAATCACTGCAAATGAAGTTAGGGTGATGGATAGTAATCCAATTGAACGTGAGCGGGGAATCACAATCAAACTTGCCCCGGTGTGTCTGCGCTATTTTGACCCACAGTCTCAACAAGAGTATATATTGAATTTAATAGACACTCCTGGCCATGTGGATTTTAGTTATGAGGTAAGTAGATCTTTAGCTGCGTGTGAGGGAGTAGTGCTGGTGGTAGATGCCTCACAGGGATTGCAGGCACAAACTCTTTCTCATTACCAACTGGCGCATAGCTTAGGTCTAACTATTATTCCAGTTGTGAATAAAATTGATTTACCTTCCGCAGATGTAGACAAGACAGTGCTCGAAGTTATGGAGCTAACAGGTTTGCCGGAGGATCAGGTAATCTGTGTTTCAGCAAAATCCGGCATCAATACCGAAGCGGTACTTCAGGCAATTGTACAAAGGGTGCCACCGCCAAAAGTCTTTCCAGCAACGGAGGGCAAAGCCTTATTGATTAGTTCTCATTATGATCAGCATCGAGGAGCGGTGGCACTCATCAGAGTTTTTGAGGGCAGTTTTACTGCTGGTTGTACGGTCCTACTATTAGGCAGTCAAACTGTTTTTCACCCAAGTGAAGTGGGTGTTTTTGTACCAAAAATGCAACCACAAGCAGCGCTAAATGCTGGAGAAGTGGGTTACTGCGTTACATCTCTCAAAGATGTTCGCGGTTTACTAGTGGGTGACACGCTCACGACATCGCCGGTTAAAGAAAAGGTTGCCCCATTGGTGGGATATCAACCTCCAACTCCAATGGTGTACTTGGAGATTTACCCCGTTGAATCTGACGAATTTGAATTGTTAAAAGAATCATTAGAAAAATTGGTACTACGTGACGCTGCATTGCAACACACTCCAGCTCACTCCAATGCGTTAGGCAGTGGTTTTAGAGTGGGATTTTTAGGTATTTTGCACGCAGAAATTGTGCTCGAAAGATTGGAGAGGGAATACGATCTTAATTTAATAGCAACCGCTCCCTCAGTACACTATAAGGTGCAAACAACTGATGGAGCTTGGTTGATGGTAACTGCACCATCACAATTTCCCGATCCCTCCCAAATAAAGCAGGTGTTAGAACCAATTGCAGTTGTTAGCCTTATTACTCCTGTAGCTTACCAGCATGAATGCTTGGAATTGGTACGTCGGAACAGAGGTACGTTTATTTCAGCCCAACCAATTGCTGGTCAGCAGCAGCTGACAATTAAAATGCCACTCGCGGAACTGATTACTGACTTCCACGATCGTTTAAAATCAGCAACTTCTGGATTTGCCTCTCTTGATTATTCAGTCGGTGAATTCAGTCCTGCTGACGTAGTCCTAGTATCAATAATGCTAAACAAAGATCCAATCGAAGTATTAAGTTTCTTAACGGTTCGTCCACAATCGGAAAGTCGAGCGCGCAAGATGGTTGAAAAACTCAAAGATATTCTGCCAAAGCAGATGTTTGAAGTTGCAATTCAGGCAGCCATTGGCGGAAAAATTATTGCCAGAGAAACACTCAAAGCCTATCGGAAGGATGTGACTGCCAAACTTTATGGAGGTGACGTGACTCGCAGAAAAAAACTGTTGGCCAAACAGGCCAAGGGAAAAAAACGCATGAAGCAGTTTGGCTCAATTAGCATTAATCAGCAGACATTTTTACAACTTCTCAAGCAATAAGCGCAATCTTTGATATAATGAATAGGTTGTATGCCAGACATTTTTAGTAGTTCTAGTACACCTCCGGAACGGGTGCAGATTCATAGAAAGCATCGTCTTGCGCATCGAGTCGATCAAGAAGGTCATCTTTTAGATACCAATGGAGTAATTTCCAGTACTCACAAATCCAGAGATGTTTCTGAATATTCTCATTTAATGAGAGATATGGAAACAACCCATAGTCCATTTGCATCATTTGTGGCAAAACCGTATAAACTTAAATTTAGTACCCAAGCGCCCAATGAGGTTGTCATACTCTTGCTTCGTCAGCATCCGGTGACTCAGGTTTGGTGGATCATTTTAGCTTTGCTTGGGGTGGGTTTCCCGTTCCTCTTGCAAAAAATTGATTTTTTCAATTTTTTGCCAGCCAACTACCAAATGGCTGCCATGGTGGGCTGGTTTCTTGTCTTACTCGGTTTTATTGTTGAGGCATTCTTGAAATGGTATTTCAATGTTTACATCATTACTGATGAGCGAATTATTGATGTTGATTTCAACAGCTTACTCTTTAGAAATATTTCGAGTGCCAAAATAGATAACATCGAAGACACTACTGCCATGAATGCTGGATTTTTATCAGCCATCTTTGATTTTGGCACAGTGGTAATTCAAACAGCTGCAGAGAAGCGAGAATTTGAATTCGCAGGGATACCTCATCCTTCAAAGGTAACGACGCTAATTAATGATTTAATTCTCGAAGAAGAACGCGAAAAATTGGAAGGGAGAGTTTCATGAATCCCACGATTGCACCAATTTTTGATGGAATATTACAAGATCCTAACCAATTACTTTTGGGATTTGTCAAAATGCTCTTTGTGGTTGGCGGGATGCTCTATGCGCTTTTCGCATTGCTAGTTATCCGACAAATCCAACTCATGAGAACCACAGTCCATACTGGTTTTTCTGCCGCCCTCATGTTAGTTGGAATTAGTCACTTTCTGCTCTCTGTAGTAGTTGTAATATATTATCTGGCTCTTTAAACCACATTCATGGCCATCGTACATAGTAAGTTTTCACTAGGACTGCCCAATCCAGAAGGCGAGTCTCGATTTTGGGAAAAATCTACTAACCAGAATTATTCTTGTCTCATTTTTTCCGTTGTTGGTAAAACAGCGCGTGAAACCTCCGCTTCCATAGAGAAATTCATCCAAAGTACCACGATGACGGATGCTCAAAGTTTATTTGAGGTTGTTAGCACCATAGAAACACGTTGTCAAGAAAATAGCGTCGAAGTTTCGGTGGTTGGAGTGATTATTGAAAATCAAAAATTGTATGTAGCTTCCTTGAACGGTGGTGTTTTTCTTGTGAGAGGATCAAAAAGAGGCGCATTATTGACTTCGCAACCAATAGTGCAGGTGCTACAAGGTGTATTTAAGCAAGCAGATGTGTTAGTGATTTATACCAATAGTGTCCAAAAACAAATCCAATTATTGTTTTCCAAGGGTTTTGCTTTGGATCAAATTCAAACACTTGCTCAAGAATTTCAACGAGCGATTAGGAAAATGAATCATTCTGAGACAATGGCGGCGGCTTTTATTGCTTCACCAAAGGAATCTGAAAATGAATCTAATGAGTTACCAACAGTTGCGGTGAAAGAGAAACAGAATCAACTACTGAATATATTCAAATCTGGTCTCACTTTTGGTTTAGAAGCGATTAAATCAAGCATTAATTTTCTACTTTGGTTTGTTGGTTCAATTTTGAGAAAATCAAAAAAAAGTGAGCAAAACGTACAAAGAACTTCTTTAGTAAAATTATTGTTGCACCCCGCAAAAACATACGTAGGGGTACACATTCCTAGGAAGCAATTGGTTGCATTGATTATTTTTTTGATTGCTACCTTATTAGTCACAATTACCGTTGTTGTGACTCACTATAAAACGTTGGAGGTAAAGGAACAGCTCGCGGAGAAATTAATTCCGTATCAGCAAACGCTGTCGGATTTAGAAAAACAGGCCAAAACTGCTCCCGCACAAGCATATTTGGGCGTGCAGCAACTAATTCAGAATTTATCCACTTTAGAATCAGAATATTTGGAACCTCAGTCGGCACATAAACAAGTTCTGTTGACTCTACAACAGGCACAGAATTTGGCACAACAACTGTATGAATCTCAAGCAATCGAACAATTACCAATTTTTGATGATCTGAGAAAAATTTCTCCTACTTTCATAACTAGTTCTTCTTCAAGTAACAACGGCAACCTAATTGCACTTGATGCTCAACAACAATATGTTATTTCGTATTCACTTGCCGATAAAATTGGCAAAGAAGTGGTTTTAGATTCAACTAACCAGTTAAGAGTTGTAACAAGCACTGAAAAAATGTTTCTTGCCCTTGGTGGAGGTGTTTTTGCACTTTCCACTCTTGATTCGCAATTAGGTATCAATGAATTGCTAGAAACTTCGGATGCAGTCACTAACAGTCAATTAATTGGAGGTTATGAGAATTTTGTGTACTTGCTTAGCGCTGAGTCGAGAGCAATTTTCCGTTATGAAATAAAATCCGGAAAATTGGTTAACCGCGCAACCTGGATTGGATCCAGTTCTGGCGTTCCTTTTGGCGATAGTGTCAGCATGGTAGTAGATGGAGATATATGGCTGGGTACGAATAATGGTCAAATCACTAGAATGCGATCGGGAAGAACTGTGGAATTTACTGTAGCTGGTTTATCGGAGCCATTTGAATCAACACTGTTATTAGCTACAAGTCTTGAAAGTCCGAACTTGTATGTTTTAGAACCTAAGAAATCAAGAGTAGTTGTACTTAACAAGGATACTGGAGAAGTTGTCAACCAAATTCAAAATCGCACACTTGGTTCGGCAAATACTATTGTTTATGATGAATCTCAGCAACTAGTTTTAGTAGTGAGTGGATCTATTTTGTACCGCATGCCGTTATAATAGGTATATGGCGGTAATCAAAAATAAAA
>Ga0116144_10002130_pt1 | contig 21959 bp, 15 predicted proteins | sample AD_UKC035_MetaG_FD_89746 | JGI IMG/M metagenome (GOLD analysis project Ga0116144, IMG submission 89746) | Active sludge microbial communities of municipal wastewater-treating anaerobic digesters from USA - AD_UKC035_MetaG | ecosystem: Engineered > Bioreactor > Anaerobic > Digestate | place: USA...
AGCTGGCGTTCGAACCGAGATACCACAAGGTGCCGACCAACAACGCCAGGGTGATCAAGACAGACAGCAGGGTCCCCCAGGCGTTGCGGCGTCCAAAGACCAGGTCAAGGCCCACGGCTACGATCAAAACCGGCCACAGCTTCACCAGCAATTCCCAGGCATCCACGGCCAATAAGTTGAAATTGTTCAACAAAAAAGCCGCTCCCAACCCCATCATCAGGACGGGGCCTGCCAAGCCGTGACGCTGCCAGATGCCATCCAGGCCGATTGCCACCAGGATCAACGGCCATAGTTTGATCACCGTATCCCAGGCGTCGCCTTCCAGATGACCCAGGTTGCGTAGTAAGAAAACGATGCCCAGCGTCACCAAAATAAGCGGCCAAAACAGGCTTGGCCGCTCAGGGCGCGGCTGCACCTGCTTCGGCTGTTGTTCAGTCATCATTGCCTCCGTTCAGATTCACTCGCTGGACTTTGGGCGCAGCGCCATCCAAACCAGGTAAATGCCTCCTAACAGCACCGCCACCGGCCAGATGTAATTCAAGATCTTCTCACTGGCCGCCATGGTTAGGATGCCAATCAACAGCAAGGCTGCCGCAGGAATCCAGGCCCAGCGCATCTTGCCAACCGGGTTGGGCAGAATGGCTACCAGGGCAAAGGTCAGGCCCAGGCCAATGAAGAAGATGCCGCCGGTATCCAGGCCGGCAACCTTGTCCTCCAGCCCGGCTACCACAGCCAGGGTGACCAGCACGCCACCAGGGATGATAGCCCACCACTGAGCCCGACTGGCCAGGTACACCAGGAAGAAGGCCAGGCCAATGCCGCCCAAGACGATCACCCCGGCCAGGTTGTCATTAAAGCCAGGCACCAAGACCGTCAGGACAAGGAGCAGCGCCAGGGCGGTCAAAATCACGCCTGGGATCAGAGCCCACCACTGCGAGCGATTGCCAAAGAAAACGCCCAAGAAAAGCACGCCCACAACCGCCATGGCGATGCCCCAAAACAGCTCGCCTCCCTGAAAAACATTCAGGTTTTGCAACAAGAACAATACCCCTGCCAGGATGAGCATGAGGCCCCAAAATACTTGAGAAGACAGCCACTTAAGCATCGATAGATCTCCTTATTTCTTCCCGAACAATGAACGCACCAGGAGCCACAGACCCAGCACAATAATTGCCACAGGCCAGTACTTCTCCAGGCCATAGCCGCCGAAGAACATAAAGAAAAGCACAAACAGCACCAGGCTGGTGCCCAGCAGGCCCAAACCCGATTTGATCTGATCGCGCCCTTCGCCCAGCAAGCCGGCCAAAACAATGCCAACCCCCACAAAGCCCGGAATCAGGGCCCAGGCATACGTCCAACTGCCCCAGTTGCCGGTGGCATTCTGCCAATACAATATCCCGCCGATGCCTCCCACGATGCAGGCCGGAATAGCCATGCCAGGCGCCCCCACCAACAGGCCCAGCACCAGCAAGAACAGGCCAACACCCACCACAATCAGTGGCCAAGAAATATCAAATTTCAAGCGCTCAGCTATGCCTGGGACAAATTGAATCACCAGGAACCAAACCCCCACCAAAACCAAAAGCAATCCAACTGCCAGGTTTCCCCTTTTCTCACTGCTCATACATGCCTCCTTAGCCCAAAAAGATAAGGGATGGAATGCTTGTGGCGGCATTGACCACCAGCGCTCCATCCCCCTCGTAACAGGATGATACGATATTAGTATACATCCAGTTCTAAATTATTATACGCAATTTGAAACTTTTAAGTTTCGCGGGCGGGCGAATCTCAAACCAGGGCAACGTCATGCCGCCAGGCGATCAATTACTGCATGGCCACCGGCGGTCCCTTGATCGGGATTTGAAAGCCAAATGTGCTTCCTTTGCCAGGCTCGCTTTCAACCCACACCTTACCGTTATGGGCGGCCACTATGAAGCGTACCAATGACAGGCCCAATCCAAGGCCTTCAAGGCCGCGCCGCAGAGGATCCGTGGCCTGGCTGAAGCTATCCCACAATGCCTTTAACTTCTCGGGGGGCACGCCCACACCGTTATCTTTTACATCAAAACAGACCGCATCCGTTGTGGCCCAAGAACTTACCCATACACTACCGCCCTCATTTGTATATTTGATGGCATTGTGTACCAGGTGTTGGATGGCATCTTTGACCAGGCTCACATCGGCATGAACGGCAGGCATATCGCCAACGCTGGAGATCTGCAAATCCAGCTTTTTGTCATCTGCAGCTGGCTTGAGCGGCACCAGCGCCTCGAGCACCAAAAGCTTGAAATCCACCGGCTCGAGGCTCAGCCTGACCTGTTTATTCAAGAAAGAGGCAAAGGTAACCAGGTTGTCGATCATACGGCGCGCAGTGGCCAGGTTAGCGCCAATTTGATCTAACTGTTCACGCTGCTCGGGCAGGAAGTTTGTGTCGCCGTACATCTGCATGATCTGCATGGAAAAAGCCATGTTGGCAAGCGGCGTGCGCATCTCATGCGTGATAACACTGAGAAAAGAAGACTTCAGTTCGTCCATCTCGCGCAAGCGCACATTGGCCTGTTCAATGTCCTGCTGGGCTTGTTTCAGGCCTCGATTGGCCTGCGCCAGGCCGTTGACCAGGCGTGCATTTTCCAGCGCCACGGCTGCCAGGTCGGCCAGGGTGCCCAACAAGACCAGGTCTTGCTCGGCAAACCCATTGCTGGCAAGCTTCCCCCCCAGGGTCAACAGCCCAATCCAGCCGGATTTGGAGAATACCGGCACGTACACATCCATCTCCAAGGCCGCCAGCCAGCGGCGTTCCTCGGCAGTCAACTCGCGAAAACGCTGTGCCGATTCGATCTCGCGCTGTTCAAGCGGCTGGCGAGCCTGTAGAAAATACGCTACCAGGGGACTACTGGCCTCCAGCCGGTATTCCTTGACCGCAACGGAGGCCGGTTTGCTGTTCTCGCCCTGGTTGGCCTTGCCAATGGCAGCAGGCAAGACGGTTTCACCCGGCCGGATAGGCTTAAGCATAAAATGACTGCTGTTGGCGGTGGTGATATGTTCGACAAGGAACAGACGGCCGCGCTTCGTGCCAATGGCTTTGCCGATCACATTGACCGATACTTGTTCAAGTTTCTCAAGATCAACCACACTGCTGACATTCACACTGTACTCGCGAATCACGGCAGCAGGATCATATTCCTCGCCGCCAGGGAAGCGCAAGAATCCAAGGTTGAGCTTCTTGAAAGCCATCTTGTTTTGAGTATACACGTATTTAGCATTTTCCTCTATCCCATATTCTTCCTATTCTCACAACTGCGGGTAAAATAAGCATATGATCACCCCTACTGATGACCTTTACATCACTGAGGACACCAAGCTCGAGTCGGGCATTTACTACGTACCAAACGGCCTGACGATTCTAGAGGACGGCATCACCCTGGACGGCAATGGCGCGCTGCTGGTGGGCAAAGAACGGTTTGGCCGCGGCATCCGGATCTCTGGGCGCAGCAACGTGACGATCAAGAACCTGCGCCTGCAAGAATACGAATTCGGCATTCATGCCCAAGATAGCCAGAACCTGACGATCAGCAACTGCCGGATCACCGCCACTGCCGAGACGCCTGCAAACACCATTTTCTTAAACGTGTGGCTGCCAGCAGAAAAAAGCTACGGAGGCGGCATCTTTCTCAAGAATGTCAGCCACAGCCAGGTGCTGGACAACGACCTGCAGCATCAAATGAACGGCTTGCACACCTACCACTGCCAACACCTGGCTGTGCGCAGCAACAATGCCAGTTACTGCAGCGGCTGGGGCTTTCACCTGTATGACACCTGCGACAGCCTGTTTGAAGCCAATACGGCCGATTACTGCTGCCGTTACCAACCGCACGGCGAGAGAACCGGGCACCTGGGGGCAGATGCGGCCGGTTTCTTGATGGTATACAATTCTTGCCGCAACACCTTCCGGCGCAACAATGCCCGCATGGGCGGCGATGGATTCTTCGTGGGCGGCATGACCTCTGAATTTGAGCCGGTGGGATGTAATGACAACCTGTTCGAAGAAAACGACGGATCTTACAGCCCCAACATTGCCTTTGAGGCCACCTTCTGCTCAGGCAACGTGTTCCGCGGGAACTATGCCAATGCCAGCAACTATGGTTTCTGGTTGGGGTTTTCTTCCAATGGCGTATTAGAGAATAACCAGATCATCAACAACCGCCTGGCTGGCATAGCCACCGAGAATGGCTGCCATTTCGAGGTGCGCAACAACCTTTTCCAAAACAATGGCCATGGCCTGCTGTTGTGGAGCAAGCAAGTCCCGGCTTTTGCCAAGGGCGTGCCCGATAACGACACCAGCCACAACTGGGTGGTAGAAGGCAACACCTTCCACAACAACCGCAAAGCCATCCGCATTGCCGCCGACCAGGATCATGGGGTGCGCCCTCTGCCGCCCACGGGCGAATGGGGTCTACCCGCCCCAATGCCGCATCACCATGCCATCCGGCGTAACCGGCTGGAGAATAACCAGATGGACCTAGACTTCGTACGCATTATCGACACCATTACAGAAGAAAATACTGGCACCCGCTATGACCGCCGAAAACACCATCAACCTGGCTAGCGCCATTCAAGATTACTGGGATGCCCGCCAGAAGGCTTCGCTGCGCGAGCTGATGGCCCGCCTGACAGGCACATCCTCTGAGCTGCTCTCGTTCGAGGAAGTTCGCCAGAAGCTTAAAGCGCAGGTGGGGGCACGCAGGGTGATCCAAGAGATCCCGCTCGACAGCATCGTGGGCAGCGTGAACCGCTACGAGGATTTCACGCGAGATTTCTTGCCGCGCGCCAACGTGGATGCAGACCGGTGGGCTAGGGTTAAGCTGACCTCTTATTCATTGGAAGGCCCCCCGCCCATTGAGGTGTATCAAATCGGCCAGGTCTATTTTGTCAGCGATGGCAACCACCGCGTCTCAGTGGCGCGCCAGCTTGGCGCCAGCCACATCCAGGCTTATGTCACCGAGGTCAACAGCCGCGTGCCCATCGCCCCCCAAGACCGGCCCGACGACATCATCCTCAAGGCCGAATATGTAGACTTCTTGGACCACACCCTCCTGGATACACAACGCCCGCAGGCTGACATCCGCACAACCGTGCCTGGCAAATACGCCGAGCTAGAAACCCATATCGACGTACACCGTTATTACATGGGCCTGGAACAACAGCGCGAGATCGCATATTCTGAGGCGGCGGCTCACTGGTACGATACAGTCTATACGCCCGTGGTTGAGATCATCCGCGAACGCGGCCTGCTGCGAGATTTTCCGGGCCGCACCGAAGCCGATCTATACCTTTGGCTGGCCGAACACCGCGCCGCACTGGAAGAAGAATTAAGCCGCCAGGTCACGCCCGAGCAAGCTGCCAGCGACCTGGCAGCCAAGCGCAGCCCTCGCCCGGGCCGGGTGGCGGCGCGCCTGGGAGCCAGGATGTTAGGCAAGGTCTCGCCCGGTTCGCTGGAAGAAAGTTCATCTCATCTTGAATTGCAGGACAAAGAAAGCCCTGGCTGGCAGCCAGATCACCTTTTTGGCGAGGTCCTGGTGCCCCTCAACGGTCAAGAAGATGGCTGGGTGGCCTTAGAGCAGGCCCTTGTGGTGGCGCGGCGCGAGCCGGCTCGCCTGCAGGGTCTCTACATTGCGTCCGATGAAGCACAGGCTCACAGCCCCGAAGCCCAGGCCATTCAAGAAGCGTTTGCCCGCCGCTGCCAGGAGGCCGGCCTGGAAGGCGAAAACCGGCTGGAGATTGATACCGGAGACGTGGCCCGCAAGATCAGCGAGTACGCCCGCAGCAAAGACCTGGTGGTGGTCAACCTGACCTATCCACCCGAATCGGGGGCAAAGGCACTGCTCGAGCCAGGTTTCCGCACCCTGGTACAGCGCTGCCCAACGCCCATCCTGGCAGCGCCAAAACACGCCAGAGACCTGCAGCGGGCCTTGCTGGCCTACGATGGCAGCCCCAAAGCCCAAGAAGCCTTGTTCATAGCCGCCTACCTGGGAGGGCGATGGCACATTCCACTTCAGATCATCAGCGTGGTTGAAAGCGGGCGCGTTGCACCCGATACCCTGTCGGCAGCGCGCCAATATATGGAAAGACATGGTGTTGAAGCCACGTACACGCTTGTTGAAGGATGTGTTGCTGAAGAGATCTTGCGCGCCGCCGACGAATTCGATGCCGACCTGCTCTTGATGGGCAGCTACGGCCGCAGCCCGCTCTTACAAGCGGTGCTGGGGAGTGCCGTAGATGAGGTGCTGCGGCAGGCACAGCGCCCCCTGCTGTTATGTCGCTGAGTTATCGAAAAAGTAGAGACTGCTTCTAAGGCTCACGCACCAGGGTCTTCTTGACGTGTCAGTTTCAGGGCGGCATCTTCCAGGCTGACATCTTCTCCATAGACCGCTTTCAGCCAGGCCTGGTGTTCGATCACCCACAGGTACAGGTCCGTCTCTGTACGTTCGGGAAATTTCTGCAATGTACCCTGCTCGCGCAACAGGTTGACCAGGGGCATGTAAACCTGGTCATACCACGAAGCCACGGCATCGCTGTAGGGCGCCTCAGATTGACGCTGCTCACCCAAGTACCAGCGGTGAACGGCGATATGCTCGATCAGCTTGGTGTACTGCCCCGGCACAGTTGTTGCCACCCGGGCATCGGGACGCAGCGCCAACAGGCCTGTTTGCTCTAGAAAAGCGGTTTGCTCCAGCTTGAGCGCCAGGGCTTCCACCCAGTCAGCCCGTTTTAGTACATTGGCCAATTTGCGCACCACCGGCTGCGGCGATTCTTCGGCCAACTGGCGGGCGGCCTCTTTCTTGGCTTCTTGGGGCGAGACGTCTTCTCCGGGGGCATCATCGGCATAGGCCTCGCGCAAATACCACTGGTATTTAACTACCCACAAGTAGAGGTCCACTTCGCTGGCAGAGGGGAAAGAGCGCAGCACCTTCTGGGCCCGCACTGCCTCAATCAGAGGCAGGTAAACATGGTCGTACCAAGAAACAGATGCCTCATCCAACGAAACATCAGACCCGCGCTGCTTGTTCAGCTCCCAACGGTGAAAATCAATGTGCTCTAACAACAAAGTATATTGACCAGGGGTTTTGGTCTCAAAGCTGGCTTGTGGGCGTTGGTCATGCAAACCGGTTTGCTCTAAGAAAGCCGCATACTCCTGCTTGAGTTGGAGATCATCCACTTTCAGGTCGGCCGTCAGCGGAACCGGGATGTCAATCTCGATCACATAAGCGTCCACGTACATCTGGCCGCGCTCGCGTGCCACCGAAACCCGGTGGTTGCCATCTCTGACAAAATACACATCCCCAATTTGGTACAGGTCAACCGGAGGCAGGCGCACTTTTTCGTAATGGGCCTTATCAATACTGACCCAACGATCCTTGGTGCGCGATTGAAGGGGCAAGAAAGCCCGGTCAAAATCCTGGTAGCGCCCCGTGCTGCCAATGATCTTATCAATCTCGACCTGTTTCAATCCAACATAATGCTGCCCGCGCATCGGCAGCCGCTGGCGCACCTCATGAAACGGCAGCAGCTCATTGCTCTGGCCGGTCATCCAAGAGATGACCCGCCGCCAAAAAGCCTTCAGCAGGGCATAATCAAAATCTTCACTGGCAATTTTATCGGTAATCATGATCCATCAGTCCGCGGCTGCCCAGGCAGCCGGATATCCAGCTCTCGCTGAGAAAAAACGTTGATCACCTGGCTGCGATGGTACCAGGTATGGGTTATGGTGCCGGGGTGGTAAATGTGAATGTGGCCATGCAGATGATAAGCCGGGCGGAATACCCTTAGAAACCACAAGAAGGCCTTGATCCCCTGGTGGGGTAAATCTTCTTGATCGTGAATACTCCAGGGGGGCGCATGGGTGACGAACACATCCAGGTAACGACCGTACAACAGGCGGTTGTGCAGCAGCGATGGCAGCAGCCGGAAGACATTCCACCACATCTCATTCTGCGAATATTGGAATGGCCCTTCTCGGTAACGCAGGCTGCCCTCTACCCCCGCCAGCAGCAGCCCGCCATGGTTAACGGCCTGGCAGTGCAAATCGACAGCACCGGGCGGGTCTGTACAGGGGCCACTCTCGTTGTACTCAACCACATGTGAATGGTTGCCGCGCACATAATACACGGGCACATTCAACGCACTGACAATGTATTCCAGGTAATAGTAAGGCAAATCTCCGCATCCCACCACCAGGTCCACATCCCTATACAGGGTGCGGATCTGAGGGCTGTAGATGCGGTCTACCACCACGTCGCTAACGGCCAATATTTTCATCGCTGGTCCAGCCCTGCTTATACCGCCTTCAGCTTCGGTTGTCAACCATTAGACCAATATTGGGCGTACAGAAATGTTGTTGGCAGCACCGGCAAAACCCGCCCAACAAATGTCATATTCCAGTATATGACAAATGACACTATATCGAGATCGCGTTTTCTCATACCCTATAAATACACATTGATCAAAATGCGTGCCGGTGGGGGCGAAAGCATTCGGCAGGACAAAGTGCCATTAATATCCAAGAATGGAGGCGTGTATGTACTCAAGAATCGCTTTGGTGCTATGTGCCTGCCTGGTGCTCAACCCGTTCAACCCAGCTTATTTGCCTGCAAGCGGCCTTGCCCAATCGCCGTCTGTGCCGGATAGCTTATATACGGCACCCCCCCACCCTAATTTACTAGAGCGGGCGAAGACAGAGAGCATATCGCTGCCCGATACGCAAGCCAACCTGGCAAAAGGCATTGACCGGGCAGCTACGCTTTCTAGTCCACCCAGCGGGAACTTTAACCTGCTGGTGGTGCTGGTCGACTTCTCTGATTATGCCGGGCAAGTAAGCGCATCTTCCTTTGACCAATTGGTCTTTGGCGCAACCCCTTCGGTAGCCGATTATTACGACGAGATTTCATACGGCAATTTTACGATCCTCCCCATCGCACAAGACAAACCCAGCGTGTTGGGTTGGATCCAGGCATCCAACCCGTATACCTACTACGTCCAGTCAGATAATGGGTTTGGCAACTACCCAAATAACTTGCAAGGGATCGTGGCAGATATCGTCCCCAAGCTCGACCAGGCCGGGGTAGATTTCTCGCAGTACGACAATGACGGGGACGGCTTTGTGGACGGCATCACGTTTGTGCACCCCGGGCCAGGGGGCGAGTGGACCGGCAGCCCCAACGATATCTGGTCCAGCGCCTGGAATATGACCGGCGACAAGGGGCCCGGCCCTATCCTGGTGGACAACGTGTGGGTGAATGGTTTTTCGTTTGACACCGAATATGTGAACACGCCCGGCGACCAGACGATCGGCATGTACTGCCATGAGCTTGGCCACATGCTGTTTGGGCTGCCCGACTTGTATGATTATGATTACTCATCAAATGGGGTGGGGTTTTGGAGCTTGATGGGCGACGGCGCCTGGGCGGGCCCTTTGTGGATGGGCGAGAGCCCGGCCTGGCCCGATGCCTGGTCACGCTCGGTGATGGGTTTTGAGACCCCCACAACGATCTACAACAACTATTATGCGCCATCCGGTTATCCCTTCCAACCGGTAGAAAACCTGGGCGGGCCCGGTTCGGGCCAGGTGGTGCGCCTGGAATCGCCATCACTGGGAGCCGAGGAATACTTCCTGGTCGAGTATCGCGATAAGACTGTCAGCGGCAGTTACGACGCCTACCTACCCGGTTCAGGCCTGTTGGTCTGGCATATCGACGAGGAGAAGTGGAACAATTGGGAGATGAACACGTATGAATGCACCGGCACCCTTACCAGTCCTTTCAGTTGCGCCGGGTGTGCCATCTTTCACCCGCTGGTAGCCCTGGAACAGGCCGACGGCCTGCAAGATCTGGAATACGCCAACAACTACGGCGACAACGGTGATCCATTTGGAGCCAACTTGGTAACCGGCCAGGTATTCGCCGTCACCAGCAACCCCGACAGCGGCTCTTACATGGCCAATCCCTGCCCAAGCGATTCGTGCATTGCCATGCAAGTAATATTATCCCAATCTCAATTCATTATTGTGGACTTACGCGTTAACTGCCTGGCTGGCTCAAGCCCACCCTTGAGCATCACCATCACCGAACCGCAGGGATGGGCCCTGGCAGGGACGGATGAGACTTACACCGTGATGGTGACAAACCGCGGCAGCAGCAGCATTGTAACCCTGGCGGGCAACAGCGCGTGGCCTGTCGGTTACTTCGATCTGAGCACAGGGGTTGAAATTGTGGCTCCATCTGCTTTCATCCCCACCGGACAGTCCTGGCGGATTGGGATGCGCGTAAGCGTGCCGGCCGGCACGCCGCGCGGTGTGGGCTCTCCAACCCAGCTCACGGCAGCCATCCCAGGATTTACATACGTGGCAATCGTGATGACGCACACACCCGAATGCATCTTGCTGGTAGACGATGACCGCGGCATGCCAAACGTCGAAAACACCTACTTGATAGCACTGCAAAACAACAAGCTCTATTATGATCTATGGGATACAACGCTGTCAGGATCTCCCGACCCCGGTACCCTGGCCGCGCACGAGATGGTGATCTGGTTCACCGGGGTGCCTTACTACGCCACCATCACCCCGCGCCAAGAGATGGCACTGGCAGATTACCTGGACGGCGGGGGCAACCTGTTTCTCTCGAGCCAGGATTACCTGTACGATGTGGGACCGACTGCTTTCAGCGCATCCTATTTGCGTATCAAAGATTTCACCGACAATACTGGCTTTACAAACAGCATCCAGGGCGTTGCAGGCAACCCAGTTGGCAATGGTATCGGGTTACTCCCGTTCACAAGCGCAACACCCAATGCAGACCTGGTGCTACCCCTATCTCCCGCTACAACCGCCTTTGAATCCATACCCGGGCCAACGCCCAACTCGTTAACCTATGATTCGGGAACCAGCAAACTACTGTTTCTGGCCTGGCCCTTTGAAAACCTGCTCCCCGACGGGGCCAAGACGGTGATGGCCGTAGCGGCATCCTGGATGGGGGTGCCGCCTATCCCAATAGCCGGATTCACTGTCGCGCCGGTGCTGGCCTGCTCAAGCAGCCCGCTGACCTTTACCAATACCAGCACCGACGCCACGGCGTTCTTGTGGGACTTTGGAGATGGCATCACCAGCACCCTGACCGACACCGTGCATACGTACACAGTGACCACGCCTCAGACATACAGCGTAGAACTGAGCGCCACAAACTGCTGCGGATTGTCATCCTTCACCCTCCCCATCCCAATCACGCCGCTGCCCGGGGCGGGCTTTGAGCAAAGCGCCGAGAATGTGCTGGTGGGCGAGACAGTATTCTTCACCAGCACCAGCACCTACGCCGACAGCCTCGTGTGGGATTTTGGTGATGGCGTAACCAGTACGCTCGCTGCCCCAACCCATGCCTATGCGCAAAACGGTGCTATGATTGTCTCCCTTAGCGCCACCAACGGGTGCAGCAGTGAGGTGTTCACCCACACGATCACAGTGTATCAGGCAGCCATTGCCGGCTTCATGCCCAGTACCACCCTGGCCGCGGCAGGCGATATGATTTCTTTCACCAACACCAGCCAGAATGCCGACACATATACCTGGGATTTTGGCGACGGGGCCGGCACCAGTACAGAAACCAACCCAACCTATGCCTATACCAATCCAGGCAGTTACGTGGCGAGCTTGTTATCCGCGAACGCCGTCTCTAGCGATACGTACACCCAAACGATCGTGATCTATGCACCGGCGGTGGCTGGATTCACGCCCAGCGCCACCATCGTAGAGGTCAACAATCCGGTCACCTTTACCAACACCAGCCAGAATGCCGATACGTATGCCTGGGATTTTGGCGATGGCACCGGCACCAGCACAGATGTTGACCCTACTTATACATACGCCAGCCCAGGTAGTTTCATCGTGACCCTAGAAGCGGCAAACGCCCACAGCAGTGATGTGTACACCCAAACCATCACAGTATACGAACCCGCGGTGGCAGGCTTCACACCCAGCGCCACGCTGGCCGAAGCGGGTACCCCGCTCTCCTTTGCCAATACCAGCCAGCATGCCGATTCTTACGGTTGGGATTTCGGGGACGGAATCGGCACCAGCACCGAAACAAACCCGATCTACATTTACACGCATGCTGGCACTTACACTGTGACCCTAGAAGCAGCAAACGCTTACAGCACTGATATGCACACTCGAACAGTTGTGATCTATGCCGCGGCGGTGGCAGGCTTTACGCCCAGCGCCACCCAGGTACTGAGAGGCGAACAAATCCATTTCATCAATTCCAGCCTGAATGCCGACACCTATGCCTGGGATTTTGGAGATGGGGCAGGAACATCGACGCAAGCAGATCCATATTATGCCTATGCGCTCGCCGGCACTTACACGGTCACGCTGATGGCATCCAATGCATACACATCCGATACGGTCCAGGCCGTGATCACAGTATCCGAAGAACAAATCTGGTATACCACTTACCTGCCCATCATTAACAAAACCGGGCAGGCTGCACATACCGAGATAACGAACAACAGCGCTAAGCTGCCAGATCGGGCAGACAGCCTAACGGGAGAATATACAAGCTTCGATCGAAACAACCCAAAACAACGCTAAGCATCATCTTCATCGATTGCACAATCTGTGCTATCCTTAAGCTAAGAAGCCGCCGACAGCTTCCCGAAAGAGAAGCCCATGAACAAACATACCCTCCGGCAGTACCTGGTGCCCTTGGTGATGGTCGCGCTGTCCATCGTGATCCTGGTGATCGGATTGGTCACCCTGCGCCAAGAGCGAAACAGCCAAGCCTCCCCCACAGCCACCGCCCCAACCAACCAGCCAACCACCCCCCAAAGCCAACTTCCCTTATCGGATCTGCCGCGCTATCAGTACCAGGCCGGTGAAGCTTACCTGATCGTCGAATTTTTAGATGACGACCTGGTGCACTTTGAGGCTTCTGCCAGGGCCCCCGCGCCAGAACCTGCCCGCCTGCTGTACACCTCGCCGATGGTGTTCAAGACCGATTACATCGGGCCAAGCTCTCTGGTAACCGATGAAGCCGGCGTAATGGAAACCTCGGCCCTAAAAGTGGCAGTAGACGCCAGCAGCCTGTGCGTCAGCATTAGCGACACAACCCGCCAGCCAGAACTTCTGTTGACCACTTTCTGCCCGCTTGACCTGACGAAAGAAACCATGCAGCTCACCCTGACAGCCACTGGCGTGCAAAATGCTTACGGCCTGGGGGCCGACTTCCGCGACCCGGGCGCAGAAGAAGTGGACTGGATGGGCGAACGCCGCGAGCCGGGCAACGAATATGGCAATGCCATGACCGGCTTCTTGGGCGGCGGCACCGGCAACGCACAGTTTCCTATCCTGTATGCCTTGGGCGAGGACACTGCCAACTATGCCGTCTTTCTCGACTCGGCCTATGCCCAGCGTTGGGACCTGACTGCCAGCCCCTGGAAGGTGCGCCTGGGCGGCGAGGCCATGCGCTGGTACGTCTTGAGCGGCCCCGACCTGCCCGACCTGTACCAGGACTATATGGAACTGGTGGGGCATAGCCTGGTGCCGCCCAAGAAGGCTTTTGGCCTGTGGGTCTCTGAATACGGTTACGACAATTGGGGGGAACTGGAAGATAAACTGCGCACGCTGCGCCAGAACCACTTTCCCCTGGATGGATTTGTGATGGATTTGCAGTGGTTCGGCGGCATTGCCGAGGATGAGACCACTCATATGGGCTATGTCAGTTGGGATACAGCCACCTTTCCAGACCCAGCCGGGAAGATCGCAGACCTGCGAGATCAGCAAGGGTTGGGCCTGATCTTGATCGAAGAGTCGTACATCGGCAAACGCACCCCCGATTATGCCAGCCTGGAAACAGAGGGCTACCTGGTGCAGCGCTGTGAAGGCTGCCCCCCGGTGACTCTCTTTGCATGGTGGGGGTTTGGCGGCATGCTCGATTGGAGCAACCCAGAGGCCGGCGCTTACTGGCACGACCTCCGGCGCCAGCCCCTGGTCGATATGGGCATCACGGGCCATTGGACCGACCTGGGCGAGCCCGAAATGTACCAGGATACCGGCTGGTATGCCGCCAGCCCACACACCCAAGAGGCGGTTCACAACCTATACAACTTCTACTGGAGCGAGAGCATCGCCAGGGGCTACCAAAGCAACCAGGAAACCCAACGCCCCTTCATGCTCTCGCGCTCAGGCACTTCAGGCATCCAACGCTTCGGCACCGTGATGTGGTCAGGAGATATCGGCTCAAACCTGCCCAGCCTGGCGGCCCATCTGAATGTGCAAATGCACATGGCTCTCTCGGGGATGGATTATTACAGCGCAGATATCGGCGGTTTCCACCGCGCCACAGCCGGAGAAAATATCGACCAGATCTATACCACCTGGTTCGCCAACGGGGCACTTTTGGATGTTCCCATCCGCCCACACACCGAGAACCTGTGCAACTGCAAAGAGACTGCCCCAGACCGGGTGGGAGATGTGGAAAGCAACCTGGCCAATATTCGCCTGCGTTACGCGTTAACGCCTTACCTGTATTCACTGGCCCACCGCGCTTACCTGTACGCCGAACCGGTCATGCCGCCCCTGCTTTTCTACTATCAAGACGACCCCACCGTGCGGCAGATTGCAGATGAAAAACTGCTCGGTCGCGACTTGCTGGTCGCCACGATGAGCGAGATGGACGCCACCACCCGCCAGGTATACCTGCCCGCCGGAGGCTGGTATGACTATTACACCAACCAACGCCTGGAAGGCAGCCAATGGTTGAGCGAGGCGCCAGCCGTGCAAGACGGCCTGTTCCGCCTGCCGCTCTTTGCCCGCGCGGGGGCCATTCTACCGCTGATGTACGTGGATGACCAAACCATGAATGTGCTGGGCATGCGCCTGGATGGCAGCCAGCACGACGAGCTGATCTTACGCGTATTTCCGGATCCTCAGCCATCGTCCTTCACGCTCTACGAAGATGATGGTGCCACCACAGCCTACCAGGTCGGCGCCGTGCGCAGCACCCTGCTCTCACAGCAGTGGCAGCGCGGCCAGGTCACGGTCACCATTGCCGCCGCCAGTGGAAATTATGCCGGGGACATTTCCAGCCGCGCCAACGTAGTACAGCTCATCCTGCCGGCGGGCCAGGTGGTCAGTGTCAGCCTAAACGGCGTCGACTTGCCCGCCTGCGCCACCCAAACAGAATTCGATGCCGCCGACAGCGGCTGGTACGATGCCGGTAACGGATTGGTGCTGGCCAAATCAGGCGAGATGGATGTGACGGCAGAAAAGGTGTTTGTGTTCTCGACCGGAGAATGAAAATCCCATTCTCGGTTGCAGATTCTCTACCCAAACACAAACTTTTACACCGGATAGCAGAAAAAGGTATAATTTCTTCATGCTCAAAACCACTGTCGTAATCCCAACCTACAATGAAGCAGATAACCTGCCGCAGATCAGTGCCGCCTTGTTTGCCCTCGGCATCGATGAACTGGAGATCTTGGCTGTAGACGATAATTCGCCAGACGGCACCGGGCAGGTTGCCGACCAATTGGCAGCCCAACATCCCGGGCGCTTTCACGCCATCCACCGCCCTGGCAAGCAGGGGCTGGGCACCGCTTATATCCAGGGCTTCACCTGGGCCATCCAAAACGGCGCCCAAGCCATTATCCAAATGGACGCCGACTTTTCTCACTCACCTGAATATATCCCCCAGATGCTGACTCACCTACAAGACTACGACGTTGTCGTCGGCTCGCGTTATGTGCCCGGTGGCAAGCTGGATGAACGATGGAGTTGGTGGCGTTGGTTCTTAAGCTGGTGGGCCAATTCGGTTTGGGTGCGCCTGAGCCTGGGCACCAAAACCAAGGACGCCACAGCCGGATTCAAGTGCTGGCGGGCCGAGGCCTTGCAAAAGATCGGCCTGGAGCGCATCCGGTCTAACGGCTATATCTTCCAGGTTGAAATGTGTTATGTGTCCGAAAAACTGGGCTTGCGCATTAAAGAGATCCCCATTTATTTTGAAGACCGGCGCATCGGACAGAGCAAGATGGATATGCGGGTCAAGATAGAGGCGGCCTTACGCGTCTTTGAGATCCGTAAACGCCACCACGGCATTAAAAAAGGAAGCGGCGCTTAAGCGCCGCTTCTCTCTTTTTCACCAGTCAAGATCACTCACACACCCACCAACATCGCCCTGGCTGGGGCACCATCGGAACCCGCCAGCTTGAGCGGTAAGCAGTGCAAGGTGTAACGGCCTTGTGAAACACGCGAGAGATCCAATCCTTCTACAACCACAACCCCCGCTTTGAGCAAGATCTGGTGCACAGCCGTACCCTTGGTATACGGGGCCACCGAGAGGTAATCTACACCGATCAATTTGACATTGCGGTCTACCAACAGTTCGGCCGCGTCAACGCTGAGGGCCACAAAATCGGTCTGGAATTTCTTTTCGCCACGTGCCCAGTAATCTGAATTACGGGTCTTGAATAGCAGGCGGCGCGTGCGAGGCGGAATCTCGGCCTGGCTGAGCACCGCAGCCGTAATAACTTCCACATCCGGCAGATGCAGCACGTATGCCCGGCCCACCATCGTATCCAGGGGGAGCTTCTCGATCGTGCGTCCATCATCCAGAAAGTGATCCGGGGCATCCACATGCGTACCCGTATGCACGCTCATGCAAACTTCTGATGTATTGGAACTTCCACCCTGGGCAATGCTGCCGGTACGCGTCAAGCGAGGCGGTGTATCGCCAGGCCATACGGGCATATCGGGTGAGACGGTCAATGTTATGTCGTACGTCCGCATGCTATCTCCACAAAGTATGGGAAAAGTATAGAATAGAGTAAGAAAAAATGCAACTGAACTGGGTAGCAATTTCTTTTTGCCCCTTGACTCTCCCCTAACTGGAGGCTGTATACTACGGGTCGAAGGCCTTCAGAAGTAACAAACTACGCGTGGAGTAATGATGATGATCAAGATCGGAGACTTCTCAAAGATCAGCCAGGTGACGGTCAAGACTTTGCGTTACTATGACGAGATTGGGCTGCTCAAGCCAGCCCAGATTGACCACTACACCGGTTACCGTTATTACAGCTTCGACCAACTGCCGCGCCTTAACCGCATCCTGGCGCTCAAAGACCTGGGGCTCTCGCTCGAGCAGATCGCCCAGGCCCTGGAGAAAGACCTGCCCGCAGCCGAGCTGCGCGGCATGTTACGCCTCAAACAGGCCGAGATCCAGCAGCGCGTCCAAGAAGAACGAGAGCGGCTTGAACGGGTCGAGGCCCGTCTCAAACAAATTGAACAGGAGAACGCTATGATTGACTATGATATCGTGATCAAGAAAGTGGAACCCTTTGCTGTCGCTTCTGTACGCGACACCATCCCCAGCTATCCTCAGCAGGGCCATCTATGGACCGAATTGGGAGGCTTCTTAGCCAGCAAGCACGTGCGCCCCAACGGCCCCTGCTTCGCCATCTATCACGCCGACGAACCCGAAGTGGATGCCGAGGTGTGTGAGCCGCTGGAAGCACCCATCCAGGCCGGTGGGCGCGTGAAGTCTTACGTACTGCCCGCCATCGAAACAGCCGCCAGCACCGTCCACCACGGCCCCTTCACCACCATTGGAGAGGCATACAAAGCGCTGATCAAGTGGATTGAGGTCAACGGCTTCACCATCACCGGGCCCTGCCGGGAGATATACCTGAACCCGAACCAAAACGGCTCTCAGAACGACCCCAACACCGTCACCGAAATCCAGTTTCCGGTCACTAAGGCTTAAGATCTCTCCGTAAATACAAAGATGAGGTGGCGTTGGCGGTGCATCTGATCACCAGCGCTGCCTCATCTTCGCTTCCGGCCCAACCCTCGCCACAAAGCACGCCGCCAGTTTTGGCCGCGCAGGTGATCCAGGTGTTGGTTGAAGCGGGCCGGCATCAGGTTGAAGGTGCGCGGGATGGTATCCAGCGGACAGGTGCGGTTGACCGCCAGGTAATCCAGCCAATAGACTGAGATTGGCAAGCCAGGGAACATGCCCTCGAGCGTCACGGTCAGGCCGCGCAGGTAAGGCGGCGAGACATGCACCGGGATGCGCCGCACAGAGATAGCTTCCATCACAGTGGTTAAGACCTGGTTAAAGGTCAAATATTCGGGGCCGCCAATCGAATACAACTGCCCGCGGGTCTGTTCATCGTCCAAAGCCCAAACCATGCAAGTCACCAGGTCTTCTACCCACAATGGTTGAATCAGCACCCGGCCATCTTCGGGCACAAAGAATGCGAACGGGAAGGCGTGCAGCAGACGGGCCAGGCCGGTGGTAAAGTAATCGCCCAGGCCATAAACAACCGCGGAACGCAGGATGGTGAAATCTACCCCACTGCGCCGGATATGCTCTTCGGCAATAGCCTTGGCTTTCAATACCGGGAAAGCCGAAGCCCGATCGGCGCCCAAGTGACTGAGGTAAAAGAACCGCTCCACCTTTGCCGCGGCGGCCGCCTGGCTGACGGCCTGCGTACCCTGGATGTCCACCGCCATCAAATCGCCCCGCGCCCCCTTCCACTCTCCGCCTGCCAGGTGATAGACGGCATCAATCCCCACCATGGCCGAACGCAGCCCGCGCTCATCTGTCAGGCTGCTGACGGCTACTTCTACCGGCACGCCGCGCGGCAGTTCGGGCGTCTGTTTGGACGGACGGATCAGCAGGCGCACGGCATGACCGGCTTCTACCAGGTGGCGCGCCAAAACCCGCCCAATAAACCCTGTGCCACCGGTGATGAGGATCTTTCGCTCCATGCAGGCCATTATAGCATGCAGGAATGGATAAAAGCGGTTGCTCAGAATCAAAACCTGATGTATCATTCAGCAATTCTGACACACAGACGATCCTTTTCTAATAAACAGATATAGGAGAACACAATGGGAGAATACTTCGCCAAAGATTACCAGGGGGGAGAATTCATCTTGTTCAGCCCGCCTCACCTGGCTGCCCTGGTTGTTGTACTCATCATCAATTTGCTGGTTGTCTTCTTTGGCAAACGTTTGTCGCCCCGCGGGCGCCAAGTGACCCGCTATGCCCTGGCTGCCATCCTGGTGGTGAACGAAACCGCCTGGCACGTTTGGAATATTGTCAACGGCCAGTGGACGATCCAGACCATGCTGCCGTTACACCTGTGCTCGGCGTTGGTGTGGGCCGGCGCCTATATGCTGGTGACACGCAGTTACACGATCTATGAATATTGTTACTTCATGGGCATTGCCGGCGCCTTCCAGGCGCTGCTGACCCCCGATGCCGGTATCTATGGCTTTCCACACTTTCGCGCCTTCCAAACCTTTATCTCGCACGGCTGCATCATCCTATCGGCCATCTACATGACCTTTGTAGAAGGCTACCGCCCAACCTGGAAATCCTTGGGGCGCGTGGCGATTGGAATGAATATTTACATGGTGGCAGTCTTTGTGTTCAACCTGATCATCGGCAGCAACTATCTTTTCATCGCCCACAAACCCGAAACCGCCAGCCTGATCGATATGCTCGGGCCCTGGCCCTTGTACATCCTGGCCCTGGAGGCAATCGGCCTGGTATGCTGCCTTATCCTCTATTTGCCCTATGCAATCCGCGACCGGCGTGCGGCCAGGGTAACAGCGTGAGAGAAAAATCAAACATAACACATCCCGAATTCAATCTTCGGCTGTGTTATGCACAAAACAACCCCCAGCCCTGCCAAGCGGGTGAGAGGATGTGACCGAAAACGAAGATGATGCGGGCCTTTGGCCCCGCATCATCTTCGTTTTCGGGATTTTGGGGATAGGAGAAAGGGAGCACCAAGCATGATGCACTCCTGAAAGATTAAATCAGGTGGGCATCATGTTTGAACCCCATTAAGGAATGTTGGGGGCGGTGAAACGGATGACCTTCTCATTGTTGGTCACCACATACAAGCGGTTTTGATCATCAAACGTCATGCCATAGACATAGCCACTGGTTGAGATCGTATCCAGGTAGCGGCCATCATTGGCAAATACCAACACCCCATCGAAATCGCTGATATAGATGCGGCTCTGGTTATCCACCGCGAGCGTGTAAGGCATGGTGAACTGGCCTTCATCTTCCCCCTCGCTGCCAAAACGGCTGACATAGCGCCCATCAGATGAAAAAATAAATACCGAGTGATCCCAGTCATCGAGCACATACATTGTGCCTGCTCCATCCACGGCTACCTGCCCGGCCTCAGCATCTTTATCCACACTGCTGACCGAGCTCGGAATCACCAAGTTGGCCTGCCCATGGCGATCGAAACGGATGATATCATCGTTGCTCCATGACCAAACCGTCACCAGCGAGCCATCGGGGGCCACCGTTACCCAATCACAGTAGTTATCTTCGGGTGGCAAAATCTCACCCAGCAATTCGCCGCTCAAGCCATCGTAACGGAACAGGCCGCCGCCCACCACAATATAAACCACACCGCTGCGGTCAGCCGCCATACCCGTTATATAGGCATCGCTGTCGGAAGATTCATTTCCCCGTCCCAGCCATTGGTTGATGAATTTGCCGTTCTCATCAAAAACTTGCACACGCCCGCCGCTGTACTCGGCTACAAAGATGTGTCCATTGTTGTCCACCGCAACGTGCCGGGCATCTTCAAAAACACCCACACCCGTTCCCTCACCGCCAAACGACAGCTCAATGCGTGCTTTGGCCCAGGGATTGATGCGCTCCCAGGGTTCTGACAGCGGTCCACCCGGCGAAGCCAGGCCAATCAAAATCGGGCCGACCGTCGCAAGGATCATGAATATGATAAATCCGATACCCAAACAACTGGCCCCAGCCGTGGCAGTGCCGATGGCCGCGGCCGCCGGCTTTGCCAGGCTCTGATTGACTGCTTGCGGGCGCACTTTTTGCGCTTCCCATTGCGCATCTGCCAACGATGCGCCGCGCTGGATGGCCTCCACCGCATCCTTGGCCTCTTTGAGACTTACGTCGGTAGCCTGGCGGTAAACCTTGATCGCTTCAATCTTCTTACCCTGGGCAGCCAGGGTTCGCACAACCGTTTCAAGGGTCTCGCCGCCAACCCCCTGGCCAGCCGGATGGATCGTCAAGTTCGTTAAATTCACCGGTTCACCGCGTGCCAACGCCTCAACGGCATCCTTGGACTCTTTCAGGCCAGTACCGAAGAGCTCACGGAACAACTTGATCGCAGCGATCTTTTTACCGGCCAGGGCCAGATCGCGGACGTCCTTTATTCTCTCCAGTTGGGAGATGCTGGGCACTGCCTGCGACGTTTGTTGCCGTTCTTGTTCGCCAGCCCCCGCCCCCGAGCTGCTGCGCAGCATCTCGGGCACTACCACCGAGCTGTTGCAATACGGGCAGCGCACAGTCAACCCGCCGCTGGCATCGTAGTCTAATGGCGCATTACAATTTGGGCAATTAAAGGCCTGGGACATGGTATATCCTCTCAGAGCAAGATAATCATAGAAAGGCTAATCAGAGTGCTCTTGTCCTGATATTTTATCCCAATTTGAGAGAAATACAAGCCGGTCAGCGCTCAACCGGCAAAGAAAACGACAGGATCGCTCCGCCATCGGGCGCGTTCTCGGCCCAGATGCGCCCACCCTGGGCCTCAACCGCCAAGCGGCAGAAGAACAAGCCAATCCCGCTGCCCTTGCCCCGTCCTTGCCCGGTGACGAACAATTCAAACATATGCGGCATGATCTCCAGGGCAATCCCGGGCCCGGCGTCGGTTACTTGCACCACCAGCGCTTGCGCGGCTTTATCTTCGCGGGCCTGAACGGTCACGTCCCCGCCAACAGGCGAATACTTGACCGCATTTCCGACCAGGTTCTGCAATGTACGCTCCACCAGGTCGTAGTCGCCACGAGCAAAGGGCAGGTCACTATCCATTAAAGTGGTTAAATTGAGCTGCTTTTCAAGCGCTAA
>Ga0116144_10002133_pt1 | contig 21955 bp, 16 predicted proteins | sample AD_UKC035_MetaG_FD_89746 | JGI IMG/M metagenome (GOLD analysis project Ga0116144, IMG submission 89746) | Active sludge microbial communities of municipal wastewater-treating anaerobic digesters from USA - AD_UKC035_MetaG | ecosystem: Engineered > Bioreactor > Anaerobic > Digestate | place: USA...
CGGCGGGTATTTCAGCGTAAAAATATTCGGTGCATGGGCGGCAATCCCCAATGACAGCACTGTTAGAAGCTGATACCCAGAAAACTTGGTTAGGTAGGTGGCTTTTGATCTCGATAAACGCACGGTCTCCAGTTATGCCGCTGGTAACTGTCGTGCTGGTGTTCGCGGGCAAGGCAACTGTCTGTTGTGCCCACTCAGTGACAATGCCCTTAACGGCATCAACAAGCCCGATACTGTCAGAGCCAATATTGATTATCGCTCTGTGGTTGATGTCAACCGTTGCCGTCGCCGGGTTGCCGTTATCATCGGCGTAAACCGGGAAAACTTCTACGGTTATGCTGCCTATGCTGACTTCAGCATCAACGGCCATTTTGCCAGTTGCAGGGTCTACCGCTATAGGCCGCCACGTTCCGCTTGCAGCATCGTAACCGTGCGTGGCTCCACTCGGATTCTCGACCTGCTTATAATTCGGCCATGAAGCCATACAAAGGGAACAAACCAGGACAAAGAAAAGAACCATCAGCTTTTTCATAAAGCCCCTCCTATGTTTTCGTCTTGCAATAATCTTAACCTATCTGCCCTCGAACCTGCTAGTAAATTCGTCAGGATAGGGTTAACTAAACCTTTGGCTGAACGCTTTAGAAGTGTTGGTATAGCATCCATCCTGCGTTTAAATATTTCGGTCTGCACTGCGTCGGTCGGAGCCAAGGTTCGGATAGCTTCAAGTGCTGCATCGACCTCGGCTTTGTTTTCGTTGAGGGCTGCACCAGCTAATCTCTTGGTTTCAATAGAGAGCTGTGCCGCGTATGACCGATCAGCTTCAGTCAGATTTTTCATGTAATCATGGACACCCTGGTCACTGATATTCACAAAGCCCGCCCGAATAAGCTCCTGTGCAAACGGGATTTCAAGCCCCCGCTCTAGGTAATCCCCGACCGCCTGCAATTCAGAATCGGGGCCACCGGCTGCACGAACCTTAGCTTCACGAAGCGGGTCGGTGTAACCGAAGCGATATATCGGCGTAGTTGGGGCAAGTTGATTGTAGAACATCTTTGCCACTTCGCCGACCAAGGCTGAACCACCAGCTTCCCATGCAGTTTCATCAATGGACGGTTTACCCCGATAGTCCGGGGGGTTAACATCCCTCATAATGAGGGAAAAATCCCACAAGGCTTTGAGAAATGGATTCAGGGACACGTCGGTCATTTCTGAAACAGCGGCCATACCGCCCTTGCCCAGCGAAGTAAGCATATCACCCCAGGTGTTGTGACGGCTATTCATAACCTTACGGAGAACCTTCTTGAACATTGCTGTATTCTCGTCTAATGGGAAGCGCAGATAAACTGCCTTACCCGTGGTGGTTAAGCCGAGAGGTATACAGATGTTATTGTCCAGATCGCGCCAAGGTATTCGGTTATAAACTTCCTTCCATTCGTCACCGGCGGCACCAGCAAAACTGATGAACCAATCCACCATAGCGGTCTGCATTGCAAGAGTAATACCCGCGCTGAGTGCAGTTTTCTGAGCAACAGATTTTGATTCCCGCATACGGGCAACGTCTTCGTACAAGCCTTGCATAGCGGGGTTGAAGAACATAACCAGGTTCCCTGTCAGTGGGTGCCAGGAACCTTTGTTCGGAAAATAGGGGGAACCGGCTTTACGGACAAGCTGATTAAATCTGTTCTGGTCGATGATACCTTTGTCGAGGAAAGGTTTGTAGTATCGGAACGCGGCACGTTTCGGCCAACGTTCCGTAACACGGCCAGCGGTTTCGAGGGCATCTGTTACCCGACCAACGGTTCCGCGTAGCAGTTGCGAAAACATCCCTGCCTTGGGCAGGTTCTTATTTGCGTTGCGGAAAGCCTGGTCATATTGGTTTAACAAGGTCTTTAGGATAGAATCATAAGAAGCGTCACGCAGTGAATAATCGTAGTCTGACATAACCAAGGCCTGCTCACGCAGGTCGTATACTTCCTTATCTAAGGCTGCTTTGTCGCCCCAGAAGCTATCACCGACCACCCGGAACCAATCGCTTACAATGCCGGAACCCCAACCGCCTGTTTCCGGGTTCTCGGCATTCTTGAACATTCGCAAAGCGTCCTTGATTATGTTGCGGCCAAGGAATGTCGGTCGGTATGTGGTAAGCAGTTTGCGGAAGTATGGCGAAGTCTTACCAAGCCAGATAAGGGCTTCCCGGTATTTGTCACCAACGCCGCCGAACTCGATACCTTCGACTATGGCGGTGGGAACATGGTAGCCGAAGTCCTTGCCGTCCTTTTTATAGGTGACAAGCGACCAGTTCCGTCTATCACGAGGTTCAGGGAACAGCCGCCCAGAGGGTTCGACCTGCCGCTTGAGATCGTCCGGCAAATTCTCCACGATCGACTGCTTGGCCTGATTCAGATGCGAGACAAACTGCAAGGCTATGCCATGCTCTATGGTGGCATACAGGGGGTTCCGGTTCGGGTTGAGTGAACCATACATTTGTTTGATAGCCGGTGCAACCGCTTTGAACAGGGGGTGATCTTCATGAGACTTCACAATGGCATACATGGCGTAATTCTTGTTTTGCTGCAGGCGTTCGTATGCCTCCGGGCTTATCATACCAGAGTCTCGATACCCTTTGAGTATACGTTCCTGCCAGATATTCTGGAAATCTTCAAAAGCCTTGTCGATTATCTCTTTGTTCTGCTGGTAGTATGGTAAATTATCGAGCCACTTTTGAGCACCCTTGGCGTTCTCCGGCCAGTTACCACTGAGCAACGGAATTGATTCACTGACCTTTACCCATTCGCCGTTTGCATCTTTGAATATGGTGTCGAGGTCTTTACTTCGTTCGCCTGAAGCAATGCGCTTTAGTATCATAACATTGCCGAAGTGTTCTTCGGGGTTCATGTCCGGGGAGTTCTCCGAGAGTTGATCGAACGCCGGTTGCAGAACTTTCTGAATATCGAGCAGGAAGTTTTGGTTAAGGGCTGAAAGGCCATTGAGCCTTTCAAGGTTCTCTTGAACCTGGGGTCTGGCTTCAGGGTTTACTGAACGCAAGGCCATTGCATTGGCGTTGAATATCCCGTTCACAAACTTATACCAACCCCCTGTAAGCCCACCGTAACGAGAGACAAGCCAACTGTATTCCGGGTCGGCTTCCTGCCGCTGCGCTTGGTATTCAGAGTCCTTCATCAGGGTTTCCTTGGCAGCAATGGCATACATACTCTCTACATCGTTGGTGTATGCCAGAGCTCTGTCGAGCAACCTGTCCATAGCAGGGTTCATTTCTCGGTATTGGTCAAACATACGGGAAAGGTTCGGAGCCACGGTATCAACCAGGTTTACCCATTGCCCACCAATCTTAACACGGGTTCCGAGGACTTTTGCGGAAAAGAAGTCTGCATACATCTCCTCATTAAGATTGCTTATAGCACTGGCTGCCTGCTTACGGAGGACGGAATTTCGGGGCAAACCTCGGAGGTGCCCCATAACTGCTTCAAGTTCTTCACGGAGAACCGGCATATAAAGCATACCCTTCTCGGCGTAGGCTTGGGTGGTGAGTTCGAGCCGAAGCTCCTGCGCCCGGCTCTTACGGTATTCAACGCGATTATATCGGGGAACTTTGTTGGCACGCATTTCTTCGGTAATCTGCCGTTGTATTTCCGCTTCGATCTTATTCTTTTGATCGCCCGACAAGCTCTTGAAGCCCTGATCGTTCATGATCTTATTCCAGTTCTTCTGGATTTCGTCCTGAACAGACTTGTCCCATGGCTTGTCCGCTGCCGCATACTGCGCCTTGAGCTGGTCTACGAACTGCTGTTGTTCAGACTGCATAGCATCCCAGGTCGGGAGTCGGGTCACGGGCTCTTTGAGAACCCACTTTTTTGATGAGTGATACTCACGGGACAGCTTTCCGTAAAGGGAGTTAGACTGTGGCCTGGCCGTGTCCATGCCGGGTATGGCCGAGGTTCCGCCCCCCAAACTGAGCATGTGCCCCAATTCATGAGCCATAGTAACATTTACAAGGTCGGGGAAGCGTTGAATTGCCCAATCCATGTTAAACTTGATTGGCCTGCCCGTAACCGGGTCTACTGATACCCCGGCGATTTGTCCGGGCTTTGTCTTGGTGGACTGCCGAAGCACGCCCCCAGCTTCCTCTGCAAATTCCTTCGACACCTGGCGCATGGAAAGAAACGAGGGGGATTCAGGGTCGATCTGCAAGTTTACTCCGCGCTGCCCCATAGTTGCATCAGATACGAGCTGCCCCCGTTCCACGGTAACTGTCTGCCCGTCCACGGTTTCAACGGTGATAGTTCCGTCATCGTTAACTGAAGCAACAGTCGCACGCGTGACCTGGGGATTAAACGGCGTGCCACCGAGAACGGTGGATTCTTTACCCCCACCCCCAACAATTCGGCTTTTGATGAAAACAGGCTCGCCTTCCTCGTAAACCCGGCCACCTGCAGAATCGACACGAAGTTTACCGAGGTCGTCAGACAGCTCCATATTCAACGGTTCACTGCCAGGCAGAGCTGAATTGAGTGTCATTTCACTCTCATTGGGGTCAACCTTAAGCTGATCAGCTCTGGCCGAGGGTAGGTTTGTATCGGGTTCAGTCTGCTCATCGGCATACTGAATATCCCCGGAAGCCAAACCTTCCTGAACCTTGGCCTGGAAGTCTGCACGTCGTTGCTTGGTCTGTTCAATAATCCTATCGAGTTCAACACGGGCGCGTTGTTCCATAACCGGGTTAAGCGCACCTGCTACTGCAGCGGAACCGGCACCAACTATCGGTGCAGATATAGCCGTAGCCTTGGCTGTCTCACCAAGACGTGAAAGGCTTGATTGCAAGTCAGTGGGCTGGCCGGTTCCGAACGCATAGTCTAATGCAATATTCGCGCCCTCGGTCATGAGTTCGCTTGGTATTTCACGTGCGGCTGTCTTGGCACCTTCAAGTGCTGCGGTTCCAAGACCACGAACTGCACCCGGTGCAAATGCCCCACCAAGGGTATACCGTTCAAATAAACCTTCGGCAGCCCCCGCAAGGGCACCCTTGGTGAACGCACCAAGACCAGAACCACCTTGGGCGATATGCTCACCCGCAGTTTCACCCCCGGCCACGGCTCCAAGACCAATACCCGTTACCAACGGGATTGTGGCCGGGTTGATAACCCCTGTGGCTGCAAGCCCTGCGGCTCCCCCGAGCATACCAATATTCTGAGCTGCCGAAGTCAGACCGCCATAAACGGTTTCGGCTGTGCCCGGTTTCAGATACGGGCGCATACCCTCCTGAGCCTCGCCAAGGGCTTCATAGGGCGAAGTGATACCCAAAGGGGTCAGCACACCTGCGAGACCTTTAGCAGTCCCAACCAAGGCGGAAGGTATTGCAGCTTTTACGGCTTCGTCTACCCCGCCACCTACAAGGTTACTGACAATAGCCCGAACAACACCGGGGTTCTGTTCCTCGATCTGATGGAACATGTCCCCGGTGCTGTCGTAAATAAACTTCTCAAGTCGATCAGGGTTCTTCTGGAAAAACGCTTCGTAATCAGCTTTATCCTGTTCAGGCATGTCCGCCCAACCCTTACCAAGAACTTCACCAAGAAAATCTCGCAGTGCCATTGTTACCTCGCTTTATTGACGCCCAGGTATCTCAAAATTCCTTGGGCGGCTTCGTTTATCGGCTGAGTAAAGCCCCGTGTCCGCTCCTCGGTAGAGGGTGCCGGTTGCGGTGCGGAACCTCGGACTTCATCGATACCCGGCAGATTCTTCAACGCTGCATCCATAAATTTGATCTGCTCCCGCCCCTTGGTTTCAGTGTTGTAGATATTGCCGAGTCTGTTCAAACCACCCATACCGAGGTTTACATAATCCCGTATAGTTGACATAACATCGGGGGCTACGGCGGGGGCTGCGGCTAAACCGTAAGGGCTGGAAAGAGTGGTATAGATACCCGAGCCACGCGCCTGGTTCAGGAATTCTGCGAGCTGGTTTTGTCTGTTAATCAGGTTCACCTGCTGATTCACAAAGTCCGATCTTCTCCGGTTAATATCTTTACGGACACCTTCTAGATTCTTAACAGCTTCAGCGGGGTTCATACCTACGTTGTTTCCACCAATCAGGGCAAGTATCAGGGGGTCTTTAAGAGCACCCGCAAGAGCGTCCTGCGCTACTTTGGGGTCAGTAGCTTTAAGTTTTGCCACGGTGGTATCGAGCCTGCCGAGGTCTCCGTCTATCTCCCTTATAGCAGTGGTGAGTTTGTTGGCTTCGTCGTTAACAAACTTGCGCTCGTTCTCGATTGCGCCAAGTTGGTCACTCATAGCTTTAATCTGTGCAGCCTGTATCTGCGCTGAGGCTTCAGCCTGCGCTGCACCCAACTGCGCACGATCAAACTGAGTCAGCCCGAGGTCTTCGATAGTTCCATCGGGATTTATTTTCCAGCGGCCTGAAATAGAGGGTTTGTCCCGTTCCTGACGGGAGGCGGTGAGTGACTCAATGGTCTTATTTAACTCGGTGCTGTATTCGGCAGTCAGAAGCCCTTGCCCCTGCAGAATATTACGTATCATAGTTATCTGTGCAACGGGGTCGGTGATCTTCTGAAGCTCAGGGGCATACTGCGTCATGACGTTCTTGATAGCTTTCTCACGTTGCTTCTTATCCATAGCTTCGTCCATCTGAAACTCGTGCGCCTGCTTCTGCAGACCGAACTGCTGCTCCTGCAGACCGAACTGGCGTTCAGCCATCTGGTTCTGAAACGAACGCTGTGCTTCCTCACGCTGGAGAGCTTCGGCCTGCTGTTGGCGCTGTATTCTCATTTGAGCTGCGTTCAGCAGGGCATTGGAAAACTCCGCCATTTCATCGCGGGGCTGGACAAGAGGCATCTGTGCAAACTGTAGCATCGGAACGGCCATAGGTTACCTCCTGAGTCCGTAGACGTAATCATTCTTCAACCCGAACTGGTAATCGGGTATAGGTGTCGAAGCAGTCGGGGCGGTGGTCATGACAGTCGAAGGTTTAACGCCACCACCACCAAATGCGCCCATACCATAGAGCTGCAAACCCGTGTTAATAAGTTGATTCACACCATTAGGTATCTGAGCCTTGGCGATACCCGCGTTCATGAGGTTTTGACCCTGGGCAATCTGACCCTGAGCTACGTTACCTCCAATACCCAACTGAGTTTGCCCGATATTCTGACCAAGCCCAGAGAGCATACCACCGCGAGCCAATGCTGACTGATTTATAATGCTCGCCTGATTCAAACCTTGGTTAACCTGCATGTTTGCCAGATCATTGGCTGCTTGCATAAGCATATTCGCCGTTGCCATATCGCCGGATTGGGCTGCCTGCTGTGCGGCAAGTATCATCTGCTGCTGATTCATTCCCTGAGAACCGAGCATTTGCGCCTGTTGCATCTGAGGCTGTCCGAACGTGGAAGCTACATTAAGACCCATACCTGCAGTCTGCAGGAGGTTGTTAACCTGTCGCTCGCGTTCCTCTGCCCCAAGCTGGCCGATACCCTGACTACGTATCATAGCTGCTGCAGCATCGTTATTGATTCCCATAGCTGCAAGCTGGTGGGTAAGGTTGCGGTCGAGCTGTTCCTTCTGCCACGAATAAAGTGGGCTGGCCGCCACGTCATATGACTGCCCGGAAAGACCAAGAGCTGCAGCCAGAGACGGAACAGCACCGAGTAATTGCATACCCGCCTGTTCGTAAGGCTGCCGAGCTTGGTTTGCCTGATCGAACATACCAAGCAGATCGGAACGGGTTTGTGCTCCAAGACGTTCCTGCGTTCCTACGTAATCCTGCTGCGCTCCCCCAGCCTGCCCAAGTGCTCTGTTGAGGTATTCGGTATAGGTCTGCTGCCCCTGTTGGAAGCCTGAAGATTGAGCTTCGGATGCAGCACGTTCAGCGGCAGATATGACGTCCATACCCTGATTGGTATAGTTTATAAATGAGTTAACGGCCTTATCGCCGTATTGTTTCAGTGTCTCAATAGCCTGAGCATTGGCTGCGTTAGCCTGAGCAGAGGCTTTATCAATACTCTTTTTGGCCTTGGAACCAGAAAAATCTGAGCCTATAACACTATCAACGATTCCGAGTAAGCCCATAAAAATTCTCCTTTTGTATTCAGTATATCACACCGAGCTGCGTTCATACCATGAGAAACCCCAGTCTATGTCGTTATTATCCGCCCGGCTGGTGACGCGAAATAGATAGTTGGTATTGGGATTCAGGATGATCTCATGGTTACGTTCAGCTATCCCCGCCTGACGAGCTCCGCCAGCCAGAAAGCTGAATAATTTAAGCCCTACTGCATCCACCGTCGGGGCTTGATAAACCCTCTGGTTAACCGCCGGGATACCTACACGATTACTGTTAACAGTAAGTTGCGTAGTCCCCACCGCTGAGATAGTCGCACCTTCATAAATGTCTATAATCGCCCCTTGAGAGGCGAAAATATCGAAGGTCACGTGCATATATGAATCTCCGGGACGGACGAGAAGGTCTATCACGGCACTTGACGCAACCGCCAAGTTGTAGTCCGCACATATTCTGTGATTACCAAGGTGCGTCTCCAGATGCTCCGATTCTATAACGGTGTATTGGTTCTCACCGGGGAACTCGCGTTTAAGAATGGTGCAAATATGGAAGGTGTCCTGAGCAGTGCCGCCGTTTTGATACCGGACTCGGAAATACCGGGCCATAGGGGTAATGCAGAAGTGCTTTGCGCCAGATGCGAAAGTTACCGACTTACCCCAAAGCCAGTCCGTTCCGTTATGGGAGAACTGGAAGGCAAGACCAAGTATGGTGGAACCTCTGTTTGACTGGATTGCTACGGATATTGCAGCATAACCCAGGGTGTCCACCGCCGCACCCTCGAATACCCCAGAGGCGTCCAATGGAGTTTCAGTGCTGTTACCTTCATCAAACAGGTCGGTATCCTCAAAAAATACCTTGAGTTCGCCGTCTGCGGTAACATCTGCAGCTCTGCCGGTTGCCCGATCTATCAATTTCACTTCCCCGAAATAACTCATATAAACCTCCATTCCACACCATTAAATACCAGGTCTACGCTGGAACCCATAGGGAGAACCTGATTCGATTCGCCCTGTATAAGTTTACCATCTATGGTCTGGATTTCGCAGGTTCCTAATGCAGAGTTTTCGATAGTGTAGGTTCGACCGGTAGGGGCAACGGGTAAGGTAATTATCAAATTGATTTCGAATACACGTATCAGGTCATCGTCGTCAGTGAGCATACCCCCGGCCATCATAGTTCTCACCTTGCGGTGAATAACCTTGTTTGATAGAATCTGGGGGTCTGATTCCCCCACAATGGGGGAAGCCGTCCCGTGTGCGATTGGTGGTTGATCTACCCCAAACCCATGCTTCAAACCGGATAAAGTATTGTTGGCTGCGTCGATAGTCTTATTGGTAAGGGTCTGGGAATCGGACTCCCCCACAATGGGGGAAGCCGTTCCGTGTGCAACCGGGGGTTGGTCTACCTCGATACCATGGCGAAGTCCTGCCAGGGTATTATTCAAGGCGTTAATAGTTTTATTGGTCAGGGTTTGCAGATCGGTTTCCCCGACCACCTTTGAAGTAGTCCCATGGGCAGAAGTTCCGGCCATGTGCTGACTGATAAACTGATGGGAGCTCACACCCCCGTTATCCGTCAGATCATTATGCGAACTGATGGGTGCGGGAACATCACCGATAGCCTGTTCAAGGTTCTTGATCGCGTCATAAACTCGCTGGAACCACTGAACAAGCTCCTGACCCTGCATATTAGGGGTTGGCGGTCGTAACATTTTCTTCTGCTCCTGTCAGTGTGATCGGAACGGCAGTGTAACTCACAATTTCATACTGCCTGCTGCGATATTGGCCTAAACCCTGTATGCGCCTGACTATTTCATAATCCCCTGTCTCACCAAGGTTAAGCTCACGGTAATTCGACCATGCGGATTTTCCATCGTTACGCCACCGTATCAGGAGCTTTCGCGGGAAGTTCGGGGTGTTGGGTATCAGTTCCCTTGCGGTGCTTCCGAGTTGCATAATTCGGCCAAGAGCATTAGCGGCCATTGCCACGTAGACAGTTCCCCCCACACGGGCGAACTCTTTTGGTTCACCTACACCATATACCCCTGAGAATGTGCTGGATAGTAGATTTCCTTCGGTATCCGTAATATAGAGAGAGTTTCCTGGGTAATTCCAGCCTATAACCATAGATTCGTCATCATTCAGCGAGATACCGCCGCTGATTCTCGCATTGGAGTTATTCTCCAGGTAAAGCTCGCCAGGGGCGGGTTCCGACCAACTTTTACACATATCCCTACTGACCAGGATATACATATACCTGTAGGTGGTGTCTGCGTTAATCATGGGGAGTGCTACGCGAACCAATTTGTCTCTTTGGACTACGATAGCAACACGCGAAGTGGCAGTCCCGTTTACACGAGTCTGGAAACCGACCTCACCTCCGGAACACCTGCAGAGGACTGTATATTCTGGGTTACTCACGCCGAAGCCCGCATAATCCACGACCATCAAACCGGTGGAGCCGTCGATACTCTTACAGGTGCTTGTCTTATTCACAGGGGTTGCCGGGGTTGGTTGGATAACCGGATTATCCGCCACCATCGTCATTGTATCGAGGTTATAAACCCGTATGTAGTAGTTCTTCCCTGCATTATAGGTTCTCAAGGAATAGACAAAAGGTTCTCCGGGATTGGCAAATGCAGCATAAGCCACACCCCACGCGTTGGCCGGATTTTCCAGAGTGGTGCGTGTGAAGGTCAGACCGTCTGTGCTCACCCATATAGCCCGGTAATCGTTGGTAACGATACGCTTTCCAGATGCTTCGGACAGGGTGCCGAAGCCTCCGAGAATGGTGCCGACAAGTGTACATTCCTCAAAGTTCACCATATCAAGGGTTCGCCATATTTTTGTAGTTCCCGTGACATAGGTATACCCATTGCTGGCATGGAATATCCCAAAGATAGCCTGACCGAGGTCTTTGGTAATTGTCCAGGTTTCCTCGAAATTTCGCTTGGGATTTTCTTCATAAATGGTCGTAGCTGTTTCCCCCCGGCGCAATCGCACGCTTAGATCGGTGCTGAATTTACGCCCAGAAGTGCCGTGGTCAAGATAAGCCGAACGAACACGCATACGAATCGGCTGAAGATTGTCGTGTGTTACTTCGTATGACATTTCGTAAAGGTTGCCCTCGAAGTCACCTATAAACTGCTGTCCCCAAGCCTTAGCGTGGGCTGCGCTACAACCACGGAACCGTTCATACGTGGTATAAGTTTCATTCCAGTTGTTCCATTGATACCAGAGGCCGGTTTCAATGTCATAAACCAGAGTCTTATTGTCCGAGTAGAAGTTCAAAACATAGAACCTGTTGAACAGTGTAAAGCTGTGAACCTTGTCGAAGTAGGTCAGTTTACGGAGAAGTTTTTCTACAGGTTTAGAAATGATCGTGGGTGTGCGCCCCTGAACCTGAACAACCTGCTTGTGGGGTGTATAGAACAGCCACGAATTACCGAGCTTCTGTAAAACCTCGGAGTTCATTACACCTGTCTCTACGACAGAACCGTTAAGCGGTGGAAATGGAACGGTAGAATCCCCAGAGGCATAGTGGGATTGTGCCGACTCCCGACCGAGAACAAAGAGTTCTTCCCAACCTGCAGACAGACAGAGAATATCATCGGGGCTGGCAGAGGCGGACTGATAAAGAGGACTCCAAGGTGGTGGGGAAGTTCGCGGGTCAGTTGGGCCATATACCGCGTAGGCAAAAAGCTGTGTATTCAAGATCGAGGCAATGGTATAACCTTTGAGATAAGTCAGGGAAGTGATCGCAAACGGTGCAGAATTGTCGGTTATCCTCTGGGCTTTCTTGGTAAGATTGCCGCCCCACCAGAGCATGAACAAACCTACAGACATTGTAACCCCGTATTCGTCAGCAGAAAAGAATACCCTAACACCTGCAGAGAACCTATCATCGGCATTGTCCGGGGTAATGTCTACCAAAGCCCCCTTCTTAGAGGGTTTGGCATAGATACGGTCGCCTGTAGCAATGATTAACATTCTCTTGGCTTCCCACCAGTAAAGACTCGTCCGGGTTCCGCTGCGGGTCGCATGGACTTCGCGCAAACCTGGGCGGGTCTTTATCGTGGGCTGGCCTGAAACCATATCCACGAAGCCATTGGTTATTTCGATAGAACCCTGATCTGCTTCGGCTTTATCCGCCGCAGCAGTAACCGGGGCAAAAAGGTTTATCTTCATATTACAGCACCCTTATAATGAATCTGATCGCTGCAGAAGCAGGCTTAGTCATGTGGCTCTGTCTGGCAGTGCCATGCAGACCAGCTATATCGTTAATCACACCGAGAGTCGTAACGACCACGCCGGAGGAACCACCCGGGCAACTTATACCGCCGCCGCCATAGAGAGTGGCACCTGTGTTATGGTCGTGACCCTGCATGGTGTCTTGAGAATACTGACCAACAGCACCCCCGTTATAGGCGGCACCTTTGGAGTCCTGTATGCCTGTGACTACTTTGTTGTTGGTTCCTGCACCGACGGGAAAGATACCTCTAAAATCCGGGAGGCGAACTTCACCTACCCCATCTGCAGCACCCCATGAGACGCCGAGAACTGACGCCAGATCGGGATAAGTAGCAGCCAGAAGGGATTGTCCAGCACACTCAAGCCAGCCATTCGGAACTGTCCCCGCACCGGCATACATTATAACCGAACCTATCGGAACATCCCCTGTCGGGGCAGCCACAAACTCCAAGCCATCCTCAAGAGCCTTGACCTTTACATATTTGTTTGCCTGTCCGGTATAGTTGCCAGGGGTATCAGTCAGATCGGTAAAGGCTTTGTCCACGGCTGGGTCATCGGTGAACTCGATACCGGTTCCGTCGCCGTTTACACGCAAGGTTTTACCTGCAGCGGAAGTATAATTATCGGGGGTATCAGTCAGGCTCAGGAAGGATTTATCGGGGTCGATGTCAGCTATGGGTATGAACTCCAGAGCCGTAGCCCCGGTGTTAACCCGAACCAGTTTGTGCGCGTGCCCTGTAAAACTGTCGGGGGTCTGCCCGATACTGGTGAACGTAGCCCCGTCGAGATTACTCTGAACTTCAGATATATCGCTGGCGAGATCGGTGATAGCATTAGTAAACTGCTGATATTCTACAGTGTCCCCAGCCACACTACCGGCAGCCACGTTTACACCCTTGTTAAAGTTGAAGTCAAGGTCGGCTGTCAGAGGGTCGATACCTGACTGACTGAGTTCGGGAACATATTCAAGGTTATCCATCTCAAAGAGGATTTCGCCTTCGCTGTCGGCGCTATCACGGATAACAAACTTGTAAGCCCCATTACCAAAGGCTTTTGCTCGACCAGCAGAGTCAAGAATGAGCGGGTTTGTAGCAAAACCGCCTTCGTCACCTTCGTCACCGATAAACAGGTTAACCGGGGTCGTGGTTCCTGCCTGGTAAGTCCATACCGCACCACCTGCAAGGGGTTGATCGGTTTCGGGGTGCCTGACACCGGTCATGAGGAAGTCTATCTGTTTATAATCGGCCATAGAAATTCTCCTTAAAAGATGGGTGCAATGATACTATGGGACTGATATTCAGTCTGGTTGCGGATTGCAAGGGCGAGCTTAACCTGTGCAGTGGAACGGAGGCGCATAATCTTTTCTGATTGTTGCCCGTATTCTTCAGCCAGCCACGCTGCCAGTTCGAAAATCATAAACCCAATGAGGGTCTGGGGAATATCCAACTGCCCACCCGCTGTTAGTGCATCTTCCAGCAGACGTATGTATTCATAGGTAATTGTAAATTCTTCGTCAGGTATGGGGAAAAAGGTTACAGTCTGATCGGGTCGGTTGAACCGGAGACTGTGGGGTCTACCCGTTTCGCCCTTGTCTGGTATGCGAATATCTTGAAAACGGTTAATTATGGTGAGTGGATAATCCACATCAGACTGACGAATCATAGCCCCCTCTATGGAAGTTGCACCGGAAGCTGTGGGGAGCTGGCCTCCACGCAAGTATAGCGTTGCGGTAGCCCAGGCAGGCAAACCGGACTCAGGGGCGTTTGCATCTGAGCGCCAAAAGTCCCGCCAGTCGAGACCGACACCGGGTTCAGTGTATTCATCTGACGTGTGTGTCTGGAAACAATAGTAACCTATACCATTATGCTGCACCCGTGACGAAGGCTGCACAACGATTTCAGCACGCTCGACAGCCCATAGTTTTTTGCGATGAACTTCTAGTTCTTTAACAATGAGGTTGAGGTATTCTGCCGCAGTAGCGAGCAACTCAGGTTCGGGGTCTTGCCCCTGTTCCAGAACCCCTGACATGCGGCAGGCTTTAAATATAATCTGATTCCTTACAAGCGCAAAGGTGTTTGTCATGGTCGGCTCCTAAAAAGAAGCCGGTAACGGTTTCCCGCTACCGGCTGTGATTGTAGACCGTCTGGATTATCGCTGGTTTACATCCAGCGAAACAGGAGTCTGCGCTATATTCGTCAAGGTGATTGTGCAGGAAGTATTATCCAAAGCAGTGGTATTCGGTGTAAAAATGCCATCAGCGGCAACCACTACTTTGATCAACGCAACCGGAGCCACGCCTTCGGGAAGCAGGGGGAGAACGAGCTGATGATCGTAACTTACGACCGGGGACTGCTTGGTAATAACTTCATCTGAAGCATTAACACCAACGATAAACAGGCAGCGTTTGCTTGCGGGAACGACTGCAACGGGGGCATCGAAGGTATTGGCGGTGGACGCGCCTACTGAGTTGAACACACCTGAGTTGATTACCACGATGTCATTGCCGAGGTCGAACTTGGCTTTAGCACCGGAGTTAATGGCGATTCCAGCGGAACCGAGGCTGCGGTTATTGACTGCATGAACCACATCCTTCATCCACTGAAAATGGTCTTGCGGTTTCATCGCACGCTCTGTAATCTGACCACCAAAGGCGGCCAGACACAGGCTTACGATAGCAAGAACCAATATGGTGGTTCTTTTAATCATTCTTCAATTCCCTTGAAGCTGCGATTACAAAGTATTCCACGAAGGCAGTCACAATCGCGGAAGTGGCATCAGCACCACCCACGGTGAGGCGAAGGGCACCCTCAGCACCGTAGAATTTCTGATAGGCCGTAGAGGTGTCGGAGGCCATTACAGCACCGTCAACGGTTCCTGCGTTATTATCGGCTTTAACACTGGTTAGAGTCGTGGCAGCAAGGAACCGAGTAGCACTGCCAGCATCACCTACGGCGAGAGTGACAGTAGCCTGGGTTGTGTGGACGACAAGACCGGCGTTAGTTACAACCGCACCTTGGGGGATTCGGAGAACGTCGATGGAATCGCCACTAGCTACATTGAACTTGGAGAAGTCGATAAGAGCTTCGGCCAGAATGGGCTTACCTTCCAGACCTTTGTAAGGTGCGGCAGGCAGGAGGTTTGTGAAGTTGGTCATTGTTTCAGCTCCTTAGATGGTGGTAGCAACGTTGGTTACAGTGACGTAGACGCCGCATGAACCGTAGTCTTCTTTACTGCCAGCGGCAGTATATTTGAACTGGGTCTTTTTGGTTTTGGAGATGAACTTGCGAACGAGACCGCGTTCTTCTTCGTAACCGAAAGACTTGTCCACGGTAACCGGACGTTTGCCCCATGCCCAGATACTCGAACCTGCGCCCATGAAGATACCTTTGCAGTAGTAGATACCTGAACCGCTGGAGGTTTCAGCAATGGTGACGTTTTCGTGTTCGTGAATGATAACGTCATCAATGATAGCCAGGGCACCTGTGAAAATCGGGTTTTCTTTGGAACGCTCACGAGCTTCAAGAAGATACTTCTGATACTCGGCGTTGTTCTTGAGATCATAGCAGGCGTAGGGGTGAACCAACAGCACGAAGTAACCACGACCGTTAATCATAACGGGGCGGAAGGGGTAGGTGCTGCGCTCATTGGAACCGTTGGCAAAGCCTGAACGGGCAAGTGCTGCAAGACGGCGAATGAGCTGCGGAGTAAGGGTGGTTCCACCGTTAAGCTCACTGAGTTGGGTAGCGGCACCACCGTATACAATGCGGCTGGGAGTTTCGAGGATAGCCTTGAACCAGAGATCGTCCAGAAGTTCGGATGACCACTGATTAAGTGCCTGGGCATTTTCGTCACTTACCGAGAATACCGGGCGCTGTTCATCGAGGCCATTAGCGGCGTATCTGAAACCAGTTTTGTATTCTTCAAGGTTGATGGAGTCGGTGAAGAACTCAATCTTGCCTTCCTTGCCCTCAACAGACTGACCAGTTGAGCCAAGAATGACGGGTGCGCTGACGCGAGGAAAAATAGTGAACGTGATCAGATCGCCCTTGTCTTTCAGGAGCTTGGTCTGTTCGTAAATGAGAGAGTCAGAGGTTGAACCCATGAACTTCTCGATATACATTTTTTTACGTGTTTCACGAAACTTGAGTTCTTCCCATTGTTTCTTGACAACAGGTGAGCTGGTTTCAATTCCAAAGACTGCCATAATTATTTGCCTTTCTTAATTCCGGCCATGAGTGCCGATTCCAGGTCTTTATCCGACAACTTCGATAATTGGACTGGGTCTATAATCCCCTCGCCTATATCAATAGAGGCAGAGTGGCCTGTAGAAGCACTTATTCCGGGCACTGATTGGTTAACTTTAGAAATATTGTCGATTACTTTTTTCGGGGCTTTTTTCAGTTCTTCAACCTGACGTTTAAGAGCCTGAACCTCACGGTATGCTCTGGCACGCTGGTTGAGCTGGAAAACACCCCAGGGGTTCTGCAAAAAGATTTTACCGAGGAAAGCGTTTGCTTCAGTAGGAGTTACCTTGTCCTCATTTACCATGAGGTCGTAAATTGCCTGAGCGTTAGCTTCAAGATCAGGGGCGTGCTGCTGGGCGAATTGGATATTCTGCATGACCACTTCGCGAAGCTGCTGTTCCTGCTCCACAGATTCGATCTGTTTGACCTGACTCTGATGTTCGGCCATCTGTTCGGTGGCCTTAACCGGGTCGGAATCAAAATCTTCCTGTGTGGGCTTGGGTTTGAGTTGCGCTCTGAGCCTACCAAGTTCGTTAGATTGCCTGCCGTAAAGGTACTGCAAATTCTCATGCTGCTTACGGAGGTTCTCATGAGCCTGTTTGAGCTGTTCGTTGGTAAGTTCGGGTTCGGGGGCTTTGTCCGGTGCGGGTGCTTCAGCCGAAGGTTCTTTCGATACTGCGGGTTGTTCAGGGCTTGCCGCCACTGAGTCCTGAGATACCGGCTGGGCATCGGTCTGAGCTTCGCTTTCGGGAGCCTGTGAAGCGGGGTTGAGCGCAGCTTCAAGCTGCTCATCGCTCATCGTTTCGACTGAAAGTTGTTCCTGTTCGGAGCTTCCGGGAATGGGTAACATGTAGTCCTCCTATTGAACTGCTCCAGACGGGGGAACCCGTCCGGCTTTTTCCATTTCGGCCTGATACTTCATCTGTTCCATCTGCATTTGTTGTTCCTGCATCTGCTGCATCATTCGCCCCCATTTACCTTTGTTCGGAAGGCTGGAGAGTTCTATGAGCATACCTGGGGGAACCTGCATACCATGTGCTGCCGCTTCCATCCACTGCATGAACTGTGCTTCCTTGCTGGTTGCACTGAATGCCTGCTCGCCGATCTGAATGTCGTAATCCTCGAGGTTCGCTGTTTCAAGCATCTTGACGATAGACTGATACAATTCGGCGTCTGCCTGCGGGTCGCGCTGTGGTGGAACTTCCTGACCGTTGAGCGTAATTGCATCGAGCCTGCTAGGGTCGCTGGCTTCAGACAGAACGATTCTCGCAATACGTTCCTTGGAATAGTGGGCTTTGATGAGCTTAAACACCTTGCGATAGAGGGTTTGCTTGGACAAAATAAAATTATCGAATACTTTTTCGTTCCCGACAAGTCCTGAACGCTGCTGTGTTGCGAGAGTAGCACCGGATTCGTAACCGGTCTTGCCTACGCCTGACATACCGGGATTGATGTTACTTACCCCCTCCATAATGGAGACGTTCAAACTGTGCATATTGAACAGTTCGGTTGGGAACGGAGGTAATTCTGCCGGTGCAGGGGGTCTGCTTACATCTGCAATCTTCTGGAACCAGCCCGAGCCCCCGGCATTACTGAGGAACTTGTTTTCCTCTTTGGGGTCATCAAACGTGTCTGCGTCATAGAACCAACCACGGCCAAGCATACGGTTCACAAGGTCGATAGACTGGCTACCACGTTTATTGATTTCGCGCTGTGGGCCTTTCATAGACTCTACCTTGCCGCACCAATCCCCGTCATCAAACTTATAGGCATAGACGGGAACGAGAGAAAACCCTTCGTATGGGCGGTCAGGGTAATGGTTCTTCAACAGGAGTGTTCCCAGTGTGATCGAAACACGTAGCCGGTCACGTTCAAATTCAAGGGGTATAAGTTCGGGTATGGTTTTCGCCTTGCGGTGGACTTCGGAGCTGACTTCGAGGTTCAGATTGCCTATGGCGTTTTCAAGAATGTATGCTGTTCTGAACTCCCTTATTTCATGCTCTATGATTCTCACCCGGCGGTGGTTCCGGTCTATAATCTCGGGGTCGTGCATGAACCGTTCGATGCTGGAAGCCTTGGAATTGGCGTCCTGAATCAGTGTGGTGCGGTTCTCGTCGGCATCGCTGATACCCACCATACCCTCGATGTCATCTTTATAGTCGGGATACTTGGCTTTGGCTTCGGCTATCGAGAGCCATTTAGCCTTGTGCATGTGCGTTGCGTCAGAACCGTCAAGGTTACTGTGGGGGCCAAAGTAACCATCAGCCCATGGAAACCGTTCAATAAGAACATCGCCCAGGGGGTTACGCTTTTGTGTCATACCAATATGGAACAGTCCACGCCCTGCGATAACCTCGTCTTCAAATACTCGGATGTCCTGATTCACCATGTTATTCTGCTTGGATACTCGCATAAGTGTCGCAGTGGCAACATCCGCTACGCCTTCATCGGAGCCTTCTACGGGGTAAGCCCGTGGGTCTACCCTATTTTGTCTGGCAATTCCTGATAGAATATCGACCTTGGCTTGAACGTAATTGTAAACCTGAACTGCACGTTTCTTTGATTCAAGCTCTTGGCGCATAGCTTTGTCCCATTGCTCACCTTTGTAAAAATCATAGGCTTCATGGGCTTTCTTGCGGCTGGCTTCTTCATAAGAGCAGGCGGCCTTGAACAACTCAAGATCGTTTTCGGCTATTTTCTGGTTGTCCTTGTTTCCAGGTTCGAGGGGGAGGGGACTGTTTAAACTTTCTGGCTCGTGGGTGTGCCCGTTGGCTTCCCCGATAGACAGTCGGGGTGCTTGTGTCATAGGGTCTACGACGATCTGAACGGGGTGTTCGTGGTCGTTGTCCACGGAGGTTTTAGGGGGTTGGCCGGATTCCTGGTCATAAAAGATTATGTGCCAGTGTTTCTCAGCCTTGGTTGTTTTGAAAATTGTCGCCATAGCTTTATCCTATCAGAAAATTGATAACTATACAAGCATCCAGGAATTTTCTTTGTTGAGGGAGCGTTCCATGCGATCAAACCCGGTATCGTCATCGTACGGGTCGCGCTTTTTCCTGGGGTCATGGTTGGGTGAACCAGACTCCTCAACCCGGATAAAGGCTGAATCGTTGGCGGCCATAGTCACCATGAGAGCGTCAGCCAGGTTAGGGGATTTCAGGCCGCGTGCCTTCATCTGGGCTTTACCCTCAATTTTGATTTTTCCAGAATCATCGTCCCGCTTGTCACGTTTCATGATGGTAAGCTCGTTCTTGAGTTTGCGTGTGAGCTTGTGTTTGGAAGGTAGTGCGATAAGGTTCTGTTCAAAGACTGTGCGAACCTTCCACCAGAGTTCATCACGGAGGCGATGGAACTTTTTACGGTCATCCTTGGGGCGAGTGCTGACATCGACACTACGGACTTTGCCGGGGAATCTGCGTTTGAGAACGTCGTAAACTCCGGCACCGTTGCCGATGGTATCTATGAACATCAGGTCGCAATCCCATTCGATAAAGAGCGTGGCTATCTCATCAGCCAGTTCAAGGGTATCGAGCTTGCGAAACTCTGCCATATCTTCAATTACGTGTGCGTGCCTTACAAGGGCACCTGCAGGGTCGCCGCCCTGCCTCGATGGGTCTACGCCCATTATTCTGAGGGCTTTGGGGTCGGGTGTGATCTCCCGGTCGATGGAGTTATCTATCCATTCAAGAGGTATAAGTATCTCATCTGACTGTTCTGGCGGTAGTCCGAGGACGTTTACCCGGTATTCGGGGCTGTCTTCACCATGCACTTTGCGTATACGCTCGATCTGTTCCCGATCTACATTAACCGAGTCACGGGAATCCCAATGGAGCTTGATATAGTATTCGGATTGTGAGCCGAAGTGTGTGTCATACGCATACCCATAGTTTTTGGTGGGGTTGAATATCAACAGCATGAAATTAACAGGGCTGGTAAGTGTGGTTTCAAGGGACGTGAGAACCGCCTGCTGCACACCATCGGCCTCGTCAACGGCTATCATCATGAAGTCCTCATGAAGACCGTCCATTTTCTTGGACTGATTTTCTTCGGTGGTAGACTTGGGTGGTGTGCGAAGCCATGCAAACCAGCTCTTACCCTCGTTGTCAGGGTTATCCGGGTTCTTCATGTAAACTTTATCGGTCTGGATTACAACGGACTCGTTGAAGATGAACGCTGGCTCACCCTCCGCGTCGAGTCTACCATGCCATTTGGATATTTCGGCCATGAGAACAACACGCATTTGGTCTCGGCTGGGGCCGGTCATGGGTATCTTGGAGTTATGGAAACAGGTCAGGAACCAGAGGACACACCATGAAAGGACAGCATCTTTGCCCGTGCCCTTGCCCGACATTACGCTGATTCCGACCTTCTTGGCGAGGGCTTCTTCCTCTGGTGTAAGTGTATCAGGGGCTTCCCACCGTTTGATCTTTACGCGGACAAGTTCCCCAAGTGCATCGAGCAGGTCTTTCTGCTGGTGGGTGGGGCGAACTCCGAGTGCTTCGATTGCATACCGGTAAGGGTTGAGCTGCCATTGGTCGATTAAATCGACCAGTTCATTCTGTAGTTGGTTTTCTTCGGGCTGTTGCAATGCCGACCGCCTTTACAATAGAGAGCTTCTTTACATTGCCGGTAGATTCTTCACGAAGTAGACGCATGGCCTTAACCAACGGGTCTACATTTCGAAGCCGGTGTTCGGGCTTGAGGCGTTGAATATCCGCCGGTGTCATATTCAACAGGTGGTGCAGTATGTCCTCGATCTTATCAGCCAGATGTTTGTTTGTGGCAGGGTGTTCCTTGAGTGCTTCGAGTTCGGTTATCTGGCTTTCGATCTGTGCCAAATTGCCTGTGGAACCGAGCTTGATGATCTCCAGGTGTTCGATATACTCAGGGTACTCCTCTTTGATTTTGCGGAGGTGATTGTAGATCGTGTTCGGTGTGGCGATATGGTATTTATCGCAAACCTGCCGCATACTCAGCTTGTTTACAATAACGTCCCTCGCCATATTGAGGTCGTCGGTATGTGTGAGTTTTTGTTTACCTGCCATACCGTCAGTATAACACAATGTATTACTTCGGTAAAGCCGATGATATTACAAGCGTTTTCAAAAAATGTAGTAAATTTTGCGAGCCATTAGATTTTTGGGATGAGCCACACTTTTAGGACGCCCCCCTCTCCCCCTCCATCAGTAGAAATTCACGCGGCGCGAAGGTGGCAGGCTGGCACTTGTTGGCCTGCTGGATGTTGGCCTGCTTCTGTCCTTCGAGCGAGCGAAGCGAGCGAGCGAAATTTTTTTTTTGCATTGCAGCAATCCGTGGGTGATGTGGTAGCTTGCGAATAGCTCTCTAGCCAGCCAGCCAGCCAGCCAG
>Ga0116144_10002135_pt1 | contig 21939 bp, 14 predicted proteins | sample AD_UKC035_MetaG_FD_89746 | JGI IMG/M metagenome (GOLD analysis project Ga0116144, IMG submission 89746) | Active sludge microbial communities of municipal wastewater-treating anaerobic digesters from USA - AD_UKC035_MetaG | ecosystem: Engineered > Bioreactor > Anaerobic > Digestate | place: USA...
AGCGGTCATGGCTGTTACCGCCAGGGTGCCCGTCACCAGGGTACCGCAAGGCGCGGTCACCGTGCAGGAGTAGTTCCCCGCTGCCGCCACAGTGATGCTACGGGTGGTAGCGCCGGTGCTCCACAGGTAGGAATAGCCAGGTGCGGCGGTAAGGGTGACCGTGCGGCCGGGTCCGACGATCGGGCGCTTGTCCGCATGGATGAAGGCTGATCCACCGCTGTTGGCCGCCCGTTGAAGTGCGACCGTGAACGGCATGGCCGTCCAGTTGTTCGCCTCGTTCTCCTCGCGGAACACGTTCGTGGGATCCACCTCGGCCACGATCCAGTAGTTCCCATTGCACAGGTTCGGCATCAGGTTGATCCACATCCCATCCAACCATTCGCCGTAGAGGTCGGTGCGACCCGAAGAGATGCCTTGGTAGTCCGCACTGCAGGAGTAGTTCTGGAACAGACCCCGGTTCGGGAATTGCGACTGCGTGTTCAGTACCGTACCCTGCTGCCATTGCTGTTGGGTCCGGCAATGGCCATTGGCAGAGCTCTCCCAGCAGTCGTAATAATCCATCAGGCAGAAGCCGATCTTGGCTCCCGCTGCCACGATGGGCCAGCGTGTGGGCAATGGTTCGTTCGGATCCTCGATCCGCAAGGTCATGGTCGTCCAGTCGTCCACATGGTAGTGGCCATGCGTCGGGTGATAAGTCATGGTACCCGTCTTCTCGTCCTGGTAGGACATGGCGCTCCCGTTCTTATGGTAGATCCGCTGGTAGAGGATCTGTTTCGGCGAGATGCCGCCCTCGCAGGAGAAATTGTACTGTCCACTGACATACGATGTATCCGTGCCGCAGATGAAGGCTCGGATCCCGTTCGAGACGCCACGCACCTCGAGGTTCCCTTTTCCGATGTTCGGGGTAGAGCCCGACACCCGCAGTCGCCCTGGGTTGCTCGAACTGGTCTGCGAATATTCGGTCGGTCCAGATTGTACCGTCGAAAGCGCGTTCCAGCTGATGGTCATGTCCGGAAGCAGGTCGCAATCGGTCTGGCCAGGGGTTGCGCAAACACAACTCGTGGCGTTGGTGATCGTACACTGTCCGTTGGCTCCGACAATGGAGGTGAACAGGGTACCGATCAAGATCAGGGAGCGTGAACGTGTCTGCATTCGCGACTGGATTTGAAATGGAAAGCTGGTAAAACTAGGGAATACGGCAGGTCGCGGTCAAGTAGCTGGGAGCGACAAGTCGCAAGGTTCACTCGACGACAATGCGCTCTACTTCGACGAGATCCCCACTCGACACCCGAAGCAGGTAAGTGCCCGGCGCGAGACCTTCCAACCCGATCGAGGCGGTTCCAGTGGCTGATCGGCCTTGCCTCACCAGCCGGCCGTCCGAAGAGCCTAATTGCCAGACGAAAGCCATGGTCGGCTCTCGCAGTTCCAGGAACAACCAATGGGGTGTTGGATTCGGGAAGGCCCGCAGCTTGGAGGTCCGTGTGACGGATCGGACATCAACCGACGGGTTGAATCGCGCAAGGCCGCCCAACCCGGTTCCGACCCACAGGACACCGTCAGGCCCTGCCAGAAGGCTCTTGATCCCATCATCCGGGATCCCGGATCCGGAGGTGGTGAACTGGTCATAGGTCCCATCGTCATGCACCTTGAGCAAGCCCGCGATCTGGGTACCCACCCACACGTCTCCATCCAGATCGAACGCGAGGGCTGTGGTCGCATTGGACGGGAATCCGACCGCGATGTTCCACTGGGTCCAGAGGCCACCCACCAAGGGTCCTTGCTGCCGCAGCAATCCGCCCGCCGGGGTGGCCACCCAACGCGCCCCGGTCAGCGGGTGGAATGCCACGTCCACGGCCGTGTTGTCGAAGAAGCCATCCTCGAACGTGGTCAGCACCTCGACCGATGACCCCTGGATGAAATGCAGACCACCGTTGAAGGTTCCCAGGCAAACGGCACCATCCTCCCGCACCGCCACCGTGTTGGTATTGGAGGTGTTCAGCACTGCCCCGTCGTGGCTGTCGGGTGTGGCATCGTAGCGGATCCACGAAGTGCCATCGAAGCGCGCAAGGCCTCCGGAAGTGCATACCCACACGGCATCGGCCACATCTATGAACAGATCACGGATGCCGAACTCAGGCAGCTCAGAATTCATGGGAGTATAGGTCGTCCAGTTCTCCCCATCCTTGACCTGGAGTCCCATCGACACGGTCCCGATCCACAACCGACCCGAGCCGTCCAAGGCGAGGCAGCGGACATCGTTCTCCACCAAGGGGCTGGTCCCTTCCTGGTAGATGGTCCATTCATCAACACCATCGAAATGGCAAAGGCCCCAATCGGTTCCAACCCACAGGCCGCCGGAACCATCCGAAGCAAGGGACTTGACCGTCACGCTCGGCAACGGCGAATTGTCCATGTCGTATACCACCCATTGCTGCGCATGCAACGACCCGGACATGGCCAGGGCGATGAGCGCGGAAAGAAAGGACCGGTGACCCATCATCTCGTCAGGAAGGTGCGCATGACCTGTTCCCTTCCTTCTGACCAGAGTCGGACCAAGTAGATACCATCTGCGGTCAGCCCACCGTTCAAGCGATGGTCCGAACTACCCTCAGGGACCACCATACGACCCTGACCGATCGTTCTTCCAGCGGGATCGATGACCACATAACGCAGGTCGCGTTCCGTTGCGGCCACCACGCGGACCCAATGACCGGGGGCATCCAGGTGGAGCACCTGAAGGTCATCCGGAGAAAAGCTCAACTCATCAAGCGTTGTGGGCGTGCTGAAATAGATCTCTCCTGGCACCGAAACACCACCCAGGGAAACGTAGTAATCCGCGTTGTTCACCGCAGTCCAATCATCCTCCACCAAGGCGAGGTCCACCGGACCGCCGATGACATCGATCGTACCCATGGATACCTCCTGGCCCGCGGTCCATGCCTGGCCCGTGGCCATCAAGGACGTAGCTCCGAAGGCCACGAACGGCGCGTAGGTGTATTGGCCGGAGACCACCTCATCACCCGAGATGCCAGGGTAGATCCCCAGCGACATCATGGCTGGTGAGGGGGCGAACTCGGCAAGGGTGCCCGACATCGACGTACTCCAGCGGAAGGTGAACACGATGCTTGCGAAGAAGCCATTGAAATCACCATCCGGGCGAAGGCGCACCTCGTACCGGTTCGGTTGCAGCTGGACCAATGTGATGTCCACATCAGGCAGGTCCTGTGCAACACTGGGGACCATGAACGCGAAGGTTCCGAGCAGGGTACCTATCTTCCTCATTGGATGAAAGAGCGGATTCTTCCCTCCGCTCATGCTTCCAAAGTTAGGGCCGAAGAGCCCCTGGCGCACTGTCCGATGTCATGGATCTATAGGATCCCTTGCACGATCCGCTCCACGGTGACCCCCTCGGCCTCCGCCTTGTAATTACGGACAAGGCGATGGCGCAGGATGGGCAATGCAACAGCCTGGACATCATCGATATCGGGCGAGAACTTGCCCCGGGCAAGGGCATGGCACTTGGCCCCGATCACGAGGTATTGTGAAGCCCTGGGACCGGCACCCCAGCTGATGTGGTCCTTGATGATGGCAGGTGCGTCCGCAGCGCCCGGCCGGGTCCGCGTAGCCAACTTGACCGCGTATTCCAGGACATTATCGGCCACAGGAATGCGACGGACCAGGCCCTGATAGGTGAGGATATCCTCTGCGGAGAGCACGGGCTCGATACGAGGCTTGACATCCCCGGTGGTCGCCTTGACAATGGCGAGCTCCTCGGCGTAGCTCGGATAGTCCACCCAGATGTTGAACATGAAGCGGTCCAATTGGGCCTCAGGGAGCGGATAGGTCCCCTCTTGTTCGATCGGATTCTGCGTGGCCAACACGAAGAAGGGCTCCTGTAGAGGATGGGTCGCACCAGCCGCCGTGACGGCCTTCTCCTGCATGGCCTCGAGCAATGCGGCCTGGGTCTTGGGTGGGGTTCGGTTGATCTCGTCCGCCAGGATGATGTTGGCGAAGATGGGACCGCGAACGAAGCGGAAGCGGCGGTCCTGATCCAATACCTCCGAGCCGATGATGTCGCTTGGCATGAGGTCTGGAGTGAACTGGATCCGGTTGAAGGACAGGCCTAGTGCCTGGGCCACCGAGTTCACCAGGAGCGTCTTCGCCAACCCAGGCACACCTACGAGCAGACAATGACCGCGGCTGAAGATGCCCATGAGGACGAGGTCCACGACCTGGTCCTGTCCTACGATCGCCTTGTTGACCTCGGCCTTGAGCCTGCGGTATTGTTCACCGAACCGTTCAACTGCTCCGATATCGTCCATCTTACGATCGCTTAATTGTCCACCTGCCGCGCCCAATCATGCGTGAATGGACACTGGCGGTAGTCCTCGTTCAACCTGACATAGGTACCCTCCAACCGACCACCCACCCAATCATCCACGGCGGTGGCCCGCATCTTCCCTTCGGTGGCCTGCTGGATCATGCGGTAATCCTCCTTCATGTTCGCCTTGTGCGGTGGTGTGTGGGATATGAGTTGGAGGACCCGGTATGCCTTGGTGGCATCGGGCATGACCAATAGCTGGGGCTCGCTCACCTCACCCGGCTCCAACTTGTCCAACACAAAGAAGGTCTGCTGGTCGAGCTCGCTCATGTCCCAGCGGGTGGAATTATTGTTCGGCTCGATCAACACACCACCCAGGTCCTTGCTTTCCGGATCCTCCGAGTACTTCACGGCCGCATCATGGAACCGGAGCTCACCGCTCCGGATAACGCGCACAAGGCTGTCAAGCAGCGAACGCTCCTTCGACAGTTCGGCATTACCCACCTGCGGGCGCATCAGGACGTGACGTGCATTGTAGTACTCACCCCTGCGTTCCACCATCTGCATGAAATGGTAACCGTACTGCGTCTTGAACACCTGACTCACCTCTCCTTCCTTCAAGCTCATCGCCACGGCATCGAACTCCGGCACCATGGTGCCCAATGGCACGAGTCCGAGCTCCCCGCACTCCTTGGCCGATCCAGGATCCTCGGAGTAGAGGATGGCGACCGTGCAGATGTCCTTCTCCCCCTTCTGCACGCTTTCCCGGAACTCCTCGATACGACGCCGGACACGACGCTCCTCCTCCTCCTCCGGTTTAGGCTGCCGCAGGATCTGAGCGTACTCCACCTCCGCATTGATCAGCGGGACGCTATCCGCAGGAATGGAGTTGAAGAAACGTTGAACGTCGCGTGGCGTCACCCGGATATCCGAAGTGATCCGCTGTTGCATGTTCTGCACGAGCAGCTGGTCCTCGACCTGTTCCCTGAATTCAGCGCGGATCTCGGTGATGGTCTTTCCGTAGAACTTCTCGAGCTTCTCATCGCCCCCGAGCTGCGCGGAGAAGTAGCGTATCCGTCGATCCAGTTCGGCGTCCACTTGCGCTTCATCGACCACGACACTATCGATCGCGGCCTGCTCGAGTAGGAGTTTCTCGTACAGGAGGTCCTCGAGCTCACCACACACGGCCGCAGGTGTGAGCGATCCACCGTTCTGTCGCAGCTGCTCGGTGCGCACGGTCAGTTCCGAATGGAGGATGGCCTCGCGTCCAACAACGGCCACGACACGATCGATCAATGTGCCCTGGGGCTGTGCAACGCTCACCAGCGGCAACAGCAGGAGGAGGATGCTATGGAACGAACCTCTCAACATCCTTGTTCTCGATGGCTTGTGCGTAGACCGATGCGCGCATATCCTCTATCAACTGCAGCTTGCGTTGGTTCAGCAGGATGGCCCGGATATCGGACCGGACCATGTCCAGCGGTGAGATGCTGTTCTGGGCGCGGTATTCGATAACGTCGATGAACCATGCGCCATTGTCCGACGTGACCACCTGCTTCCCCGGTCTTGTCAGGTCCGTACCTTGTTGAGCCGTTGGCAGTTCCATGTCAGCCCTTACCGTGGAGGCCGGGTACCAGCTATTGCTGTGATCGATGATGGTGACACCGTTCCGGGCCAGCCAGAGCTCCAATTCATGCAGGTCATCAACGTCACCGTTCAGAAAACGATCCGACATCCTGCGGAGCGTTCGCTTGTCGGGCTCATTCACCTTGAACCACCGTATGCGCAGGACATCCTCCTTGAGTTCGAAGTTCGCCTGATGGTCCGTGAAATAGGCTTCCACATCCGCCGCGGTCACCGAAGTGTCCAGCTTCTGGTCGACCAATGCCTGCTCGTATCCGAAGATCACGAGCGAGCGACGGTAGTCCTCGAGCTGGGATTCCATATCCAAGGTTCCGGCCACCTGGTTCTGCTCGGCCATGTGGAGGATGGCCTGCTGACGGAGCCACATCTCAATATACTGTTCGGCCATGGCCGCGCTATCCGTGGGACTGGCATCGGGGGGGATCACCTGTCTGAGGTCGTCCCAGGATAGGACCTGATCAAAGGCACGCGCTATCGGCCTGTCCGGCCCCTCTTCCACAGCCCCACAACCGGGACCCATCAACAAGGCACAGCCCACCATCAACCCGGGCATGCCGGGTCCATTGAACGGGCGTCCGGCTGGTATCACTTGATGGAATGCAGGACGTCCTGGTCCACGGACACCGTGTACTTCGAACGCAGCTCTTTGATCCAATTCTTCTCCAGTTCGTCCTGATATGCGGCGGTGATGAGGCCCCTTGCCTCGTCAAGGGTCTTGGGCTCGGGTGGACGAACGCCCTTGATGTCGGCCACCACCACCCGATCGTCCAGTTTGAAGTCAGGTTGGAGGCCCGGCTTGGTAATGCCCTTGAGGTATGGCTTCTGTTCGGCGGTGAAGAGGCCGTTCTCGATGGTGAGGGCCAGGGGGTCCGTCTTGTTCACGATCGCCGTCAGATCGGCGCCGCGCTTGCCCTTTGCCACGAGGCCGCGCACCTGCTTGGCCACCGCGGGGCTATTACAGATGTAGAGATCACCCTCATACCTCGTGTCCCACATGAAGTCCGTCATATGCTCCTTGTGGAAGGATTCGAGGCCCGCGGTGTCACGCACCGCCTTGCCCCAGACCTTTTGGTCCGTGAGTTCGAAGAGCAGGATCCCATCGCGGTATTCCTTCATCAACAGTCGGAAGTCCGTGTACTTCTCCTCCAAGTGCGCGTCCTCATAGGCCATGATCCTGTCATCCACCATAGCCTCGAAGCGCTCGTTCACGTAGGCACTCAACGGTACCGGGCGTTCCCGGCGCTGACGCGCCTCGATCCAATCGAGCAGATCGCGCTGGGTAAAGGAACCTCCCTTGAAGGTGAACACGGGTTTGGTGAGCTTCTCGGCCTTCTTGCGGTCGTAGGACCAGCCCTCCATGATCGTGCGCACCACCACCGTATCCTCCATGGTCTGGGTCATCTCGTCGTATTGCCGGCTCTTCACGTTCAACAGACGACCGTCCTTGATGGCACCAAGCAGCTCCCGGCGATACTTCACCCCCTTCAGTTCGAGCGGCCCTTCCATGGCGTTCTTGCGGAGGAGCGTATCGCTCACGGACGTCCCCTTCTTGAAAACGTTGGTATCCACCAGTGCGACCAGGGCGTTCACGTTCTTCGGGTAGGACGTGTAACCGTATTCGGACCGCAGACGTGTGATGAAGGCCTTCTGGGTGATCTCCGCCCGGCTGTCGCGCGAGATCCGGTTCTTCAATTCGACCTTGGAAGCCTCGAAAGAGGCGACCGGTTGCTTCTCCAACAACTTGATGATGTGCCAGCCATAACGCGACCTGATCGGACCGGAGATGTCACCCTCCTTCTGCAGCCCGAAGGCGGCATCCTCGAACTCCTCGATCATCTTGCCAGTACCGAACATGGGTAGCTCACCACCCTTGGTGTTGGAGCTTTCGTCCTCGCTGTACTTCAAGGCGGCATCCTCGAAGGTCAGCTTCCCGCTCTCGATCTGCCCATGTACCTCGCGGATGCGCTGCTCAATGGCCGCTCGCTTATCAGGGTCATCCTGATCGGTGCTGCGCATCATGATATGTGCCACGCGGACCTGTCCACGGGCAGGACGGCGGTCAGCCACTTTGATGATGTGGTAGCCGAATCGCGTGCGCACCGGCTTGCTCACTTCACCCACCTGCGTGGTGAACGCGGCGGTCTCGAACGGATACACCATCTGAAGGGCGCTGAACCAGCCCAGATCACCACCGTTCTTCGCGGCACTTGGATCGTCCGAACCGCCAGGACCCTTGGCCACGGATGCCATATCCTCCCCTTTCACAATTCGGTCGCGCAAGGTGTTGATCCGTTTCCAAGCGGCGAGGGTGTCCTCCGGCGAGGCCTCGGGATCCACCTGCACCAGTATGTGCGATGCACGCACCTCCTCCTGCATCCGGGTGTACGCCTCCTTGATCAGTGCATCGTTGAGCTCCCGATCGATGAGGTACGGACGGGCCAGCTGCTTCCGGTATCCATCCAATTCGTTCTTGAACTTGGTGATCGTGTCCATACCGAGCGCCTCCGCCTCCCGCACCTTCAGCTTGTAATTGATGAAGAGGTCGAGGTACTCGTCGAGCGCCTCCTTGGTGACGGCGGCTTCCTTGTTGTTCTTCTTGTAGATGGCCTCGAACTCGCTGCGCAGCACCGGGCGGCCATCCACATGCATGATGACGGGGTCATCGCTACCGCTTTGGGCGGTCACACCCTGGGTGAGGCCGGCGGCCAGAAGGAATACACTGAGCTTCAGAAGGGTCCTTTCCATGGTCATGGCTCGCGCCGCGACTGATGGTGCCGCGGCCGAAGGGAGGCAAATGTAACCGTTGGCGCCAGCAACGCTCAGCGCCTCAGGCCGTTAATTTGATCGAACCGGCTGGCTCAGTGGTGGCTGTAATTCGGCGCTTCGCGGCTGATGTACACATCGTGAGGATGGCTCTCCCGCACCCCGGCCGCTGTGATGCGGATGAAGCGTGCATGGCGCAGGGCTTCCATATCGGCGGCTCCGCAATAGCCCATGCCTGCGCGCAGACCTCCAACCAACTGGTGTACGACCTCGCCGAGCTTACCCTTGTACGGCACCCTGCCGCTGATCCCTTCGGGAACAAGCTTCTTGATGTCATCCTCGGCGTCCTGGAAGTAACGGTCCTTACTGCCCTGCTGCATGGCTTCGATGCTTCCCATCCCCCGGTAGGTCTTGAAACGTCGGCCTTCGTAGATGATGGTCTCCCCCGGACTCTCCTCCACCCCTGCGAACATGCTGCCGATCATGACCGTACCCGCTCCAGCCGCCATCGCCTTGACGATGTCGCCCGTATAGCGGATGCCACCATCAGCGATCACCGGAACGCCGGTTCCCTCCAATGCGGAGGCACAATCGATCACGGCGGTGAGCTGGGGCACACCGACCCCGGCGATGACACGGGTGGTGCAGATGCTGCCCGGCCCGATCCCGACCTTCACGGCATCAGCTCCGGCGTCGGCCAGGGCGATCGCCGCCTCGGCGGTGGCCACGTTACCCACGATCACATCGACTCCGGGAAGACGTTCCTTCACTTCGCGCAGCATGGTGATCACGCCTCGGCTATGACCATGCGCAGTATCGATGACCAAGGCATCAACACCCGCCTCGACCAGGGCCTGTGCACGTTCCATGGTATCCCGCGTCACACCGATCGCGGCGGCAACGCGCAGCCGGCCGAGGCTGTCCTTGCATGCGTTCGGCCGTTGCTTGAGCTTGATGATGTCCTTGTAGGTGATGAGCCCGACGAGCTTACCGTCACCATCGATCACGGGTAGCTTCTCGATCTTGTGTTCCTGAAGGATCCCCTCCGCCTGGGCCATGGAGGTCTGCCGCTGGGCGGTGATGATGCGGTCCTTGGTCATGACCTCGGATACCGGACGCTGCATCCGCTTCTCGAAGCGCAGGTCGCGGTTGGTCACGATGCCCACGAGCCTGTCCGCTGCGTCGACCACGGGGATACCGCCGATCCTGTGCTCGGCCATGAGCCTTAGCGCATCCATCACGAGCGCCTTCTCGTGGAGCTTCACCGGATCGAGGATCATACCGCTCTCTGAACGCTTCACACGGCGCACCTCGGCCGCTTGATCGATGATCGACTGGTTCTTGTGGATGACCCCGATGCCACCCTGCTGCGCGATGGCGATGGCCAGTTCCGCGCCCGTGACGGTATCCATTGCGGCTGAGACCACCGGAATGTTCAGCCGGATGTTGCGCGTGAAGGAGGAGCGTATGTCGACGTCCCGGGGGAGGACTTCGCTGAACGCCGGGACCAAGAGGACATCGTCGTAGGTCAATCCTTCTCCAAGGATCTTACCCGGGCCACCATTGGCAGCATTGGTGGGCATTGACTTCCTCAGCGGTGCAGCAGTGGATCGTTCCATGCACAAAGGTAAGCCGCCGCCTCAATCCATTGCCGTCAGCATGGTCACGGTGCCCCTGCGTTCGAACTCGCGGCCGGCCCCGTTCCGATACTTGCAGTAATACGCATAGACACCCAGGGGTACGGACCGACCGCCGGAGGTGCCATCCCAACCCTCCTGAGGATCATTGGTGGTCCAGAAGACCTGGCCCCACCGGTTGATGATGGACAGTTCGTAGATGGTCACATCGGTGTAGGCCAGTTCCGGCTTGAAGACCGTATTTACCCCACCGAGCACGAATGCGTTCGGGATGTACACCAGGTCCTGCTGGACAGCACAGGCCCGATTGCTCTGAGAGACCGCATCCATACCGGAAGGATTCCCCGATTCCATGGCCACCAACGTATAGCAGAAGAGCCCTGTGCTCGCTGTGAAGGTCCCCACGTCATCGACCAGGTTCCAAGGGAGCGCGGGCGCCACGGTGAGGAGTTCCTCCGGCCCGCTCCCCACCTGCCGCAGGACGCGGTATCCGGCGATCCCCCCCGCCCATTCCTGGTATCCGTTCCACGACAGCGTATTGCCCCCGTACAGGTCCGGGGTGACCTTCAGCAGGATGTTGCCACCGATATTGCTGGTCAACGCATCCTGCCCGCAGTCATCGAGAACGACCACACGATAGCGATAGCTCCTGGTGGCCGGCTCCACATCGGTATCCACGTAGGTGAAGGTATTCGATGCGATGGCACCGATCACGGATAGTTCCTCGAACGGTCCGCCATCGACCGACCGTTCCAATCGATACCCGGTCACCTGGGCCAGTATGTCCAAGCTATCCACGACCGTGATCTCGAACTCATCGGACACGGTCACGCTACGCAGGTAATTGAAGGCCGGAAGCCCGGGATGATCCGCGTAGACCGATATCCGGTTCGAGATGCTCTCCAGCAGGCCCGCTCCTTGGGACGCAACGACAACGAATTCATAGGTGATGAAGGGGTCCACGGTCACCGACGCGGACGTTGTCGACCCATCCTGGACCGCAATGCTTGACCAAGCTCCGGTCGAGGTCCGCATGTGGACGGTGTATTGCACCACGGCCCAACCAACATAGGGTGACCAGACCAGGTCTATCCTACCCGAGCAGGGATCGTACGTGTGGTTGAGATGCACGGTCGTGTGGAACGGCTGTGTCGCACTCGTATTCGGACTGGGCGGATCGCCGGTCATGCATGTGTCGAAGGCCGCCACCGCGAAGGACTCCGGGCCAAGGCCGGGCGTACTGTCCTCCCACTCATAGGTTGAACTGGCCCCGCCCCAAACAGTATCGACGATGACCGCACCGCCGGGTGCGTTGAAGACGATGATGTACCCGTCCGTATCGGCTTCAGGGCTTGGAACCCAAGTGACGGTGGTCCGGCCGTTCCCAGTGGCGCTCGTATCAACCGTAACAGTGCTCATCATCGGGATGGAGGGCGGGGTGACATCGCGGAAGACATCCCCTGCCAGGTTACTGCTGGAGGTGCAGCCGAGCCCGGCACGCCGGATCTGGAAGGTGAGCAGATCCTCACAGATGGAGATCTCGTGCTGGTAGGAGAACCTGTTGCCAGGGACCGTAGCGATCTGCTGCCAGCTTCCCACGGGGTATTCCATCCATACTTGAAAGCTGTCCTCGGCGGACGGTGGAACGGCGATGTGGTTCCAGGACAGGTCCGCATAGCCCAACGGTGTGCTCTGGAACACCTGCAGGTAGATCGTGGAAATGGTATCCCCGGGAGCGGAGGTCTCAGGTGGTGTCCCATTGGTGACCGTGGTGATGAAGTAGAAGACCGGCCCTGCGGTCCCATCCGCGGTGGCGTCAGTGTACGTGGTGGTCGCCAGGCCCGGCAGATCGGCTATCGGGGTGAAAGGGCCACCGCTGGCCGTGGACCGATGGACCTCATAATGGTCGAACTCGCCCATGGGATCGGCCGGAGGCGCCCACGTGATGGTGACCTGTCCGTTCGGAGCCACCGAAGCGCATAAAGGCGTCGTCGGCGCCAGGACCGCGAACCCACGGAAAGGCAGACCCATGACACCTGCCATAGCGAGGAGGTGGACCAGGAGGGTCCGTGCATGGAACGCGATCGCCACGTTGATTAGACGGTGGTATCCAGTGTATTGTTGCCGAGTGGTCACGATCCGGCCGATGTATCCGCTGTTCGGGCCATAGCCTGCAAGGCACGCCTGTATCCGCTCATGATCTCCGCCAGGATCTCCGCCGCCGGTTGGATACGGTCGATGGCGGCGCTCACCTGTCCGATCTCCAGTTCACCTTCCACCAGATCCCCTTCGAACATGCCCCGCTTGGCCCGGCCTCTGCCGAGGAGCGCTTTCAGGTCCTCCACGGTGGCACAGGACCGATAGGCTTCCTGGACCTGCTGATAGAATGGATTGTGCAGCAGACGAACCGGCGCAAGTTCCTTGAGGGTCAGGGTCGTATCGCCTTCCTTCGCGTCGATCACCCGCTGCTTGAAAGCACCATGTGCGGAGGACTCCGCTGCGCATGCGAACCGGCTGCCGATCTGCACCCCATCGGCACCCAGGCATTGGGCTGCAAGCATGGCACTGCCCGATGCGATCCCACCGGCTGCGATCACCGGGATGGCAAGCGCTTGAGCGACCAGCGGGACCAGAACGAAGGTGGTGGTCTCCTCCCTTCCGTTGTGCCCACCGGCTTCGAACCCTTCGGCCACCACCGCATCAACACCCGCCTCCTGGGCCCGAAGGGCGAACTTGACACTGCTGACCACGTGCACGACGATATGCCCGGCGTCCTTCAGTCTGCTGGTCCAGGTGGCCGGGTTGCCCGCGGACGTGATCACGATGGGCACCCTCTCCTCCATGATCGTGGCCATGTGCTTCTCCACGTCGGGATAGAGCATGGGCACATTGACCGCGAACGGCATGCTACTGGCCTCCTTGAACTTCCGCACATGCTCACGTAGAACATCCGGATACATGGAACCCGAGCCGATGACCCCGAGCCCCCCGGCATTGCTCACAGCGGCGGCCAGTCGCCACCCCGAACACCATATCATACCGGCCTGGACCACAGGGTATCGCACCCCGAACAAAGTGGTCACTCGTTCCGTATCACCCATTTCCTTCCGTTGACCGCAAATCTACCGGACCGGATACCTCCAACGGTCGATCCCGCACGATCGGTCCATATTGTTGATATCCTGGTCGATCAGGGGAAGCTCCATTAGGGATCTTTCCTAAGTTTGCCCTTCGGCATGAGGAATGCCCTGAATGACATGAGCTTGAGAACACTACGCACATCCTTCCTCATCGGTGTCTGTACCGTCCTGGTCGGTTCGGCTTCGGCGCAGTACGCCTGGGATTTCGGCGTGCATCTTGGCGGGGCCAATTACCTGGGGGAAATGGGCGGAACGGATCAACCGCGCCGCGACTTCGTGTGGGACATGAAGCTGAGCCAGACGCGGTGGGCATTTGGTGGATTCGCGCGTCGCAAAGTGAACCGGCTGATCTCGGTGAACACGGGCCTGTTGTACATGCGGATCCAAGGGGCGGATGAACTCTCCTCCTACCGTCCTCGTCGAGGCCGGAACCTGAACTTCCGCAATGATCTGTTGGAATGGTACCTGCGGCCGGAGTTCACCATCTTCCAGGACAATGATCTTGGTGGCCGTGGGCGCTATCGCTTGGACTTCCGTTTGTTCGGCTATGTGGGGATCGCTGCTTACTACAGCAGCCCGAAAGGCCAGATCAACCGGGAAGGTGAGTTCTACACATTGCGTGACATGCGCACGGAGCTCGTTGATTACTCCTCCATCGGCGTATCGGTGCCGGTCGGTATCGGCTTCCACTTCACCCAGCGTCGTCGCCATCGCTTCGGCATGGATATCGGCTGGCGAACGACCTTCAGCGATTACCTCGATGACGTCAGCACCACTTACAAGGATCCGGACGCGCTACCGGAGGGTCGGAACGGTGTGGCCTTCCAGCTCTACGATCAGCGCCCGCTCGTGCCTGCAGGTGTCGATGTTCCCAACGCGAACAACTACGGTTACCACCTCAGTGATGGGCCGTCCCAGCAGAAGGAGAACCAGCGTGGTGATCCCACCCACAACGACAGCTACCTCACGTTGACACTGACGTACAGCTACGTCCTGCGAGGCCAATCGAACTTCTACCGCCAGCGGTACAACTGGATGCGTGGGAACAAACGTGTCGGACGGAAGTCACGCGCCAAGTTCTGATCGATCATTCTCCACTGGATAGGGCCGTTCAAATGAACGGCCCTTCTTCATTGTCCCCGGTCGGTGATCCGAAGGACCCTCCGATCGCGAGGCCTAGGAGGAGGTGGAGGTACTGTGGTGTCGGTTCGCCTGAACTCGGAGACGCCCTAAGCCTCAGCGCGCATGGTCTTGATGATCCGCATCAAGCCTTCCCGCAGGGGTAGTGCGGGACGGCCCAGAAGCCCATCCATCCTGGTGACATCGGGCATGCGTCGGGTCATGTCCCCTTCCTCCAAGGGGGGCAGGTGCACGACACGGGATGCACTCCCGGTGAGCTCAATGACGAGTTCCGCAAGCTCCTTGATCGTGATCTCCTTGTCGGACCCGATGTTGACCACGTCGTTGATCACCTGTCCACCATGGAAGGCCGCCAGGCAAGCATCGATGTTGTCGTCGATGTAGCAGAAAGTTCGCGTCTGCGAGCCATCGCCATAGATGGTGATGTCCTCGTTGGCAAGCGCCGCACGCAGGAACTTGGCAACGACGAAATCGCGGCTCTGCTTGGGGCCGTAGGTATTGAAGAAGCGGAAGATGGTGTACGGAAGGCCATACTCCTTCTGATAGGAACGCAGGAACGCTTCTCCGATGTTCTTCACGATGGCATAGGGCAGCTTGGAGTTGAGCGGGGTCGTCAGTTCGTTCTGCGGGATCTCCACGGGCTCTCCGTACACCTCGCTGCTGCTGGAGAAGAGGACGCGCTGCACCCCTGTGTTCTTCGCAAGATCGAGCACGTTCCGGATGCCATCGATATCCCGCAGGACCATGACGGGATTCTCCGTGGTGCGCTTGACGCCGACCACCGCCGCGTAGTGGAACACGTACTCGGGACGATGCGCATAGAAGACACTGCTGATGTCCTCGAAGCGGTTCACATCGCACTTGATGAAATGCAGATTGGACTTCCTGGGTGTGATCACCTTCCCTACCTCGCCCGTGAGCAGATTGTCCACCACCACCACCTGGTTCTTCGGGTCGTCCGCGAGCTTCAGGGCCAGATCACTGGCGATGAAACCGGCCCCGCCTGTCACTAGAATGCTTGCCATGTTCGATCGATCGGGTAAATCTAGCTGCTGGCAGTTCAACGCCGCGCTCTCCGCCAGAACAGCCAACCCGTCAACAGGAGGAGCAGTGCGGTGATCACACCGTACCAAAAGACCGGGCTCGTGAGGTTCTTCTTCAGCAGGTAAGGGATCCGTCTCCAGTGGAAGTCCTCCCCTTGCCCCTGACGCGCCTCCCACCAGTCGGCGTCGTACATCCGCACCTCCTCGACCGGTTCCCCGGTCAGTGACCAGAGCCTCCAACGGATGGCCTTCGGGTCCACATCAGCGATGAGCATGGCATCGCGCAACTGGTCCCGCACCGCACATTGGATATAGGTGATGTTGGGCTCGTGCGGCTGGAAGAACAGGCTTGCGGGCGCGCGCCCCGCCATGCTGCCACTGATCCAATAGACCTGGACCCGACCGGCCATGCGGCGCAATATGGGCAGCACCTCGCTCTCATAGTTGCAACCGGTGAGTGACCTTGTGTTGCCCGCGAAAAGCTTCGCATAGCGATCGTTCCCTTCGGACCACACCGGTCGGTGACTGATGATGAAGAGCCTGTCGACGCTCCCTTCCGAGGCCTCCTTCTCCACGGCCTTCAGGGCATCGAGTTGATCGCCCTTGATGTCACTATCATCACGCTCCGTATCGAACAACAGGATGCGGTCCCTGCCCATTCCGATCCGCTGAGGCATCGGTACTTGATAGGCGTGCCCTTCGCGATCATGATTGCCCGGCGCGTTGAAGAGCGGTACCTCCAGCCGGTCGAAGAAGGCGGTCGCGTAGCGGGCACTGTCCCTGTCAGGGCGTATGAAGAGGTCCCCGGTACTCAGAAGCAGGTCGGCCCCTGTCGCATTGATCGCCTGCAGGTTGGCCAGAACGGTGGCCGCCGGGAATCCGGAGGCGTTCGTGCTGGCACCGTGGAAATGCCCGCCGATCAACAAGCGGTAGTGCCCCGTACTATCGGGTCCCTCGACCGTGCGACCATTGTATGGTGACCTCTGCGCCCCGGCCGAGACCGCTGCGACCATGGATAGCACGAGGCCGAGCTTCCTGATCATGGCTTGCTTGTGGGGCTGATGGTCCCGCCGTTCACGGACACGTTGTTACCCCTGCCCACTTTGACGGAACGTGCCCCCTGGATGGCAACATCCTGGAAGACGACCCGGGAGGGGCCGTGCCTTGCGTGCATTGGTTCCACATCCAATGGCGCTGCAGGACCTGATGTGATCACGGCGTTCTTCAGCTCCAGTGTCGATCCCTCAGAAACGGCCAGCACATCCTTCCCGGCACTGAAGGACCCGCCATCCATCCGCACCAGACCGGCCTCATCGAGAACGAGCGCATGCCCCGTCGCACCTGCAACGGTCGTCGCCATCATGCTGGCGGCCCCTCCCTTCACCTTCAGGGCGTCATCACCGGCCCCGAGGAAACGGGCATCGCTGAACGAGGCGTTCGCGAAGCCCAAGGTCAACTGGTCCTCGCCTCCGGTGAACGTGCATGCGTTGAACTCCACCTGGCTGCGGACCACTTCCATGAGGTCGCGGTTCCGGACTTCACCGAGGTCGCATCCGGTCCATGTGGATGGCGCTTCCTGCAGGATGATCGAAGGCGTGCCTTCCCCATTCCCGCCGAAGCCTTCGATCCGGACCCGATCGAAACGACTACGTCCACCGGTGGAAAGGACCACCAGACCACCACCGCTGGCATCGGAAGACCCGATGATGACCGGCATCTCCTCCAGTCCGAGCAACCGCATCGGTGATCGTGAGATGATCCGTGCGCCCTTCACGAGGTCGATCCACAATGGCGACGTGGCGTTCACGGTGTAGCCCGCTGGAATGAAGATATCATGGTCCACCGTGTGCACCCCCGATGGGATGGTGATGGAGCCTTCCACGTCGTTGAACCGGAGCAAGGCCTCCGTTCGCGCGTTCCAACCGACGGGCTGGACCACGGATGGAATGGACAGACCGTCGGAGTAAGCATAGGGAAATGCTTCCAAGGTGCGGGGTGTGCTGGCTCCAAGGACGGTATAGCGGAGGATCAGCTTATCGGGAGGCGCGTTCCGCCAGCCCTCATCGAGCGGGATGCGCAGGTCAACGGGCATGCCCACCGTGCCGGGACGCCTGCATGGGATGATGACCCGTTGGGCCGGAGGCAACACACGTCCATCCGCGGTCAACGCTCCGAACACCTCGATGGGCAGTCCCTCGATGGGAATGACAGTGATCCGCAGGGTATCGGTGTCCATGGCCGCATACGCATGGAAGCCCTTCGGTACATCGAGCATCCGACGTATCACGAGCTGGTTCCGTCGGTACACCTCCCGATCCAGCTCCTTGTAAGGGAATTCACGGTAGATGATCGCGGAAGCACTGTCCAAGGCCGGTGTGAGCGCGGTGAAGGCGCTGTCGAGGAACTCCGGTCTGGAGACGCGTTCCAAATGATGCACATAGGCTGCGAAGACCTGCGGGTCGTTGAAATACGCGTCGTGCAGGTCCATGGATGGTTTGATCGTTCCAACGTACCGGTCCGAACCCGCCAACGTACGTATCGGAAAGGCGCTGAAGCTCTCATAGGCGATGGGCTCCACGCGTCGCAGCACCGGATCGTAGTAGAACTTCACATCGCTCCAGTCCATGCTGTGGTGGCCACCCACGAGGTCGAGGATCGCATGGCGCCGTGCGATCAGGTCCGCATCGAACACCTCGGACGCGGTGAGGTCGCCTCGCCGGAAGGCCATCATACGACCAACTGCATCGGCGAAATAGCCCAGTTGCACGGTATCCTTCTCCATTCCTCCGGAACCGAACGCATCGACAGCTGCTGCCTGGTAAGCGGCGAAGGCCTCATTATAACGGACCTTCTCGATCATGTTGAGCCGGTGTTCCCAGAACAATCCCGGATCGAACCGGAAGATGGGTCCCTTCATCCGGCTGTTATTGGCCAACAACTCAGGCCCGAAGTGCTCCTCATAGGCATACACGCCCAGGTCCTCACCGTTGAAGGTCAGTCGTACGAAGCCATAACGGAGCGCGACCACGCCCTCCCCGCGCATGAGCCGGTGATAGAACCAATCGCACAGGTAGTTGCGGGTGCCCGGATGCTGGAGGGAGAAGCGCTGCATACCCTTGAATCCTTGATCCTTCTTCGCAATGACCCTGAACGACCACTTGTCACCGGTCACATGGTCAGCCATCTTGCCCTTGATCCGCACCTTCACTTTGAACGTGGTGCCAGCGGCGGTGAACTCGGCCGGCACATAGTCGTTGCCTTCACGCATGATCACGCCTCTTTCCCGCGCCGCATCAACGACCCCTTGTATGGCGTCCATATCAGCCTGGTCCACCTTCAACGCCACCTCCTCCGGCTCCACCTGGAACGAGGCCGGGTAGTTCACCCACCATTGGTGGAGGAACTTCTTCAACCCGGGATGCCCCTTGTGCCGGAGGGCCCGGTCGCCCATGAAGGCGGCAGCACAGAGCAGGACAACGAACGTGGCTAGGAAAAGGATGACGCGGCGTTTCATGGTCACTTCACGGCGATGTGGTCAGGCGGGGATCGGGACTGTAGAATGAGCTGGTCGTGCTTCATCCGCATCGGGTTCCACTGTTTCATAGTGCTCCCAGTTCGCGATCTCCTCCTCGGTGACCGCGGTGATGATGATGAGCAGGATGATGGTGAAGGGGTTGAGGGAACTGACCAGCCAGGATTCGTAGGTGACGGAGAACATGACTGCGAACATGACGCCGAGGCTGAGCGGCACCAGGCGACTGGCCTTGATGAAGATGAGCACGAAACTGCGCAGGTAGAGCAGGAGACCCACGATCCCCGTATTGAACCAGAAGGACAAGTAGGAATTGTGCACCCCGCCCTGGTGCCCCATGCGTTCCAGGTACAGCCGGTGCTTCCGCATGATCCGCTCGTCGTTCGCGAAGCCGCCACCGAACACGAAATACTCCTGGATATGCTTCCATGCGAACTCCCAAGCGAAGTAGCGCCCGCTGCCGTTCTCGAGCGTGTTCAAACGCACGTACTCCTGCAAGCCCAGGTAAACGACGATCGGTTCGATGTTGGCAAGGACGAGCTCGGACAGGCCGAAGACGCCGATGAGCCCTATGAAGCCGAAAACCGGACTGGCGGAGAAGAAGCGCCCGAAGACAAGGAAGATGATCACCGATACAAGGGATGACCTTGAACCGGATTGGAACAGGAAATACACCGCCGTGCCGTATACGAAGAGCTTGTCCTTCCAGGTAAACAGGTCCTTCTTGATCGAACTCAGGGTTGCCGTGAGCATGATCAACAGGAAGCAGAAGAGCGCCATGCCGTTCGGATTGCCGAAGAGCCCCCTGAAACGCCCGATCATGTATGCATAGAACTCACCGAAGCCCCAGAGCACGAAGTAGCCGGACAAAAGGATGACGGCCATGAACCGCACCAGGTTCTTGAAGAAATCCCAACCCATGATACGGTAGTTGTACAACACATAGTTGGGCACCACGAGGTACAAAAGCGCGTAGGACAGGGTCTTCTCCAAACCGACGATGAGGTTGTTGGAGAAGACGAGCGGGAACACGCTGTACACGAAGAAAGGCAGGAAGACATTGAAGACCTGGGAGAAGGGAACGAAGCGGTGCCGTTCCAACAGGAAGATAAGTGAGAGCGCCGTGATGTAGGTGTTCTTCGCGCTCTTGAAGACCTGCATCTTGAAGAACCATGGTGTGATGTCGGATAGCACGAGGGTTATGAGCAATCCGAACACCATGTCCGCCCAGAGGTCACGCGACTTGAGGAAGAAGACCGAAAGGGGCATGAGCAGGAACAGGAAGGGCTTCGCGTAAACCCCCACCACCACATAAAGGAGGACCAGCAGGAAGAGCTGATAATTGTTGGCGAAGTAGTTCCTCATGGCTTCTGCCCGTCGGTCCCTTGGGCCGCGAAAGCGCGCAGCTGTTCACGGATGGCCGGGCCCCGCAGCCGTGCGAAGTTCCGCATCACCTCCACATGAGCCCGCCAGTCCTGCATGTCCGCCGGTTTCCTCCAACGCGCCGTATGGCGCTCCATCTCCGGTGCCATGAGCGCCGCGATGGCATCGAGCTCGCGCAGTGAACGCTCTGCGGAGAAGGGGCCCTGCACCAGGTCCTCGGCGATCGCGATGAAACGAAGCTTGAATGCCGGCCAGCGCATCATGCCCCAGAACAGGCGGGTGACCGGCACGTCCATGGCCCTGGCGCGCGCGAACATGTCCGAATCGGGAGAACCCTGCACCCCATAACCGAGGTCCGAATCGCCCATGATGAAATACCAGCGGCCATCCAGAGGGCGCTCCTCGCGGGGCCTGCCGGAGTATCGCCAGAAGCGCACGTTCTGGTTCGGCCAATCCATGTTCCCCAGGATCATTTGCGTGGCCATGTAGGTGAGGAAGCCTTCCACATCGATACGGGCGAGAAGTGTATCCGCCCAGGCGGCATCCCTGCCGTTCCAAGCTCCCGTGCGGCTGGCAAGCCTTTCGAAACGCACGACCTCAGCCGTGTCACCCCGGTACAGCCGGGCTTCGTCCTCGAGGATGGTGATGCGTTTGCGGGGGATGCCGTAGCGCCGTGCGATCTCCTCATCATCCATACGCGGGCGCAGGTGATGAAGGCCCCAATACGCATCGTTGAGGTAAACGACGCAGGTACGATGCCCCGAGGTCTCGAAGGGGAGCCCTTCGCAGAGCCGGTGCTGGAACACATCGCGCATCATGGCCTTGATCTGATCGTTCCCGGCCGCGCGAAGCACGAGAGCATCATATCCATCCTTAACCTCCTCTCCGAAGAGATCATAGCGCAACGGCTCCCGGAATCCGAGCCGAAAGGCATGCTGTGGGAAACCACGCGTCATCTGTCCATTGATGCGCACCCCGACGGCCGTTTCAAAACCGGTGCTGCCGTCGGGAAGGATGAACTGCAGACGACCCGCCCGCTCCCACTCACGTCCGCGCATGTGGAAGTTGCCCGGATACTTCCACCATCGCGGGTCGCGCGCCTCGGCGATCAGCAGCTTCCTCGGGCCATGGAAGATGGCGTTACCGACCACCAACAAGCCGGTATCCGGGTCCAACAGCGCTCCGGTGGTCAACTGCAGGGAAACCACTGGAAGCCCACCATGCCGCGTGAACAGGAAGGTCCGCAGGCGCTCCTCCGTCCGCCCCTCCCCTTGTGCACCGGCGGTCCTCACGGAACATGCCGCAGGGAGCCCCACGATCGGATGCCGCCAGGCCA
>Ga0116144_10002136_pt1 | contig 21934 bp, 15 predicted proteins | sample AD_UKC035_MetaG_FD_89746 | JGI IMG/M metagenome (GOLD analysis project Ga0116144, IMG submission 89746) | Active sludge microbial communities of municipal wastewater-treating anaerobic digesters from USA - AD_UKC035_MetaG | ecosystem: Engineered > Bioreactor > Anaerobic > Digestate | place: USA...
ACGTTCCAGATGGGTTCAGGCACGACTGCTGCATTCCCGGTAACCATCAGAACCGCCATGGTCTCACCGATCGCCCGGCCGATGCCGAGGATGACTGCCGCGGTGATACCTGAAAGGGCCGAGGGGATGATCACCTTGCTGATCGTCTGCCAGCCAGTAGCACCAATAGCGAGTGAGCCTTCTTTGTATTCACGGGGAACAGCATTGATCGCATCTTCGGAAACGCTGACGATGGTGGGAAGGGCCATAATTCCAAGAAGGATCGATCCCGCAAGCCAGGTCTCTCCTGTCGGGACATCGAAGGAGACGCGGATCCAGTTGGTAAGTACCACAAGCCCGAAGAAACCGTACACGACGGAAGGGATTCCCGCGAGCAGTTCAACGGCAGGTTTGATAACGGTCCGGAGGCGGGGGCCTGCGAGTTCGGAGATGAAGATGGCGCTTGCAATCCCGAGCGGGACCGCCAGAACCATGGCGCCGATCATCACAAGGATGGTTCCAACAATCAGTGAGAGAATTCCATAACTTGGTGGGCTGCCGGTAGGGTTCCACACCATGCCGAATAGGAAGTCCTGAAGCCCTATCTGGACGAATGCTGGATATCCATTGTAGAAGAGGTAGCCAAGAATGAAACATACCGTGAGTACCGCGAATATGGCACAAATAAACCAAAGTGACCCGATCGCCTGCTCCTGGATTTTCCTGATCGCAGGAGTGGCCCTTCGGTTCATGATATCAGGTAAGGCCATACGCATCACACCGATGATTGTAGATACGACGTACGATTTAAAAGCCGATAGGAATCTGCACTTTTATCTTTAGAGTTCGATGACGTTCCTTGATGAGCTTCTCTCACCGTCATGCTGATCCCTTCTCCCTTAATGAGAGGATACTGCCAAAGATGTTCCAGAATTCTCTGACGATTCTCCCGTAAAGCCCTTAAATCGGCAAGAGCGTCCCTTTCATCCAGATAAAGATCGGATGGGCTTTGTACTAGGTATATGAGGATAGTTTTTCCTGAAGGCATCCAGGGCCCGAGGATATTCGGTATCTCCTGGCTGAATGCAACCATGTAATCGAAATGAATCATGCGTAAATCCCGCACTGACTTTGACCGTTGCCCGCTGATATCAATCCCAATCTCCTGCATAGTCTTGATAGCATAGGGATGAAGACCTGCAGGGGCAATACCTGTAGAAAAAACCTCGAAACAATCTGGAGAGAGTGATCGCATAAGTCCTTCGGCAAACTGAGAACGGACAGAGTTGTAGGTGCAGGAGAAGAGGACCGTCGGTTTTTCCTTACCAGTCCTTTTCGAGCGTTTCGACATTTGCGTCCTCAGATTTCCTTTTCCGAAACGATACATGATCGATACCAGCCTATCCCGACGTCAGGAATGAAGGAACAAAAACTGGAGGGAGGTTTTACTTTACCGGCACAAATCCTTCTTCTGCGAGTATACTCTGTCCCTCTGGGGAGAGGATGTAGTCAAGGTATGTTTTGGCGAGGGCGGTTGGCTGGCCGTTGGTAATCATATAGAGCGACCGGGAGAGGGGGTATGCACCACTGAGTATATTCGCTATCGTTGGTTCAACCAAAGCTCCATTGGTATCGACCTTCACCGCCTTGACAGTATTGTCGATGAACCCAAGACCGACATATCCAATCGCTCCTGGTGTCTGGGCGATCGTCTGTTGCACGGCACCATTCGAGTTCTTTTCAAGTTGGGTGCTGGTGAAGTTCCCCTTATTCATGACCTTCTCGGAGAAGAATTCTCTGGTTCCTGAAGCGCTGTCCCTGCCTACAACGACAATCGCCAGATCAGGTCCGCCAACCTGTTTCCAGTTTGTATAATTCCCGGCATAAATGTCCTTAATCTGGGTGGTGGTAAGGCTTGTAATGGTGTTGGACGGGTTAACAATGAGCGCAACTCCATCTATGCCAATGGTAGTGATCACCAGATTCGGATATTTTTTCAGTTCATCAGACTTGACGTCACGGGATGACATCCCGATATCAGCAGTTTTCTCTCCTGCTGCCTGGACCCCGACACTGGAGCCTCCTCCGGTGACCTGGATATCGGTATTGGGGTGGGTTCCCATATACGCTTCGGCAGTCAGCTGGGCGATGGGAAGAACCGTTGTTGAACCGGTGACTTTGATCGATGTTCGTTCCTGTGAGGAGGACGAGGTTGGCTCGTTTCCCACACACCCGGTCGCGACAAGTGCCAGAACAAGAATTCCTGTGAGTGCGAGGGGGATAGATCCAGTTTGTCTTATTTTCAGAACCATGGTGGTCTGAATAACCGGCGTTTTGTGAGAGTATATAATCTTCCGACATAGAATATAGCATTCTATATATACATCGGATTGATATAGAGAACCAGCGCCTCGTGGACATGAAGTGAGGCGAATTTACACAATCTGGGTACTAAAACACCTAGATAGATTCGGTTATCCGAAATTTTACATCTATTGCAAACGGGGATGATCAGAAAATATCGCAAGTCAAATTCTTAAGTCTTATACAATTTCGTAACTCCCCTCGGAAAGATTCCCCCCATATTTTATGAAGATCGTAGAGTCAGCAATCTTTGTGTTGAGAATTGATTCTCTTAATTTCTTTTCCAAATTTGAAATACAAAAAAAAGAGCATGATGCTGCGGGTGGGAGGTAGAACGGAGCGTTTGATGCGCCCCGATTGGTGGCCTCGCATGGCTTTGAAACATACATGACCAAGTTTCTATAAATCGCCCCGCCATTTCAAGATCTTCAGCTCAAACTATCTCGTTACTCTCTCGAGAGCGAGAGCCCCTACCTGGGCCATTGCCACGGGGACCCCTTTTGATTCAAGCGATAAGACCGTTTCAGGGTCCTGAAAAGCGAATGCCAGCACTCCATAGACAAGGCCATGAGCTTTCATCGGGATATAATGCCCGATTCCCCCTACCAGAGTATCAGTACCTCTCCCTGCCACATCGCCATTGTCATACACCCACCGGGCGATTGTCAACTCATTGTCAGTGAAGGGATAGTCCTTGTCACCAGTAGCAACCTGGAGACCACCGTCATCAGGAACGAGGATGGCAACTTTACCCGGGGCAAACGATCGCATATGTCGTGCCAGGATTTCCAACATCTCGTCATATCTCTGGGCATCCACGAGATCTTTTGACAGCCCTGCGACAGCAGCTACCGTCGCCTCGCTCTCCCGGATTTGGGGGATGAGGTAGCGCAGGCGATTGGCCAGGTGGCTGATGATGATGGCGATGACGACATATCCGGCAAATGATATGAAGTATTCCCAATCTTCGATGGTGAAGGTATAATAGGGGGCAACGAACGCGAAGTCAAAAACGATGATACTCATCACTGCGGCGAAAATCGATGCTTTCCGGCTGAAGAACCAAGCACTGACCAATACCGGCAGGAGCTGGATAATAATGAGATTCGCGGTGCTGATGGTGTCGATCAGCAGATAATTCAGTAGCGTGACCGCGAGGACGAGCACCAGGGTGATTAGGTAATCCCTCGGGATGAGCCGCGGAAGCTGTTGCTCGATCGGGATTGATGGCGCTCCCTTTGCATCGAAGAGGATGATGTCGATTCCCGAAGACTTCCGCATGATACGATACACCGGTGATACCAGGATATCAAGGCCCCGGGGTTTTCCCAACATGATCGTGTTCACATTATTCTGTCTGGCGTATCGCAGGATCTCATGCGCCACATCTTCTCCGCGATAGACCACCACCTTTCCTCCCAGTTGACGGGCGGTATCCATGGCGTCACTGAGCCAAGCCCGTTCCTGTTCGGTTGGAGGTCCTTCCCGCTCTTCTTGGATCGAAAGCACCACCCACTCGGCGTTCGTCTTCTGGGAATCGCGGTATGCTGCTCTCACCATAGCTTCGGCACTAGGACCCGGGCGAATCGCCACCAGGATCCGATCCACTGCCGGCCAGGGACCTGCTATAGCCCGGGCACGCATCTGGATTACCATCTGCTTATCGGTTCGCTGGGCAAGATAGCGAAGGGTGAGCTGACGGAGGGCGATAAGGTTCCCCGAAGAGAAGAAATGGTCCACCGCTTGGGTTGCCATATCGCCAAGATACACCTTCCCCTCTTTCAAACGCTCAATCAGTTCCTCGGGAGTTAGGTCGATGAGCCGGATGTCCTCCGCGAGATCGAAAAACGTGTCGGGGATGGTCTCTTTGACCTGGATCCCGGTAATCTGCGAGATAGCATCGTTCAGGCTCTCGACATGCTGGATGTTGACCGTGGTATACACAGAGATCCCTGCCCTAAGGAGCTCCTCGATATCCTGGTATCGTTTCATATGGCGGGAGTTCGGGGCATTGGTATGGGCTAGTTCATCAACGAGAACGATTGATGGTTTCCGTGCGAGGATAGCATCGAGGTCCATCTCCTTAATATCGAGGCCCTGGTACCAGATACGGGAAACATGAATGGTCTCGAGTCCGGTAGCAAGGGCATCGGTCTCTATTCTTTTATGCGTCTCGACGTATCCGATCACGACATCCATTCCTTGGGCTTTACGCTGGAGGGCATCCCAGAGCATCGTGTAGGTCTTGCCCACCCCTGCCGCGTATCCGAGGTAGATGATCAGTTTCCCATGATTACCTGCTCGTTCCTCAGCGTTCGCGATGGCAAGGAGGTCCTCGGGAACAGGCCGTTGTCTCTCCGAATCACGCATAGTTTTCATGGGGTGCCCACCTCATCGAGCGCCCTGTTAAGGGATAAGACGTTGACATAGGCCTTCTCCAGCGCAAAGAGGTCTGACTCACCATTCTCAAACACCAATGCCCTTACTTCTTCCTCATTCATTCCACGGGCTTTTGCGATGACAGGAACCTGCAGGAATGCTGCGTCAAGGGTGATATGGGGATCGAGACCACTTGCAGAAGACGTCACAAGGTCACCGGGCCAGGGACCATACATCCCGAGGGTTTCGAGGTGCCGGATGGTGGTATTCACTTCGTCCAGAAGAGCGTGGTTCGATGGACCGAGGTTGGATCCTCCTGATCGGACTGCGTTATAAGGAGAACCTAATGTCGACGATTGCCTGCCCTCAAAATAGAATGGGCCAGTAAAGTTCTGGCCGATGAGCTCTGATCCCACCACGATACCCGTCTCATCCCGGACAAGGCTGCCATGAGCCTGGTGGCGAAAAGCCATTTCAGCGACGCCCGTTATCAGAAGAGGGTAGACCAGCCCCGTGAGAAGGAACAGAATCGTAAAGAGGATAAGTGCGGTCCTCACTGTTCTCCAGTATTTCATAGGGGCATCACCGCCGATAAAAGGAGATCGATTGCCTTGATGCCGAGGAACGGCGCCACGATGCCGCCGAGCCCGAAGATGACCAGGTTGTAGGTGAACAGCCGGGCAGCAGGCATTGGCCTGAACTGCACGCCACGGAGGGCAAGCGGGATGAGCAGCGGAATTACCAGCGCGTTGAAGATGACTGCAGAAAGAATGGCGGTCTCCGGGGTGGCAAGTCCCATCACGTTGAGAACGGCGAGCTGTGGATAGATTACCAGGAAGGCTGCCGGAATGATGGCAAAATACTTCGCAACATCATTAGCGATGGAGAATGTCGTTAGCGCCCCCCGGGTCATCAGGATCTGCTTCCCTATCTCCACCACATCGATCAGCTTGGTCGGATCTGAATCCAGGTCGATGATATTCGCGGCTTCCCGGGCTGGCTGGGTACCATTGTTCATAGCAACCGCCACATCGGCTTGGGCGAGGGCGGGAGCGTCATTGGTGCCATCACCGGTCATGGCCACCATGTTTCCCTCCTCCTGGTAGGTCTTGATCAGCCGGAGTTTGTCATCCGGTTTTGCTTCCGCTAGGAAATCATCCACGCCTGCCTCTGCAGCGATAGCTGCAGCGGTGAGCCGGTTGTCACCGGTGATCATGACTGTCCTGATCCCCATCCGGCGGAGATCAAAGAACCGCTCCCGAACACCGGATTTGAGGATGTCCTTGAGATGGACTACACCGAGAATGGTCCAGTCCCTGCTGACAACGAGCGGGGTACCGCCGGTCTGTGCAATCCGGGTTACTTTCGGGATGAGGTCCGGAGGGATGGGATTTCCGTGCGAAGTTGACTCAGCTGTAACCGCATCGGTCGCCCCCTTTCGATAGGAGACTCCGCCGATATCCATCCCGCTCATACGAGTGTGGGCGGAGAATGGGATGAAGGTAGCCTCGGTTGGTATACAGTTCAAGTTACGCCCTGATTCCGTTGCTAGCGCCACTACGCTTTTCCCCTCTGGGGTTTCATCAGCATACGAGGCGCAGTACGCCGCGTTCGCAAGGTCTGCCTCGTCTACTCCATCGACAGGGATGAATGCTGCAGCCTGCCGATTTCCCAGGGTGATCGTCCCGGTCTTATCCAGGAGGAGGACATTCACATCCCCGGCAGCTTCGATGGCTCTCCCTGACATGGCGATGATGTTTCTCTGGAACAACCGGTCCATCCCGGCAATCCCGATAGCCGGGAGGAGGGCGGCAATGGTCGTAGGGGCGAGGCAGACAAAGAGTGCGATCAATACAGTGAGTGGAACTGGACTGCCGCTTCCTGAAGTTGCTGCACTGTATGCGGATACCGGCCAGATTGCGGCAACCACGAGGAAAAAGACCCCGGTCAGGGCGAACAGCAGGATCTCGAGTGCCTGTTCATTTGGGGTCTTTCGCCGTTTTGCTCCCTCGATCATCTGAATCATGCAGTCAAGGAAGGTCTTGCCAGGTTCTGCGGTTATCCGGATGATCACCTCATTAGCGATCACAGTAGTCCCTCCGGTCACGGCACTCCGATCACCGCCTGATTCACGGACCACTGGCGCAGACTCGCCGGTGATAGCCGCCTCGTTGATCAGAGCAGCACCCGCGATAACTTCCCCATCACTTGGAATGAGATCACCGTTTTGGACCAGTACCAGGTCGCCGGGTTTGAGATCAGTCGATGTCACAGATTCAAATGGTGCAGAAAACTGGGGCGAGTCCAATTTCTTGGCTGCCATGGCTGCCCTTGATCTCCGGAGGGAGGCTGCACGGGCTTTTCCTCGCCCTTCTGCCAGGGATTCCGCAAAGTTGGAGAAGAGAACTGTGAGCCAGAGCCACGCTGACACCATGCCAACGAACATGACAGAGGTCACAGTCGGTCTGAAAAGCTCGTACATGAATGCGAAGGTTGTCAGGATCCCGCCAATCTCCACTGAAAACATCACGGGATTTTCAATCTGGCGCCGGAGGTCAAGTTTCTTGAGGGAATCAATCGCTGCGGTTCGTAACAATCCGGGATCGAACGCTGTGACCGGGGTTACCCGTTTACGTGCCATCTCAGATCCCCCCCAGGAGCGAGAGGTGCTCGGCAATCGGCCCCATGGCAAAGAAGGGGAAGAACGTGAGGGCTCCGATTATCAGGATTACCGCCACCAGCCAAATGATAAAAGAAGGCGATGCAGTCGGGAGGGTTCCTGTACCGGCGGGTATCGTCTTTTTCTTTGCAAGGGAACCCGCAAGAGCAAGCATAGCGATTGCCGGCATGAACCGTCCCACTACCATGACCAGGGCTCCTGTCAGTGCATAGAACGGCGAGGCTGCATCGAGCCCGGCAAAGGCACTCCCGTTATTGTTTCCCATCGAGGCGAACGCATACACCACCTCTGAGAGACCATGAGGACCTGGATTGAAGATCCCGGCAAGCCCATCCGTGACGACGAGTGCAATACTGGTGAATACGAGGACAAGGATGCTCGGGACAAGGATGGTGATGAGGGCCATCTTCATCTCGAAGATCTCGATCTTCTTGGCCAGATACTCAGGGGTCCGCCCGATCATCAGGCCGGCGATGAATACAGAAACAATGACAAATGCGATCATGGTGGCGAAACCGGAACCGATACCGCCGAAGACGACTTCCCCGACGAGGATCAGGAACAGGGGGACCAGACCACCGAGGGGGGTTAGTGAGTCGTGCATGGTGTTTACTGCCCCGTTTGCCGCAGCAGTTGTTGATGCACTGAATAATATGGATCCAGCAAGTCCGAACCGTACTTCCTTCCCTTCCATCGAAATACCTGGCACTCCCTGCGAGACAAGGGCCGGATTTCCGGAGAGTTCAGCGCTATACAGCATCCCGACTGCAGCGATGAAGAGCACCAGCATCGCGATGTAAATAGCGAACCCCTGCTTTCTCTCGCCGGAAAGGGTTCCGAACATGAAGGGAAGTGATGCCGAGATGAGAAGGATGAGGATAATCTCAAAGAAGTTGGTGAATGGAGTCGGATTTTCATACGGATGTGCAGAATTGGCATTGAAAAATCCCCCGCCATTGGTCCCTAGCATTTTAATCGCCTCCTGGGAGGCAACCGGCCCCATTGCGATTGTCTGGGGACCCGCATCGCCGTAGCCGGAGATGGTGAGGGAGGGATCCAGATTCTGGATCACCCCCTGGGAGAGGAGGACGATCGTAGCAATGAACGCAAGGGGGATGAGTACGTAAAGAACTGCCCGGATCATGTCCACCCAGAAATTCCCTATTCTATCGGTCGTTTTCCTGGTAAGTCCCCGCATTACAGCGACAGCAATGCAGAGTCCGGTTGCTGCAGAAAGGAAGTTCTGGACCGTGAAACCTATCATCTGGGTCAGATAGCTTGCAGCGGTCTCACCACTATAGACCTGCCAGTTTGTATTCGTGGTGAAACTGACTGCGATATTGAGTGCTTTGCTGAGAGGAAATCCGGAAACATGCTGGGGATTGAGTGGCAATATCCCCTGGACAATGAGGATCAGGAAAAGGATACAGAAGCCGATGGCATTAAAGATCAGTAGGTCTCTGGTATACCCCTGCCAGGTTTCTTCCCTATCAGGAGAGGTACCAATCAAAAGACAGAGCGATTGTTCCAGCTTGATAAAAGGGTTCCATCGCAAGGTTCCGGAAAAAACTGCGGCCAGGTAGTGTCCCAGAACATATGCAAGTAACGTAACCAAACCTAGGAAGACTGCGATTGCGACCGCATCAACCAGCGGATTTGCAACTGTCATCACGGAACCTCTTCTGAATTCTCGGATATGATCAGGCTACTTAGAAGGGAACTTCCAACTATTTGTTTAATAAGTTGTTTGTCAAGAGAGCTAGCGGAAGAATTCCTGTTTTTTCACCCGCTCTCCCTCTCTGCTCAGCGGCTCCCTGTGGCCGGCACCGAGTGTTGCCCGGCTCGACCCTACAAGCACTCGCCGGGGGAAGAGAGGAGGGAGGTATTCCCGCAAGCAGCGACAAGTGGTCCGTGTAACGGTCCGCGAGGAGCGGGACGGGGCAGCCGGTGATGAGGAGCCTGCGACGAGATCACTGGCGTCAGTACGGTCGACCGTCAACAATGCCATGAAAAAGAGGATTAGTAGAGCGGAGGCCGCCACCGAACGCAGTGAGGGCGTCGCCGGAGCGGAGCAGTACCGGGGTCCCGGACCGCCAGCCGAATGCAATGTAAACTCTTGCCGTAAGGAGCTCATGGTCTCCGTTCATCCTTTTAACATTCACGGCGAATGTATGATTGCCCCACGACAGCCTTCGTGGAGCACATAGAGGGAAGGCCAGGTGGTGGCCACCAGCTACCACCTTGTGTTCATGGTTTGTACCACCTCATCACCGTGTGTGTGACCTCATTCTGTTCTTGGGTGAATGCTGCCTGTCCTCCTGACCTGGGACAAGCAGGGTACGGTATTTTAGAAAAAAAGGGATATCACTTTCCTGAATTTTCGACCTTACAGAAAACCTCCATAGAGCAAGAATCCAATCAAACCCCACATTTTCACGTGGTTGTCTAGTATTAGTTTGATTTTGATTCTTTCAACTGATTCCTGAGTATTCTCGATACAGAATACTTTGGATCTTTAAAGTGTATTCTCTCGCTTTTTAAGGCTCTACGGCTCTGTTACAGGTGACGAGGATGGACATAATTTAGCTTCTGAAAGCTCCCGTAAAATAATCTGGATAGCATTCTTCCCCTCCCAAATTATTTCACCCAACCAACCCTCGACAGGGATTCTCCCGCCATCAAGCCGAACCAGGTTGGCCATTGTTATCTGCATATTCGCTCCCAATAACGCCTGATCTAATTTCTGACTTATATCCTCCCTTTCATCCGGAGTGATTAAATTTAATATATTTTTTCCCAGGAGTTCTTTATCGGTACTAGCCATAAACAATCGCTGGCCTGCTGGATTGGTATACACGATTTTTCCCTCCTGTTGAACCATAATGGCATCCGGGGACCAATCTGTCAGGTGACGATACTTCCTCTCACTTTTCAGGAGATCTTCTATGCTCTGCTTATAAAGGGTAATAAGAATTGCTGTTACTATCAGCATCGCGGAAAAGAATAGACGATTGATGAGAGCAAAAAGCTCCGATATGTCGCGTGGAGAGAAAAAGTAACTGATCGCAAGGAGAAGGAGGAAAAAGCCTGCACTTGCGATTGGGGCAAACTTCCACTCCAAATAGAGGGTCAGAACTAGAGGGATGAAGTACAGAATCCAGACAGCGAATCCGAGGGGTGTTATGATGTCTGCATAAAAAATCAGAATGGTAGAGATGACGATGAACATTATTATTTTCAGGAAGTTTTCTTGCCTCATCCTGGTGGTAGTAAATGCCGGCATAACTGATACCCCCTCATCTTCTCATCACTGATGAGTATTTCAACAGGAGAAATAATTTTCCATACAGTGGTTTGAGACGAGCGGTCTGTGATGCGGTCAGCGTGGAGCGGGTCCAGGCAGCCGGTGATGAGGAGCCCACGATGAAATCACGGGCGTCACTATCCCCCTAGTCCAGGAAGAGAGTCCAGGGAGACGGTGCGGAGCACGGTCGACCGTCAGCTGTATCCAGAGAGCCGACCACAAGCGAAGCGGAGGCCGCGATCGAACGCAGTGAGGGCGTCGCCGGAGCAGAGCGGTAACTGGGTCCCGGACCACCAGCCGCATGCCATGCCCTCGCCGCGGGCGAAACGAGCCGTGGGCGAAGGCCGGAGGGTCGTTTTTTTACGCTTCACCGACGTGAAAAGTAAAAATTTTTGTTCAGAGTGCAGCGGGTGGGAGGTAGAAGGGAGCGTTTAATGCGCCCCGATTGAGGGTCGCGCATAGTTTTAATGATCTGACCTGTTTCTCTAACAAACCTGCTACAAACTACACCAAAAAATAGAAGGGTAAGGTGTCATTTTATCCCCTAAATCCAATAAGGATTTAAGACGGGAAAAATGGCAAAAATAACCTGCCCAAAATGTGATGGAAAAAAGTTATACAAAATGAGTACGGGCAGGAGACGGTGTGCTCAATGCAAATACGACTTTTTCCTCCACACACTCCCGCTCCGTTTTACGAGGCAAGAATGGCGGGAAATCATCCATCTTTTTCTGATGGAACAAAGTTCAAATTCGATTGTTGAACAAACCGGTTTCGACAAGAAGCGAGTGCTCCGTGCACTTCTGAAAATTCGGATGGTCCTGGCAAAGGATGTCCCGGATATCTTCTCCGGCACGGTCGAGGTTGATGAAACCTATCTCGGATGAGCCTGGAAGAATAAACGGAAAGTTGTCCGGGATACCGGAACCAAACGAGGCCGGGGCACATCGAAGCAACCAGTCTTCGGGATCCTCTGCCGGAATGGTCAGGTCTGGGCAGAAATCGTCGAAAATGTCGATGAATACACACTTCTCCCGTTGATCACTCAAATGGTTGAACTAGGGTCTACCGTTTGTTCAGACACCTGGAAAGCCTATACCGGAGTGGCAGCGAGAGGCTATGTTCATCGTTTGGTAAATCACGGAGAAGGGAACTACAGCGACGGAAAAGGAAACCATATAAATGGATTGGAAGGATTCTGGGGATATCTCAAATGTAAACTTGCTTCCAAGGGCGGTATTACGAGAGCCAGATTGCCTCTCTATATCGCTGAGTATGTCTGGAGATACAACCATCGAGCAGATCCGGAAAGGGTTAAAATCCAGAGAATCCTCAAGTTATTGGAAAGAAGTTAGGGGCGGGAATGGGACCTTACCCAAATAGAATTAGCTAGTGACGTTCTCCATTATCATCGCCGCTCCTTTCCGTCTGCTCCTTCTTTCGTTCGGTGCTCCTCAATGAAGCTCCGGTCGCACCATACCTCTGATCTTCCTTTCAGGTTCGAGAAGTGAAAGATACCTGTGGGATAATCAGTCGCTTCTTCCCATCGGCTGAACATTCCCGCACCTCGTGGACTGTAAGGACGGACCGTCTTGGTGCTTTGCCAGACTTATCGTTGATGCTCAGTACTCGCGACTGCACGATGACCTGCTGATGCATGTCGTAACCGGCGCTGCTCAGGCCGCTGGGGCCCCTGTACTATATGGACAACCCGCCAAGAACCTTTTATCTTCACCAAAGGTATGCTAGGATGAGAGCTGGACCGAAATGGTACTCATATGGATCGTCTATGCGATTGGTATTCTCATCGGATTGTTTGTAATCGAACTCCTCCTAGTTGCACTTCTTCCCGGCTTTGAGGTGCCTCCCCAGACTCTTGAGAAAGCGCCAAAATCTTCAGGAGAAGCGCTTGTAACATCGTCACCACCCCGGAAAGATGTACGATTCTTTGTCAACGGGACGGCTCTTAGTGCTTGGCTGTATCTCCCGGAACAACGCCCCGGTCCATTACCCTGTATCATCATGGGCCATGGGCTGGGTGGCACAAAGGATGCCGGATTGGAACCCTATGCTATCCGTTTCCAGGAAGCTGGTTTTGCTGTTTTCGCGTTCGATTACCGATATTTTGGGGAGAGCGAAGGAACACCGAGACACCTGATTTGGATTCCCTCCCAGTTGGAGGACTGGTCTGCAGCTCTCACATACGTCCGTGGACTCACGGAGATAGATCCAGCCCGGATCGCCCTCTGGGGGACTTCTTTGAGTGGAGGCCATGTGATCGTGACAACAGCTCATGATCAAGGTATAAGATGTGTTTCCGCCCAGTGTCCTGGTATGGATGGTGAAGCATTTGCCCTGGAGTCGTTCAAACGGATGGGAATTGTTCATTCGCTCCGCATGGTTACGCATGGCCAGCGGGATCTTGTTCGCTCCTGGCTTGGTTTATCACCCCATAAGGTTCCCATTGTGGGAAAACCAGGAACGATTGCCCTTATGAATACTTCAGATTCGTATGATGCCTTCAGAAGGCTCATGCCGGAAGGTTATGTGAACGAAGCCTGTGCCCGCATTATTATCCGGGGGGATAAATACCGGCCGATCAAATATGCACGCCATATCCGATGTCCGGTCCTTCTCCAGATCTGTGACCATGATACTCTGGTCTCTCTTAAATCACTTGAAGAGACTGCCAAGATCCTTGGACCTCGTGTAGAAGTGAAACATTACCCTATCGGTCACTTCGACATCTACACTGGCAGCGGATTTGAAAAGGGTGTGCTAGACCAGATCGAATTTTTCCGGAAGCATCTATCGCAGTAAGGTGTGCCTTTTTCCCACCCCTCTCATCGTTTCCAGGCGGCACTGCTACCCCCGTCGCTCCTCGCCCTGATGGGACCGACTCCTGCTCTTCACGGTAGAGGCAGTGATCATGATAGGTAGTCCCGGGCACGAACCTTTTCCAGGATTTCTCGGGAAGATAAAAACATTGAAATGATATGAATAGATTTATCGTGCTCTTTTTCGTAGTTCCCAATGTACCGGGTATTTTCGATGAAACGAGTGGTAATCGAAGTTCCAAAGAATAAATCCGACAAAATACGCGATAAATTCAAGAATACCATTTATTCCAGTTATGAAAGTGAGAAGTCAACACGGTTTATTCTTTATGTTCCCGATGAAATGCTGGATGAACTTATTCACCAGACGAATGGTTCGGTAAAGGGCACTCAACCGTCCCGACCCCTTTGGACCGGATTCATACCGGATTATGAAAGTCTTGCAAAAGATGAAGAACGGAGCATCCTCATCGAAGTCTCAACCCCCGACTTCGTAATCTCTCCATTTGTAGACAGACTCAAAGAGACACTGGGATACATCAAGAAGAAACGGGAGGAGAAAACACCTATCGAAAAGATCATTGCAACGACAGAATCATCGACTGAATTTGACCGGGAGAAATTCATTCTGGCGGCAATCGCCGGAATCGTGGCAATGATTGGATTATTTCTGAACAATATCGGTATCATCATCGGTGCAATGCTCCTCTCACCCCTGCTTGGTCCGATCTATGCACTGGCCGTCTATGTTGCAATTGGCGATATGAAAACTACACTGCGATGTGTCGAGATCATTGGTCTGATGGTGATCATGCTGGTAGTCATCGCGGCTGCAGCGTCCTTCGTCCTTTCATTCGTCATTAACCTCCCCATCACCCCCGAGATACTTTCCAGAACGGACCCCAATGCGGTATTCATCCTTATGGGAGTGCTCCTGGGATTTGCGACCATGATCGCCCTTTCTGAAGGGATACCTGAAGGAATAGCAGGAGTAGCAATTGCAGCTGCACTCCTCCCTCCCGCAGTGGTAACCGGAATATCAATTGCCTTGTTTCCCGAGGGGACCGTCAAGGCTTTTATCCTTACCCTTCAGAACGTTGTGGGATTGATTGCAGGCAGTATTATCGGGGTCATGTTTCTTCACATAGGACCCCGTGATCTGTTTGCCCAGATACAATCGAGGCAGGTGATCATCCGGGTGGCATGGTTCCTTGCAGTAATGATCCTCTTCCTTGTGATCATCTCCTTCCTCATATAGTGTGATCAGGAAGTCAAGAGCTATTCAAAGAATTCTTAAAATAGGATATAAGAGGGTTACAACGACGAGACCGCGACATTAACATCAACCTCTCTGATCGTCTTTCGCCCGGCATGGATGGTTAGCCGGTTTGCCTCCGTGGCAAGACGTCCGATATACTCTTCTGTATATTTTGCGAGGGGCGCGGCGCCATCAGAACCGATTCTGGTCGGTCCATTCTTCTTTGCAATTCTGACAATTGCAGCAATCGGTAAATGGCGCCTCTAAAAAATCCAGTGAGGAACATCCAGAATGCCATGATACATGCCCCAAGTATCGTGGGGGACCACCTAGGGTATAGCTCACCGACAAGGTTCAGGTAATCGAGGCCTTTTCCGGAGAGAACTCCAGCCGCTGCGATAAGAAACGTAATGAGTGAGATCACAATGCCGGTTGCAATGGCAAGGGCATTTATGCCGAGGAACTTTTCAGTCTTATTTCGCTTCCTTACGACTGGAGGATCTGGGTTTTCTCGTTTGTCTTTGTTGGTCTGAAAGATTTGCCCCTTCTTCGAGCAATTCGGAGAGGACTTTTTTAACTACGGCTTCGATATTGTCCCGATAATTGGGGGTATTGATAACTGATTCAAGGAACGTGTCACGGATGAGAACCTTCATTGCTCCCTTGTACTCGGCATCGTCCAGGTAGGTACGCCAGTTCATCGCCTCCTCCCCGATTTCCTTCCTCATTTTCAGCCAGTCCTCGACAATTGACACGAGAAATGGAGAGAGCTCCATATGTCTTTCTTCAGCCATTTGTGCCAGGGTGGTTTTGGTCTCTCGTGGGAGTCGAACGGAAATAGGGGAAGCCAGTTCCCGCCTATACGTCATATTTACAAACCTCAGTATTGATACAACTTTGACATTGGATTGACAACTACAAGAGCATCTCTTGTAATAAGATTTATTTCTTCTGGCGTAGACTCAATTCTTGTCTTCCTTAGCCTTTTCTTTCCTATCGGGCCACTGAAGATTGATAGGATCCGATAAGGGACAGTATCAGGGAGGCGTGTGATCAAACGATGCTAGTCTTTCCCATTGTGGAACTGGTGTCAGTTGGTGGTGACCTTGAGAAAAGTAGCAACATTCCGCTGCAAAGATCTTGGTTTGCCTTGTGATTTCGAAATGATCGCTGAAGGTGAACTGGAAATGATGAAAAGAATTGAGGGGCATATAAAAACAGTTCACCAGATGGATGTGAATCAACCTGAAATGCGGGAAAAGATTCTCAAGCTACTCCAGTATCGATAGGCCCTGTGGTCTGAAATTGCCAACGGAGGCACGAAAAATGCTCCTTACTGTCCGGTATCTCTATCTTATTGTTTCCCTGGCACATCTCCATAGGATATCCTTGTTTTTCCAGTATCCTGTGATGTCATGTGCTTCCATACGGGAGGCCTCAAGACAACGTCATCTATCGAATAAAATAATTCTTCCTGCTCTCCTTATTTTAACTTAACAATTCGGATGCAGATGACCTGATAAAAAAGTACCCTCAATACTTCCCGAAGAGGTAAGCAGGGTACCGTTCTTATCCGATACTCATTCATAGCGTCAGCGGATGTCTGGCTGAGAGCTCCCTTGCCTCGGTGCCACCCTGTGAGATACCCCTTCAACACCCTCTCCCTTGCTCCGAATATGGAGATCCACCTGTCTGAAGGGAATCTCAATGTTCTCTTTCTTAAATTGTTCATCGATTTGAGAATTGATAAAATCCATAACGTCCCAGGAGTTATCATAGTTATTTGTCCACACGATGAGTTGTCCGTTAAGGCTGGATTCCCCGAATTCAAGAAAATATACTGACGGGGCGGGATCATGAATTACCCATAACGTTTTCTCGGCCGCTTCCCTTGCAATTTCCAGGAGTATTTTTTTCACTTTCGAGATCTCCGACCCGTATGCAACGGAAAAAGGAATTCTGACTTTCATTTTGATATCTGGTTCTGCGTAATTGATCACAATGTTCGATGTTAACTTGGAGTTCGGGATTGTGACAATCTGGTTATCAAGTGTTTTCAATCGGGTGCTCCTTGGCCCGATACTGATGATATCCCCGAAATGAGTTTCGAACATAATCCTATCTCCGATCTTGAACGGCTGGTCCATCGTGATGATAGCCCCGCCAAAAAAATTCGAAAGGATATCCTGGGCAGCAAGGGCGATTGCTATGCCGGCAATCCCGGCACCGGCCAGGATAGGGGTGATATCAATCTCAAAATTGTCGAGTAACAGGAGCAGGGCTGCAAACCAGATGAGGTACTTTACGATGATCTCAAGCAAGGAAAATACACGGTCATCGATGTCAGTACCTGTTTTTTCAGCAAGAGTAGCCCCATAGGTCCGTAACAAATTATAAGAGAATGATGAAAAAATCCATGTCCCGATCAGGATAAAAAATGCATTTACGAACTGTTCAACACCAAATCCGGCGATCGTTTCCGGCAGAATTCCGAAATGGGTCAATGCGATATACACAGACCATGCGATGATGGTGATGATCAGGGGTTTTTCTATCGCAGTGAGCAGGATATCATCAAACTGCGATGCAGTCACCGAGGCTTTTCGTTTCAACCACGGCAGGATGAGGTACGCTGCTCCTGCCGCAATACATCCGAAGATGAGGGTGAGCACCGCAGAGAACATCTCTGAATCCATCATATTTCCTCCCTGGTTTTCAACTAGGCGATAGCAAGAAGCTTCATCGGCTCACCTCATCCACAGCTTTTTATACCATACGTTCATGCTCTCGATCGTTCCACCGATATTGGTATTATTGGGGAGCATTCCCCCATATTCGTACCCTCCTCTGGCAAATGTTATGTTAATCGGGTAAGAGTTCGCCCGGGCTATCGTATAGGCCAGACGGATATCTTCTCTCTTTATCTCATCTTCCATCGCATGGAGCAGGTTTGCAGACAATCCCCTCCCCCTGAATTTTAGATCGGTGACAAAATCAGTCATCTCGGCGTTCTGGGCATCGACATTGATCTCACAGGAGGCAATCGCTACGATCCGTTTCGATTGCCGGATGCAGAAATACCGTACTCCTTCCTTCATTGAGCTCGTAATAAAATCCGGATCGAAGGTGGGAAACGGATAGGTTTCGAATACCGAACTGAAGAGAACTGCCATCTCTTCTGCGTCGGATAGATGAGGATGTATCAGCGAAAAACCAGGGGGCAACTGAGGGGTGTAATCATTCTGGATGTATCCAAATGCGACCGACAATACATCGGCAATTCTCTGGGGATCTGTGACGATCATCCGCTGCGGGTCAGGATATTTTGCCATGAATACGGCGTTTTCCTGCCCCTGATAAAAGAACGGGACTGCAGCTTCCACGGCATATCCGGCACCGGTGAATATCGCTCTCGATGATTCAGGTACTTTGACAAAGATCTTCGAATATCCTTCCTTTTCCGCGAGTGCATCGAGTGATCGGATAATATCGGGGATATCGTCACGTGACAACCTGATCACATACACCCGCCGATTCAAATGCCCATGCTGGATGATACTGTTTCCTATCTGCTGAACGGTATCAGTCACCATTATCCTGTCTCCTTTCATGGCGATCGTTGTTTTCAGGGATGAGGGTTGTCGTAGTATCGTAATCGGCAAGCAGTTTGGCGATCCCGACAACTTTTGATTCATCTGCCCGGCCGATATTCAGCTGGAGCTTGCAGTGGTCACAATCACCGTTGCAGAAGATACGGTCATAATTGTCAGGTTCCTGATAGGTACAGATCATCCCTTCATAATTGCGAAGGACAACCTTGTGAACCGACCAGGTCAGGAGGTAGTTAGGGAAAACGGGGATCTTTCCCCCTCCGCCTGGTGCATCGATCACGTAGCGTGGGATGGCAAATCCGCTAGTATGCCCGATAAGGTTCTCCATGATCTCGATCCCTTTGGAGACCGGGGTACGGAAATGGCTGATGCCCTCGGACAGGTCGCACTGGTACAGGTAATAGGGGCGGATTCGGTTTTTCACCAGCTGGTGCACGAGCTCCTTCATAATCCTGGGGCAATCGTTTATCCCTGCGAGGAGAACTGACTGGTTGCCAAGGGGGATTCCCGCATCAGCGAGTTTAGCGACTGCTACCCGTGCAGACTCGGTCATCTCCTTTGGGTGGTTAAACTGCATGTTCACCCAAAGGGGATGGTGCTTTTTTAAAACGGCAACAAGATCGTCAGTAACTCTGAACGGGAGGGTTACCGGTGCCCGTGTCCCGATCCGAATTATTTCGATGTGTGGAATGGAACGGAGCTCAGTGAGGATCCAGTCAAGATATTCATTGCTGAGCATGAAAGGATCACCTCCCGAGAGGAGCACATCACGGATCTGAGGATTATCCCGGATATATTCAATGCCCTGTGTAATCTGGTCTCTGTCAGGAATTGAATCGACATCCCCGACTTTTCTTTTCCTTGTACAGTGCCGGCAGTACATCGCACAGGTATTGCTGATGAGGAACAATACCCGATCGGGATAGCGATGGGTGATACAAGGGCAGGGGCTGTCCGTCTCCTCAGCCAGCGGATCGGAATGTTCGTAGTGTTCAACAATCAGTTCCTGCGGGGAGGGAAATGCCTGCCGGAAAATCGGATCATTCCGGTAATCATTCACGTCAACGAGAGAGAGATAATAGGGGGTGATATTGAGGGGAAATGTATTGATTGTTTCCTGGAGCTGTTCCCGCTCCTCCCGATGAAAACGTATTCCAAGAACCTGTTCAACAGTAGTGATATCCCGTATTGCATGCCGGAGCTGCCATCGCCAGTCCTTCCAGAATTCAGCTAGGTTCTCCGAATCTATCGTCTTTTGTTTGATGGGGTCGCTTTTAGTTGCCATGATAAATCTCCCACTCAAAACAGCCACTGCATCTTGGGCATTTTTAAGGGAAGGAGTTCCCTGAGGTGAAGGGGCTGGTGCAGATAGTCGTCAAACCATCGGGTAAGGGGATTGCTCCGATACACCAGTGTCTTACCTATATCAGAGGGATCCGCTGCCTGGTGGTATCTCATGAAAACATGGGTTGCGGTCTTTCCGACCACTTCGATCTTACCGGTTGCATGAGACATGACAAAACGAGCACGTTTCGCCAAACCAGAGCACCTCTGCCATGCCTGCTGGATGATATCGTATGACCGCTCGACTGGGGTCTGGAAGAATCGGTTGCCGAGCGACGGTCTGCACTGGAAGACATAATAGGGCGAAATGCCGGCAAACGAGAGGTTCCTGAAGAGTTCGGTAAAGATGGCAGGATCACTGTTCACTTCATTCAGGAGCGGGGTCTGGTTCACGACAATAACACCCGACTGCTGGAGCTTCCTGATGGCCTGCATCGAGGGATCCGTCAGTTCCTTCGGGTGATTATAGTGGGCCATGACATAGATCCGCTTTTCAGGGGTACTGTACCGGGAGAGGACATCAGTGAGGGATGAATCGTTCAGGAACCGGTAGGGGTTATAGGCCGGCATTTTGCTGCCTATGCGGATGATGTTGACGTGGTCGATCTCACGAAGTTCTTTCAGGATCGATTCGATCCGTCTGGTCTCCAGCGTGAAGGGATCTCCCCCGGTCAGGAGCACGTTCGTGATCTCTGAATGGTCACGGATATAATCCATTCCTTCCGATACATCTTTCATTGTCTCCCGTTCTTTGTTGACGAACAATCGCTTCCTGAAACAGAACCGGCAGATCCCGCCGCAGACATCAGAGAGGAGGAGGAGTCCGGTCTGGGAGTATTTGTGCTGCAGCCCGGGTAATTTTGTATAATCCTTTTCGGCGGAGGGATCGAGCGAGCCTCCGCCTTTCAGTTCCCGTGGATCGGGGATGATAATTTTCCGGAGAGGGTCCCTGTCATTCTTCCAGTCGATAAGAGACAGGTAGTAGTCATTGCTGCGGAAAGGGAAGGTCTCACAGACTTTTTCCATCTCGTTGCATTCTCTTTTTGTGAGGCCGACAAGGGTGTCGAGCTCGGATATGGTGTGAATATACTTCGGATCCATCTGTCATCACCGTAATTGATCTGTCTGTCAGATTGAGCTGACAGACTGCAGGGGAATACCATGATTGGGCAATGCATGGCGGGTTTCTGAAAATACAGTTTTTTCCCGCAGACCGTTCTTTATGATTCATGCTATAAACCCTTTCCGGATTTGAGACTACAAGAGCATCTCTTGTAATAATATTTATTAATCTTCATGGTTAACTGTATTTGAAAATTGTATTGTTCTGGGGATTGTTCCCATTGGTGCGAGGGATAGGGCGGGGTGAGGCATAGTGAGTGATCAGGAAAGGGAGTGGAGCGATCAACGGGTTGGTGAGTTATACAGGATTATAAGGATGTCACGAGATCGGGTAATTCGCCAGGAAGCCTTTACTTTTCTTGGAGCATTAGCAAGGACCGGGAGTAAGGATGCAAAATGGGCACTTGATGATCTCAATAAAAGAGAGGCATAACAACAAACCAGGTACGGATATCCGTCGAGCCTGTCTCTGTGCAGTTCCCTCACGTTCAATATCCTTTTCTCCACATTTCCGGGATAAGAAAAGTATTAAAGGGTAAAGTCTCTTCTCTTTCCGTGCCATCATGTAGTGTGATGGTTCGATGAGAGGGGGGGTTAATCCACCATTCTTCAATCCTCTCTATCCCCCTCTTCATGAGATTCTTCTGATCATTACACGCCGCTCTCCTGCTCCGCTCAGCGGCTGCCCTGTGGCCGGCACCACGTGCCGCCCGGCTCACCCTCCGGGCACTCAGCCGGGGAGAGAGTATGAGGAAGAGTTCTATCTACCAGCGACGAGGGGTCGGTGGAACGGTCCGCGAGAAGCGTGCCGATGCAGCAGGTGATGAGGAGCCAACGTGCCGCAGGCTGAGTCCTCGTCTAGAACAAAGCGAGCAGTGAGAGCCGCCCTGAAATTCCCTTGTTTTCTCTTTAAAGACGAATACGGGAAAAAAAGCCAAGGCATGCTGCGGGTGGGACCAGGAACAGAGTGTTTTATGCTGTCCTTTTTCTTACCGCGCAAATAATCGCCCCTGCGACCGACCCCTACCCCTGACCCCGCCCCTACCAATCCGAAGG
>Ga0116144_10002140_pt1 | contig 21900 bp, 7 predicted proteins | sample AD_UKC035_MetaG_FD_89746 | JGI IMG/M metagenome (GOLD analysis project Ga0116144, IMG submission 89746) | Active sludge microbial communities of municipal wastewater-treating anaerobic digesters from USA - AD_UKC035_MetaG | ecosystem: Engineered > Bioreactor > Anaerobic > Digestate | place: USA...
GAAGAGAGGACGGAACAGTTAAACAGCATGTCTTCTCCCAGCGAGATGTCTTTCAAAAACCTGTTATTGCCCTTTTTTACAATGTCTGTTCTGTACAGCTTGTTCCATACGTAGCCGATTCCCAGAAGGTGCTCGTTGGCAGGCAGTGGCTTAACGCCGTTTTTCGAATAAATGCCATTGCTCAAAGAGACTTTCCTGGAAAATTCTAATTTCCCGTTGCAATCAACAAAATCCGCATAATAACTCCATATAACTGCATCGACGTTTTCTCTTTCGGCGATTTTAACTGCATTTTCAATAGTTTCTGCCTCAAGGTAATCATCGCTGTCAAGAAAACATAAATATTTGCCTGTAACCTTGTGCATCCCGGAATTCCTTGCATCGGAAACTCCTCCGTTATCTTTATGTATTACTCTTACCCTGCTGTCTTTACGGGCGTATCCGTCGCACATCCTTCCCGATGCATCTGTTGAACCGTCGTCAACAAGTATTATTTCAAGGTTTTTATACGATTGCCCGAGCAAGCTTTCACTGCATTTCTCAATATATTTTTCCGCGTTGTACACGGGTACAATTATCGATACCAATGGTTTTTTCATCCTGCAACCTCTTCCATAAGGGCTTCGACTTCCCTTACAGTGTGCATCGTGTCAAAAAAAGCAGCTCTCTCCCGGGCTCTTTCCCTGTAAAACGATATCCTGTCCCGGTTTATTATAAGCTCTTTCATGCCCAGGTAGAGGGCTTCCTCGCTGTTTTCTACCAGTACCCCGTACTCGTTATTATTCCCGAGGACTTCCTCCGCCCCGGACACCCTGGTTGAAATGACCGGCACTCCCAGTATTATGGCTTCCGAGATAACCGTGCTCAACCCTTCGGTCAGGGATGAGCATACGAAAAGGTCTGCCTTTTTCAGGTACGGATATGGATTGACCTTAAACCCGAGCAGCTTTATGTTATCTGAAAGGCTGTTCTTTTCTATATACCTTTCAAGTTTGTCCTGTTCAGGACCTTTGCCGAGTATGAAAAGGTTGAAGCGTAATCCTTCATCAAGTAGTTTCCTGCTGATTCTCAACAGCCGTTCGTAGCCTTTCTGCTTAGCAAGTCTTCCCAGCGTTATGATGTTCAGGTTATTTTGGGGGAATAAAAAATCATTTGCAGTTATTTTTGAAAGCTCAAGAATCTGCTGGACATTATTTGTGTTGTATCTTGTCACAATTTTTTTATCCAGCCCGTAAATTTTTTTGAATGATTCGCTTACCGTTGCTGAAACCCCAACTATTCTATCATAGATGTCAAATATTCTTATTATCTGTTTCCTGGAAAAGAAAATTCTTCCAAGGCTTGAATATTGCATATCTATATGCAGCCATGCGATTTTCTTGATATTCTTATCGGGACAACCAGCCAATATTTTTGTGGGAGCTCCGTGCAGATAGGCGACCATCAAGTCGTAATTTTCATTCTCTATAAACAGTTTATAAAGAATCCTGGCAGGCATAATCTTGAAGAACAATGAAACTCCCCTGAAAGATTTCCATCCGGATTCAATAAGCCTTATTCCTTTCTGGAGGTATTGCCTGTTTATCCCGGCATTGAAGAGCGTTTGTATGGTTATGTCATACCTGGTTCTGTCAATATTGTTTACAAGGTTTACCAGTACTTTTTCCGCCCCTCCGCCACCGAGGGAATTAACCAGGAATAGTATTTTCATGGGATTTTTCATTTTTTATATCGAAGGTTTTCTCAGGCAACCTGAGTCTTCCGCCAAGTTCAAGGTCAAAATTTTCCGGCTCAAATTTAAAAAAGCCGCTCCCCGGGAAAAAGGTTATTTCTCCGAATATCACCTTGCCCTCTTTTTGATATAGGTCAACCCTGGCGAAAGGAAAGGCAGACGATAAATCACCGGCTATCTTAAGCATTTCATCCAGGCAGGAAGGTTTGCTTACGTTTTTTGGTGAACCCATTACCGCATATTTCTCTTTCATCATGTTCCACCCGGTGTCATAAAGATTTCCCTGGAATGTATTTGGGGAATAATCTAAAACCTGTATAAACTGTATAATGCCGTTGGTGCAGAAAAACTTGTAGTCAAAGGGTTTTCCCTCCGGTATGTCGAGGTATTTCTCGCAGATGAGCCTCGGTTTCATGTTTTTGTATACCCATTCTCTTCCATAATAGTAAAGGTTCTGCCTGAGCCAGCTTTTCATGACAAGTTTCCATCCCTTCCAGTCGTAAGCAGACTTGTCCCTGCATATTATGTTCCATCCCGAACCGTGGGTTGCCTTGAGAACGAAGTTTTCTGGCAGTTTATCGATGTCTATCTCGAAGGGGTTTTCATATACCCCATACAGGGTATTGAGCAGGTGTCCGTATCCCAGCTTTTCAAGGTATCCTCTCACCTCGAACTTATCCGCGCACACGGCCATCCTTTCGTCCCTGTAATAGAGCTTTAGCCACTGGAGTTTCTCGTTGAAGGTTAACGGGTTTTCAAGGTTTGGCTCTCTTCCATAAGATTTCCTGAAAAGAAGCCTTATGTATTCTTCATCGCTGTACATGCGCATCTTTTTTTCAAAAACGAGCCTCTTCTTTTCGTTCAGAAGGAAAGCCAGGTAAGGATTTTTCTTTATGAACCGGACCCTGTCCTTTATTCTCTCCTTTATTGTGGCTTTCAGTTTTGCCATATGGAGCTCCTTCAGTTTTGCTACCTTGCGAATATAAACCTGAAATTGCGCAACTCGGGTGTTTTACTTATTTCCACGTACCAGAAAATGGCGTAGAGCCCCAGGATAAACAGCTTGAGCAGAAGGGCAGACCTCTTCTCAAAACATGCCAAAATTTTTGGCAGTGCAAGCGGCATGAATACGCCCGTGTATCCTGTTACTCGCATAAGGTAAGCGCTGTTCATGGTTCCTACCTTGAGCATGGCGGTTATGATAAGCATGTTCATGTAGAAATTAGATTCAGCATCCTTTCCATACACTTTTCTTACCATGAAATACAGGAGTATCGGCGCCCACGAAGCCGCAACTCTCAGGGAGTTTACCCTCCTGGTCATATAGGGCAGAGTTGCTGCAACTTCCTTGTCGAGCAATATTTCTGATATTTTGAAAAGGACGTCGTAGGAAGAAATCATGAAAACGGTTATGGCAATAAGCATTGCCCATTGCCTGTAATCTATCTTCCTGCCGGCAATAAAGTATATCGGAAGCATTACAAATGCGCTTGAATGGAAAAGCACCGCCGCCAGAACTACCAGCAGGTATTTCCAGAACTCTCTTCTCATCATGAAGCCGCTTCCCGCGAATATGACGGCCGTGGCAAGGCTCTGGCGCATGCCGTTGAAAGAGCCGTGCCAGGAGCCGCCGAATATGAAAAGCATGATGCTGAAAAGGAACATACTGCTTGATTTTGATATGTGCCGCACCGAAAGGCCGATGGTGATTAAGGATGCCAGAAGGAACATCGAGGCTGGGTCGTCGTACAAGTATCTTGATATAATGGAAATGGCCCTTATACCGAAGAGACCCAGGTTGGATATCCTTAAACTTAAGAGTTCATTGAGTGGCACCCTTGAATATGACCAGTACAGCTGGGAATATTGCTGGTAATCTGTTCCGACCTTCCACCTGAGGCCTGCGACAAGGAAAAGTGCAAGAAATGCAAGGAATACGAACATGGAGCTTGCTTTTATATTCTGAAGCGGGTTTGCGGAAGGCGCATGTTCGGCAACCGAGATAGGGTTACTTCTTGTATCCTGCGCCAGAAATGCCGTTACAAACACAAATACCAGTGTAAGGTAGTAGACGTGCATATTTTTTCCCGTTATTGAAAAAGGTTCCTTCCATCTTCACGCTGGTTTCTTTTTGCGGAATCTCTGGTTATGATAGAGATGCATTATCCTTCTCGGGGTCAACCCCGCAACAATGGGCTTGAAGGCGAAAGGATAGTATTTAAGGGGGAAACGCAGAAGATGGAATCCGTACAGTCTTGTCCTGACCTCGTACATCCTTGACTTAAACGTCCTTTTTTTAAGGTCTGAAACGCTTTCCCTTACCATGTATAGGGGTTCCCGCAGGTTGTAACCATTGTATCCCGCCGCGAAGAATCTGAACCACAGGTCGTAATCCTGTCCTCTCTGTGTCCTTGGAAGCACAGTGTATCCCTTCAGGTTGTCAAAAACTTCTTTGCTGGCAACTATGGTCGCGTGGAAGAAACATGGGCCTGACTTCAGGTCGTACCTTGATGGAACGGCTTTGGCTATCCTTGGATCCCTCTGTCCGTTTTCGTCAAAAGGTATCATTCCTGCGCCCACAAGCTCGTATTCCGGGTGGGATTCGAGAAAAGCCACCTGTTTTTCAAGCCGCCGGAGAAGTGATATGTCGTCCCCGTCCATGCGGGCTATGTAATCTCCCGATGAAGCTTCAAGACACCTGTTCAATGAATAAGCAAGCTTGCGGTTCGTATCATTTTTCAGCAGGATTATTTTATCCGGATGCCTGCTTCTGTAAAATTCCAGAATGGCAGGGGTCCCGTCTGTAGAAGCGTCATCGCATATAACAAGTTCCCAGTTGGCGTATGTCTGGTTTATAATGGATTCGAGGCTTTCTGCAATAGTCTTTTCGCAGTTGTAAACTCCCATTATCACGGATACTTTTTTTGGGTTGTTCATAAATATACCTTAACAAGTTTTATAAATCGGCTTTGCAGCTGATAGTTTATAATTTCTGCCCCCTGCTGTCAATAAGTGAGGGCTAACGGTATTGGTATCCTTGAAGGATAGTATTTTACAATTCAATGGTGTTGGGCTAAAATAATAGGGCAGTATTATTGCCTGTGGGAAAAAGGGGAAAACCATAAAAAATGAGAAAATTTGCCGGCAGTGTCTATAATCCGTCGCATAAAAAGAGGTTTCTTTTCTTTTTCTTCATGGATATTCTTATAATTACTGCTTCTCTCTATTCTGCGTTTTTGCTCCGTTTTGCATACCAGCTCCGTTCTGAATTCCTGATAGGCAGACATTATATGATAATGATTACCCAGGCTTTCCCGATTTTCCTGGCTGTCAAATTATCAGTTTTGGGTTTGTTCCGCATATACAGGATTACATGGCGTTACGTGGGCGTGCATGATTTGGTGAATATTGCCAGGGCGGTTGCTGTTTCACAGTTTATTTTGATACTGGTAATCCTTTTTTTATTCAACATCAAACTTTTCGATATGCTTAATTTTGATGCTTTCATAGGGTTTCCCAGGAGCATTTTTATTATTGACGGGCTGATATCTTTTCTTTTGCTGGCAGGTCTCAGGATTTCCAAAAGGATATTCCTTGAGGTTCTTGGCAAGGGGCCGTGCAAGAAGGGATTGACCACCGTAATCGTGGGCGCAGGCAATATAGGGGAGACGGTGGTAAGAGATATGATAAGGCAGAGATTTGCAGATTACTATCCTGTCGCTTTTCTTGATGACGACAGTGAAAAGATTGGTTCTTACATACACGGGGTACAGGTAACGGGAAATATAGGTTCATTGAAGGAAACTGTAAAGAAACTGAAGGCAGAAGCGGTTATCATAGCTATTCCTTCCCTCAATTATGAAAAATTACGCTGCATATACAGTTTGGCAAAGCAGAGCAATGTAAGAACGGTCAAGATTATCCCAAGTATGCATTTGCGGCAAAGGTCTGAAATAAATATAAAAGAGTTCAAAGACATAAGCATCGAAGACATTATCGGGCGCCAGAACGTAACGGTTGATTTCGAACAGATAGAAAAATTCCTGAAAGGGAAAACAGTGCTTGTTACCGGTGCAGGTGGGTCTATAGGGTCTGAGATAGTCATGCAGGTATGTTCTTTTAAGCCCCGGAAGATAATATTGCTTGATGCAGATGAAACAGAGCTTCACAACATGGAGATGAAGATAAAAAGAAACCATGCCTCAATTTTCGAGGATTCCGGGGGATTGGATGACAAGGATATTTACGGCAGGGTCTTTTTCGTGGTGGGAGATATAAGGGATAAAGAGAGGATGGAATCGGTTTTCAGGCAATTCAGACCGCATGTTGTATTTCATTCGGCCGCATATAAGCATGTCCCCATGATGGAATCGAATCCCGGCGAGGCGGTCAAGGTAAACATTTTCGGGACATATAATCTTGCTAAAGTTTCGACGGATTGCGGGGTTGAAAAATTCGTGATGATATCCACGGACAAAGCTGTAAGGCCGACAAGCATCATGGGTTCAACCAAGAAGATAGCCGAATACATATGCAGTGCTTTTGATAACGCAGGATATGGGAAAGCGGATAAATCAAAAGATTCAGGTTCCGCGGGCACAGCTTTCATATCCGTTCGTTTCGGAAATGTGCTTGGCAGCAGGGGAAGCATACTGCCCCTTTTTCTGGAACAGTTGAAAGAAGGGGGCCCTATCACAGTTACACACAAGGATATGAAGAGATATTTCATGACTATCCCCGAAGCTGTTGCACTGGTTCTTCAGGCGTCCGTTCTGGGAAAGGGAGGGGAAGTAATGGTGCTTGACATGGGAGAACCTGTGAGTATTGTAAGACTTGCCGAAGAATTAATCATCCTTCACGGTTTGAAGCCTTATGAAGATATAAAAATAGAGTTTACGGGAATCAGGCCGGGTGAAAATCTTTTTGAGGAAATACTTACCAGGGATGAAGTAGCTACAAGGCATGAAAAGATTTTCATTGCCGAAAATATAAACAAATGTTCCCTGGTTGAAGTGGAAAGCATCATAGGAAAATTTTGTGATGCATTGAAGGGTAACGGGCAGGATAAAGCCGGCATAAAAGAACTGCTTGACAAATATTCGTAAAAGTGCAGTCTTGCCATTAGTTTTAGTTTCTGTAAATATTCCATTGTTTAATATATAAAAGGATAGAAGGCGGGAAGACGTAATGCTGAAATTCCAACGGCCCATGGTTTGTTTAAGATTAAGATACAGATACTCGTTTTTGAAAATACACTTGACAAAAAAAATATATGATGTAAAATAGTAGTTAGATAATTTTTAAACTGAACCTCTAACTAAAAGGAGCTATATAAATGGTTAAGAAAGGCAGGTTTGTAAAAATTTCTTTTTTTTGTGTTTTCTCTTTCCTGATTATTTCTTCCGCCTCCTATTCAAAAGAGCTTAAGGTTGGCGTTGTTGATGTTGAACAGGTATATGCTTCCTATGGCAAGGCAAAAGTTTCAAGAGAAGGAATACAGACCAAGAAAGAAGCAAAACAGATAGAACTTGCCAAGAAACAGACAGACCTGCAGGTGTTGATTGATGAATACAATAAGAAAAAGACAACGTTAAAAGAATCGGAGAAACAGGATTTCGAAAAAAAGTTAAGAGACCTCAGAACTGAAATAATTACTTTTACCAGGCTGTCCAACGAACAGCTTACCACGGAAAACAGGCAGCTTGTACAGTTAAGGCTTAACGAGATAGCGGCAGTAATACAGGATTATGCGAAAAAGAACAGTTACGACCTTATGGTTGACAAAAAATCACTGCCGTTTTTTTCGGATGCTTTAAACGTTACAGGCGAAATAATAAAAATCTTAAATAAATAGTCCCATAAAACCAAAAACAGGAGGGAATAAATGGGAGTTAAAATAAAGATTACAGTTTTATTGGTTTTTTCTTTTTTTGTAGCCGCGAATCTTTTGGCAGATTCCGAAAAAATACACACAGGACTTACTGAAGAGCCCCAATTACAAACTACACCGCTTCCCGAAATAGTAAAACCTGCAAAACCCGAGCTGAAACTCGAGGCAGACAAGAAAATAAAAGTTGAGAAGTTCCTCATAAGCGGGAACAAGCATGTAAGCACTGACGAATTGCTTGATTCTATCAGCAGATACAAAGGCGAAGAGTTGTCTGTTCCGCAATTGCTTGAACTGGCAGACGTTCTCACCCGCAAGTACTGGGAAAAGGGATACGTGACGTCTTTTGCCTACATACCTGTCCAGAAAATGGAAAGAGGAATTCTGGAAATAGAGGTAGTTGAGGGAAAACCGGGGAAAATAATTGTTGCTAACAACAGATATTATACTACCGAATTCATCGGGAACCATCTTGCCCATGTTTTGGATACCGAAATACTGGACAACAGGGATTTGGAACGCGGGCTTCTGCTACTGAACGAATATCCAAAACTTAATGTCAAGGCGACTCTTACCAAGGGCGAAGTTGCCGGTACGACTGATATTATAGCCGATACTTACGAACAGTTTTATCCCATGAACTTCGGGTTATTCTTCAATAACTTCGGTTCAAGATATACCGGCCAGAACAGGCTGGGCTTGAACTGGGACTGGGGCAATCTTACCAAGCACGGAGATATACTTTCCCTGACGGCGCTGGTTACGCCCAGTGAACTTGACCAGCTGCTGTACTGGAAACTCGGATATGTGATTCCGGTAAATCCTTATGGAACAAAACTTGATTTTGCATATTCAAAGATGGATTATGAAATAGGGAAAGAGCTTGCTATACTTGGAATTGAAGGAGAATCAGAAATATTCGGATTCGGAGTGAGCCACCCGTTGGTTAGGGCAAGGGAAAAGAATCTGTCGTGGCACGCGGGGTTGAAGAGGAAGACATTTGAAAACTTCCTGTTTGAAAAACTTTACGATTCTTCATCCGATGAATATGCCGTGTTGGATATCGGTCTTAAAGGAGACAGGATTCTGGGCAGAAACCACACTTACATGAATTTTAATGCGACTACAGGCCTCGGAACCATGCTGGGAGGTATGAGCGATGCTGATTATACCAGCGGAAGCAGGCCGGGTATAACAGACGGCAGTTGGATGAAATTCTACCTTGAGTTGATAAATATCATGAAATTCGGGAACTGCCAGCTGATAACAAGGGGGGCCGGACAGGTTGCTACGGACTGTCTACTTTCGGGCGAGCAGTTCGTTATAGGGGGACCTGATTCTGTCAGAGGATTTCCCACGGGTGAATTCCTGGGAGACCACGGATACATGCTTACCGCGGAATTAAGAACGCCGTTTCTGCCCGGACAGAATATGCTCAACAAATATGTCAACTGGGCTTTTTTTGCAGACCACGGCGCGACATTTTATAAGGATACCATGCCGGGAGAAGAGTCCGACAACACCCTCACCGGCCTCGGGCTGGGGCTTAGAGTTTACATACCATGTCATTTCAATCTGAGGTTTGATGCGGCCTGGCCTACATCAGGAGATGCATCTGACGACAATGGAAGAAGATACTGGTTCCAGGCGTCATTGTCCTTCTGATTATTATGTCAGCCTGAACCCTGATTGCATCAGGATTCAGGCACTAACGAAACAATGAAAAAATGAAAACAAAATTAAAAAAAGAAAGCTACTTAAAACCCCAAAACAGGAGGGAGTCTATGAACTCGAAAAAAATAGCTGCAAGATTTTTCTTATTGCTGGCGGCAGGTGGATTGCTGTTCCCCATGCAGGCCATGTCTTTGCCGGCAGACCCGTCGGTAGCGGCGGGCCAGTCAGAGATATATCAATCAGGTACCCAGATGACGGTTACCCAGACAACAGACAGGTCTATAATCAACTGGGGAGGCTATTCTATCGGTTCGGAAGAGGCTGTCCAATATATACAGCCTGGCGCGAGCTCTGTTTCGTTGAACCGCGTGACAGGTGGAAATCCTTCCGAGATACTGGGACAGCTTCTTGCCAACGGCCAGATATTCCTTATAAACCCGAGCGGCATTATATTCGGCCAGAATTCACAGGTCAACGTAGCTGGCTTACTTGCCACGACTCTTAACATAGCCGATACTGATTTTCTTGCAGGTAACTACGTTTTTTCCCAGGACCAGCAAGCGTCTCTGGCTTATGTCGTAAATAAAGGCACGATTATTGTCCAAGGCAACGGATATGTTGTCCTGGTCGCTCCTCTTGTCTCTAATGAAGGGCTCATTGTGGCCAACATGGGAAAGGTTGCTCTGGGCGGGGCGGAAAGCTTTACCGTGAATTTTGACGGGCAGGGTCTTGTAAACTTTGCCATTGCTCCTCCTGCCGCAGGCCAGCCCGGCACGGTTCTTATCCCAACGAGCCAGGTAAGCGGCATAGTGAAGGGAGTCGTAAGTTCTCCTGCTTTGGTTGAAGCGGGTTCCGTGGTTGAACAGGACGGAATGACATACCTGGGCAACGCCTCAGGCACGGTTATTCACAGCGGCACTATCAGGGCCGATGGCTCAAATGGATTTGATGCCGGCAGTATTACAATTGATTCCAATCTTGTTTCCGCAATAGTTCCGGGTGCGGTGTTAAGCGCATCGGGTATTGGTGAAAACTCTTCAGGCGGCGAAATTCTTATTCTTTCTGATATGGAAAGAGGGACATCTCTGCTCGCTGAGGGCGCAACAGTTGAGGCAAAAGGCGGGGAAATCTCAGGCGATGGCGGCTTCGTTGAACTTTCCGCAAACAGGTTTTATCTTTCAGGCGACGCCTCTGTAAACGCTTCTGCGGCAAACGGCAATGCCGGCACTTTTCTCATTGATCCTACTGATATAACAATACAAGATGCTGACCCGGGGGATATTACAGACAACCTCGATGGGACTTTTACTGCAAATGCAGACACCAACACTATTTCAGACGATATGATTGAGGGATATTTGAATACTGGAACAAACGTTACCCTTGATACTTCCAGTCCCGGCGTGATTAGTGCCGGCAACATTACCCAGGATGCTGATGCCTCCATTGATTATGCAGGAGCCGGCACGGTCAACCTCACTCTCCTTGCCGAGAATGATATAACATTAAACGGCGGCATTATTTCCACTGGCGGCCCTCTGAATCTTATGCTCGTGGCGGATTCCGATGGTTCGAATGCAGGTACTTTCACCAATACCAGTACCAGTACCATTACCACCAATAATGGCAATGTCATGATTATAGCGCAGGATGTGGCGCTTGGAGGCACCATAGGTACAGGCTTAGGTGATTTTCTGGTTACCGCGGCCGGGAACATCAATGTTTCAGACGCCACGCTATCTGGAGGCCTGGCAGGAGGTGGAACATTTGCGCTTGAAGCCGTTGGTGGGAACTTGGAGATACTGAATTCTTCTCTCACGGGAGGAGAAACTTTGGCAATAGCTGCGAACAATGATATCACTGTCGATGGAGGCATATTTACAGGCAGTGTCGCCGACGGCGGCGTTGTTCAATTGTTTTCATCCGTAGGTTCTATAACCCTTAAAAATTCAACAATAGAAACAGGTGGTTATATTCATCTGGATGCTGGCGCCAACAACCTTCCTGCACGCGCTCCCGTTTCGGTAGAAGATAGCGCACTTTCAGCAGGTTGGAACATAATTATTGACTCAAGCAACCTGGAAATTGTCAATAGTTCCCTTGAAACAGGGCTTGAAGCAGGGGATGATATTCTATTGACAGCTGCAGCCGGGGACATAACTCAGACAGGTGGTTCTCTGACAGCTTCTGGTATGGAATTGGTGTCAAGCGGGGGTATCACAATAAGCAACTCTGCTGTCAGCACCCTTGCGGTTGACGCTGGCGGGGATGCAACCATAACCAACACGGCGGCAGGCGGGCTGACAGTTGGCACGGTTGACACAACCACCGGCATCACAGCCGACAACCTTGCCCTGACAGAAACCGCAGGCAGCATAACCATAAATAATAATATAGAAGCAACCGGCGATATTACACTTCAAGCGACCGGGGATATTACAGGGGGAGGAGAAATAGCGATATGGTCAGGCTCAGAATTAGAACCAGGTGGCAGTGTGACACTAACCGCTGGCAATGATATTGTTCTTGGAGACGTTACCGGCTACGCAGATGTCTATGTTTACGGGGACAATAATATTCTCCTTGATGCAGGCAACGATATCATAGTGGACTACTATACCTATGTCTGGGGAGACTCGGGAACCGTTACCCTGGAGGCGGGAAATGACATAACCATTGAAACCAGGGTTTCTGGTGAAGAAACTCAAGTGTCAGCGCCCACCGGAACGGTGATTCTCAGCGCGGTTGGAAACATCAATAGTATCGACGGTGAAGTGATCGCGAATGAACTTGAAGTGATATCCGACGGTTTGGTTTATCTCGGGCATACTGAAGTCAGCACCCTTGCGGTTGACGCTGTCGGGGATGTAACCATAACCAACACGATGGATACAGGGCTGACAGTTGGCACAGTTGGTATTACAACCGGCATCACAGCTGCCAACCTTGTCCTGGCAGAAACCGCAGGCAACATAACCATAGATAAAGATATAACCGTAACCGGTGGCACTGCTAATATAGCGGTAGCGGTGAACGGTGACCTTTTATCTACAGGCAACGCAACGACTGATATCACAGCAAGCCAACTTATTTTAACTGCAGATGGGATGGGTACAGAAACCAACCCTATCGTTACAGCAGTGTCTCAACTGGACGCTTTAGCTTCTGACGGCAATATTTATATCAGCAACACAGGCGATCTTGAATTAATTGCTCTCGTTCCTGGTGGCACCCATTCAGTGCAGAATCAAGCCGACGGTGGAATTATAAGCATAACCAATGAGGGTGCTATCACAGTAACAACGCAAGTGGAATCCAATAACGGTAACATCTATCTTACTGCAAATTCTCCCATACTTGTTAACGCGGATATCCTTTCCCACGGTGGATATATAGGTCTTACGGCTAACAACGCAGATGGGTATATCTGGATGGATTCTGGTGTAACCATTGATTCCACAGGCACTCCAGACGGCAATATCACTCTGACCGCTTATGGGGTTGACGGCAGCGGAAGAAGCATAGATATGACAATGGATGGTGCGCACACTGACGCAGTCATAACGGCAGGAGGGACAGGAACCGTTACATTACAGGGTGCTGGTGGCGATATTATCCTTTCAAGCGTTACCGGAAACACCATCAATGCAACAACAGTCACAGGCAGTATTCTTGATGATGAGGTTGATACCACTTATCTTTCTGCTTCTTATCTGAACCTGGCTACTGCAGTCAATATTGGTGCCACTGACGGAATTACAGGCATAAGGCCTGGCTTCCTTGACATAGACGCAACCAACCTTGTTGATGGCGGAATCACGCTTACCGGTGTTACCGACAGCGACTTCTACCTCAACTTCCTCAACGGGGATTTCCGGTCAAGTTATCTGAAATCTCCTGACGGCGTTGCTCCGAATGATAGTACGGATTCAATAAACTCTCTTACAATAGGCGTATCCGGCGGTAACGATATCATTATAAACAGCGACATCTTCCAGACGGATACAAACGGCTTCTTGGGCGGTATTTACTATGACCTCAATCTTCTTTCAACCGGCGGATTGACGATAACCAACCCTCTCGTCAGCAATTCTGACCTGATTCAACTTGCGACAGCAGGCGACCTGCTTTTTGCAGGCGACAGTGTTACCTTCAACAATGATGGCGGCACCCTCACCCTCTGGGCAGATTTTGACCAGGACGGCTCTGGCAAACTCACAAGCGGCGGCAGAGTCACCCTTAATAACGTTGATAACCTCATACTGATAGCGGCTGAAGGTATTATAATGAATACGCAGGGCGATTATAACCTTGCCGCATACAACGACCCGCGTGGCAATCTCACGCCGGCTCTTACTGAAATAACCGTTGATAATATCGGAGACATAATTGTTTTTGACGGGACATCATACATTGGCGATCCGGGTGTAGACGTCAACGGTATCAATAACATTCCAGGCGGAGACGTTAACATTTACGCTCATTCAAATATTGACATTAACGCTCCCATAAACACCTTTGGCGGCGACCTTTACCTGACTGCCACAGAAAGTATCACCCATTCAGTTTTAGGCGACATTACAACAGCAGGCGGCAGTTACACAGGCATATTCAATTATGACCCGCTGCTCACAGGCGCCTATACCATGGCAGATGACGGGCTATTAGACAGGACTGTCATAGATGTTACCGGTGGAACCGGAACAGGCGTTGTCACAATCCAGTCAACAGCCGGTACAGGCGGGAATATCACCATATCCGAAATCCTTGCCGATACCACAAGCGGTGCAATTACCCTTTCCACGTCAGGCGGGGCTATCGAAAAAGTGGTTGGCAGCACAGCCTCCTACGAACTTGTGGCTAACCAATTACTGCTTTATGCGGCGACAGGAATAGGCAATGTTGATCCTCTGCTGACCAATGTAAATGATTTTGGTGCAATAAATACCGGTAGTGGAAATATAGACATAGAAAACATCGCGCCCGGGGCAAATGGCCTTGATATAATTCAATCTGCTCCTGGAATTGGCGTTCAGAACACAGGCGGCGGAATTTACATAACAGAGGCAAGCCCAATTACCGTGAACAACGCAGTGACTGCCTCTGGCGATATCGAGCTTATTGCAAATGATACTGCCGGGTTTGATAACGGAGATATAACAAACAACGCCGCTATTTCTTCTTATGGCGGGAACGTAACCCTCGCAGCCGGCAATGACATCACTATGGGCGCAAACATACAGGCCGCCGGCACCCTCACTATGCTTGCCGATGATAGTACACTGGTTACAAGCAATAACTCAACAGACACCGGCTCTGTCATATATGCTGGCGGCAGGGCAACTGCGCCTACAATGGTTCTTTCAGGCGCTGCAATAGGAGCCGACGGCACTCCGCTTTTAACTGATGCGGGGACTCTTGACGCGACCGCAACCGGGACTGTCGGCGGGATCTATATTGAAGAACTTAACACAATAAACCTTAACAACCTGCTAACCACAGATGGAGAAATAGTTGTGGATGCTGGCACAGGAATAATCGCAACCAGCGTTGTTACGGGAACTGATAACGATATAACCCTCAATACAGCCGCTGGCGACATAACCATTGTAGATGTTGACGCAGGCGTAGGTACTGCAACCATAACCGCCGATGGCAATATAGGTGATGCCGGCGGAATGGTAACCGCAGGCGACGCTGTCTTGACAGCTGGCGGCAATATCATAGTCGACACCACTGTTGGCACGTTGCAGGCTGATAGCAACGGTCTTATTATCATTAACGAAACTGATGGGTTGGAACTGGCAGATATAAATACTCTTGACGGCGATGTGGTTATTAACGCCGGCGGAACGATAACCGCCACAGATGTCCAGGCAGGCGGTTCGGGCAATATCTTCCTCACCGCTACAGGTGGAACCAGCGATATAGTGGGTACAACGGTAACCGCGGCAGGCGACGATGTGACCCTGGACGCCGGAAGGAACATAGGCGGAGGAGTTACCGTAACCGCTTCCCAGCTTTACCTGGCAGCGGGTGGGAATGTGAACGGCCTGGCTACCGACGTGGACTATATTGATGATAAGAGTCCCACTGAAAACGTGACAGGGATCCTTGCATTTCAAGAAGACAATTCTGTTACACTTGGAGCAACCTATGGTTTGAGTAATGACAATGGGCCTCTCATAATCATTGCAAACGGCACGATTACTGCAGACAGTGTGACGCAAAGAGGAGCAGGAGATTTTCTTCAGCTTCAGTCACACAACGGCGACATATTGCTGGGAAGTGTAGAATCGCAGGGTCTCACGGCCTATTTATATGCAAATTCCGGTTCTGTTATCGACAACAACGGAGCTGATTTGAACGTTATTGCCAATAACCTTGTTATTACGGCAGACGCCGGGATAGGGTCTGAGAACGCCCTGGAGACCCAGGTTTCCAATCTCCAGGCCGTAAACCCTACCAGCGGAAACGTAGAGGTCGTCAATATCGGCGGATTGACCCTGGTAGGTAACCTGGTTTTTGGCTACACACAATCCGTATATAATCCGAACGGTGCGGTGAGTATTACCGCGCTTTCGCCCCTGAATGTAAACGCAGATGTTGTTGCGGGCGGTGATATAACGCTCATAGCGGGCGACAATGACGCGCTCACCACCGACAACCTGGCGATAGCGGCAAACGTTAACGTGACAAGCACCGGCGGCGACGTGTTTCTGCAGGCTGGCGACGATATAACACAGGCGGCAGGTTCTGGTGTCGTAGCAGCAGGCGGCGATAACATTACACTCATTGCAGGTCACGATAACGATGCCACCGGCCTTATCGATATGCAGGGCATGGTCGGCTCCGGAGCGGAAGCTCTCGAGATGACCGCATACGGAACGATATTCGCCAACACCGAAGTGGCGACACTGACGGCGGCGACTGTCAATTCCGACATAACCGTGGTGGAAGTGGACGCTCTTGAAATAGTCGATGTCAACGCAGGAACCGGCAATGTGGATATCGAAACACAAACGGCGGTTACAGGTAATATCTACCTGGGCACAATAGAGGGCAATACTGTAACCCTTACAGCAGGCGCCGAGATAGAAGACCTCAATGATGCTGCCAACAACGTAACAGCAACAAACCTGATAATGAGCGCTGTCGGCGGAATCGGGGATGCCAACGGTATTGAGACCACGGTGGAAACACTTGATGTTACTAACGCTTCTGGCGGCAATATCTGGATAAGACAACTGACAGACGACATAGACGTAGTTGGAATACTCCAGGATGGCAACAACGGGGATATTACACTTGAAAACTTAGATGGCACCATAAACGTGCTGTCTTCAGGTTCAGGAGTTGTTGCGGATGGCACTGGTGACATAACCCTTACCGCATTTGGTACAGAGAGCGATATCAACATAAACAATGACGTAACCTCTGAAGGCGGAGAAATAGGAATAGTTGCCGAAAGAAATGTGAACATAACAGATGGCACAGTAGAGACAACTGGCGATGGTTCCATTGATATTGTTGCCGGCGAAAACGTAATAGTGGCAAATTCCAGGATTGCAACCGAAGACGGAACTTTGGATATTGCCTCTGAAAACATCTATATATTAGATCAAAGTAATGTGCAAAGTGGTGACGGAACTATAACCTTAGATACTGGCTCTGCCGGCGATATTCATGTCGGAGGAGATTCAGAGGTAAATTCAGACACGGGAGATATATACTTATATGCCATCAACATCGTTCTCGGAGATGAAACAGGTTACGGAGATGTTTATTCTAGTGATTCGGGCAATGTTTCCCTTTCTGCGGATAACGACATCGTAGTGGATTACTACACCTATGTCGGCACTACAGGAGATGGTATAGTTACCCTGAATGCAGGCAATGATATAACCGTTCAGTCAAGGGTTGTAGGCCAAGAATCAGAGGTGGAAGGAGGAAGTGGTGCTGCTCTCAATGCAGTGAATGACGTCAACGTTATCGGTGGTGTAATTTCGACGTTCGCGGAGGACGTGGAAATAACTGCAGGCAACGACATCTTTTTATCATCTGCCACCATTTATGGCGAGAATATAACCCTCAACGCGTTGACAATCGGCGAAGGAGACATCACTATCCAAAATGGCAGTTACCTGGAAACCACGGATGGCGACCTGAATATCAATGCAGATATGAATGTCAGAGTAGAAGACAGTCAATTTGGAGCATCCGATGGCAACATAACTATAGATTCGGTTCAAGGTGAGATAGTGACCCTTGGTTCATATATCCACACTGAAGGAACTATCCCTGGTTCAGGTAACGTTACTATTACCGCCAATGACGGCGGTGTATTTATGGGTCTTTCTCGAATTGATGTAACATCTGAAGGCGCTTCTGCAGAAATAACCGCAGCAGGTAATGTAATCCTGGAAGATGTCTACATAAATGCCGATGAGGATATAACGATAACGGCGGGCACGGTTTATCCAGGAACGCTTACCATTACCGGTACAGAAGAAGCCAGAGAAATGCTTGGTGGTGTTGACAACCTGGATGCCGGTGGAGAAATAAACCTTTCCGCTTATGACGATGTTACCATATCCGGCATAACCGCACTCGCGGGAGACGATGTAACGATATCCACATCCACAGAAGCCGGGTCTGTACGGATAGACCCGACCTATATTATCTCTGATTCAGGCACTGTAGAAATCACCGCATATGAAGATATAGATATAATAGAAAGCCAGATTCTTTCAGGAGAGGATGTTGTTATAACCGCCCAGATAGGTTATGTGAACATCGCGGAGAGCGAACCGTTTAACGAATATGCTCCTGACATCGGCGCCTATGATAACATAGAGATATATGCGGGCACTGACGTAACGGTAAGCAATGTGGAGATGTGGGCATTAGGTGGATATATAGACATTTATGCCCTGGGTAATGTGGATATCACCGATGGTGATCTGGAGGCACTTGGGAATGTGACGGTATACGCAGAAAATGGGTATGTACGAATAGACCCGACCTATATTCTCTCGGATTCAGGCACTGTAGAAATCACTGCATATACAGATATAGACATAGTGGAGAGTCAAATTCTTGCGGGAGAGGATATAATTATAAACGCCCAGACAGGTTATGTAAACATTGCGGAGAGCTTCCCTGTTTTCCAGGGGGAACCTAACATAATTTCTGATAGCGGTTACATAGATATAGATGCGTACACTGACGTAACGGTGAGCAATGTATGGATGATGGCAGGCAGTAACATCTCGATAGACGCTGGGACAGGATTAACAGAGGGCAGTATCACGGTAACAAACGCGGCGATGACTGCCGTAGATGGCTATATAGACTTTAATGCCCTTGATAACGTGGATATTACCGATGGTTACCTGGAAGCGGCGCTTGACATTACCATAGATGCTTCCAACGGGTATGTATGGATAGATCCGACGACAATCATATCCAACAGCGGCAGTATCCTTGTAACGGCAGCGCTTGACGTGGATATAGTAGATACGGAGATGAATGCAGGAGCCGATATAGACGTATCGGCAGGAGAAGATGTCTCAATAGTACGCAGCATCCTTGAGGCCAACGACAACATGGCGATAGATGCAGCCGCCGGAAATATTTACATTGACAATACGGTAGCTTATGCATATACCGGCACGCTCGATGTGACGGCAGCTGGCGATGTTGATATAACGGCAGCAAGCGACCTGTTTGGGGACGGAGATGTAACAATTGATGCGGCAACGGGTTACGTGAGGATAGCAGACGTGTCCCTGGTTACATCAGGAAACGGATCCCTTTTGGTAGGAGCGAATGGAGGTACGGGTTATGTCGAGATGAGCGATTCGTTACTTGATTCCGCAGGAGATATGACGATAACGGCGGGCGATTATGTGAAGGCAGTCAACACCGTAATGTCCGGAACCGATTCTCTCACCGTTGATGCGGCCGCAGGGTATGTTGAGTTCAACGAGGTAACAGCTGAATCGGAAGGTGGAATAACAGTTAACGCAGGGACGGATGTGACAATTCTTGCCAGTACTCTTGATACAACGGTTGTTCCGCTTGGCGGAGATATATTGATAGATGCCGGATCCGGGAATCTGCGGGTGGATGGCAGCGAACTAACCTCTGATGGTGAAGCCAGCCTTACGGCGGCAGTTAATGTAGACATCCTTGATAGCGGAATAACTGCCAATGATGCAGTGTTAATAACTGCCTCTACCGGTGCCGTTGATATAACGAAGACGACAACATCCGGCATAATTTCCCTTACGGATGAAGTTACCATATCAGGTGTTGTCGAAGTCTCCATTACTGACAGCGATGTACAGGCAAATGAAACCGTTTCAATTGATGCTTCAGCCGGTCCAGTTTTGATTGATACGTCTTTCATTGCGTCTGACATTGCTGATATTGCCATTCAGGCGGCAACGGATACAGATATCACTGACAGCGTTCTTACGGCGGCGACAGACGTGATGATAGGCGCGGCGGCGGGCACTGTGGACATAGAGAGCAGCACGATGACAGCGTCGGCGGGGCTGATGGATATAACCGCGGGTGACGATATCATGGTCAGCCGGTCAGACCTGGATGCAGGCACGACTATGACGCTGACGGCAGCCAACGATGTGGATGTTATGACATCGACAGTTACAGCGGATGGAAATGTAAATATATCGGCCATGGCAGGATATGTGAACATTGAATCTGTCGGGATTACTTCTTTAACCGACATAATAGATATCAACGCGCAGACCAACGTGGATATTACAGATGGCACGCTGACAGCAGAGGGAGATATTACGATAGATGCTACGACGGGATACGTATGGATAGATCCGACGACAATCGTATCCAACAGCGGCAGTATCCTTGTAACGGCAGCGACAGACGTGGATATAGTAGACAGCCAGTTTAACGCGGGACTTGATATAGGAATAACTGCGACGGCAAACAACGCGGAGATCGTACGCAGCGACCTGATAGCCGGCAGGGATATAATGGTGAATGCCGGTACAGACGTAGTGATGAACGATGTGCTAGCCGACGCAAGTGCTACAGGTGGAGTAATAGACATAGATGCCGGACAGAACGTCAACATCACCGAAAGCAGCGATCTGTTGGCGGATGGGGACATCACGGTGGATGCAGCGGCAGGCTACGTGAGAATAGCTGATCTTTCACTGCTGACATCAATAGCTAATTCGATATATATCCATGCAGATGCTGGATATGTTGAGATAAGTGATTCTTACATTGATGCAGCGGTAGATATGACGATAACGGCACAGGATTACATCCAGGCGTTGAACAGCGTACTAACAGCCAACGGTATACTGACAATAGATGCGGCGGCCGGATATGTAAACCTGAACGCAGTGACGGCGGAAGCGACAGAAGTAAATATCGAAGCCAACACAGACGTGACGATAATATCGAGCATGGTGGATACAACCCTGGCAGCCGGCGGCGGAGATATCACAGTCAACGCCGAAACGGGCAGCATCACGGTAAACGACAGCGATATAACCTCAGATGGCGCGGCGCTACTGACGGCATTTGTGGATATGGACATCCTTGACAGCCTGATAGATGCGCAGGATGAGGTAGTGGTAACGGCAACAACCGGCTCGGTAGATATCACCAACAGCGTGTTAACCTCGGCCAACGATATAATAGATATCAACGCGCAGGTCAACGCAGATATCACCGACAGCACGCTGACGGCGGATGGGGATATCACGGTAGATGCAGGCGAGGATGTAGCTATTAATGATACGCTTGCATTTGCGGCAACCGGCGTAATAGATATAGATGCGGGGCAGAACGTGGATATAACTGCAGCCAGCGACCTGTGGGCGGAAGGCGATGTAATGGTGGATGCGGCGGCAGGCAATGTAACGGTGTCCGACCTTTCATGGCTGACATCGGGTTCAAATTCAGTTCTTGTAAATGCGCCGGCAGGATTCATTGAAATAACCGATTCCTACGTTGATGCGATTATAGATGTTGCCATAAATGCTGACCAGTATATAAGGATACTTAACACAACACTGACAGCCAACGATACCCTTACGGTTGATTCAGCGTCGGACTTTGTGACACTCAACGAGGTTAAGGCAGAAGGGTCAGTGATAAATATCGAGGGCGAGACAGACGTATCCATTCTTTACAGTACCATGGATACGACGCTGATGGGTCTTGGCGGAGATATAACAGTTAACGCCTTGACAGGGAATATCCTTGTAGATGGAACTGAAGTCACCTCCGACAACAACATTGTTCTGGATGCAGCAGTTGATGCGGAAATCGTCAGCAGCATACTTGATGCGGTCGTGGATATAACAGTAGATGCAGGCGAGGATGTAGCCATTAATGATACGCTTGCATTTGCGGCAACCGGCGTAATAGATATAGATGCGGGGCAGAACGTGGATATAACGGCAGCCAGCGACCTATGGGCGGAAGGCGACCTGATGATAGACGCGGCAGGTGGCAATGTAACGGTGTCCGACCTTTCATGGCTGACATCGGGTGCCAACTCAGTACTCATCAACGCGCCGGCAGGATTCATTGAAATAAC
>Ga0116144_10002141_pt1 | contig 21900 bp, 15 predicted proteins | sample AD_UKC035_MetaG_FD_89746 | JGI IMG/M metagenome (GOLD analysis project Ga0116144, IMG submission 89746) | Active sludge microbial communities of municipal wastewater-treating anaerobic digesters from USA - AD_UKC035_MetaG | ecosystem: Engineered > Bioreactor > Anaerobic > Digestate | place: USA...
CAGAAAGAATTTTTACGCATTATAAACGAACATCCCAATAGCAGTTACCACAAAAAAGCGCTATTGAAAATGGCTTTAGCCTACTACAATAGCGATGATAACAGCAATGCATTAAAATATTACAAACAAGTAGTTGAAAAATATCCCGGTACAAGCGAGGCGATGGAAGCACTAACCGGAATCAAAAATATTTATATCGAACAAGGAAATCCTCAGGCATACTTCGATTACGCTCAAAACATTCCTAATGCAAATGTAAGCATGGGCGCTCAAGACTCTATAACCTACGAAGCAGCGGAGCAAAGCTATTTAAGTCAAAATGCAAATGCAGCATCCGATTTACAGAACTATATCAATAAGTTTCCCAATGGTATCTTTATTCTAAATGCAATGTTCTATAAAGCCGAGTTGGATTTTAGTAACAAGAACTACACTCAGGCACTGAGCGGATATGAAGCCATTGCATCTAAGTCTAAAAATCTTTTTACCGAACGTTCGCTTCTTAAAGCGGCTTATATTCATGTGTTGAACAACAATTGTCAGGCAGCCATCGGACATTATCTCAAGCTTGAACTCGCTGCTGACTATTTTGAAAACCTGCAATCCGCCCAACAAGGCCTTATGCTTTGCTATTATAACACCAACAATTGCGAGCAAAGTAGAGTGTATGCCAATAAACTTATCAATAATGGTAAAACTCCTAAAGAGTTGATCAATGAAGCGCAATTGTACACCGGTAGATGTGCGCTTAAAACATGCGATTGGATGAATGCCGACAAAGCATTTAAAACATTGGCCAAACTGAACAGTGTGATTGGAGCTGAGGCCATGTATCAGATTGCCTATATTCAGTATGAATTGAAAAATTATAAAGAGTCTCAGAAAAAAGCATACGAACTCATCAATCAATTGCCTTCTTACGATTATTGGATTGCCAAAGCCTTTATTCTTTTGGCCGATAATTATGTAGCACTGAAAGATAATTTTCAAGCCAAGCATACGCTCCAAAGTGTGATTGATAATTACAATCGATCAGCCGATGATCCGGAAGACATCAGAGCTATTGCACAAGCAAAACTAGATTCCATTTTACAAGGTGAGAATCAACGATTGTTGCAGGATGAGCAAAAGCAACTGAATCAGCAAGCTGCCCAAGACAGCATCGATATTGATTTAAATAAAACGAAAAACAAATGATACATACCACTCGAATAAAAACGCAAGCCGCACTGATTGGATTGATCGGAATTTTTGCTGCTCCTTTTGTTGTAGCTCAAGATTTGGGCGATGAACAAATTAATGTGGTAAAAGATTATAAACCTGCATTATCGCAAGCAATAAAAATAACCGATATACCTTCGGGCGATACCGGCACCTATTTGAATGTGGAACAGAAATATGCTATTCTCGAAATTTCTGCTAACAACAATTTTGTGCCTTCACCCATTAAGCCGGTAAAGATTAAAGACGATAACATAAAAAATCTACAAAGAGGATTTATAAAAGCCGGTTACGGATTAGAGAAAACATCTCTCATTGAAGCTTATTACAACAGTCTTCGTTCCAAAGATTTTAATGCCGGTTTTTCATTCAGACATTTAAGTACCAATGGAAAAATTAATGACTATGGATTTCCGGGAGCCAGTGATAATCGAATCAGCTTGTTTGGGAAAAAGTTTATGGATAAAGCCGCTCTCAATGCCCGTGTGAATTTTCAGCGCGATGTGCATCATTTCTATGGTTTTAAAGTTCCACCCGATTTGTTCTCCAAAAAAGAAACCCGTCATGTATTGAACACCATTGAAACAGAACTAAATTTTGAGAGCTACTTTAATAACAAAACAGAAGACCCCGCTTATAAAGTAGGAATGGAATATTACAATACCAGCAACAACTTTGATTTAAATGAATCGCACTTCGGTTTCAAAGGAATGTTGGCCAAGCGAATTGATGACCATAATTTAAGATTAGCTGTAGATGCTTCGCTGAATAAGTATGAATCGAAATTGTACGATACATTGAATTTAGACAATGCTAATAATGTGATTCGGATTCTTCCCAGTTATATGTTCAAAAAACGCAACTTGATGTTGGTGCTTGGATTAAACGTTGTGAATGAAAAATTACAAGACTCTGAATTGCATCTATACCCTCATGCAGAATTAACGTACAATGTGCAGGATGCATTTGTACTGTATGGAAAGTTTAGCGGTAATATTCAGCAACACAGTTTATATTCCATCAGTCGAGAAAATCCTTTTATCGGGTCTGATGTCGTAATCGGCAATACCAATCGACTTATTGATCTAAGCGGTGGTGTTGCGTTTAAGATAGGTCATGACTTGAATTTTCATGGCCGTGTAAACATTTGGCGCTCCGAAGATCAGATGTTTTATCAAAACAATGCTGCAGTAGATACATTCCAAACCTATGCTTTGGTGTACGATGATGCAAACGCCTTTGAGGTGCATGCATCTTTGTCGTACGATACTCGAAAAAATATTTTACTGTCGTTCAACACCGACTATTATAATGTATCGGTCGATACTTTAGCCGAACCCTGGTACACCCCGCAATACAAATTTACCCTGCGTTTTGAATACAGGATTAAAGACAAAATCATACCTCGCCTAGATTGGTACTATAGTGCCGCCCAATTTGGAAAAGGAATCGATGGTAATTCAACCGTAAAATTGAAACCTTATCACGACTTAAACTTATCGGTAGATTATCGTTACTCTAAAAACTTATCGGTTTTTGTTCAACTCAATAACATGTTTGCACAGCGATATTTCAGTTATTATCAGTATCCATCGTACCGTATAAATGCTTTGGCCGGGCTCACTTTTTCGTTCTGATGAGAGCTCAATTTCCTGCCGAATTATACTGCCTTGTAAATGGCTTTTACACAGACAGGTTGATAAGATCGTAAATACTAGAAGATCAATGTATTACATATTGTTTTGTATTTAAAAATTCTAGCAGAAATTGCATCCTTTCTAAGGAATATTGGGTATATTTGTTTTGCAGTAAAAAGGGTTAATTAAGGGATCAAAATCTTATTCAAATTCTGCTTACCAATTGAAAATAATTCCGATCACACAAAATTAAATATGTCAGATAGTGTTACAGCTGCTTCAAAGCGCAGCGATTCGTATTCAGCAAGCAATATTCAGGTATTAGAAGGTTTAGAGGCAGTTCGTAAACGGCCGGCCATGTACATTGGCGATATTGGTGTAAAAGGTTTGCATCATCTCGTTTATGAAGTAGTTGATAATTCTATCGATGAAGCCTTAGCCGGTTATTGTACGCATATTGAAGTGAATATTCTTCCCGATAATTCTATTGAAGTAAAAGACAATGGAAGGGGAATTCCGGTGGATATACATCCAAAAGAAAATCGTTCCGCTCTTGAAGTGGTAATGACGGTACTACATGCCGGAGGAAAATTTGACAAGGACACTTATAAAGTATCCGGTGGTTTGCACGGAGTTGGGGTGAGTTGCGTAAACGCACTTTCCAAACTTTTGAAAGTAAATGTGCATCGCGAAGGAAAAAAATACATTCAGGAATACAGTAAAGGCGTACCATTGTATGCTGTTAAAGAAGAAGGCACTACCGATTACCGAGGCACCATTGTTACCTTTACTCCGGACGATACCATCTTTGCCAGTGTTGTTTATCATTACGACACCTTAGCTTCTCGTTTGCGCGAACTCGCTTACCTGAATAAAGGAATACATTTGAAGTTGCAAGACTTCAGAGAACTCAACGAAAATAATGAACCCGAGAACGCAGATGAGTTTTACAGTGAAGGTGGATTAAAAGAATTTGTTCAGTTTTTGGACGCCAATCGCGATCATTTGATTGACGATCCTATTTACATAGAAGGAGAAAAAGCTGGAATACCGGTTGAAGTTGCCATGCAGTACAACAATTCTTATAATGAGAATGTGCATTCCTATGTCAACAACATCAACACACACGAAGGTGGAACGCACTTAGCGGGTTTCAGACGTGCACTTACGCGCACCCTGAAAAACTATGCCGATAAATCCGGTTTGCTGAGCAAACTAAAGTTTGATATTAATGGGGACGATTTCAGAGAAGGACTTACCGCAGTTATCTCCGTTAAAGTGGCTGAGCCTTTATTTGAAGGTCAAACCAAAACAAAATTGGGCAACTCAGAAGTAATAGGAGCAGTTGATCAAGCCGTTAGCGAAATGCTGAGCGCTTATTTGGAAGAGCATCCACGCGAGGCTAAAACCATTGTTAACAAAGTAATATTAGCGGCTCAAGCACGACATGCTGCTCGAAAAGCACGCGAGTTGGTTCAAAGAAAAGGTGCACTTACCGGCACCGGACTTCCGGGAAAACTGGCCGACTGTTCGGAAAGCGATCCGGGGCAATGTGAAATATTTTTAGTCGAGGGAGACTCGGCAGGTGGAACGGCAAAGCAAGGACGCGATAGAAGATTTCAAGCCATCCTTCCACTTCGTGGTAAAATCTTAAACGTAGAGAAAGCCATGCAACACAAAGTTTTTGACAACGAAGAAATCAGAAACATCTATACCGCTCTCGGAGTAAGTGTTGGAACAGCTGATGACGACCGTGCTTTGAACATGGACAAATTGCGTTATCACAAAATTGTGATCATGACCGATGCTGATGTGGACGGAAGCCACATTACAACCTTAATTCTTACTTTCCTTTTCCGACACATGAAAGAGTTGATCGAAGAAGGCTATGTTTATATTGCTACACCTCCTTTATATTTAGTAAGGAAAGGTAAAGACGAACGCTACTGTTGGAATGAAGAGCAAAGACTCACTGCTGTAAAAGAAATAGCAGGTGAAGGAAAAGAAACCAGTGTTACCATTCAACGATACAAAGGTTTGGGAGAAATGAACGCAGAGCAATTGTGGAAAACTACCATGAATCCTGAGTTCAGAACCTTGCGGCAAGTAACAATTGAAAGTGCTGCAGAAGCCGATCGAATCTTCTCGATGCTGATGGGTGACGATGTTCCTCTTCGCAGAGAGTTTATCGAAAAGAATGCCCGATACGCCAATATTGACGCTTGATACTAACGGGCTACTGCAAAGGGTAAAATATTTTATTATCGAAAGAGCGCGACAAGCGACTTCCCGATGCCATTGTTAACCCGGTTTTATCAGGAATAATTAAATCGGTTGTTTTGCCACTGTGCCAATTGTGCCAAGCAAAAGCAAACGCTTCCAATTTCTTTTTTCGCACAATCACTTCGGGGTAGTACAGTACACCTGCACTTAAATTGATTGCCAAAAATAGTAGGGTAATATGTTTCAATCTCTTTGCTGAAATCAATCCATATTCTGCATACGCCAAAAAAAGCAATACCATAAACACAGCCGAAAAAATACCATATCGTGAAGCCAATGCCTGATCAAAATTTTCAACCTTCAAGCGAAGCACTGCGGCAACAAGGGCCGAGCCTACAATGAACACCATAAACAAAAACAACAAGGGGTTTTTTTGATGATATTTTTTAAACAACAAGTTTAGAAAGAGCGTCAGTACTATACATCCAATGCTAAGCGATATCCATTTATTATACATCGGTTGAATACAGCTTCCTATAAAAGTTAGTACATAAGCCGGATACTGATAGGCGTTTTTTAGCATCAAGTCAAAGCTAATGCTCGCTTCGTGGTGTTGGAAAAAGTAAACTTTAAAAGTGAGCAACAATACCAAAAAAGATGATGCCACATAAAACCATTTCCGCTGATAGGCGTACCACAACAAAAGCATGGGCAGCAATATTAATCCATTGCCAAAAGTAAATGCACCCAATACTGCAAACAATAAGGCGAATAAATGTGCTTTCAGTTTTTCTCTTATCGCATACCGGAAACTCAAAAAAGCAAACAACAAAACAAAATGATATTGCATGGCAGCGGTTCCCCACACAATGGCATCATAAAACTCAAACTGAAACAACAACAAAGCAACCGGAAGCGCATAACGATAATTATGCACAGCAGATGTAGTGCTTTTCATCATCCAATAAAATAAAGAGATATACACCGGCACACAAATCCAAATCATGGGTTGTATCACAATCTGTCCGTTTATTTTATAAAAGAGATAAACCAATAATTTAATTACCACAAAGCGGCTCTCCATATGCGGTTCATATATCAGAGCCAGTGTTTGAGAAAAGCTATTGCTATCGTGCACATTGCATAAAAAATCGAGTGCTATTCCATAGTCATCCCAAATGGGCATGTGCGAAACTGAAAAACATAGCACTCCAACATAAAATACAATGCAACAAAAAGTGCTTGTTCTGTAAAAACGGTTGCCAATTATTGGAGAATTCTTTCTGCAAATAAATTCTATGCTCAACACAAAAACCATCATCACACACGCTGCACCCAAATACATAAACCCAATACTTCTGAATTCGGTATCTAAAGGACTATTCAAGATACTGCCAATGATTTCAATCAAGCCAAGACGCACAGGGCTGTATAAAAGTGCTGCGCCTAGCACCAGCAATACAATAGCGCTCAATAGAAAACGATTGCTTTTGATCATTTACGCTTCAATTAAAATCAAATTCTGTTGGCAACTCATGTAATTATTTTGAGGGCTTTTTCTAACTTAGCAGACTCTAATCTATAACCAATAATCAGAAATAAAAAATGAAGGTAACTGTTGTAGGAGCCGGAAACGTAGGCTCAACATGTGCAAACGTAATAGCGCATAAAGAACTTTGTAGCGAAGTGGTTTTACTCGATATTAAAGAAGGTATCGCTGAAGGAAAATCACTCGATATGTGGCAAACCAGCCCCATCAATTTATACGATACCCGTATCAAAGGTAGTACCAACGACTATGCCGCCACTGCCGGTTCATCTGTTGTAGTTATTACTTCCGGACTGCCGCGCAAACCCGGTATGAGCCGCGATGATTTAATATCAACCAACGCAGGCATTGTTCGGTCCGTTACCGAAAACATCATCAAGCATTCGCCAAATGCCATTATCATTGTAGTGAGCAATCCGCTTGATGTTATGACCTATTGCGCTTACCTCACCGCAGGAATCGATTCATCAAAAGTATTTGGTATGGCGGGTATATTAGATACGGCTCGTTACAGAGCTTTTCTTGCCGATGAACTCAATGCTTCACCTAAAGACATTCAAGCCATTTTAATGGGTGGCCATGGCGATACCATGGTTCCTCTTTCTAGATATACCACCGTATCCGGTATTCCTGTGAGTGAACTTATTTCCGAAGAACGACTCAATGCCATCATCGAAAGAACAAAAGTGGGAGGTGGCGAATTGGTTAATCTTATGGGCACCTCAGCTTGGTATGCACCGGGTGCTGCTGCTGCTCAAATGGTCGAAGCCATTGTACGCGATCAGAAAAGAATTTTTCCATGCTGTGCCTGGCTCAATGGCGAGTACGGATTAAAAGATATTTATTTGGGAGTTCCGGTTAAACTCGGTAAGAAAGGTATTGAAGAAGTTATCGAACTAAAACTTAATACTTCTGAGATGGATATGCTTAAAAAATCTGCCGCTGCCGTTAAAGAAGTTATGGAAGTTTTAGACAATATGCCCATAGTTGCTCGATAAACACAAAAAAATTTATAAGCACGGCTCGCAGTATTTCTGTGGGCCGTTTTTTTTATACGATTAAACTTTAAGCACGCTCATTCATACATCTTTTATTAAGTTTCCTTTTGGTTTCATACCATATGTTAAATGTAAAACTCATCCTGTTTACTATATTTGAATTAAAGTAATATTCGTTCATCACATTTCTTAAGCCCATGAAAAAACTCCTCCTCCTCTTTTTATTGATGCTCACTTGCACCTTAGCCAACGCCCAAAATACGTTTGAAAAAGTGATTGATACTTTGGGTTGTGTCGCTGCATCTTGTGTTCAAGAAACCTTTGATGGCGGCTATGTAATTGGTGGCGGAAATAATTTTAATGGTAACGATGTTGTGGTTGTAAAACTCGATTCTGTGGGTACTATTGAATGGGCTAAAACTTTTAGCGGACCCAGTACAGAAGGCGTAACTTATATAGAACAAACTTCCGACAGTGGATATATAGTGAACGCTACGTTTGATGCAGCAGGAGGACCTAATGCTAAAAACTGGCTATTACGGCTTGATGCGAATGGCGACAGCCTTTGGACCAAAACCTATTCCCTTGGTAATGCCGGTACTACAATTTATTTTGGCAATAGCATGGCTTCGATTAACGATACCATATATGGTCTAACCGGTCTTTTTCTATCACAACCAATTTATAGTGCATATCTAATAACTTGTTCGAGCAATGGTTCCATATTGAGCAGTCATCTATATAATGTTTCCCCTTATGGCAGCACTGGGTATGCCGTTTGCAAAACTTTTGATAATGGATTTGCTATAACTGGTGAGTATGGTACTTCAACGTCTACTTCGGATTTTAATTTTATTCGTACCAATTCATCCGGAGACACCTTATTTACCAGAAACTATGGATTCTCAAAAGGAGACGTTGGTTTTGATATTAAACAAACCTCCGACAGTGGTTTTGTGATTGCAGGTCAGATATGGGATACAACTATATTTCAGAGCAATATTTTCCTAATTAAAACTGATTCTGTTGGCGATACACTGTGGACAAAGCGATTATATAGTTTAGAAAGTCAATATTTAAGTTCAATATTTCAAACATCAGATGGAGGCTATATATTAACAGGAGGTGCACCCAACGGTTCTAATAATGGTGATGTATATTTAATAAAAACCGATGCTGTAGGCGATACCTTATGGACAAGATTTTTTGGCGATATTCCAAGTGATATTGGCTACTTTGTACGGCCAACAAAAGATGGGGGTTATATTATTGGGGGCAGCGGAACCATAATGGGCAATGCCGGAGCTTACATTATAAAAACCGACAGCCTGGGCAATGTATATGGCAGCACCGGAGTGGCCGAACTGAACAATCCTTTTGAGTTTTTGGTTTATCCCAACCCGAGTAGCGGTTTGGTGCACATCAGCAGCAAAGGCTTGCCGCAAAAAGGCGCCTTGCTGCAAGTAATCAATACCGAAGGCAAAGCAGTGTATAGCAGCCCTATTGCTAATAATTGCCCGCATAGTTTATCACTCAGGCCCGGCATTTATGTAGCGCTGCTGCAAGTGAATGCTAAAATATATACTCAAAAATTTATAGTGCTTCATTAGTTTCTATTTATATAACTCATTAAATAAAAATTGTTCTTATGAAAAAACTCCTCCTCCTCTTTTTATTGATGCTCACTTGCACCTTAGCCAACGCCCAAAATACGTTTGAAAAAATTATTGATACACTAGGGAGCGGTATTGCGATTTGCATTCAGGAAACTTTTGATGGTGGTTATGTTTATTGTGGTGCAAGCCAGTTTAATGGCAATGATGCTATAGTAGTTAAACTCGATTCTGTGGGTACTATTGAATGGGCAAAAATTTTTAGTGGACCAGGAATAGAAGGTGCATCTTACATAGAACAAACACCTGATAGTGGTTATATAGTAAACGCTACTTATGATGCTGGCTTAAATGCAAAAAACTGGCTATTACGGCTTGATGCAAATGGAGATACCCTTTGGACAAAAACCTATTCGCTTGGAAATGGAGCAACAACTATTGATCTTGGAAATTCAATGGCTACACTTAACAATTCACTTTATGGCTTAACTGGCTATTTCAACCCACAGCCTTTAACTAATCTTAGCACATATCTGATAGTTACTTTTACTAATGGATTGGTATTGGATAGCAATATTTACAACAATTCCCCTTATGGCAGCACTGGGTATGCCGTTTGCAAAACTTTTGATAATGGATTTGCTATAACTGGTGAGTATAGTACTTCAACGTCTACTGCGGATTTTAATTTTATTCGTACCAATTCATCCGGAGATACCCTATTTACTAGAAGCTATGGATTCTCACAAGCAGACGTTGGTTTTGATATTAAACAAACCTCCGACAGTGGTTTTGTGATTGCAGGAATTTTTTGGAATAGCTCTACTTTCAAGTATAATATTTTCCTAATTAAAACTGATTCTGTTGGAGATACACTGTGGACTAAACCATTTTATAGTTTAGAAAGTCAAGGTGTAAGTTCAATATTTCAAACATCAGATGGAGGTTTTATTATGGCAGGTAGAATAGTACATGGCATGCCTTTGCAAGCCGATTTACTATTAATTAAAACCGATGCTTTAGGCGATACCTTATGGACAAGATTTTTTGGCGATATTCCAAGTGATAATGGCTACTTTGTACGGCCAACAAAAGATGGGGGTTATATTATTGGGGGCACCGGAACCATAATGGGTAATGCCGGTGCGTACATTATAAAAACCGATAGCCTGGGCAATGTATATGGCAGCACCGGAGTGGCCGAACTGAACAATCCTTTTGAGTTTTTGGTTTATCCCAACCCAAGTAGCGGTTTGGTGCACATCAGCAGCAAAGGTTTGCCGCAAAAAGGCGCCTTGCTGCAAGTAATCAATACCGAAGGCAAAGCAGTGTATAGCAGCCCTATTGCTAATAAATGTCCGCATAGTTTTTCACTCAGGCCCGGCATTTATGTAGCGCTGCTGCAAGTGAATGCTAAAAACTATGCTCAGAAATTTATTGTGCTTCATTAGTAACTGTTTATAAAACTCATTAAATAAAAATTGTTCTTATGAAAAAACACATCATCCACTCCATCGTATTTCTATTGCTTGTAGCATACAATCTTCATGCACAAACAAGCACACAAATGCGCAACTGGTATATTTCTCCTCGAAAAATGGACATGAGTTTATCAACTCCCATTCCATCTACTATCACACCGGTATCTGGCTCTTCTGTTGCTCCAACTGCCGCCAGTGTTGCCAATGGTATGTATGATGATAATAATAATCTTCTTTTCTATGTCTCGGATAATAATGTGTTTGATTATAATAATACTTTCATGGGTTCTATTCCTTCCGGTGGTGCTGAAATTACTATTGTTCCTTTTGGTAATAATTCTGATTGCCAACGAAAGTTTAATGTTTTTAGCACAACCGGTGGATTTTCAAGTACATCAACACTATGGAGGTCGGTTGTTGATATGAACATATTTTCAATCACGCCAATATTGGTTGATACTATAAGTTATCAGGGACTTACCTCTACTGAATATGGAGCTATTGCTGTAGGACAGTTAACCGCATCAAACACACGGTATCTCTATTTCTTAGCTGGACCCGGTACAATAAATTCACCTGAAGCAGCTATTAAAAAGATTACCATTCATATCGATGGCTCAACCACAAAAAATGGAAGAATATATCCAACACAAAGTAATCCCAATAGCAATGCCGGAGGTGAAGTGTTTGCTCAAGAACTCGATTTATCACCCGATGGAAGATGGCTCGCCTGGGCTAGTTTTGCATCGGTAAACGACCCACTTGGCACACAATACCGTTATCATCTTTTAGAATTGGATCTTGACGGAGATTATATTAATAACTCGTACAAAAGATTTAATATTCCAATTATTACCGGAAACAACTATGTAGCAGATTTCAGAGGTGTTGAATTTTATCAATCTGCTAATTCTCTAAAACTTTTCATGGGTGCAGGCTCTGATGGTATTCATTATGTTATTTTGCCTTGGTCCAATTGGGCAAATTATCCTACCCCGCCTCCTCCAACTGACTTTATTCAAGTTGTTAATTCAAATCAAGGTTATGGCTTTTCCCAAATCGAATTATCGCATAATGGATTTATGTACAGCAGTTCCGACCCGGCCATAAACATGATTCAAAATGTAGGTGCTTTTAATCCTTCTCTGATCATACCTTTAATTTTACGCTGGCCTCAATCCTTCACCTTATCCAATCCCAACCCACCAAAAACTACAGAAGGTACAGGATTTTACACCCTCCCCGATCAAATAGACGGGCAGGATTATAGTGCAATAGAAAAACAAGCATCAAAAGAATAAAATTGAGTAAATTCAAATATGAGAAATCCTTTTAAAAGGACATCCGATATTGTAAAAGAGCTCTTTACATTCAATCGCGCACAACGCAAAGGAATGATCTTTCTACTTTCCATCTTATCGCTTTGGTGTGTGTTTCTTATAGTCATCAATAGGCTTCCACCAAAACCCAATTCTTTAAACAAACAAACCATACAGTCGAAAATTTTAGCGTACGAGCAATGGAAGAAAAGTAGCAGGCCAATTTATGCTGAGCAGATAATACAAGAGCAGCGCTACAATGATTATAAAAAACCATTCTCAACAGAAGAAGACCTTCCTGCATTTTCTTTCAACCCCAACACCGCCAACGATGAAACATTCAGGCAATTGGGTTTTAAAGATTATCATATTCAATCCATCCGAAAATATTTGAGCAAAGCGGGTACTTATACTTCCAGGCAATCTTTTATGAGTATGTACTTTATGCAAAATGAAAAACTAAAAAAGCTACAAGCGTTTGTTGATCTTCCTGATAAATCGGAGAGTACAAGTTCTTATTCCGAAAAGTACAGTGCATTAAATCTAAGCAAGGATACGCTATTGCCAATCAATCTCAATATAGCTACAGCCGAACAGTTAATGAAAGTCAAAAGCATCGGCAAGGCCAGGGCTGCAGCCATTATTAAATACAGAGATGATTTGGGCGGGTATTTTTCTACATCACAATTACACGAAGTTAAATACATGGATTCTACTTCGGTTGCTATTCTGATGGCTTCGTCTTATATTGTTTCCGCTCCCTTGCGTATGATATCGATAAACACAGCCACAATTGAACAATTGAAACATCCTTATATTAATACAGCCTTGGCAAACTTTATACTCAATCATCGCAAGTTTCATGGATCATTTACTTCCAAAGAGCAATTAAAAAAGATGGCTTTGCTCAATGAAGAATTATATAGTAAAATTGCACCTTATATTGTAATCGAAAACGAAAACTTAAACACCCATGCAGAATAACGATACTTTAAGCGCCATACAATTCAGTAAATCAGAAAACCAATTGATGATTGAGCAAACCGTTCGCGATTTTGCCGAGAAACACATTCGCCCTCATGTAATGGAGTGGGACGAAGCGCAACATTTTCCAATAGAGTTATTTCACAAAATGGGAGAGTTGGGTTTGATGGGTATTCTAGTGCCTGAGCAATACGGAGGAGCAGGCTTGGGCTATCACGAGTACATTGCCGCCTTAGTAGAAATAAGCAAAGTTTGTGGCTCCATTGGTTTATCCACCGCGGCACACAATTCTTTATGTACCGGCCACATATTGCAATTCGGCAACGAAGAGCAAAAGAAAAAATACTTACCCAAACTGGCTACAGGCGAGTGGATTGGGGCATGGGGCCTTACGGAACCCAACACCGGATCGGATGCCGGCAATATGATGTGTGTAGCTCAGCAGGATGGCGATCATTATATCATCAACGGAACAAAATGTTGGATCACTCATGGCGCATCCGGCAATGTGGCAGTAGTTATAGTCCGAACCGGTGAAAAAGGCGACTCAAAAGGAATGACAGCATTTGTTGTCGAAAAGGGCACTCCGGGTTTTTCGGCTGGGCGCAAAGAGAATAAGTTAGGCATGCGCGCTAGTGAAACCACCGAATTGATTTTTGAAAATTGCCGTATTCATAAAGATCAAATCCTGGGCGAAGTTGGACAGGGATTCATACAAGCAATGAAAGTTTTAGATGGTGGAAGAATTTCCATAGCATCGCTTTCATTAGGCATTGCAAAAGGGGCCTTAGAAGCTTCGTTGCAATATGCACAAGAACGTCAACAGTTTAACAAAGCCATCATACAGTTTCAGGGCATCTCTTTCAAACTGGCCGATATGGCTACCGAGATTGATGCTGCGGAGTTGCTTACCCATAGAGCCGCTGATTTGAAAAACAAAAAATTGAACTGCACGCGTGAAGCGGCTATGGCAAAATATTATGCCAGCGAAGTGGCGGTAAAGTGTGCCACTGAAGCGGTTCAGATTTTTGGCGGATATGGTTATACCAAAGATTTTCCGGTGGAGAAATATTATCGCGATTCAAAGTTGTGCACCATAGGCGAAGGCACCAGCGAAATACAAAAACTGGTTATCGCTCGCGAAGTACTGCGCTAAAAGCTCAGCGACAAAAAATTCAATTTTGTTTTACCAGGTTAAGTTTACTCCTATAGCTGGAATAATTGGGAGCTGATCCACACGCTCGTATCGAATACGGTCGAAATAGAAAATATTACCGTGGTTATAGGCATTAATTATACTTCCAATGATTTCGAGATTGGAATGTTCGCCCAAAACAAAAGTTCTTTTTACAGCTATGTCCAAGCGATGATATGCAGGTAGTTTCCCATTGTTCAACTCACCGAATAAAGTTCCAAGCGTTCCGTTAGCGGTTTCATAATCGGTGGTTATTCCATCTTCAAAATTTAAGTACTCATAAAAACCGGTGGTCTCCGTAAATGGAAATCCGGTTCCGAAATTCCAACGAGCATCCAAATGCCACAACTTACTTTTACCAAAGGTATAAGAGCCAACAAAGTTTACATTGTGTCTGCGATCGAAATGAGGTGTGTAAGTACGTATTCCATCGTAGCGATCGACATAGGATAAACTATATACTGTCCAAAGGTTGATGGGACCTTTTGAATATTTCAATGAAAGATCGAGTCCTGTGGCATTGCCTCGTTCAATGATAAAATCTTTCTTCAATACATCTTCAATATTGGCATTGGCAGCATTGTCCGGATATATTTTATCGCGGTTCAGATTGCTCAGCTGTTTAAAAAACTTGTAGTAACCTTCAATATTAACCACCACATTCTCAAACACATCAACTTCAGCACCTAATAAAAGGTGTTGCGATTTTTGAAGACGGGTATTCACTTTCTCGTCATCAAATTCTTTAGGTAAGTTATCCGGTCCGGATAAAAATCCGTAGAACAAGTTTACTACATCTCTATCGCTTACAGAGCTTAAGAGATTTTGAGAATACATACCGGCAGCCAGTTTTATTCGAACACTTTCGTTGATATTGTATTTGGCACCAAGGCGAGGTTCAAACGATGGATCGTTGAGCGAAGCATAGTAGTGAAAACGCAAACCGGGCTCGAGTACAATTTTTTCGTGTACATAGCGGTACTTGGCAAATGCTGCAATCTCGGTAGTGTTTTCAACTTGTTCAATTTTTAAATTGGAGATGTTGAAAAATTCGAAATTGGTTTTGAATCCAAGCAATTCGATTCCATAATGCAGATAATCTTTTCCAATAAAATTTTTGAAACCGATGTTTACGTTAAAACCATCGATAGAACTGAAACGTGGTTTGTCGTCTCCTTCTTGCAAGGTTATATCGTAGGTACTGTAAGCAAATCCTCCGGTAAGAAATACATTGCTGCTGGCCGGAATTAAAATAAAACTGCTGCCAAATCCGGAACTGTTCCAATTCAGATCGCTAACATTGGCATACTGCACTTTATCTTTAAAATTAAATCCAAATAAATTGAGTTTACTTCCATTGTCACTGTTGAGCGAAATCTTTCCATAAAAATCAGTAAAAGAATAAGGCAAGCCTTCATCGCTGATATAACTGTAAAGCGACTTTGAACTTTGATCTAAATAAGAATGCTTGGCAGAAATAATGTAGGATGAAGTACCATCGCCATCGGTTTTAGCTTTTTTGATAGGTCCTTCTAATAGCACTTTCGACAGAAAAGGATTTACTCCCAAGTTGCCGGTATTTCTTTTTTTATTGCCGTCTTTGGTTCTTATATCCATCACACTCGAAATACGCCCTCCATATTCGCTGTTGTATCCTCCGGTGTATACATCGGCAGTGCTGATGATATCGGTATCGAAAACTGAAAACAAACCTATGCTGTGAAAGGGATTGTACACAATCATTCCATCGAGCAGCACCATATTTTGAATTGGAGTTCCGCCACGTATGTACAATTGTCCTCCTTGATCGCCCGTGCTTACTACACCTGGCAATACTTGAAGATATTGTGCAAGGTCGGCCTGACCACCTATAGAAGGCAGTTGTTCAATGTCTTTAGGAGTAACCTTTGTTACCGACATTTTAACTTCCGATTGACGTTCTTGCTTCTCGGCTGATATTTCGATATTCCCCAATTCAACCGCACGTTTTTGAACATAAAGTTTTTGAGTAACAATATCACCGCTCTTTAACGACAATGCAACACCAATTGAATCGAATCCAAGTGCCTGAACATTTAAGATATAATCTCCGGGACGAATTTTTGAAATGTTAAAGAAACCATGTTCATCTGTGGCGGCACCATAAGTGGTTTTAGCCAGATAAACATTGGTAAAGGGAAGCGGTTCTCCGCTCGCTTTTTCATAAACGAATCCTCTAACGGTTGCGGTTCCACTTTGAGCCAACACAGCCGATGAGCACATCAGTAATATGAAAACAAAAACTAAAGTTGATTGAAGTTTACGCATAAACAATTTTGTATCACGATCCCATTTTAACAATGAGATCAAATTCGTCTTTCGTAAGAGGCATCACACTTAATCGCCCAATACGAATGAGACCAATGTTTTGAAGTTTTTTTTCTTTTTTCATAGCGCTAAGAGAAACTTCGCGCTTTAAATCTTTATAAGGTTTCAGCTTCACCGCTACCCATCGTTCATCGTCAGTGCTTGGATCCTGATAAGAAGTTTTACTCACTTTGGCGATGCCCTGTACGGCTAATCCGGTATTGCTGTGATAGAACAGAACTTGATCGTTCAACTTCATTCCATTCAGATGAAGACGTGCGGCATAATTTCTAACGCCATCCCAAACCGTTTCTTTATCTGTACGCAAATCGTTCCAGGAGTAAACAGTGGGTTCAGATTTTACCAGCCAATAGTTCATGATTTTTCTAAGGGGATTGCGAAAATAATGAAATTATTGTGTGAGCCATATAAAATCCGTACATTCAATTAATTTGACGAAAGATTACAATTCTAATACAATATTATCCTGTTTATGAAAGAAGAACTGTTAAAATATGTTTGGCAATACAAGCTCATTCCGCCAAAGGCATTGAAAACAAATGAAGGTCAGGGGATAAAAATTATCAAAACCGGTGAGTCGAATAGCAATGCAGGACCTGATTTTTTGAATGCCAGAGTTAAAATCGGCCGAACTGAGTGGGCAGGAAATGTTGAGATGCATGTGCGCTCGAGCGATTGGGTTCGACACGGGCATCAAAACGATAAAGCGTATAACAATACCATATTGCATGTGGTATTTCAACAAGACAGTGCTGTTCCCGATGTGCCTACGCTGGAGCTCAAAAACAAAATGCCTGCATCATTTTTAAAGCAATATCAGGAGTTGATTTCTTCCAGGGCCTCTGTTCCCTGTGCATCTTATTTGTCGGAGATGAATACGATTAAAACCACATCCTGGTTGAATGGAATTAGTTTTTTACGATTGGAAAATAAATCGGAACAATTGTTTCATGAATTGTCGCAAACCAATGGCGATTGGCATGAAGTGTTTTATAGAATATTGTTGAGGAGTTTTGGATTTAAAGTTAATTCCGAACCCTTTGATCAATTGGCTAAAGCGTTGCCCTATAAAACAATCAGCAAACATATAAACGATCCTTTAGCTATGGAAGCCTTGTTGTTTGGAGTGGCCGGATATCTCGACAGCACTTATAATCCGTCCATCGATTCATTGAAAAAAGAATTCAGTCATTTAAAACTGAAATACAACATAGAATCATTTTCGCCTCATGTTTGGAAGAAACTTCGGCTGCGCCCAAGTAATTTTCCGGAAATACGTTTGGCACAACTATTTGCTTTGCTCAGTACTCATCCCGATTTTTTCGAAATGATTTTACATACTTCAAAATTTAGTCAGGTGATGAAGATCATGGAGAAGATCAATGCGCAAGGAATATTTGCTAAAGAAATATTATTGAAAAAAGCCGCTTACAAGAGAACAAGAGGACACTTCGGAAAAGCTTCGGCTTATAGTATTTTAATCAATGCCATAATTCCAAGTCTTTTTATTTACGGTAAATACAAGGGAGCACAAGAATTTTGTGATAAAGCGGTTGATTGGTTAGAAAATATTCCGGCAGAGAATAATCAAACCACTCGTTTGTATTCTGTTCGCGGATTAAAGATTAAAAATGCCGGAGAATCACAAGCGCTTTTGCACTTGAATAAGCTGTACTGTAAAAACAAAAAATGTTTACATTGCGGTATAGGTATGCAAATACTTAAATCGAAAAAATAGCATGATAGAATTTATACGAAACTATTTCGAAAAGCAGGCTTTTGGTATTTGCGAATGGTTGGGTATATGGCTTCAAATTAAATCGAGCCGCATTCGTTTGTTTTTTATTTATGCTTCTTTTATTGCGGTTGGTTCACCGCTCATTTTATATCTCATAGCAGGATTTGTAATGAACTTGAAAAAAATGATTTATAAAAAGCAAAGCAGCATCTTTGATTTGTAACCAATCATGAATTATTTGTCGAAACGAATATTCACAGCAGTGTTGTTGCTGTTGTTTATCATCAGCACAGGAATTATTGGTTATATGTATTTGGAAAAGGCAACTTTTTTAGATGCGTTTTATATGACCATTATAACCATCTCATCGGTTGGATATGGTGAAGTATTCAAATTAGATAATGCAGGAAAATTATTTACGGCCTTTTTAATTATTGGTAGTTTGGGTACTGCCACCTATGCTTTTTCTGTGATCACCAGTTATATTGCCGATGGTGAGTATGTAAAAAGAGTCCGACAAATGAAATATCAAAAGCTTATGAAAAATTTATCAAACCATGTCATAGTTTGTGGATATGGGCGAAATGGGAAACAAGCTTGTGCCGAATTGCAATTGGCCGGAATTGATTATGTAGTTATCGATTCCGAACAACATAAATTGGATCCATTTATCGATCAAGGGCATCGCAATTATGTATTGGGTGATGCAACCAACGAAGATATATTAAGCTTTGCAGGAGTGACAAAAGCACGTGCACTGATTACCACCTTGCCCAATGACGCCAATAATGTTTTTGTAGTACTGTCGGCAAGAGAAGTAAATAAGTCCATAAAAATTATCAGTAGGGCTTCCAATGGAAATGCAGAAAAAAAATTAATCCATGCAGGTGCCAATAATGTAATTATGCCTGACAAGGTTGGAGGTACGCACATGGCATCTTTAGTAACCAATCCGGATGTATTGGCTTTTTTGGATTTTATTTCCGGACATATTCACATACAAATTCAGGAATTGCCTTATGAAGAATTGCCAAAGCATATGAAAGGTAAAAGTATTATCGAGTGCAACATCAAAGCGGAAACCGGGGTTAATATATTAGGTTATAAAACTAAAGAAGGGCAGTACATTGTTAATCCTGATCCACATACGGTGTTGGAACCAAATTCAAAATTATTCGTTCTTGGAACCAATGATCAAATCAAAAAACTAAAGACCCAAGTATAAGACATGAAAATATTGATAACAGGAAGCAATGGGCTTTTGGGTCAAAAACTAATTTATACAATAGTAAAGAATAAAAGCTTTGAAGTCATCGCGACCGCTGTAGGAGCTAACCGAACCACTCTCAAGGAAGGATATCGATATGAAGAAATGGATGTGAGTGATGCCAAACAAGTAGAAGAAGTGATTCAAAAATACAAACCCGATTGTGTGATTCATACGGCTGCTATGACCAATGTTGATGCTTGCGAAACAGACCAGGAGAAATGCACCAAACTAAACATACATGCCGTCCAATATATAATTGATGCCTGTAAGAAGTCTCAATCATATTTGTGTTTCTTATCAACTGATTTTGTTTTTGATGGCTTGAATGGTCCTTATAAAGAAACAGATGCACCAAATCCGTTGAGTTATTATGCCGAGAGTAAATTGAAAGGCGAGCAATTGGTTTTGCAATCCGGATTGAAGGCATCTGTGCTCCGAACCATTATAATATATGGTGTAGTAGATGATGATCAACGATCGAATGTAGTGTTGTGGACCATCAATTCTTTAAGTGCTAAAAAAAACATCCATGTGATTAATGATCAATTCAGAGCGCCTACCTTAGCCGAAGATTTAGCAACTGCCTGTATAGAAGCATGCGTTAGAAGAAGTGAAGGAATTTATCACATTAGTGGTCCTGAAACAAAAAGTATTCTGGATATCGTGTATGAAGTGGCCGATTTCTTTCACTTGGACAAACAATATATTAATCCTATAAGCACAGCCTCTTTGAATCAAGCAGCTCAGCGTCCATTACGTACTGGGTTTGTTTTAGATAAAGCAATTAAGGATTTGAATTATAAACCCCATACTTTTCAGGAAGGTCTTCAAATTGTTAAGGAGCAAATCCAAAAAAAATCCTTGGTGTAAACGATCTATTTTCTCCCGAATCTTTCAATCGAAAGATATAGCACTGCGTGTGCAATTCTAAGTGTAACCTACGGCTAAATTGTCCTTGTTTTCACTAACAACAGTAGATATGCAGGGCTTTTTGAGATTTCACCGCTTAATTTTATTCTTTTTCCTTACCAGCGTTTTCTTTATTTCTTGTGTAAAGGACGATTTTGATTTTGACAAAATAAAATCTCCTACTTGGCAACCGGGTGTGGCAGTTCCATTAGTAGGGAGTTCACTTACATTAGAGAATGTAATCAGCAAAACAGGGAACACACAATTTGGTTCTTTCGATGGAAATAATTTTTGCACACTTATTTACAGCAAGGATTTATACAGTGTAGGAGCAGAAGACTTTTTTCAGCTACCTAAATTGCAAAACAATAAATCCATCGTCATTGATCCAATTATCTCTTCGCAAATAAATAATATTGGTACCATTACTTTTAATGCAGAAGAATATATTTCTATTCCAGCGAACATCAATGCAACAATAGATTCAATAGAGTTTAAAGGAGGTCAATTGGAATTTACAGCTTCATCCGACTTTAAACATCATATTGTTATGGATGTAACCATTCCGGGTGCCACAAAAAACGGAGTTGCATTTAATAAAATAATCAACCTGACTTATAATGGACAAGTGCCTGTGAGTAAAACCATCAGTGTAAGTTTGGCTGGCTATAATTTTAATTTGCACAAGGGGAGTCAAATCGGGAAAATACAAATCAAATATAAAATAACGGCTACCGCTACCGACAATCCGGTAAGTGGATCGGAAGTGATTTCAATGGCACTAGAAATGGACAACATGAAATTTTCCAGAGCTTTTGGTTATTTTGGAGTAAATAGTATTGGTTCAGGTTTAGACACGATACCGGTTGAACTGCTTAAGGATGGTCAAAGCATAGGAGGTTTTAGCGTTGATGATCCAAAGTTTATCCTCAAATTGAGTAATAGTTTTGGTATTCCAACTCGTGTGGATGTGCCTTCCATAAAAAGTTTAGGCGGTACTGGAAACAGTATAAATTTAGCAACTTCTTTACCGATTCCATTGTCATTGCCTTCGCCCGGTATGAACCAAATTGGCGAAACACTTTACACTCAATATGTATTGGATAAAACGAATTCGAACATCGTTCCATTTGTAGAAAATAATCCTACACATATTCTATACAATGTAATGATTGGCACTAATCCTAATGGACCTACAGCAAATTTTATAACAGATCAAAGTAAAATTAGTGCATCATTAACGATGGAGCTTCCTTTAAATGGGAGTATAAAAGACTTTTCAATGATCGATACCGTTGACTTCGAATTGAAGGACGAGGAAATGATTGAATCATTATTACTAAGCTTAGTAATAATGATTCAATCATTTCCTCGTCCTTCAATTCGAAGTCAACGG
>Ga0116144_10002152_pt1 | contig 21824 bp, 19 predicted proteins | sample AD_UKC035_MetaG_FD_89746 | JGI IMG/M metagenome (GOLD analysis project Ga0116144, IMG submission 89746) | Active sludge microbial communities of municipal wastewater-treating anaerobic digesters from USA - AD_UKC035_MetaG | ecosystem: Engineered > Bioreactor > Anaerobic > Digestate | place: USA...
AACCCGGTGGCGAGCGCCGCGACGACGAGCGCCGAGGAAAGCGGTCGCACCGTCAGTCGTTCCGAGAGGCGGAGCGCCCCCAGCACGACGATCACCCAGTTCGCCCCGATGATTAGCGGCACGGCAAGTACTTTGGGACCGAGCGTCGCGCCGTAGTGGTAGGGGCCGAAGACAAGGCCGGTCGCAACCCCCAGCGCCTCGAGCGCGAAGGTGGCGGCGTAGGTGAGCGGGAACCAGAGGAGCATCTTTTTATCGTCGCGCACCGACGGGACGAGCATGATGAGCGTGAAAGCAAGGAGCACGAGCGGCGTTATCGACAGGAAAAATGGTAAGGTCTCGGCGAAAAGATGCCCCGCGATGCCAACGAGGTAGAAAATACTGAGCGCGATGATGAACCAGTGCTTCTTCATTTCATCCTCCGCGTCACGGCGTCGGCTGCCATCATCCCCGACAGGGTCGCGAGCGGCATCCCGCCGCCCGGGTGGGCCGAACCGCCGCAGAAGAACACTCCCGGGTGATCGGCGCATCTCGCCGGCTGGCGGCGGAAGGCGGCCATCGGGTCATTGGAGGAGATGTCGTAGATGGAACCGTGATTGGTGTTGGTGAGTTCGCGTAGTATTTTCGGGGTGCGGACCTGTTCGTGGGCGATGAAGGGCTCGATGTCGCGCCCGATGAGCCGCGAGACCTTCGCGATGACGGTGTCGCGCAGGCGGGTCACCTCGATATCCCAATCCTGATGGTCGTCGTAGGGGGCGTTCACGAGGACCAACCAGTTCTCGCCGCCCGCCGGTGCGTCGGCCGCGTCGAACTTCGAGGTGATGTTGACATAGACGGTCGGGTCCGATCCGCATCGATGGCGGTCGAATATCTCCTCGAACTCGCGGCGATAGTCGGCGGAGAAGAAGATGTTGTTGACGGTCAGTTCGGGGAAGGTCTCGCGCATCGCCCAGTAGAAGACGACGCCCGATACCGACGGTTCGTGCCGCTGGTAGCGATCGGCCGCCTCCGACTCGCTCTGGAGGAGCGAGAGGTATGTGTGGGTGACATCGGCGTTGGAGACGACCGCGTCAAAGGGGATGTCCGCGCCGCCCGTGACGATGCCTGCGGCGCGTTCGTTCTTCTTGAGTATCCGGTCGACCGGCGCATTGAAGTGGAATATCGCGCCGTTCTTTTCGGCGAGCGTATGCATCGCCCGGACGAGCGCCGTCACCCCGCCGCGCAGGTTACGGGCGCCGATGGCGTATTCGACATGAGGGATGATGGCGAGCGTCGCTGGAGCGCGGTAGGGGTCGGACCCGGTGTAGGTGGCGTAGCGGTCGAAGAGTTGTATCGTCCGTTCATCTTTGAAATAACGGCGGTGGAAGCGGTCCATCGTCGTGAAGGGGGCGATGAAGGGGAGTCCCGCGAGCGCCCGCCAACCCGAGAGACGAACGATGTTCAGGGGGTCCCACGGGTCCCCGTAGAGAAAGATGTCGGCGGTGGTGTCGTATATCTTTTTCGCCCGCTTGAGATAGCGTTTTACCGCTTCGGCGCCGTCCCCCAGTTTCTTTTCGACCTCGGTGGCGAAACGGTCGGTGTCCTGCCATGCGTCGAGCGTCGAGCCATCATCCCAGAAGTAGCGGGTGATGAGTTCCATCGGTTCGTGGGTGAGCGCCGCGTTCAGGTCGCCGCCTGCCAGCGCGAAGCACTTCTCGAAGACCGCCGGCATCGTGAAGAGCGACGGTCCGGTGTCGAAGCGCCAGCCGTCGAGGCGCAGGTCGCCCGCCTTGCCGCCGGGACCGGACTGCTGCTCGAAGACCTCGACCGCGTAGCCGCGGTGGGCCAGTATCGCAGAGGCCGCAAGCCCGCCGAACCCCGCGCCGATGACCGCGATCCGCTTCATGCCGATCTCCGATCGAGGATGGTGCGATATATCGCGAGATGTCCCGCGAGCATGATGAAGTTGTAGACGAAGTCCTCTATCGGGATGGTGCCGATGCGCAGGCCGGTGATCGCCGCCGGGTCATAGGTGACGATGGGTATGCCGGTCAGCACCGAATTGACGATGCCGAACAGGAGGAAGAATATCCCCATCGCGACGACGAACGATCGTTCCTCGGTGAGCCGCGGCAGGAAGACCAGATAGAAGACCAGCACGAGGAAGAGCCCCGAGAAGGCAAGGAAGGCATATCCTTTCCCGACGCTTAGAAAGGCGAGGATGATGGCGGCGACCGCCGCCGCCGCGAGGACGGGGCGCATGAAGGGGACACGGCCCGGTGCGAGATAGACGCGGATACATTCGTAGGTGAAGAGGCACGCATAGGGGACCGTGACGAAAAAGAGCCACTCTTCGATAGGGAGTCCGGCCAGTCGCAGATCGCCGACATAGGCGGGGTTGAATGCCCAGTGCCCCGCGCCGGTCGCATGGCTGTCCCACGCGAGGTAGATGGCGCCGACCGTGACGATGGCGGTGAGAGCTGCGGGCCATTTGCGCCAGAAGGCGACCCGTTTATCGAACGAGAATAAAAGCGGGAGGGCGATGACGCAGAGGTTGACGGCCAAATAGGCGCTCACTAGAATCCCCGGTCGCGGTTGTAGTCGATGAGTTCGTTCAGGAGCCGTTTCACCTCGTCGCCGACAGTGAGCGCGGCGATAAGACCGCGCGCCTCGCCGTCGATGGTGGCCGCCTGCGCGCGGACCTTGCCCAGCGCGCCGCTCTTTTCGGCCAGTGTCCGGACAAAGGCGATGTCGTCGGAGCCGATATCGGGGTTCCCGAGCGTCCGCGACAGCCGCTCTTTGTCGGTGCCGTGCGCCATGTCGGTGAGAAGCGAGAAGAGGATGGTCTTCTTTCCCTCGCGGATGTCGGAGCCGGTCGGCTTGCCGATGTCGGCCTCTTCGCCGAAGAGTCCCAGTTCGTCGTCTTTTATCTGAAAGAGCGTACCTATCTTTTCGCCGACGGCATCGAGTCCGTCGCGTACCTTCGCATCGCCTCCGGCCGCGATGGCGCCGAGGATGAGCGGCATGGAGAACGTATATCGCGCCGTCTTGTAGCGGTATACCGGCAGGATATCGGCGACCGTCACCGGCGCGAGCCGTGCGCCGAGGTAGACATCGTCCATCTGACCCAGGCCGACCAGCACACATTCGCGAAAGAAGGTCCGGCGCATCGCGGCACCGTGCGGATCGGGTATCGCGGCGGTCATGACCGACTCGGCGGCAAGGAAGAAGGCGACATCGCCGGCGCAGATCGCGAGCGCCTCGCCGGTGTGGCGCGGCTCCTTGGTCTCGTGGGCAAGCGCGTCGGCGTAGCGGCGGTGGAACGCCGGTTTGCCGCGCCGGAAGTCATCCCGGTCCATCACATCGTCGTGGATGAGCAGTCCCGCGTGGATCATCTCCATCGCGGCGGCGACCGGTATGACGGTGTCGCTCGGTCTGCCGCCGGCCGCCTCCCAGCCCAGCAGTGTCATCGCGGCGCGGATCATCTTGCCGCGCGTGCAGAACTCGTGGATGTCACGGGCCACCGCCGCAGCGCGCGGCCCGATGGGGGCCAGTTCGGTCTCCTTGTCGGCGAGGAATCGCCCGAGATAGGCGGTGGTCCGTTCCTTGGAAGCGGCAAGGTACTTCTTCATGGGCACTCCCTGATGGCCGCGAAGCGGCGAATGATGTTGGCGACTATCCGCAGACGCGACGGTTTGACCTTGCGTTCGTACACGACGAAGGGGTCGCGCCGTATCGTGGCGGCGGTCCATGCATACATGTCGGAGGCGGTCGCCACCGGTATCCGGTAGCGGCGCGGCAGATAACAGAACCCTGCTTCGGCCTCCTTCTGCCAGCCGAGATAGCGTTCTATCTCTTCGGTGATGAAGCGGCGAAAGGCGTCGGGTTTCTTGTGCGTCTCATCGGGCAGAAGCGAGGTGAGCAACGAATCGCGCAACGGCAGGTAACGGCGGCCGAGCCCGATGTCCTCGTTGATATCCCGGATGAAATTGATGTACTGCATCGCGCGGCCGAGCATCCGTGCCGGGTGTTCCGATTCAGGCGGCAGGCCCATGATACACATCATGTAGAGACCGATCACCTCGGCAGATCCGTAGACATATTCGAGCGTTTCGGGGAGGGTGTTGTACTCTTTCTTGGCGAGGTCGAGTTCCATCGAGTGGAAGAAGGCCTCGGTCCACTCCGGTTCAAAGCCGATCCGTTCGGCGAGCGCCACGAAATCATCGATGACCGGGTCGTGTGCCGGGGTCCCGGTGCAGGCGATGCGCCATTTCCTGCGCATCTCATAGAACTCGTCGGCCCGTTGGGGTATGCAGTCGACCAGATCGTCGGCGACCCGCAGAAAGGCATACAGTGTGAAGACATCGGCGCGCACCTGCGGCGGGAAGAATATCGAACTGGTGAAGTATGTCTTGCTGCCTTTCAGGAATATCTTTCCTTTCGTGGCGTTATGGGCCATGGCTTCGTTCCCTGAACAGTGAGCGTGAGGCGATTATAGTAAAAAGAAGATCGATTGCAAAATAGAATCGCGATCCGCCGGAACTTTTCTCTTGCACTTTTCGTCAGAGAAGGTATAACGCTCCGAAATCTGGGCACGGAGAACCCATGAGCCGCCTGCTGGTCGTGATCTTCGCGATGTTGCTTGCCGGATGCGGCGACAACTTCGATCGAGACGAACTCATGAACGGCCCGCGCCAGCCCGATGGGGCCCTTGACACCGATATCCTGATCACGGAGTGACCGATGCCGCGCACGTCGCTTATTCTGATTTTCTGCCTCCTCGCAGTGACCTCGTTGTTTCTATCTGCTGCCTCAAAAGAGGAGAAACATCAGGTCGATCCGAAGACCTGCATCGGCTGTGCCCTTTGTGTGCAGTCCTGTCCATCAAAAGCGATAGTGATGAAGGACGGCAAAGCCATCATCGATCCCGAGAGGTGTATCAACTGCACCTTGTGCGTTCAGAAATGCCCGACCAAGGCGATCCGTGGACCGACCGTTAAACCCGCGGCTGAAAAAAAAACGAAATAATTGACGCTTCCGGCTCCGAGAAGTCTTCGCCGAGACAAGCCATCCCCCCTGCGGTGAAAAAAGTCCAATATATTCAACAGGCGCGCTGTACCGGTTGCCGTGAGTGCCTCCCGGTCTGTCCGACCAAGGCTATCGTGCTGCGGACGGGGAAGGCGGTCATAGATCCTGAGAAGTGCATCGACTGCGGTCTGTGCGTGAAGGCCTGTTCTTTCGGTGCTCCGGTCGAGCGGGAGGTGAAGAAATGAGACGCCTCATCCGCGTGCTTCTGCTCGGCGGGATGCTTGTCTCCTGCGGGATGGACCCGTCTCTCGACAGCCCGATAACGATAAACCACGACCGCTGTGTCGGGTCGACCTGCCGTGTCTGCGAACGGGCCTGTCCCTACGATGCGATACATTTCTATGGCCCTGAGGACAAGCCGGTCGTGGACCCCGACAAGTGTACCCAATGCGGTATCTGCGTCCGCGAATGTCCATATCAGGCGATCACCGGGAGGCCGCAATGAGGCGCCTCGCCGCGCTGATGATGCTCTCTGCTCTGAGCGTGGCACTGTATGGCGGGGGTGAGGTGACGGCAGGCGGATATGTTCCTTTCATGGAGTCGAAGCCGACCGACCCGGCGGCGCCTGGTTACTATTTCGTGACAGGGCACGCTCTCTACGAGCCGGTCGATGGCTTTTTCATCGGCGGCGATCTGTTCTTCTTGCACGGGTTCCCCGAGCACGATATGACCAACCTCGTCGAAACGAGTTATCTGCTCGGTCGAGGGAGACTACTGGTCCAGTACGACTGGCCGAAGGTGAAGATAGGCACGGTGACCCACGCCTCGATATCCGATGATTCGGGCGACTACGCGAAAAGCATCACGCAGGGACGCGCGACGCTCGGAGGCTACCGTCGCGACCATCTGCACGAAGAACTCTACCTGACGGCCGAGCCGCTGGAAGGACTTCGCTTCACGGCCTCGACGGGCGTGGTCTCCCGTTCGTTCGCGGTCGATCCTGAACAGGGGAGCGGCGTCATCCGCGATACCGACCTGTTCACCTACGGCGACCTTTCCTACGAGATATTCCCGGCCCTTGAACCGTTCGCCGGCGTTCTCTACAGCGATGATCTCAACGCGAGCGACGCCTTCGACCTGCTCCGGTTCCGGGGCGGTCTGCGTGGGGGGGAACTGTTCTTCGACAAGCGGTTGCATCTCTCCTATGCCCTCTATTACAAGAGGGAAGAGGCTGGGTCGCTCAACGATAAGGACCGATTGGCGCTCTACATAAAAGGGCGTTGGAATTTCACGACTGATACCGATCTGTTCGGCTGGTTCTATCACGAGTATGCCGTTGCGCCGATGCGCTATGTGAGCCGTTCGATCGCCCTGCAGGTGCGGCAATGGTTGTTCGATCGCAAACTGGCGCTCTCGACGGGCGGTGTGCTACTCATCGAGAAACATCCGGGCAAAAAATGGTATCTGCCGGTCTGGCCCTTTTTCGAGATACAGGGTCACCCTATCGTCGGGCTGGAACTTTCTGCGCGGCTACACCTCAAGTTCGATGAGATGATGATCAGGCCGCCGGAGTGGGAATACGGTCTCTTCCAGACGCGGCTGGAGGTCGGCGGGGGGTATCTCATCGGCGGGTATGTCCGTCCGGCGGTCTATTTCTTTATGAATTTCGCCGAAGGGGCCGCCTCGCCCGACAGTCTGGGGCTAAAACTTTCGGCGACCGCTTTCTTTTGACAAATCAAAGACCTCGAAATATCTTCGAATAACCACCTCTTGTACGGGTCTGTACCGCCTGTTCGCGGTGCCGGAGAAAAATTTGACTTGATGAGGTCGATGCGATATAAGGCGTTGTGCAACATGGCGCTAGGGCGGTTTTATCAACCATAATGGAAAGGAGTGGTAGAATGAAGAAGATGTTGGTCCTTATGGCGATCCTCGGCGTGGCTCTTTTCATCGCTTCCTGTGGTTCCAGCGAGAAGGCGCCGGCGAACGCGATGCAGAACGAACTTGATGGCGCGCCCGAGTGGGTGCTTGCCGAATCGGCTGGCGGTAGCGGTCTTATCTGCGGCGTCGGCTCGGCGACCGGTACCCGCAATGTCTCCCTCGCCCGCACTGCGGCGCAGGGCAGAGGACGCACCGCGATCGCGCGCGCGCTTCAGGTCAAGGTGAAATCGATGCTGAAGGATTACCAGTCGACCACCACCGGCGGCGAGGCCTTCGGTCAGGCGGCGAACGACGAACAGCACATTGAGGATGTGTCCAAGCAGATCACCGACACCACCCTCAGCGGCACCGAGCAGAAGAACACCTGGATCTCGAAGACCGGCACGCTGTATGTCCAGATGTGCATGGATGTCGAGAAGTTCAAGGGAGCCATCAACCAGATGCAACAGCTCGACGAAAAGGTCCGCGCGGCCGTCGTGGAGCGCGCCAACAAGGCCTTCAACGAACTCGACGAGGCGACCAAGTAAGATCGCTTCACGGCTCTACGCTTTTGGGGGCGGCCTGCGGGCCGCCCTTTTCTTTAGAATGCTTCCAGCAGATTGAAGTAAAGTTTCAGGTAGGGCCGTTCAGCCGACATGCCGAAATCGAACCGGAAGTTGATGTTGTTCTTCTTCGAGAGCGTGATGCGGAGCCCCGCGCCGGCGGCGAATTTCGGGTCGGTGAACAGGTAGTCGTCGATCGAACCCTTAACGGTGCCGAGTCCGGCGAAGACGACCGCGCCGAACCGCCACCAGATAGGGACGCGCCATTCGACCTGCGCCGCCATGAAATTCCGGTCGCGGTAACGGTTCTGTGGATAGCCGCGCATCAGGTTCTGGCTGCCGAGCGCCGGGAGGTAGGGGAGCGGTGGTTTGCCGGTGAGCACCGAATTGAAATGCAGTTGCCATGCGATCACGCTGTCGAGCGGCAGGGAGTGATACTGCCGGTGATCGAATAGGAGGGTGCTGAAGGTGTAGTCGCTCAGCAGGAGCCGGTTGAAAGAGAGAACGGAAAAGGTCGTGACGGCGCCGGTGCGGGGGTACAGCGAGTTGTCTCGGCTGTCGCGGGTGAACAGGAGGCCGAGCCCCGAGAAGAAGCCGTCGGTCCGGTTGTCGCGCAGATAATCGGCGAGCACACCGTTCCGGTCGTATTTCATCAGTTCGTGGTATCCCTGCAGGACGGTCAGCCCGCCGTATATCTTTTCCCAAAGCCGTGCCGAGAACGAGATCTCTCCCCTTATCGTGAGCGGGGTGTACTTTTCACCGTCATCCCAGCCGCTGTCGGGCCCGATGCCGTAGAATTCGTCGGGGTACTTCGAGACCACGAACACGGCGTTCGCTTTGAAATTCCCATTGTCCATATATAGGGTGCCGGCGTTGGCGTTCAGTATCTGATTGTTCAGCGTGTAGAAGATGACCGTCGTGAACGAATCGGACCGTTTCTCCTCCTCGGTCTCGTAACTTTTCTTGAACAGTATCGCGGTGCCGCCGAACCCGAAACTGGTGTCGGAGGTATAGAACGCTATCGGGAAGGCGACGATGCCCGAATCCTTGTCCTTCTCCTCCTCTTTTTCCTCTTCTTCTTTTTTCTTTTCCTCGATGTTCGCTACCTGCTTGGGGTCTTTTTCCGTTTCATCCGCTGGTCCCGGATCGTAACACTTCTGACCGCTATCGGGCGGAGGGAGCAGTTCGGGAGGCAGACCGCAGAGCTCGTCCGCGCCGGCGAAGCTCGGTACGAGCATCAAGAGGAAAACAAGAGAGTATCTCATGAGGGAAGAACTCCGGTAAAGAGGTTCACGACGGGTCGACGCATTCGTAGTCGAAGGCGATCTGTCCGATGACCGGCGAAATGCCGACCTCCTTGGAATAGAGGCGTACCTCGAGTTCTATGTAATGGCCCTCGGGCAGGGTGTCAGGTATCACCTTCGGGGAAAGGTCCGAAGGCACCTCGACGATGATCTGCCACGGCTCGGTCGCTAGTTTCAGGATATCGTTGCTGGTGCGCGCCCGTATGATGACGCGGGTGTTCGCTGGGACCTCGGCGTCCCAGTATATCTGTTGCCAATCGGTCGAAAGAGAAGAGGCGCAGATCTCGAATATGTGGCGGAACCAACCCTCTTTCGATGCGAAATTCTTGAGGTTGTACCCGATCATGTCGGAGTAGACATAGGGGCCGTTACCGACCGCGATGATCTTTTTCCCCGCCTCGACGACGGTCGGGACCGGGGTCGACCGGTCGACCGGGAGATAGGTCACGTATCCTTGCCCGGCGTTACAGCGCGACATGCCCCAGACGTTGCCTTTGAAATCGATCCCGACGCCGGTCCCTTGGAACGGATGGGTCGTGTCGTCACCGAGGATATAGGGACCGTGTATCGATGAGGGATCGGGGTAGATCGAGGAGTCTATCATGTATATACGCGAATCGATCCCGGTGCCCTCTTCGGTCGAGATGGTCCAGATGAATCCGGAATCGTCGGCGGCGATGCCGCGGAAGCCGTGAGCGGTCGAGATCTGAAGGGAGGTCCAGGTCCCGTTGTCGGCGAAGGGGGAATCGTCGGGGGTGTAGCGGTGTACGAAACCGTCGGTGTAGGAGGTGACCCAGATGTTGTCATCTTTATCTATGGCAATGCCGTAGTAACCTCCCGCACCGCCATAGGCGGGTATGTCGGGCACATAGTGTATCTGTTCGGTCACATCGTTGATGTCGAACCACGCGAGACCGCCGGTGACCGGTGTCTGCCACTCGGGGATGTACCTGCACGAGACCCAGTTGCGACCGTACTTGTCGAGGACATAGCCGTAGGGGCGACAGGTCTGATCGGTCGTGCTGGTCATCGAGAATATCTGCATGATATCGCCGGTGTTGCCATTCAGCCGGTAGGAAAAAGGGTTGCCCAGGTAGCATCCGAGCATCAGGTGGCCGGTGTACTCGAAGTTCGCCCCCGTTTCAGGTGTCGCCGCGACGCCGCGGATGCCGCCGCAGGCGTAGGGACTGTTGAGGTCGGATGCGTCGAAGAGTCGGGTCCAGACGACGCATTCGTCGGTCGATCGGCCGTCGACGCCGCGCGGCAGGACATCGGTCGGGCCGGTCGAGGTCTCGATGGTGCCGCTCAGGTCGCGGTCGACGCAGTATTCCGGATGCCCCGCTATCTTGGTCACGGTACTATCGTCACGGTTGCCGACGAACATATTCCCCGCCAGATCGACGCTGGTGCGCGAAGGATTGGAAAGGGCCGAGAGACCGGCATGATAGCGAGCCACCTCGACTTGAGTGAAGGAGTCTATCTTGGAGATGGTGCCGTCCGCCGAATTGGGGACCCAGACATATCGCAGGAGCGTCTGGACCGAGTCGGACCCGTTGTCCAGTTCAAGTTCGCCGTTCTCGTTCACCTTCACATTGTCGGCGTTCGAGGACCCATCATCGTACCCGTTCTCGGTCCCCGGTCCCATGCCGGCATGCGCTGAATCGCTGTCGACAAGCGAATCGTCGCCGGGATCGTCATCATCGTTCAACGGGATATCAATATCCTTCTCGTCATCATCATCGGCGATGAGCGCATCGTCCTGTTCACCGTCAACGGTCTCCTGGTCGGCGGTGTCGGGGAGAGCGGATCCCTTTTCAGATTCAGATGTCTCGTCGGTGGTACCGATGGCATCTTCGTCGTCGCCCGGTTGTTGCGGCGTGCTGTCTGAGCAGGATGAAAAAAAGACTGAAAGAGCGATAAGGAACAAAAGAGCCGTGCCTTTCATTGTTGGAATCCCCCTCTCGATCGTACATGAGATCACCATGAGTTTGGTATATAGTCCATAATGGGGCGAAATGCAAGAAGAAACGGTTTTCCAGTCAAAATCGTCGGTTGGGCCGCGATTGTATAATTATTCGCCAAATAGTTGACTTTCGGCATTGTTTTTGAAAAATGGTGCTGGCAAGAAAAAAGAGGCGTTCATTTAGGAGAGAATGCGATGGATGAAAAGAAAGTTGAAGGTGGCAAGCCGGCGATCGACAAAGAGTATCTGAAGAAATTAGCCGAAAAGATAAAGGCGGAAAAAGCGAAAAGAGAAGGCGGGCAGTCGGTCGAGACCGAATCACTGCCCCCGTTGCCTCCCCAGATGACGGCGCCGAAGCCGCCGTTACCGCCGCTCCCCCCCTCGTCCCGGCCCGAACTCGCCGATGATGACGATGACGAAAAAGAGGGAATGGCGGCCGAAAAGACCGCCATCATAGACCTTGCCGCCCTTTCGGGCCAGAATGCCGATGCCCGCATCGTCATCACCGATGGCAAGGACGAAGGTAAGGCGCTCGATCTCACGCGAGATGAGGTTATCTGCGGGCGAAGTCTCGATAACGATTTCGTCATCAGTGACATATCGGTGTCCCGTAAGCATTTCAAAATAGTGCGCGACACCGACGGGTTCAAGGTCGAGGATATGGGGAGCGGCAACGGTATCCGTGTCAACGGGAAGAAGGAAACGAGCACCCTCCTGTTCGATGGCGACCTTGTCACGGCCGGTGCCCGTACCATTCGATTCGAGGTGCTGAACGAGGCGCTCAAGGAGAAATATTCGCGCAAGATGCCCTCCGGTGCCGATGTCGAGGTCATCATGGCCAAATCGCGTACGCCGGTGGTGGCGTGGATCGCAATACTGCTCGTGCTGGTGGTTGGCGGGGCGGGCGTGTATCTGTTCTACACCCAGCATCAGCAACAGCAGGAACTGCGCCTGAAACTCGCGCAGGAAGATCTGCTCGACCGCATCGACCAACTCATAGAGGAACGGAAGTTCGCCGACGCCGAGCGCTCCATAGACGAATTCTTGATGAAATACCCCGGCGTGAAGGTCCGTGAGATAACGAAGAACAAGGCGCTCGTCCAAAAGGAAAAGACCTACGCTTCCCGTTTCGATCAGGGTCAGAAATACCTTTCGGAGAACAATACGGACGAGGCGTATCGCGCCTTCCGCCTCATACCGGACGACTCGATATTCTATCCCGAAGTGGTCGCGCTGGTCGGTAAGGAGACCGTCGATTCCTGGGTCTTCTCTCAGATAGAGGAACTCATCAAGACGAATAAGACCGATGACGCGGTCCGCAAGATATCGGCACTGCTTGTCGATGATCCGGCGAACAAAAAGGCGGCCGAACTTATGGCACAGGTAAAGGCGCAGGTCGGCGCCCAAAAGGTCGAGACGATACAAACGACCGTCGCCAAGGAGAAGGAGGAAAAGAAAAAGGAGATCGCCGAGCGGGAACAACGCAAGAAGGAACTTATCAGCAAGGGCAAGATAAAAGCCGCGCCTAAGCCGCGTCCGGTCGTGGTTAAAAAACCCGAACCTAAGCCCGAGCCGGAATCGATCGTGGACACGAAGCCCGAGTACACGATGGATGACATAAACAGCGCGATAGACACTTACGCTTATAAGGATTTCGACGGTGCGATATCGCGGCTTGAATCGATGACCGGTACCAAAGACAAGAAGGTCGCCAAGAAGGCGAAGGACCTCATTGATAAGATAAAGAAGTTCAAGCAGGCCTACGACAAGAAGGACGCGAAAAAGGCCACCATATTCGACAAACAGATATCGGGCGGCAAACTCAAGGACGATATCACCGAATTGAACAAGAAAGAAAGCGCGCCCGAAAAGAAGAGATCGGATTCCGTCGACGAGTTCGCTTCGGGAGGATCGTCATCGGACGGCGGTGGCGGCTCGTATGACGAGGGGAAGGCGAAGACCCTCTACATGGAGGCGGTCTCGCTCAAGGAGTCCGACCCCGAGGCGGCTAAGGAGAAATTCAAAGAGGTCATGAAACTCGTTCCGAACGACAACAAATACTACAAGAAGGCGAAGAAGGCGCTCAAGGAATAGGGCGCTTCCCGATTAGGTTCCCGTTCCTCCTTGTATCTACCTTTATTTCTTTGCCTGTTGTTCCTTCAGTGCTTCTTCTATCAGCACCTTGAGCCGTTCGGGGGGCTGGGACCCGTTGACCTTTCTGCCGTTGATGAAGATCACCGGCGTGGAACGCACATTGTTCTTGGCCGCCTCGGCGCGGTCCTCGGAAAGAATGGTCTCGATGGCGGGGGAGATCTTTTCTTTCTGCACCTTGTCGGGGTCGATGCCGAGTTCGACAAGGATTTTCCTGATCGTTCCGATGCCGTCGACCGATCCCGTCCACTCTGATTGTTTCGCGAAGAGTTTCCCGCGCAGGGTACGATATCTATCGTCACCGTACAGTTTCTTGACCGAAAGGGCGATCCGTGCCACTTCCTCGGATAGCGGGTGCTGCTGGGGAAGAGGGAACTGCTTGTGCACTATCCGCAGGGAGTCGCGGTACTCTTTCTGTATCTCGTCGAGCGAAACGCTCATTTTGGCACAGAACGGGCACTGAAGATCGCAGAATTCGACGATAGTGACGGGCGCACTTTTCTTGCCGACGGACGGTTCCTGCCCCGAGAGTTTTATCGTGTGAACCCGACCGGCGTCCTTTGCGGCGGGGCTGTTCTCGAATACCGCCTCTTTGCCGTTGCGGATCAATTCATGGTAGAGCGCATCACCGCTTGTGCCGGCATCGATAAGAGGTCGCGCCCGTTCGATCTCTTCGCGGATGGTCACTTGAAATGTCTCGATGGGGAACGCGCCGCTCGCATAGCGCCCGTTGATGAAGATGCCGGGGGTGCCGCGAACGCCGATCAGGTCGGCGAGCGCGATGTCGCGCTGGATGATCTCCATGGATCGCGGGTCTTCCATATCTTTCTTGAACTTGACCATATCGAGGGCGAGCCGTTGCGCCACCCCGTCGAGATACTGGTCGAAGTTGGCGCCTTTTTTCCATTCCGGCTGTTCGGCGAACAGGGTGTCGTGCATCTCCCAGAATTTGTTCTGCCGTCCCGCGGCGATGGCCGCCTTGGCGGCCTGAACGGCAAGGGGGTGTATCGTAAGAGGCAGGTTCAGGGAAATGACGCGCAGTTTGCCTTCGAATTCCTTTTCCAGTTCGCTGAGCGTCGAGACGAAGCGGGCGCAGAAGGGGCATTCGAGGTCGGTGAAGATGATCAGGGTGATGATGGCGCCAGGTGCCCCACGCTGTGGCGCATGCGGCGGGATGGCGACCGCATAGATGTCCTTGGGGACGACCGGGAGCGGGCGTTTGGGCGGCACATAGCGGGAAAGACCGTTCTTGATGATATCGGCGTACGGATCGGTGACGCCGTTCTTTTTCAGGGACTCACCCTTTTCCATTTCTTCGGCGATGAGTCGTTCTATCTGATCGGTGTTCGCGCCCGATATGCGTCTGCCGTTGATGAAGATGGTGGGGGTCCCGCGCACCCCGAAGATGTTGCCGGTGGTGACATCCTCATGGAGCCGGCGGTCGGTGTCGGGGTCGGCGTAGTCCCTGGCGAACGCGTCGGCGTCCATGCCGATATCCTGCGCCCAACGGGTGATGTTCTCCTCGCTGATGGCCAGATTGTTCTCGAACAGTTTCCGGTACATCTCGACGAATTTCCCCTGCCGTGCCGCCGCGATGGCCGCCTTCGCGGCGCGGCGCCCTTCGCGATGGGTCGCCAGCGGGTAATGTTTGTAGACATACGCGACGCGGTCGCCTTTTTCCTTCAGGAGGCGTTCGAAGAGTTCGAAGGCCCGCTTGGAGAAGGGACATTGGAAATCGGAGAAATTAATGACGGTGACCGGGGCGGCGGCATCGCCGATGAGGGGGGAATCCCCGCGCTCCACGCGGTATATCTCCGCCTGCGGATCGACGGTATCGGTGGCCGATATAGGCTGCTCGTCCGGATCTTGTTTGCAGGCCTTGCAGCCGGCAAGGAGAACGAAGAGGGTCGCGGAAATGAAAAGAAGGGTGTTCGGGGATATCAGAGAAGACCTGCGGTCGGTCGGTCTCATTGTTGGGACCGCGATCTCTGGTATTCGTCCATGAGCCGCTGCTGGATATCGGGCGGCACCGGATCGTAGTGGGAGAAACTGATGGTGTAGAGTCCGCGCCCGTTGGTCATCGAGCGCAGTTGGGTCGAATAGCCATGCATTTCTTTGAGTGGTACGAGCGCCCGCACCACCTGATTGCGACCGCGAGAATCCATCCCCTGCGGCTTGCCGCGGCGGCTCGATATGTCGCCCATAATGGACCCGGCATATTCGTCGGGCACCTCGACCTCGACGGTGTAGATCGGCTCGAGCAGGATGGGTTTCGCCTTCATGACGGCGTCCTTGAAGGCCATCGAGGCGGCGATCTTGAACGCCATCTCGTTCGAATCGACCTCATGTTCCTTGCCGAAGAAAAGGGTGACCCGGCAGTTGATGAACTTGTAGCCGGCGAAGACGCCGTCCTCCATCACCTCGCGGACGCCCTTTTCGACCGCGGGGATGAACCGGCCCGATATGACGCCGCCGACGATGGCGTTGACGAATTCGAACCCTTCCGGATTCGGCTCGAGCCGCAGATGGACCTCGGCGAACTGACCCGAACCGCCGGTCTGCTTCTTGTGGCGGTAACTGGTCTCGCTGTTGCCGCGTATCGTTTCGCGGTAGGGTATCTTCGGCTCCTCGATACGGACACTGAGTTTGTACTGGTTGCGGAGTCGTTTGGCGAGCACATCAAGGTGAAGTTCGCCCAGCCCGTCGACGAACAGTTGTTTGAGTTCCGGGTCGGCGGTCAGGCGGAACGACGCGTCCTCTATCTGTATCCTGCGGAGGTTGGTCGCCACCTTGTCGGTATCCTCTTTCGACTCTCCGACAAAGGCGCCGCGCACTATCGCCTCGGGCCATTCGATGAGTTTCAGGGGGAGTGGCTGGGCATTCTTGTCCTTCACGAACTGGTCGCCCGTCCGGGTGTTCTTGAGTTTCACCGTCGCGGCTATCTGGCCGGCGACCACCTTGTTGAGGGCGGTGCGCTCCTTGCCGCGCACGGCGAAGAGTTGGCCGAACTTCTCTGAAGCAGAGGACGACACATTATAGAACTCGGTCGCTTCCGCCAGTTCGCCGGCGAGCATCTTGAAAAGGAACACCTCGCCGAACTGCGGGATGACATTGACCTTGAACACCACGGCGCGCGGCGGTTCGGCCGGGTTCAGCGTGACGGTCGTGTCGGGGTAGGTGATGTCGGGTTTGACGGCGGGGGAGGGGAAGAAGTCGATGATCGCGTCGAGCACGATATCGGTGCCGATGCCTTTGTTCGGGGCGCCGAAGAAGAGGGGGCATATCGTTCCCTTCGCGAAGGCCTTACCGAGCCCGATGGTGACCTCGTCGTCGGAAAGCGTGCCCTCCGCGAAATATTTCTCCATGAGCGCCTCGTCGCTTTCGGCGACCGCCTCCATGATCTTGGTCTTGAACTCGGCTATCATCGCCGCGACATCGTCCGAAAGAGCGCCTTCGCCCGCGCGTTTGCCCTCGGCGTATTTGAAGGCCTTGCCTTTAAGCACATCGACGACCGTGTCGGCGGCGGGGCCGACCGCGCCGGGGTAACTCAGCGGCGCCACCCGGATGCCGAGCGCGCTCTCGATGCCGGCGATCACCTCGTCGGCCGCGAGGTTCTCCTTGTCTATCTCGTTGATGAAGAAGGCGACCGATCGACCGTAACGGCGAGCGAGGTTGAAGGCCTTCTCGGTGCCCACATCGACACCGGCGGTCCCTTTGACGGTCAGCAGGGCCGCTTCGCAGAACGGCATGGATGCCGCGAGTTCGCCCGAGAAATCGAAGTAACCCGGCACATCCACGAGGCAGACGAGTTCCTTCCGGTATTCGACGGAGCAGACGGCCGCCGATATCGAGATGCCGCGGTTCATTTCCTCTTCGGTGAAATCGGACACCGTAGTGCCCGCCTCGACCGTTCCCTGCCGGTTTATGGCGCCGGCCTGGAACATGATCGATTCCACAAGGGTCGTTTTTCCGGTGGTGCCGTGTCCGGCGACGCACACATTTCGTAACTTGTCGCTCGTGTAAGAAGCCATTCGTTCCTCCGATGGTCGTGTCTTTTCAAATCAAAGTCGCAAGCATAGAGGGCTTTAATGATAAGTGCCGTTTCGTCAAGTTTTTTCAGTTAGTTTCGCGCGCGCGGAGCGGCTCAGGAGCGTCCGTAGCGGTCCTCGAGTCGGACGATGTCGTCCTCGCCGAGATAGTCGCCGGTCTGCACCTCGATGAAATGAAGCCCGTCGGGACCACCCTCGGCGCGGTGGATCTGTTCCTTGCCGATTATGAACACCTGTCCGGGACCGGCCGGGAGTGCCTTGTCGCCGACGGTGATGGTGCCGGAACCGGCGACGACGGTCCAGACCTCACTCCGGCGGTGGTGCAGTTGGAGCGAGAGTTTCTCGCCGGGAGCGACATAGATGTGCTTCACCTTGTGGTCATCCATGAGCCGGAGCGACTCCCATGAGCCCCACGGCCGCGTGTCGTGTCGTTTCTTGTTGTTAAGGATGCGGCGATAATGACCGAGGAGCGTCGCCCCGTCGCGGCATTCGGCCACCGGAAGCATCTCGATGCCCGGTTCGCCGGGGCGGGGAAGGAAGGAGGCGACCGCTTCGGTGTCGAGTATCGTCACGATGAGCGTCGCGGGGAAAAGCGGCCGTAACAGGAGAGCGGCGCGGCTGAACGAGTGGATGATGTCGGCGGCGGCCATCCGCCCGTGATGTTTCTCGAAAAGCGACCGGGCCTTGTCGAGCGGCATCGCGTCGAGGTCGACCCCCCGCAGGTCGAGTGTTCCGGTCGTCACGGTGGCATCGATCTTCGGCAGGGCGGCGGCGATCCGCGTGACATCGTCGCTGGCCGGTGCTTCTCCATGGTACGGTGTCAGGAAAAATATCTTCATTGCGGCCTCCGTTCGGTCGTCATGGCGCATCCTACGCTAAAAACAAGGTCCCGTCAATGGCGGTCAGTCGGCGAAGATAACGATGCCGGGGATGAGCCCGCTCTCGGCGGGAAGGGTCCCGACGAAACAGCGGCGGAACGAGGGGGAAAGGATGTTGAAAAGGTGCGACGGCGAGGCGAGCATCATGAGCCACGCCCGTTCGAGTGTCGTGGCCGAGAAGAGGTTCTCGCCCAGTTCCTTGGCGCGGACACCCGAGTGACGGATGCTCCCGGTGCTGCCCGAGTAGTGCGAAAGATCTCCTTTTTTGACACGAGCGATGGTCTCGGCGGCGAACGGCGCGAGTGTTTTATCGATGGTGAGCGGCGGCAGGCCCGCCTTTTTGCGGAGTACGTTCATCGAGCCGAGGAGGTCGCCGGTGAAGGGTTCGATCGCTGTGGCGCGGACATCCTTCTGCCAGATGACGACCGGTCCCTGCGCGCCGACGCCGACCAGTTGCAGGGCGGTCACCGATCCCTTGTCGAGTACGGTCACCCGTTTCTGAGTCACCTCTATGCGGCGCACCGTCGATTCTTCGCGGATGAACAGGCGGTAGTTCGTGAAGTTCTTGTCGGGTGCGATGGTCAGCGCGAAGCCGTCAGCGCTCTTTTCGAGCGTGACGGCGGTGGTGTCGAGCCGTTTGAGCAGGTAGGTCGACCCCTCGGCGGTGATGCAGGTCGCTTTCGCGGGGCATTTCTCGACCGTTTCAACGGCGACATTGCGATAGAGGAAGCCATCGGCAGCGGCCTTTTGCAGAAGGTCGTATTCGGAGATGGTTAGTAGCATCAGTGCAAGCAACATCATTTCAGTTCCTCGAAAGGACAGTTCGCCGAGTGTTCTTTGCAGTAGCCGTTCATGTCTCGTATTATTAAGTCGTATTTTGACCGAAACACGATCCATTTGTCGTGAAAATACGGGTCTTGATATTCAATATCGCTGTTAATGCCATCTTCCAGACAGAAATGCTTTTTGTCCGAAAAACGATAATAACAAAGATTGTATATGTCGGAAGGACTGCCTGCTTTTATGAATTTAAGGTAGAGAAGAAAATCCTCGTTTGCTTGGTATACCTGCATATATTCGTCTGATGAGAAAAGAGGAGCCGATGTCGCCGTTGTTTCTTGCTCTCCAGTAACCTCCACGGTTGCCTGATAAACAGTCGCTCCCTCGTTTTCCGTTTCAACCGAGTAGTAAAAAGTGTTCTCGATACCCCATATCGGTTTGCGGGCGGTCTCTCCCGCTTTGCTCACAATCCTGCAACTTGATTCGCCTTTGGCGAGATCGCAGAAAAATACGCGCAAGAGATTGTCGATGTAGTTATAGGAAACCAAATAACTTCCCTGTATCTCCGGACGCCCGATACCATAGGAGGGGTAGGTCCCGAAATTCAATTCGACCCATTTGTCCCACTCGCCGATCTTGGTATAGTATCCGCGCAGGGGCTCATTGCGATTGCCCGTAAGAGGCACGAGATTCATGGCTATATACTGATCGCTGGCAACAATGTTTCGCACATACGAGAGTTTCTGAGGCATCTTCCATGCGTTCCCGTAAGTCTTATTTCCAAAGTGATAGTAGAAAACTACTTCTTCATAACTTTCTTCCCACACCGTAGAGTAGTCCGTTGTTCTGGCAAAGAAGTACTCTCCGTTAGAAAAAGGAGAAACCGCCATTCCTCGACCAATTCTAGAGAGTTTTCTAGAGACAAGGTCGTATGTGAAATAACCTGAGTCATACGGAGAAGCGGTGCTGGAATAAAAAGAAAGTAGCCCCCCATTCAGGGAATAAAGAGGAAATTCCATGGAAGAGGTATCCCAACAATATGGTGTAAGAATATAGTCATAGGAGTTCTGGAGTATTTTGGGGTCGAGATCCGTGCTGATAAATTCCCCACAGGGAGCGCGCGTCACCGCTTCGTGCGGATAGTTCTCCGCACACTGGTCATATATCTTCGGCGTACATTCGGAAAGAGGCCATCGTTCCTCTATTCTCAATTGATACCAAAGTTCTTTTATCCCGTCTGGATCGGATGACTGTTCCGGTTTCGTGTTGTACCATACGAACGGCACCCGTTCCAACATGCCAGCCCACGGATCGTCATCCACCTCGACCGGCTCCTTGTCACCGGGACCGATGTGGGTGTCGGCATCGGATTTGAAATCTCCGTCTTCCAGTGTCTCGTCATTGACTATATCTTCATCGAGGATGCCAGATTCTTCTTCCAGCACCCCTGCATCATCCGTTACCACCCAATCACTATCGATCGGTACCGTGTCGGTGTCGTTCTTGGTGGCGTGTGAGGTGCAGGCGGCGAAGAGAAGGAGCAAAACCCCCCACGCGGTTCGCCAGCCGCAGACCGTACCCGTCGTTTCGCTTTTTAAGATCATGTACCTCATTTGCTCATGAGCACGCTGTCGTGTGCATAAAAAGCAATTTTATGCTCATGATGCTCAACTTCTTTTTAACAGGTCGAAGAGCGGCGTATTGATAAAGATCTTGGTTTTCCAGTCTTTTTGTGAGATCAGAAGCCCGGCCGCTTCCAGTTCAGAGAGATACTTGCTCGCCGTGCGCCGTTCGCACAGACCTTGAGCGACCAGCGTGGCGGGGTCGGCGACCAGCGCCTTATACAGTTCGTCGTGCGTGGTGACGATGTTCTCTATGGCGGAACTGTCCTTGGCCTCCAGCAGGACGACCGCGTCGAGCAGGAGCCGCTTGTTCGGTATCATGTCGGCGTAGCCTTTCAGTTCGGCGAGGGCGCTGCGGGAATGGGCCAGTTGTTTGAGTATCGGCCGCGTTTCGATGTCGACGGCCGGGGGGAGTAGCGGTAGATCGTTAAAGGGTTTGGTCGGGTCAAAGGTCATGGGCGTTCTCTCCCTGCAATACGGGAGGGATTATAGCGAGCCGCGAAATGAAAGTAAAGCCTCCGTCGGCCCGATATTTCTTGACAATGGCCGCCGCCGTGTATAATCGGGAACGGTTTTTTGACAACCGGGTGCCGGGATGGTGAAATTGGCAGACGCGCTAGATTCAGGTTCTAGTGGGGGCAACCCTGTGCAGGTTCGATTCCTGTTCCCGGCACCATTTTTTCTTTCCATTCAGCGTTTTTCCAGCAGGTAGTAATTGACGTGGGTCCCGTTCTCTATCTGCTTTCTCTCCCATTTGGTCAACACTTCGCGGTCGGCGGTGCCGTAGGGCCGTCGCGTGAACAGTTCGGCGACCGCCGTCAGTTCCCGTTCGATGAAGGCGGCGTAGTCGGGATGGTCGGTCGCGAGGTATATCCGTCCGCCGGGCCGCAGACGGTCGTGGAACATCCGAAGGTTGTCGCGGTTCACCAACCGGTTGCGCAGGTGCCGCTTCTTGGGCCACGGATCGGGGAAGTAGATGTGAAGCGCGTCCAGCGTGGCGGGGGGAACGAGCATCAGGAACACCGGGTGGGCGTCGAAATTGATGATGCGGACATTGTCCTGTTTCAGTTTCCGTTCGAGATTGTGCAGGCCGCGCAGAAAATAGGAGCGTTTCTTTTCGATGCCGAGTATGCCGGTGTCGGGATGCCGGTTGGCGTATTCGTTCAGGAAGATGGCGGAGCAGAAACCGATCTCACACTCGAAGCGGACAAGACCCGGGAAGAGCGCCGGGAGATCGAGCGGGCGGTCCGCTATGGTCTCGGTCGGCAGGGCGACGCCGGGGCGTATCGGCTGGAGCATGTCAGTCTTCGTCGAAGATGGCGACATGGGGCAGGTCGCGGTGCTTCTCGTCGCAGTCGAGCCCGTAGCCGACGACGAACTTGTCGGGTATCGGGAAGCCGAGGAAATCTATCTTCACGCGGCCCCTGTTCACCTCGCTTTTCTCGAGGAACGAGCAGATGCGGACCGACCGGGCGCCGGCGCCTTTGAGCGCCGCCGAGAAGACCTCGAGGGTGAGTCCGGTGTCTACGATGTCCTCGACGATGAGCACTTCTTGTCCGGCGTAGCGCGCGAGTTCCTCGGCGGGGACCG
>Ga0116144_10002162_pt1 | contig 21777 bp, 19 predicted proteins | sample AD_UKC035_MetaG_FD_89746 | JGI IMG/M metagenome (GOLD analysis project Ga0116144, IMG submission 89746) | Active sludge microbial communities of municipal wastewater-treating anaerobic digesters from USA - AD_UKC035_MetaG | ecosystem: Engineered > Bioreactor > Anaerobic > Digestate | place: USA...
CTCGGTGGAGTGATGCCCGTGTTGAACCCATGGACGCTGTACACCTATCGCCCGCAACAGATCCAGCGTTCTTCGAGCAATGACAGGCTGCGCCGACAGAAGGTGGAGTTCGGGTCCATGGCGCCTGCCGGAGCGGACATGGCACAAGGTGAGTCGATCAAACTGGAGGAAGTGGAGGCGAGCTATCAATGGGCGGGATCGATCACCAGCCGCACGACCACCACGGAGTACGTGATCGATGTGCCCTTCACCATCCCCGCCGATGGCCTGGCACACACCGTGGGCGTGCAGAGCAAGACCATCGCCGCGACCTACAAGCATTACGCCACCCCGAAGCTGGACAAGGACGCCTTCCTCTACGCGCGCACCACGGGCTGGGAGGACCTGAACCTGCTGCCCGGCGAGGCGAACGTGTTCTTCGAAGGCACCTTCGTGGGCCAGAGCTACCTGCAACTCGATGCACCGACCGACACGCTGAACATCTCACTCGGTCGCGACAAGGGCGTGGTGGTGGAACGTGTGAAGCGCAAGCGCGAGAACGACAAGGCCATCGTGGGCGGCAGCCGCACCATCACCGCCGGATGGGACCTCACCGTGCGCAACACCAAAGGCACGAGCGTGGACCTCGAGATCCGTGATCAATACCCGCTCAGTCCGCAGAGCGAGATCGAGGTGAAGCTCACGGACAAGGGTGGCGCCACCGTGGATGAGAACAAGGGCATGCTCACCTGGAACCTCAACGTGGCACCGAAGGAGACGAAGAAGCTCGGCTTCACCTACACCGTGAAGCACCCGAAGGACATGCCGGTGGTGGTGGAGTAACTTCCACCCATGCTTCGCACCCTCGCGCCTCTTGTCCTGTGCTCAAGCATGTCCTTGTGCGCACAGGTGGATACGGTCCTGCTCACGGAACTCGGGCGGTACCAGCATGCCTATTCCATCGGCACCATCTCCAACAGTTCCTATTCGTGCCGGATGGACCGCCTGGGCAGGGACTACCTGTACATGGCGTGTTGGAACCTCGGTCTGGTGACGCTCGACATCAGTGATCCGTCGCAGCCCGTTGCGGTGGATACGCTCACCCGGGCCGAACTGGGAGGCACCAACGCCATGAACCTGGAACAGCGCGGCGAGGTGCTTTACCTGGCGCTCGGCGGCTTCAATGATGACACGCAGGGAACGGCGTTCGCGACGGTGGACATCAGCGATCCGACGACACCCGCGCTATTGGACCGTTGGGATGGCGGCAGCGCTTTCACCACCGGCGCGGCCATCATCCTCCTGCAGGATGATCGGGCATTCCTGGGGGCTATGGAGGACGGCGTGGTGGCGTTCGACATCGCGGATCCTGCGAACATCACCTACCTCGGCTCCTTCCTTCCCGATCCGGAGTGGCCGGGTCTCGTGGCCTATGGGCCGAACGCCCGCGGCATGGCGGTGCAGGATGACCTGCTGGTGCTCTGCTACGACGCCGGTGCGCTGCGCGCCATCGACATCAGCGATCCCGCGGACATGCAGGAAGTGGGGCGCTACCTCAACCCGCAGCAGCCGGCCTTGACCCCATGCGCCTACAACAACGTCGTGATCAAAGGTGATCGTGCGATCATCGCGACGGACTTCTGCGGCTTCGAGGTGGTGGACATCAGCGACCCTTCCGCGATGAACCAGGTGAACTGGACGAACCCTTGGAACTGTCTCGGCGCCTCGTGGTTCGGGAGTGACGGGCATACGAACGAAGCGGTGCTGGCCCAGAGTGACAGCCTGCTCTTCCTGAGCGGTGGTGACAGCGAGGTGTTGATCTACGACGTGAGCGTTCCGGATGAACCGGTCCTCGTCGGTGGTCACATCCTGCCCAACGACACGGCGGCGGCCTGGGGCGTGGATGTGTTCGGTGACCTCGTCGCGGTCTGCTACCTCAACAACAGCTTCATCGTGTTCCCGCCCCAGCCCTATTACTCGCGTTTCGGCGGGGTGGTCCTGTTCCGATGGGAGGTGGAGCTGGCTTCGTCCGTGCTGGCGATGGATGACCTGGATCGCGCTGTCCGCATCCAACCGAACCCGGCGATCGATCAGTTGCGGATCACCCTGGACCCGGCTCCGGACGGGTTGGTCGAGCTGGCCATCGTGGATGCCCGGGGAAGGACGATCATCACGCGCAGGACAACGCTTGGTCCACAGGGCACCGCGACGATCGGTGTCGCAGCGCTGAAGCCCGGCATCCATGCCATTCGGGTGACGGCAGGATCGACGACCTTCCGATCGACCTTCATGAAGGAGTGACCGTCCGTATCAGGCCATGCCCACCTGGCGCAGGTACACCAGGTGCGACCACAGCGCGCTGCGCAGGCTCGGGAACTCGCGGTACTTGACCCCGAATTCCGCGCACACCTGCTTCAGCCGCTTGTTGATCTCCGGGTAGTGCACGTGGCTGATGCGCGGGAAGAGGTGATGCTCCACCTGGAAGTTCAGGCCACCGAAGAGCCAGTTCCAGAGCTTGTTGTGCGTGGCGAAGTTCACCGTGGTGTTCACCTGGTGGATGGCCCACTCGCTCTCGATGTGGTGGCCGTCCGTGGGAGGATGCACGAAGTCCGTATGCTCCACCACATGCGCCAGTTGGAAGACCACGGCGATGAAGATGCCGGTGACGAAGACCATCACCCCATAGCCCACCAACGTGGGCACCACACCCGCGAAGAACATCGGCAGCACGATGAAGACGGCCACGTAGGAGACCTTCGTCATCCAGAAGATGATGTGCTCCTTCAGGTGCATCGGCTTCATCTTCGTATGGTCCGCGATCTTGCCACTGAAGTACTTCTTGAGGTCGTTGTAGAAGACCCAGAAGAGATAGGTGAGACCATAGAGTAGCAATCCGTAGATGTGCTGGAAGCGGTGGAACCAATGCTTCGGTTGGTCGGCATGCACCCGCATCCACGGCTTGATGTCGATGTCATCATCCATGCCCTCCACATTGGTGAAGGTGTGATGGTTCTCGTTGTGCTTCAACTTCCACAGGTACACACTGCCGCCGAGCAGGTTGAGGGAGTGGCCCATGAGCTCGTTCACCCACTTGCGGCTGCTGTAGCTGCCGTGCGCACCGTCATGCATCACGTTGAAGCCGATGCTCGCCACCACCAGGCCCAGCAGCGCGCACAGCCCGAGGGCGAGCCACACGTTGGCCGGTGTGAAGAAGACCAGCACCACGTAGAGCCCCACCAGCGCGGTGAGCAGGATGGCGGTCTTCCAGTAGAGGCGGGCGTCCCCGGTCTTCTTGAGGTCGTTCTCCTTGAAATAGGCTTCGGTGACCTCCCGCACGCGCTGGAAGAAGACGGGCGGGGTCTTGGCGAAGGTCGTCTGGGACATCGTATCAGGTTCCGTTGAACGGCTGCAAATTTAACCTTCCGGAAGCTGGCGCCGACCGGATGATCATCCACACCCGCCGGTGGGCAGCGACCGCACGGTCACGGCGCGAGCGGTTACCTTGCCTGCTGTGGCGCACCAGGGCCACGGACCACCATGCGTTGCTGGACCATCGCGCTCTGTCTTTTGACCTATTCCTTCCTTCCGGCCCAGGAGCTTACGGGAACGCAACCCGATCATGGCATGGGCTTCTCCTTCACCATTCCGCCCGGCTGGGTGGGCTCCGGAAGCACGGAAGGCTTCATCATGGGTCACATGAGCATTCCCGGCGCGATCCTCCTCGCTCCGAAACCGCACGCCGACCTGGACGCGTTGGTACGGACCTATTCCGAACCGACGGATGATGGCGACGCCCACTTCGAGCTCATCGGCCAGCCGCGGGTGCTGGACGATAACACGGTGGAGGTGATGCAGACAGGCTCGGTACAGGGCACACCGATGAAGGTCATCGCGGTGGCGCGGCTCAACCCGTATGGTGGCAACACCGCCAATCTGATGGCCCTGGCGCCGGTGGAGTCGTTCAGCGATGAACTGCGGTCAGCGCTGATGGCGGCGCTCGCGAGCGTCGATTACACGAAGCCGTCCGCGGTTCCCGCGTCCGCTGGCGGCAGCACGGACCAGACCTGGCGTGACCGGCTCTCGGGAGCGCGCCTCACTTACATGGAGAGCTACTCCAGTCCATCACGCACCGAGGGCGGGATCGGAGGTGGCTACAGCATCGACCGCCGCATCGACCTCTGTCCGCAGGGCCATTACAAGTCCTTCTCCAGCAGTGGTCACACGATGAGCGGCAGCGACGTGAGCGCCTATGGCCAGGGAGGGACCACCGGTGATGGCACGTGGAGCGCGGTGCGGATCGCCAACGGCAACACCGTATTGCGACTCTCCCCCACCACCGGACCGGTCCGGGAATACGTCCTCACCTTCCAGGATGGCAAGACCTATCTGGACGGCACGCGTTGGTTCCGGACGACGCTGGCGAGCGACGGTGCGGAGTATGCGCCGGATTGTCCGTGAGGCGCGATCGGTCCGTCGCTCATCGAGCCACCAGTTCCACACGCCGGTTCAACTGCCGACCTGCCTCGGACTTGTTCGAGCCTACCGGGGAAAGTGGTCCCACACCGTGCGCGTCCATGCGTTCGGCGGCGATCCGGTGGTCCACGGTCAGCACGCGCACGACCTCTGCCGCGCGGCGCTTCGATAGATCGAGGTTGTGCTCCAAGCTGCCCGTCATATCCGTATGGCCCACCACGTACACCTTCAGTTCCGGCATCATCGTCAGCAGTTCCGCGATCTCGGCGACCACAGGCAAAGAGGCGGCTTGGATGGTCGCCTTGTCCGTGTCGAAGAGGATCTCGTTGATGGCCACCTTGCCGTATTGCTCGATCTGCAACTTCATCCACTCGGCGTTCACCTTCACCTTGTCCGTGTCCACCCCCACCTCCTCGATGATGTCCACGAAGAGCACTTTCTCTTCGCTCGTGTATTGCGAGCCGGCGATGATCAGGTGCACCGTGGTTCCCTTGTCGTTCAGCGTCCCCGCCAGGTAGAAGCTTCCCCCGCTCGTGGCCGAGCCTTGGAGCAGCCGGATGCCGGAGCTCGGAGGCACTTCATTCCGGCCGTAGTGGACACCGAGGAAGGTGCGGCTGCCCACTTTCGGCGAAGTGCTCTTATCCTCCTGTCCATCGGCCAGGATGTTCGCTCCGGCGCGCTTCAGCGCAGCCTGGTAGTTAAGGTACAGGTCGCGGATGGAAAAGGTGCCCTTTACCGAATAGTACAGACGCGTTCGTTTGCCGCGCACCTCGGTCCACGCATCGATCTGTTTGTAGCCGGTGACCGGGCCGCGGGCGATGGCGTACTCCACATGGTTCTGTTCCTCGCACCATAGGAGGACCGCACCGGGGTAGCGGGTGAGGAGCGGGTGGTCCTTGCAGCCTGCGGCGTCCTGGGCGTGGAGGGTACGAGCCGCAAGGGTGCTGAACAGGGTGGCGAACAGGAAGAATGCCCGGATGGGATGCATGCTCGGGATCATTGAAGGATGAAACGTACATGCGCCACCGCATTCCCTTGTCGGTCGATCCCCCGAACCAGGTACATACCAGGAACCAGGCCATCCGTAGGCAATTGCTGTAAACCAGCGGCCTGGGAGCGCAGTACCCGACCGGCACCATCGACCACCTCGATCGAGGAGAGCACCGCCCCGCTCGACATCCCCAGCTGAACAGTTGTACCTGTCAGGACCGGGTTCGGTGCCAGGTTCAAGTCAACTCCGGTCATCTCTGTCAACGCGGTGACACCTGCGCCGATCGGCATCTTGTTGTACCATACCACGTCGAATTCATTGAAGCCGTTGAAGTCCTTTTCCATCAGCAACAACCAGAATCGATGAGCAGGCGACACCCAACCCCATTGTGTCTTCGTGGTGGTCGTGGTCGAACCGAAGAGGGTGTTCGTCTGCTCACGCTCGAAACGATAACGAACGACATCTTCATAGGTCCCATTGGGAAGGATCAACGTCCCGTAACCGTCCACCTCCAGGTCGATGCTCCCTTCCACGGTCCCTGCAAAACCGCTGGCCTCGAAATAACCCGAGAACGTATCACTATTGAAGTCGCCGAATGAATAGGGCAGTGCGAGGATGTTCTCCGGATCGTCCGCAAGGACCAACTTGGACGTGTCCTGCGGCTCAGGGCCCGGCACGACGAGCGCGTTGCCTTCTGTTGCGAGTACATCGCTACCGGTGATATAGTAGGAATGAGACCCATCCCAGCTGATGCCGCACAGGTTGCTCGCAGGGAAGTCGCTCGCCCAGGGCGTGCCTGACGGGTCCACGAAGGTGAACTGCTGCTGGGATTGTTCCGTAAGTCCGCTGAAGTCCCATGTCTGCATGGCACCGACCGCTGCATCCAACGCCTCATCATCGATCGGATCACTGCAAAGGCCGATGGTGGTCACATCGCCCAGCATGGGCATGTTCAAGGCGGTGATGTCCGGCTGGGCCGTAACGATCGTCGGGTACAACAACGAGAGGAAAACCAGTGTGGAGAGTGTTCTCATGTGAATTGGTTCGTCGGGTGATGGTCAATCGGTGATGAGGAGGCGCAGCGTGCGAGTGTCGTCGCCCTCCTGGATGCTGAGCAAATGCATACCCGGAGCCCACGTGGAGGAGGGCAAGTGGATACCAGAGTTCGAGGAAGTGGTCCGATGGATCACACGTCCGGCGATATCGGTCACCACGAAGGAGCGTGTCGTAAGGTCATTCCAGGATACCTGCACATCACGGCCATTGGAAGGGTTCGGGTACAAGGTGACAGGGCCTTCATCGATCGTTCCTTCATCGATCCCGATGGTACCACCTGCAAGGGCAAGATCATCCACAAGGAACACGGTGCCGGTAGCAGCTGACCCGACGCCGTTCTCCACGGTCAGAACCATCTGCAACGAAGCCGGGGGTTGCATGCTCGAGCCCATGTCATAGTCGAACGGAACGGAGAACGACGTCCAGGACGCCGCCGCAGGCAGGTGGGCGGAAGCGATCGCGACCAACTGGCTCGTAGCATCGAAGAGGTTCGCCTCCACCAGCATCTCGTCGTCGCCGACCGGGGCCAGCTTGTACATACCGGTGAACGCAGTGTACGACTGGGTGACGGACACGGCCGGTGGTGTCACACCGAGCAACAGGACCGGAGGAAAGGGGGACGATCCATTCGGGGCGAGCACAACCTCTCCCCGTGCGGAGCTTGAACCCTCGATCGCGTCACTCGACTGTGTCACGGGGTTCGACGAGCCAGGTATGTTCGATGTGCTCCATGACACCGGCGCACTCCCGGACCATTGCTCGAAGCCCGCGTTCGGGATCTCGTTCTGAGCCTGCACGACCTGTACGACCAAGAAAAGGCAGCTGAGTAGTGAACGTTCCATGCTTCCGGTCTATGGAACGACAAAGCACGCACCCCCGGGGGCGGCCGTCCATTACCCATATGGGTGATTTGGTGCTCGGCTCCGCGCTCAAACGAGCCTGTCACGCATCGCGAGCTTCACGGCCTCCGCACGCGTACTCACATGCAACTTCGCATAGATGCTCTTGATGTGCGCTTTCACGGTATTGGCACTGATGAAGAGGACTTCGGCGATGCTCCTGTAGTTCTCTCCATCACACAGACGGGCAAGCACCTCATTCTCCCGGTCGGTCAGGCCTGGCTGGCTCTTAGGTCGGAAGGAACGCACGACGAGCCGGGCGATGCCAGGGGAGATCACGCTGCCACCGTCATACACTTCGTTGATCGCGTGCACCAACTCCTCCGCGGAGGCGTCCTTCTGGAGGTAGCCCGTGGCCCCAGCGCTCAATGAACGGAACACGCTCTCCTCATCGTCAAGGACCGTCAGCATGATGAAATCGGCGGCTGGCAGCACTTCCTTGAGCCGGCGCACGCACTCAATACCATCCATTCCCACGAGCTGGATGTCCATGAGCACCACATCCGGTTCCCTCTCCTTGACCCCTTTCAAAGCCTCTTCTGCACTGGCGAAGGCGCCGTGCAGCCGGAAACCATCCGTGTTCTCGATCAACGTGGCGATCGCCTGTCGTGCCAGGTGATCATCCTCCACGATCGCGACCGAGATGATCCGCGGGATATCCATGCGTGGAAGGTACTAGATCGGATCAAGGAACAGGCCATGGAACGAGCCTTGCCACGAGGTGCGGCCGAGGTTCACCCTTCGATCCGATCCACCCAAATGGGTGATGGCATGCTGCGACAGTGTTACGAGCTTTGCTGGATGAAGCACAACCACCTTCCCATTCGCACAGCGACGATGCTGCTCGTGACCTTGTTCGGCTGCAATTCCGGTCCCACAGGCAACGAGACCGGCACGAAAGCGGAGGAGACCGCCGTGGAAGCCGCGGTCACCTGCGACCCGATCGTTGGGGAGTTCCGCGATCTGATGGCCGACTACGAAAGCGGCCTGAAGTCGATGATCGAGGCCGGCGAGGTCGATAAAGCACGGCAGGAGGAATGGTCTGCGAAAGCCAAGGACCTGAATGAACGCATCCAGGCACGTGGTGAACGCGAGCTAGGGATGAAGTGCTGGCAGGAATTCAATACCATCAGCCAGGCCTATGCACCGCGCATTGCCGAACTGGGGATGAAGATGGCCATGATACAGATGGAGAAGACCGGGCTGGATCCGGCCATGATGGAGCAGATGAAGAAAGCCGCAGGCCAATAGTGATGGCCGGAGGCACCAAGGGATCCAAGCTCTGGCCGGGGATCGGACTGATCCTGAGCCTGGCTGTCGTCGGCCTGCTCGCAGGCACCCAACTGGGTCGTTCCGTCGTACCGAGGACAGAAGGATTGGTCGGGGCTGCGGAGGTGCTCGGATACGGCGTGCTCGGGATCGTGGTGTTCGTGCTGTTCGGCCTCCTCAGCATCCGCCTGCTGCCACGACGAACGCTCGTGCGAACGTTGTGGCTCCTCGGTCCTGTTGCGCTCGCGCTCGTCGTTTGGTCGGGCGTACGCATCAACGCACTCCGGGAGGAACAACGCAAGCGGATCGAGGAAGAACAGGAGCAACGGCTCCGGATGAAGCCGACCCCACTCGCCGAACCCGTCCTCTTCACTTCACTGCGCACCCCGGTATCGCCCGTAGGATCGGACGGGAACGCGAGTGGAAGCATCGGCATGGGGATGGTGGCGCCACGCATGCAGGCCGGCCCCTGGCATTTCTACTCGAAGCCGGATGCCGACGCCCCGCTGCACCGGCCCGCGATCGTGGACAGCTTGGTGTTCGCCAACGGGCCGCATCATCTGGACATCGCGAGCGCGCCTCCGTGGTTCGTGCCTGCGCACATGAAACTGGACTACGACCTGTTGCTGCTGCGCGCGATCACCCTCTCCGCCAACTGGGTCGAGGTGGTCGTGAACGAAGCCGATGGACGCACCGCCTGGGTGGAGCGGGCGCAAGGCGAACTGCGACTGTGGCCGGAATTCATCCTCGGTGTGAATACGGTGGAGATCCTCGACCCCGCGGCCAACCCGATCCGCCTGAAGCCCCTGGAGCACGCCGCCATACTTGCCGATGGGGCGAACGCCCTGCTCACGCCGGTGGCCGTGCAGGGGGATTGGCTCCAGGTGCGGACACACGAGCTCGCGGACCGCATGCCTCCGACCGGTTGGGTGCGTTGGCGCAGGGGCGACCAGCTGTTGGTCCACTACAACCTGCTCTGCTGAGCGGCTCGTGGCATTGGCAGCAGTAGGCTCACCCCTGTTCCCTCCCCTGGTATGCTCTCGATGCGCAGTACCGCGCCGACCGAACGCGCGCGCTCGGGCATGGTGTGCGTTCCGTAGCCATTTCGTTCCGCATGGGCCGTATCGAAGCCCCGGCCATCATCCTTCAACTGCAGCGAGACAACGTCGTCCTTGAACGATACGCGGAGTACACAATGCGCCGCCTGCGCATGCTTCGCGCAATTGTTCATCGCTTCCTTCATGATCAGTGTGATCGCGCGACGTTGCTCCATGCCGAGCTTGACGTCCTTATGATCCTCGGTCCGGCCCTCCACCTTGAAGCTTGTCTCCGTGCCATCGAAGAGCGAGAGCGCGAACGCCGCGAGCCGGTCAAGCACGTCGTAAAGCGTGTCGCGTCCTGGGTCCATGCTCCAGATCAAGTCGCGGATGCCGGCCGATAGCTCACGTTGTGCCCGCTCGATGTGCTCAAGGTGTCCGCCGAGTTCCGCATCATCCTTGGCATGGCGCCGTGCAAGCCCCGTGTGCAGATTGATCCGGGTGAGCTTGGCCCCCGACTCATCGTGGAAATCCGCTGCGCTCCGTTTCCTGAAATCCTCGCGCTCCGCACTGCGCGCTTCGGCGATGCGCAGGTTCATCACTATTTCACGGGTCGCTTCGCGCAGGCGGTAACGATACCAGGCGTAGCCGAGCGACAACAGGACCAGCGCATAGAACAGGTACGCGTACCAAGTGCGCCACGGCGGCGCGGAGATGCTCAGCACGAGCGATGCACCTTCGGTGTTCCACACCCCATCGTTGTTGCTTCCCTGCACGCGCAGCACATAGTCGCCGGGATCGAGGTTCGTGTACGTGACGCTGTTCCGCGATCCCGCCTCCACCCAATCCTCATCGAAGCCCTCCAGCTGGTAACGGAAGCGATTCTTCTCCGGTGCGATGAAGTTGAGCGCCGCGAACTCAAAGCCGATCACTTTGTCACGCCAGGAGAGGGAGATCTCCTCCGTTCCTGATATCGAGCGCTCCAATGCATACCTGGTCTCCATGCTGTCGGAGCGCAGCGGCACCGCTAGGTTGTTCACCAGGAACCGTGTGAAGCGGACCGGCGGCACGTAGCTGTTCGGGACCAGATCCTGCGGCCGGAACCAGCTGAGACCCTCCACTCCCCCGAAGAACATCTCGCCAGTAGCAGCCAGAAGGAAACCGTTCTGGTTGAATTCATCGTTGCGCAGACCATCGGAGGTCGTGAGCACACGCACCGTACGGCCGATCATCGGATCGAATTCGGCGATGCCCATGTTGGTCGTGATCCACAGGTGGCGCCCTTGATCCTGCAGCATGCCGTAGATCACTTCGTTCGGCAGTCCTTCCGCGCGGCCGAAGCGTTGGAATCGCAGCGCCTTCGGATCACCGTCCTTCAGCGCATTGACCCGTGTTTCATCGATGACCGTCCGATTGAGCCCGTTCAAGGTGCCCACCCACAGCGTATCTGCCTCAAGGAAAAGGGAGAGCACGAGGTCGTTGCTCAGGGAAGCGCGATCCTCGGGGCGATTCATCAGATGAACGAAGCGCTCCGTTCCTGGATCGAAAAGGTCCAGACCGCCGGTAGGTGTTCCGAACCACAGGTTCCCACGCGCATCCTCCTCGATGCAATAGATGTACGGATGACCCGGTCCGCTGTTGTCGCCTTTATGCGGGTAACAACGGACACCATCAGCACCGATCCGGCAGACACCCTGGCCAGCGGTACCCACCCAAAGCTCATCCAAGCTCGAACGGAAAAGCGCGTGCACGGACCAGTTGCTGCTTCCATCGCGCGGTGAAAGACCGGGCGGAGGTGCGCACGCCAGTTCATCGCCTTTCAGCACGGCCCGAACGAGCCCATTGCCAAGTGTTCCGATAAGCATGCCATCGCCATCCGGCAGCAACGAAAGGATGTGGTCGCCTGGCAGCCCTCCGGCGCTCTTGCCACCGGAGCGAAAGGCGAGCATGCGGTCCTGCGCGCGCAGCCAGACGTTCAATCCCTTGTTCGTTCCGATCCAGATGTTGCCCCGCGCATCCTCCGCCACGGGGCTGACGGCACGATCCACCAGCGAGCGTGGATCCCCAGGTAAAGCTCCAATGGTGCGGATCCGTGGCTGCGGGCGGTCCAGCCGGTCGAGACCGCTCCGCGTGCCGATCCAGAGCTCGCCTCCGGCGCCGCGCAGGAGCGCAAGCACGATGTCGTGCGCCAGGCAGTTGGGGTCCGCAGTATCGTGGCGGTAGAGGTCGATCGCACCGGTCGGTTCGTGCCAACGCACGAGTCCCCGGTTCGTGCCGATCCACCAATGGTCCCCATCCACGAAAAGCCGGCTGAAGACCATGCGCGGATCGGCACCCTGTATCATCGAACGGCGCAGGAGCACGCTGTCGCGCTTGCTTACCGGATCGATGTGGACCAGTCCGACTCCGCTGCACACGATGATCCCCCCGTCGTGCGCGAAGGCGCCCTGCGTACCGGACAGGTCGATCCGCGCATCATGTGGTCCCCGCCTGAAGTGGTCGAGCGCACCCGTACGGGTGTCCAGGCTGGTGAGCCCGGAATCGGTACGCGCCCAAAGCACATCGGCGTGCAGCGCGAGGCCGCTGGTGAAATGGCCCTTCCCGTCCGCCTCGTCCGGCGTGTTCGACATCCAGCGTCGCGCCTTGCCGGTCGCGGGATCGAGCGCGGCCAGCCCATTGTTCGTTCCAAGCCACAACCGGCCGTCCGCTCCACGTACGATGCTGAAGATGCGATCGCTCGGCAGCGAAGTGGTATCCCCCGGCACGTGCCGGAAATGCGTGAACACACCTGTGGCGGGATCCAACTTGTCCAGTCCACCGCCGAAGGTCCCGATCCATAGTGCGCCGTCGGGGTCCTCATGCAGGGCCCAGATGTAATTGTTCGACAAACTGTTCGCCCGTTCGGAATTCCGGTAGTGGACGAAACCGCGTCCATCGAACCGATCAAGCCCGTCCTGCGTGCCGAACCAGAGGAAGCCCTGCCGGTCCTGCAACACCGCGTTCACGGTATTCTGCGCCAAGCCATCCGCTACCGTGAGGTGATGGAAGACGCGCGAAGTGGTCTGTGCTGTCACCGTCGGAGTCGCGGTACCGAGCATCAGGAGGATCAAAGTCGCACGTGTCCGCATCGTGGATCTGCGTAAGGTAGGATCTCTGTGCGAAGCAGTTGCCAACGGATCACGCCGGCGCGGGTGTCCCGCTTGCCGTCCTTTGAGGCATGCTTCCGCCGCCGCCGCTCCAGTCCCTTATCGCTACGATCCTTTCCCTCGAAGGCAAGGATCGTTCCGTCGGGAGGGACAAGCCCTGTGCGTCAACCGTTGCCCGCTTCGCGCACCGTTCGCAACGGATGCTGCAGGCGACCAGCGAACAGGTATAAATTCGAAGTATGCGATCACTGTTCTTCACGCTCACCATCCTGCACTTCAGCGCCATCGCGTCAGATCTTTCCATCGGCAGGCCCGAATGGAAGCGCATCGTGGGTGCACCGGACGAAGCCAGGCTGGTGATCAGCTGGCGCAATGCATGGCATACGGACCGCAACCACGATGGTGTGTGGATCACCCTGCGTTATTCGGGCTCCGGCGATATGAACCCGTTCAGCGTGCCTTCCTTGATCGCCCGTGATGGCCACCGTGTGGTAGGGGGGACTGCCGACACGCGGATCCAGGTTCCCCCGGACCGCGTCGGGTTGTGGGTGATCCCGCCGAAAGGGCATCACGGCGATATGCGCGTTGATCTGTTGATCAAGCTGGATGATGAGGGGAACTACGATCGTGTGCGCGGCATGGACGAGCGCACGCTCACGGCGCACGGGCTCGAACAGGTCTTCATCCCTGAAGGCGGCTTCTGGGTCGGCGACCCCGACCCCAAGGCCCAGGAGATGGGCGCCTTGCACAAGTACGGGACGGCGCCTGCACCGTTCTTCATTGGTGAAGAGCAGCAGGCCATCGCGGTCGGGGCTCCGGGAGGCATCGGCTACCAGGTTGACGCGAACGGCTATCGCGGTGATGGAGGCGGCATCGTTCCATCCGATTTCCCAAAAGGCGTGCATGCCTTCTGGATCATGAAGTACGAGTTGATGCAGGGCCAATACGCCGATCTCCTGAACGACCTGCCGCGGCTCGCCACCTACCTGCGTTCACCTACCTCCGGGCGCGACTATCAGCAGGAAGGAGGCAGCATCGTCTGCGAGAACGGCGTATACCGGGCGCTGTATCCGGAGCGTTCCTGCGCGTTGCTGTCCTGGGACGACCTCACAGCCTTCGCAGCCTGGAGCGGACTGCGCCCCATGACCGAGCTCGAGTTCGAGAAGGCGTGCCGTGGGCCGCATGAGCCAGTGCCGCTCGAGTATCCCTGGAACACCTCCTCGCGCGACCGGTTGAAGCGGGAGCTGAGCGTGGTGCGCGATCGCGCGTACGCCGACGGTCTCGATGAAGCACAACTCGACGATGCGAACAGGGATGTCTTCGGTGTCTCCTACTACGGCGTCTTTGATCTGGCCGGGAACGTGTGGGAGCGCTGCATCAGCATCGGCGATAGCGTAGGCAGGGCCTTCACCGGCTCGCACGGAGACGGGAACCTGGGACCTGGAGGTACGGCCACCAACGCGGACTGGCCCAAGGGCGAGGTGATGGCACCGGGCATCGGCTACCGCGGGGGCGCGTTCTATGGCTCCGATGAGCCGCATGGCAACACCAATCCGTACAGCCCCATCGGCTACCGGACTTACGCCGGATGGGGTGGCGCGTACCGTTACAAGACCTACAGCGCCCGTTTCGTGCGCACCGTGGATCGCTGACCGTTCATCTTCGAGGAATGGCCGAGCCGCTGAAGGAGATGTTCAACCAGGCGTATTTCGAGCGCCTGGCACAGGAAGTAGAACGAGCCGCGCCGCAAGTGAGGCGTTCAGCCCTGTTGAAGGACCTGCTCTCCGGGAACGAAGCACGTGAGTTGAACGCGCGCATGCGGCACGCGAGCAACACCTTGCACCAGCATCTGCCGCGCGACTTCCGCAAGGCGACCATGGTCTTGAAGAAGGTGGCGCCCAGGATGCCCAAGGGCTATACCGCCCTGCTCTACCCCGACTTCGTAGGTCAGCACGGCTTGCACGATCCGACCTTCTCACTTGAAGCCTTGAAGCACTTCACCTCCTTCGGCTCCTCGGAATTCGCCGTGCGTGAGTTCTTCCGCAGCGACCCGAAGGGTACCTTGAAGGTGATGCGCGCCTGGACGGAGGACGAAGATGAACATGTCCGACGCCTGGCCTCGGAAGGCAGTCGTCCGCGCCTGCCCTGGTCGTTCCGCTTGGATGCGGTCCTGAAGGACCCGACGCTCACCACGCCGATCCTGGAACGCCTGCGCGCCGATGACTCACTGTACGTTCGGAAGTCGGTGGCGAACCACCTGAACGATATTGCCAAGGACCACCCGGACCACATGCTCGACCTGCTTCGTTCCTGGGACTGCACGCACCTGCATACGGCGTGGATCGCAAAGCACGCGAGCCGCACCCTCATCAAGGCGGGGAACGTGGAAGCACTCGCACTATTCGCGTTCGACAGCAAGGTGAAGGTGCGTGTGGAAGGGCTCGCGTTCGAACCCAAGCGAATGAAGCTCGGCGATACGCTGACCTTCTCCTTCACGATGGTGTCCGATTCGGCGCGGAAGCAGCATTTGGTGATCGACTACGCGATCCACTACCGCAAAGCGAACGGCAGCAGTTCACGCAAGGTGTTCAAGTTGAAAGAACTTGAACTCGGTCCGCGCGCCTTGGTCGGCATCACGAAGCGGCAACGTTTCATCGTCTTCAGCACGCGGAAGCACCATGCGGGCGAGCACGCGCTGGAGGTCCTGGTGAACGGCAATGCCCTCGCCAGAGCCACCTTTGACCTGAAGATCTGAGCGCTCAGGCCACCAGTTGTGGATCGATCTGCCGTAGGTGGTGCTTGATGTGCGCCACATAGTCGCGCATCAGCCAGTCGAGCGTCGGCACACCATCGGGTGGCAGTGCGGCGTAGGTGCTTCCCAATGGCGAATGATCCATGCGCGGCTTCATGGCAATGGCTTCCGGCACCCGATCCATCACCCGCGCGATCTGCAGATTGTAGCGCGACCACAACTCGACCAGCTCCTGCCAGTCGGCCTCGGCGTAGCCGCTCGCACGCACCCATTCCTCCTGCGTGTACGGCTCGAAGCGTAGGTGATCCACTGCCTGCAAGCGCACGAATCGGGCGAGGTTGTTGTTGGCGGAATCGAGCAGATGACCGATGATCTCCTTCGGGCACCATTTGCCGGGGGCGGGCACGCGGGAGGCGCGTTCATCGGAGAGTGCGCGCAAGCCCGGCAAAGCTTGAGCGATCGCGTGCCGTAGCGACTCCCCCGGGGCCACGAGGTCTTCCATCACGGGATCACCACACGAATAACATCGGCCGGCAAGGCATTGCAGCGTACCAAACACAAGCCGCTCCCGTCCCGTACCGCGATCCGCGTCAAGTCGGACAGTACAGAGCCGGTTTCCAACAAACGGCCGCTCGCATCGAGTACGGAGAAGGTGGTCCCGATCAACATGTTCGGCACGCGAAGCACAAGCTCACCCGTCGTCGCATCGAAGACCGCACTTGCATGCTCGCCTTCGATCTCGGCAACGCTCACGTTCGTGTTCAGGTAGAGGTCAAGCACTTCCTGCGAGGTGAGCCGCCGATTCCAGATGCCGATGTCGTCCATGGCACCCTGCAGGAAATAGGTGCCGGCTGGCGTGCTGGTATCGCTGCCGAAGCGCATTGGCGCAGTGCTGTTCGGGTTGTAGTACAGGCCGCCGTTGCCTTGCCTGAACACTTCTGTCCCATTCGCGAAGAAGATGATGGAATCCGCATCCGCGTCGTTCACGATGGTGAAATGGAACCAAGCACCGGCAGCCAGCGACGTATCGCAGCGGATCTCCGGATCAGCGCCGCTGCTGGTCTTCATCTCGATCTTGTTCTCATACAGCCCATTGGCCACCACCATCCAACCGTTCTGGGGACCGGAACCGCGCTTCGTCACGAAGGCCGTAGCATTCGCATTGTAGGTGCCGACCAGCGCCCACCACGCTACGGTGTACGAGTCATTATTCAATCGGAGCCCCGGTGCATCAGCCACCTCGATCCAGCCGGGAGTGCCGTCGAAGGCATACGCCCTGTCCGCGGTCCCCATGCGATCGGGCGCAAGCAGAGGACCGTTCACCGTGCCATGATGCCCATTTTCGCTCAGGTCATCCGCGTTGCCGGTAAAGGGCCACCAGCCGATCAGGCCATCCTGTGGCACATACGGTGGTAATTGGCCATGAACCATGGACGGCTGAACGACCAGAGCGACGAGCAGGGCGGTATAATGCAGTGGATGCATGGCAGGAAGCATGAGGAAACCAAAGTTACCCGCCATCTCATGACTGACGGCCACGCAAGCCGATCAGCTCAGGGCATCGGGAACTTCGTCTCCGTGAGCCCAAGTCCCTGGATGTGGTCCAGCAATTCCCTCGCCGGTTCTCCACCGCGTATGGCATGGTGCAGGAGCGTAAGTCCATGAGGCCCCTTCGAACGCAGCAGCTCCGGGTAGCGTACCAATAGCCCTTTCACGATCGCCGTGTGCCCGAGCATGGTGAGCACGAAGATGTTCGCCCGCGCACCCTGACCGATCAGGTACTCCGCGATCTCGTGGTCGCCGACATGTCCAGCACCTTCCAGCGCAGTTTCAAAGTCGCCGTTGCCCACGTCCCAGCTCGCGTTCAGCAGGCCGGGCTGCTCCTTCAGCATGCGCTGCACCTCGGGCAGGTTGTTGTGGCCCACGCGCACGAACTCCCTCACCAATTCCGGTTGGAGCTGGGCGGGTTTGGCGGGCTTCATGGGATCCTGGGCGAACAAAGGGGCGCTGCTCAGGATAGGTAGACCGAAGGCGGTGGTGGTGAGGAAAAGGCGGCGGTTCATGGTGTTGTTCGCCGCAGCCGCTCGGGCAAAGGCGCTGGAACGAAGTTCGACCAAAGATCCGCCAGCACCACAACGATGTATCACCCTAGGAACCATGTGAACCCATCAGCAACTCAGTCTCCTTTGAACGCGGAGCAGATGAACACCATCGAACAATACACCCACAGCACGGAAAACACCACATGCACCCCGGTCTCGAACCGTCGGCCACGCCAAAGCTCCTTTGAGTAAACGAACCACTGCACCAACGCACGAATACCCCAGAACACACCCAGACCGAGGCAGATGCGTCGTCCCAGCGGTGTCGCGATCAGCTCCTCCGCGGAACTGAAGCACAGCGCGCCGATCAGGAACACCACGAATGCGATGAAGAACGTGTGTACCTGCATCATCTGCCTGTTGATCAGGCTGAGGGAGGCGAGCTGCTGCTTCCAGTCGAAGTAGCGCGGGAACCCTAGATGGATCAATGCCAGCAGCATGAAGAGCGCGCCGATGATATGCAGGTGGATGGTCATGCGGAACGAAGGATGAAGGTGGTGATGAAACCGGCGGTGCGGTGCACCGCGATCAGGTGCAAACCTGCCTCACGGAATGCACGTGTCCAAGCCTCCTTCGGATGGAAATGGAACACACCGATGGTGAACGCGAGGGAGTTCGGCAGATCGCGCAGGTGCTCGGTCACGAGCAAGAGGCCATCCTTTGCCAGGGTGCGGCAGATCTCCTTCAGCAACGCGACGCGGTCCGCATGGGCACGCACTTCGTGAAGGGAAAGGAACGCGATCACCAGCTCCGCGCTGCCGTTCAACAGGGGTAGTTCGCCATCCGTGGTCACCAGCGTTCCTGGATAAGGTGGATAGGCCGTCCGCGCCCGAGCGATCGAGGGTTCGGTGCAGCGCGCCGCATCAAACAGATCGACAACGGTCAGTTCGCTCATGGGGAAACGATCACGCAGGATCGCGCTTGACTCGTCAAAGCCCGCAGTGAGGTTGAGCACATGCTGCGGAGGCCGAGAAAGTCCATCGAGCCAGGGCATCTTGTACAGTCTTGATCGGTCATAAATGACATGCGACACGAACAGCGGCAGCAACACTGCGACCGTTCCTAGAAGACCAACGCAAACGAACAACAGCCGAGTCTCCGGAAGCAACCAGGCACAACCGAAAGCCGCGACGATCGCGCTGCAACCCAGCACATATATCGGCCAATTGAAGCGCACCACGTTCCACATGCCCTCGTAACGGCCTCTCATCGTGCGATGGGTTCCATGACGCCCGGCTTCCAGTGGTAGGGCACACGATCGATCACGAAAGCGTTGGAAAGTCGAAGCTGGCTAAGCCCAAGGCGGGTGACGAAGTCGCAGTGATGCTCCTGGACCAAGACAGGTCGCGGATGCCAGTCGGTGCGCGAGCCCTCCACGATGAGCACGCACTGCTTCCGCACTTCATGACTGAAGGTGAACGGCAGCGGCCCAACGAATCGCCGCGCCTCGGTCCAGTCCGCGAACACACTATCCGCAGGAAGCGCAACGGATCCTCCGTCATCCTTCACCCTCACGGCGAGCGAACCGTCGTGGGCGCGGAGCGACAGGCCATCAGAACGCTGTTCAGTCATCATCGGTTTGTAGCCATAGCGGTAGTGCGTGAAGTGGTTGCCGAGGAACACCATGCGGCGGCGATCGGTCTCCGAACCCAGGATGTAAAGCCCCCGCAACCGGCGACCCTTCGCATTCGTGTAGCGCGCGAAGATGCGGTAGCCGATTAGCCAGAAGTCCTGACCACACCACAGCGGAAAACCCGAGGGCCGCAGGTTGCGGGTGCGCACGATGGCCACGGCCACGAAGCCCCAGCGCTCGTTGATGGTGTCAGGTTCCAGGAACGCTGGCAATAACGCCGCGAGTTCCTCCACTGGTGCCGCGTAGGACAGAACAACGGTTCGCTCCAACTCGGCATCCACACCGAAGGGATGGTTCTTTAGGCCCTCAAGCATGCGGATCGCCCTTAGGTACGAAGGCGGTCCAATAGATCACGGCACAGAGCAGCGCCGCCAAGACGATGTTCCAGCGGCCCCATAGCAGTAACTCCGGAACTGTCATGAACTCAATCACATTCATCAAGAGGATGATCACGATCTGCACCAGCGCACACCAGCGATACCGCCAACCGGACATGATCCACGCGGCGATGCCGACCTCGGCAAACCCGATCGCGAGGGTCAACGGTGGAGCGATCGCCGGACTGATGATGGCGCCAACGATCTCCTGATGACGCGGCACCATGCCGAACACCTTGCACCACAGGCCATTCGCCAACCAGATGAGCGCGAAGAGGTGACGGAAGGAAGGATGTTGGATCAAACGGACCACGTTCATCGCTTCCAAAGCAACGAAGAACGGCACACCGGACACGAGCTTTGGTCCGGACGGGAACCCGCGCTAGGGATTGGACGGGAAAGCCCACAGCCGGTAATCCGCCTGAGGACTTGAAAGGGAAAGCCCGACGGCGAGTCTTCGAGCCGGAACGCCCAAACCCTCCCTACTCATGCCTCAACGCCTTCACCGTCCCGGGTCGCCACGCCCCAGCCCACCCTTCGCCCGGGATGACGGTTCACTCGTGCCGGAGTGCTTTCACAGGGTCTGTTGATGCCGCACTAATGGCCCGGAAGCTCACCGTAACCGTGGCGATCATGAGCACCACCAACGCAGCAAGCACGAAAACCAGCGGCTCGATGGCGGTGCGGAAGGCGAAGTTCTCCAGCCAGCGGCCCACGCCGAGCCAGGCGAGCGGGATGGCGAGCACCGCGCCGATGAGCACCAGAAGCAGGAAATCGCGGGTGACGAGGTAGGTGATGGCGGGGATGTCGGCGCCCATCACCTTGCGGATGCCGATCTCGCGCGTGCGCTTCTCGGCCGTCCAGGAGGCGAGGGCGAAGAGGCCGAGGCAGGCGATGAAGACCGCGAGCAGCGAGAAGATGCCGACGAGCTTGGCCAGGCGGCCCTGCGCTTCGTACTGCATGTTCAGCTGGTCGTCGAGGAACTGGTACTCGAAGGGGAAGTCGGTGGTGCGCGCATTCCACTCCTTGCGCGCGGCCTCGATCACGGGCGTGGGGTCGCCGCCCTCGGTGCGGATGTAGATGTAGCGCAGCCATTGGCCGATGTCGGTGGTCATGTCGAACACGAAGGGTTGCACGGCCTTGAAGAGCGGGTCGAACGCGAAGTCCTTCGCGACGCCGATCACGCGCTCGTCGCCGTGCGGCGTATCCATGCGGTCGCCGATGGCCTTGGCGGGATCATCGGGGTGCAGCTGTCGCGCGAAGGTCTCGTTGATGATGACGCTGAGCGAGTCGTCGCCGGGGAAGTCGCGGCTGAACCAGCGGCCGGCGAGCAGCTCGATGTCCATGGCCTGCTGGAAATCGGGGTTCACGTAGAGGCAGGGCAGGTAGGTCCACTTGCCTTGCTCCATGTCGGCCCAATTGAACTCGTGGGTGTTGTGCTTCTTGCCGATGATGTCGTTGGCCCAGCTCACGGCCTTCACGCCGCTGATCTTCTTGAGCTCGGGGAAGACGGACATGTACACGTTGTACATCGGCGCGCGCACGGGGATGAGGATGACCTGCTCCTTGTTGAAGCCGAGCTCCACGCTCTGCAAGTGGTCGTGCTGCTTCTTCACGAACACGGTGCCGATGATGAGCACGAGCGCGATGGCGAACTGCACCACCACGAGCGCCTTGCGCAACGCCTGTCCACGCGAGGTGCCCGCCGCGTTGGCCTTGAGCACCACCGCCGGCTGGAAGCTGGAGAGGAAGAAGGCCGGGTAGATGCCGCTGAGCAGGCCCACCACCACCGCGATGCCGAGCACGGTGGGTACCCAGGTCGTGGGCAGCGGGATGCTTTCACCGGCGAGCTGGTTGAAGGCGGGCATCAGCAGCTTGATGAGCAGGAGTGCGATGAGCGCGGCGATCAGGCTCATGAGCACGCTCTCCAGCAGGAATTGCCCGATGAGCTGTCCGCGCGTGGCGCCGTTCGTCTTGCGCACGCCCACTTCGCGCGCTCGGTAGGCGCTGCGTGCGGTGGCGAGGTTCATGAAGTTGACACCCGCGAGCACGATGATGAAGAA